>Ga0209542_10000613_pt1 | contig 85870 bp, 101 predicted proteins | sample RifCSPhighO2_01_FD_184028 | JGI IMG/M metagenome (GOLD analysis project Ga0209542, IMG submission 184028) | Soil microbial communities from Rifle, Colorado - Rifle CSP2_plank highO2_0.1 (SPAdes) (version 2) | ecosystem: Environmental > Terrestrial > Deep subsurface > Rock core/Sediment ...
TAACTATAGCCTCTACAACACCTTCAGGCATTCTGCACCCATTAGTGCAAACTGCAACTTCCATTTCATTATCTTTGACAAATCTTATTATTTGCTCAAGATTCGGATGACATGTCGGGTCTCCTCCACCAGCAAAATAAAGTGCTTTTACATCAACTTCTTTTAATTGATTAATCACATATTTTGCGTCTTCAAAACTTACAGTAGTTTTGTCACGGCTTTCTGAACTAACGCAAAGCGGGCATCGATTATTGCAAATATTCGTAAGATTAAAATCCACTAGAATAGGATATGCAAACCCATTTTTTTCAAACATAGACAGCCTGTCTAAATGCTTTAAAAGTTTATTTTGACTGTATGGGTATTTAGTGTTCATATTACGAATTTGCATATGCTACTGTTTCTTTGTAGACCTTTTCAGTAGAAATATCCTCCATGCAATTTCTTCCTAATCTGCATAATCCCTCTAGGCAAGGAAGGCATATAGGAATTTTTTCAGGAATGATTGCTTTGCCGCGATTGTAAAAATAAACTTCTCTAGAGGGTGTAGCCCCAAATAAGCCCAAAGTTTTTTTCTTCATAGCAATTCCCAGATGCAGTCCCAGGCTGTCATTGCTTACAATAATTCTGCAGGAGTTTAGCCAATCCATATAAGCATTTAAATTTTTTAGAATTTCCGGCGAATCTTTTCCATACTTATCTTGTCTTGTCACTTTTAACCCAGTTTTTATTAATCTTTCTTCCAGCTCATCCCATTTAGAAAAGGACCATTGTTTAGTGGGCCATTTTTGTCCTACTTGGGTATTCAAGCAGACATCATATTTCTCTTCACTTTTTTGATGATATCCCAATATATATTCTTCGCCATTCCATTTTTTACCAATAATTTCAAATAAAAGTTCTTGAAATGTTCTTTGATTTTCTCGTTTTAATGTTAAATCCGAGCTTAATGTTAAAGTTTCACTTGCTCGGTCATGCGCTTCGGCTTTTCCAGCTCTTCTATCAAATCTAAACCCGTATTTTTTCCATGCATGAATGCTGTCGGATAGAGCGCATATGCCCGGAATTTTTTCTAAATTCACAACAGCATCAAATTCCTCTGCTTGCAATTGCAGTATTGTTGTAGAGTCATAAGGCAATAATCGCTGAATGTGGGTATTGCCTTCCAATAAAGGAAAAGCTTCGTTATCTGTAACCCAAGTTACATCATTATCCTTGTAATTATGAAGCAAAACAGTTGTTCTTAAAACATCGCCCAAACTGACTTTTCTAGAGTTACTTTCTTTATCGAGAATTTCAGAGTAACCTGCTTTGATTATAAGGACTTTTTCTCTACAAGACATGTTATAAACTTTCTAGAATAGTTTAAAAATAATTGTATGTTGAAGTATACATATTAGGTTTAATACATAAGGATTAAAAATAGCGCTTATTACTGGACTTTATGACTAATAAAAAACAGATTGTTATTATTGAATCAGCGCCAACTGACACTATGACTAAAATGGCAAAAGCGCTTAAAAAGCTAGGCTATCAAACTATTTTTATAACTTTAGTTGGAAATATAGAATTGGATTTTTTAAAAGAAAGCTATGATAAACTGATATCCTTTAATGCTAAATTTTTTAAAATAAATCTTTTAAATTTACCAAAAATTTTTCTTCATGGTTTTAAAAACTCTTTAAAAATTATTAATGCGCTTTTTCAAATAAGAAAACTTAAACCTCATGTGGTAATTGGCAGAGCAACTCCTAACTGGCTGTGCGCATTATTTAGAATGTATTTTAAACACAATACATTTATTTATTTTCCTTATGATATACGTTCATTTTCTTACCGAAGTATTGATGAGGCCAAAAGTTGCGGAACCCTAAAATTTGAAATAGAAGCAGAGAAATACTGCTTTGAAAATTCTGATGGAATAATCCATAAGGGCGGAGAAGACGAATTAAATTATCTAAATACAACTCTTTTAGGAGACCTAAGTCCTTTGCCAAAATCCATTTATTTTTTTCCTTATTGCCTCCAGGAATTCATGGTTCCAATTAAACCTTCTGAAAAAATATCAAAAAAAGACAAAGAGATCCATACTGTTTATGTGGGTCATGTTCCAGATGATCCTGATTGGATTGCTGGAATGAAAGATATAATTGATCAAAAAATTTATCTTCATTTATACAGCAGAACAAATAATTTAACTAAAGAAGAAGAAAGAAATAGAGTTCTAGGATTTTTAAAACCTTTTTTGAATAACAAATTTTTGGTCCTTCATGAATCAGTAAGCCAAAAAGAACTTGCAAAAGAGATTTCGAAATATGATTATGGGCTTTATAGCTATTGCAATGCAGTAAAAAGGAGCTATGATAATGCTACCGGAAATAAAATTGCCTCTTATCTCGAAGCAGGGCTCCCAATAGTAAGCCCAGCATTTTATAGCGCTGCTTCTAAAATAATAGAAGACAATAAAATTGGCATAATCTTTCCGCACGAGAAATTTAAAAAATTACGAAATATATTAAAAAGAAATAAATCTGAAAGGTTTTATAAAAATATTATAAAGGCGCGCAATTTTTTAAGCATGGAAAATCAGATTTTAAGGCTGGAAAACTTTTTTAAAGAAGTATCTAAATTCAAAAACTTATAATTTCCAACTATACCTTTAAAAACACAAAGCAGTTATTATTTTTATGAAATCAAACATTTTAGTTTCAGCAATAATAGCAGCCTATAACGAGGAATTGCATCTTGCAGCATGCATAAAATCTTTGCTGGCTCAGTCTTATAAAAATATGGAGATTATTGTAGTTGAAAATGGCAATTCTCGCGATAAAACTTTTAAAATAGCCAAATTATACGAAAAGAAATACAAAAACATTCGCGCATTTTCAATTCCGGGCAAGCAGAAGGGGCCTGGAAATGCTTGGAATTTTGGGGTAAATAAAGCTAAGGGCAATATTATTTTGATTTGCGGAGCAGATTTAATATACGGAAAAAATTATGTGAAAGATGGATTAAAATTTTTAGCTAAAAGCAAAGTTCCAGCAATAATTCATAAAGAGGAAAAATGCAATAATCTTTCTAATCTTTGGGCAAGAGCTTTTTTCAAAACACGTTCAAGCCTAGATGAAACTGGTTTAAGCAAAGTTTTTACGATTGTAAAAAAAGATTATCTAAAAAAAAGACCATTTAATCCTGAACTGGGATATGCAGATGACCAGACAATTTTCCGAAAAGAAGGCACAAGATTTTCAGGATATGATCTGGAAATTTATCACACAAATCCTGCCTCATTAGAAGATACTTGGAGTCATAGCCTGTGGGTTGGAAGATCAATTAAAAATTCAGGATTAACTGTCTTAATGCTTCCATTTTTTCTTATATGGGCAGTATATAAAACACTTAATCATTTGAAAACAGATTTTTATTTTCCATTTATTTTCTTTTTGCCAGTGTACTATTCAATAAAATATTTTGCTTATTTGATTGAAGCTATTAAAAAAATAATTTGTTATTTTTTGTAAAAATCTTTTATCTTATCAGAGACATAAGATAGTTCTTCTTCTCTCATTGTAGGAAACATAGGCAATGTCAGGATATTATCTGCTAATTTTTCAGAAACTGGAAAGTTTCCTTGTTTATATTTTAACCAAAAAAAACAATTTTGAAGATGTATTGGGACCGGATAATGAAGCCCGCTGTCTATTCCATTTTCTTTAAAATTTTTTTCAAGAGCTTCTCTTTTTGAGGTTTTTATTACAAAAAGATGATATACGTGCTCTCCAGGATTTCTTTCAGATGGCAGTTCAATATCTCCTACACCGGCAAGTTCATGCCTGTATCTCGCAGCATTTTTAGCTCTCATTTCATTCCAAGTATCAAGAGCTTTAAGTTTTTCAATAAGCACTGCTGCTTGAATTGTGTCTAATCTGGAATTATCGGGCCTGATTTCATGAAAATATTTTTTTGCCTGCCCGTAATTTCTAGTTTTTCTTAAAAATTCAGCAATACCATTTTCATTTGTTGTAATTGCTCCGCCATCTCCATATGCGCCAAGATTTTTTCCAGGATAAAAAGAAAAACATCCAGCAATTCCAAAACTGCCTGCTCTTTTTCCATTTAATTTTGCACCATGCGCCTGACAAGTATCTTCAATAATTGGTGTCCCATTCACTGCTTTTTTAAGTTTATCCATTTCAACTATCTGACCATAAAGATGAACAGGAATTATTGCGCGAGTAGAGCGAGTTATTGCTTCAAATACTTTTTCAATATCTAAATTATAATTGCCATAATCAGCATCAACTAATACAGGTGTTGCTCCAGTTTTTGCTATAGCGCCTGCTGTTGCATTAAATGTATTCGCAACAGTTATTACTTCATCTCCTGAGCCTATGCCTAGGCTAATGAGTGCAAGTTCAAGGGCCGAAAGACCATTAGCAACACCAATGCAATGCTTTACTCCGCAATATTCTGCAAAAGCTTTTTCAAATTCTTCAACATAATCTCCAAGAACAAAATTCTTTCTATTCATAACATCTAAAACATTTTTTCTTATTCTGCTTTCTACACTTTCCCCTTCAATTAAAGTCTCTTTTTCATCCCTAGTTATATTCGCAAATGATACTTTCATTCTTAGATCAAACCTCTGTATTTTTTGTCTTGAATATGCCCCATGACTTTTGCAGGATTGCCGTATACTATTTCTCCCTTAAGAACATTCCTTGTAACAACACTACCTGCTCCAATAAACGCATTTTTGCATATTCTTATTCCTGGCAGAATAGTGCAATTGCCTCCAATTGTAGCATTATCTTCAACAATTACTGATTCAAGATTCCAAGTTTTATTTTGAGCTTTTTTTGTATTAGGATATTTGTCATTAAGAAAAGTAACTCGCGGCCCGACAAAAACACTATTTCCTATAACAGTCCCCTCTGGAACAAAAACATAAGATTGAAACCGGCAATCATTGCCTATTTGTGCACCTTCTTTTATCTCGCTATAACTACCAATTTGAGTATTTTTTCCTATTCTGCAGCCATATAAATTGCAAAAATGCCAGATTTTAGAACCTTCTCCAATAATAACCTCAGGTTGAATTATTGTATTTTTTCCAACAAAGTATTTTTGATTCATTATAATATTATTTCCTGGCTTTTATTTTTTCTTGATTCTTCTGCTGCTTCTAAAACTTTAACTGTTTGCAATCCAAGATAGCCTGTGCTCAAGCAAGATTCAGAACCAGATATTGCTCCAACAAAATTTTTTAATTCTTCTTCAAGAGGCTGTTTTATTTTTATTTGAGGAATTAAAATACTGCCTGACCTTATTGATGACTGAAATTCTCCAAAATCCCCGCTATTCGGATGATAGTCAACTGCTCTTTCAAAAATAGCAACTTTTTCAGAAGGTTGTACATCATCAAATTTTACTGCTTTTTTTGTTCCGCCCACTATTAACATTCTTTCTTTTATTGGATGCTCCCAATTGACATAGATTGTGGATAAAACCCCTGGATTTTCATATCTAATACTGACTGAAGAAATATCATCTAATTTACCATTATGAGATATGCCTGTAGAGCTTACTGCTACTGGTTCTTGTCCTGTGAGAAAATTTGATATGTAAATATCATGCGTTGCTAAATCCCATAAAGCGCTTACGTCATTTCTTACTGGTCCTAATCCAACTCTTCGGCTTTCAAGATATCTAAGTTCTCCCAATTCTCCAGAATCTATCAAGCTTTTGATAAAACTAATTGCAGGATTGAATCTAAATATTTCTCCAACCATAATATGGATATTGTTAGTTTCAGCAAGAGAGCATAATGTTTGAGCATCGCGAACATTGGTTGCAAGAGGCTTTTCAACAAACACATGTTTTTTAGCATTTAAAAAATCTCGAGCAACAGCATAATGGGTGTTAGTTGGCGTAGCAATTACAACCCCCTCTATGCTAGAATCAGCAAGAATCTGAATATACTCTTTTACATGTTTTATATTTTCAGGCAATTTTAGCGGTAAATCTTGCGAGTCGCAGACATAAGCCAGATTAACTCCTTCCATTTCCCGCAGTGTTCTGAGATGATTTTTTCCCCAATAGCCACAGCCGATTAAACCCAACTTTATCATAAACCTAGTCTTCTATTTTAATTTTTAAACATTCTTATACTCTAAAATATATTAAGAATTTAACTGATATTTGAAGGTTTTTTGAAGTCTTGTTTGCCTTTTAAAAATCCTCTCCAGTACCAATAAAAATAATGTGGATTAAATATATTTGCAAGCACCAGAGATTTCCACCAACCAGAAAATTTAAATCCATATACTCTGAATAAGCATCCCGAAGTATTCGCATTCTGTAATTTTTTATATCCGTTTGCTTTAAGATAGCCTTTATGATAATGTTTTACAACACAATGCGGATATTCAATTTTGCCGATTTTTTTAAGTTTTAGGTACATATCCATATCTTCTCCGCTGTTTAAAAAAGTTTTTTCATCAAAAAGCCCTACTTTTTCTAATGATTCTTTTTTGTATGCGCATCCTTTTTCATCCAAAGCAGGGGTGTATCTTTTATTATTCTCAACATCATAAACATCTGAGCAAGTAGCCACAACATTTTCTTTTTTAAAGGGAGATATTAATTCCTCAATCCAATTATTAGATTGCGGAATGCAGTCCTGATGAATTGTAACTATCGTCTCATACTTTGCTTTTTTAATGCCGTAATTAAGCGAAGCAGCAAGTCCTAATCCTTGATTAATTATTATAATCTCTTTCTTGCCTTTAAATTTTTGTTTTTTTACAGAATTAATAACTTTATCAAGCAGTATTTTTTCAGGTTTATACAGGGGGATTAGGATTGAAACATTCATAATAAAATTAGAAAAGAACAATTTAAATATCTTCTTAGCAGCATTAATTTATGGTTTTAAGGAGAAAAATAAAGATTTTAGAGCTTACAAATTACTCAGCAGGCATATGCGGAGTATGGCAGAGAGTAATGCAGGAATCCAAAGAATTAGCCGAAAAAGGCTATGTGGTGCGAGTTTTTTCTTCAAATACGACAAAAGCAAGCTCTAAACTTGCATGCAATGAAGAAAAAATAGGAAATATTAGAATAAAACGATTTCCATTTAAAAAATTAGGCGGAGAAAGTTTTATGTTTTGGCTATCAAAAGAAGCAAAAAAACAAGTTTTAGAATATTCTCCAGATATCATAATTGCTCATGCCTATAGGCATTCGCATACACTCGAAGCGCTAAACATTGCAGAAGAGCTTAGAAAACAGGGAAAACAATGTAAAGTCTTTCTTGTTACTCATGCTCCATTTAAAAGAAGTGAAACTCGTAGTCTTTTATCAAAAATTTCAGTTTTTATTTATGATTTATTTATTGGAAAAAATATTTTAAACAAATTTGATAAAATAATTGCTATAACCAAATGGGAAATTCCTTATCTGGAGAGAATCGGTGTGAAACATTCAAAAATAGCATATATTCCCAACGGAATACCTGAAGAATTCTTTAAAATAAAAGCGACAAAAAAACAAGAAAATAAAATATTATTCTTGGGAAGAATTGCTCCAATAAAAAATCTGGAGATCCCGATTAAAGCCATGAATCTTGTAAAGGATAAAAAAATAAAATTAGAGCTAATTGGGCCGGCTGAAGAAAATTATAAGAAAAAGCTGCAGGAGATAATTAAAATAGAGGGCCTTAATAGTAGAATATTTTTTTCCAAACCAGTTTATAATATTAAAGAAAAGATAAAAAAGCTTGATTCTGCAAAAATTTTTGTTTTGCCGAGCAAAAGCGAAGGAATGCCCCAGTCTCTTATTGAGGCAATGGCTAGGCAAAAAATTGTTATAGCGAGCAATATTCCTGCCTCGCATGATTTAATTCATGAAAATAAAAATGGATTTATTTTTGAAACAAACAAGGAGCAAGATTTAGCTAAAAAAATAAATTTTGCTTTATACTCAAAAAATTCTCAAATTGCTAAAAATGCCAGAAAATCTGTAGAATTATTTAACTGGAAGAATATAACCAGAAAATTAGAAAAGCTATTCTGATTTCTTCAGTTTCAAAAATATAGATTCTCCGGGAAGCCATTTTCCAAAAAGAATAATATCCAGATAAGAAATCCAGCTTAATACTCTAAGAGGAATTTTAATAAAGGAATTTTCTTCTTTTGCCCGTAAATCTTCTTTTACAGACTGGCCCTTTCTTATAAAATCAATGTTTTGTTTTTTTCTGAACTTAGCAACAAGTTTAGCAAGATTATCTTTTATAGAATCAGTAATTTGCTGAAAAAATATAGAATAGTTATAATAATCCTCAACAATTAAGTCAGCTTTTTTAAAAAGCGATTGCATCTCAACAAATCTTAATCGGTTTAAATGTCCCTCTTTTTCTTCGCCAAATTTAAGCCTATTTTTGTCTCCAATAAGTCTTTTAAAAATTAAACTCCAACTATATCCATATTGACTCGTGAATAAAAGTATTCTTCCATCTTTTTTAAGTATTTTTCTTAGGTTAGTCATCATTTTTTCTAAATCTTCCTCTTTTATATGCTCTAAAACATCAACTAAAAGAATACAATCCACAGAGTTATCTTTAAGTTTTGGCTCAACAACAGAATCATGAATTTTTATTATATCTTTGTCAGGAATAGCATCTAATGCTTTTTTTGATATTTCGAGAACAGCTGTTTTTTTGAATTTATTTTTGAATAAAAATGCATAATTGCCAACCCCTCCGCCAGCATCCAGCAGCATTTCCCTGCTCTTTAAAGAATTAATCCATTTTTTAAAAACTTTTTGTTTAACATATTTGCTGAACCATTTATTTGGAGAATAATCTATTCCCCAATAGCCATTTTCATACTTATTTTCATTATAGCCCGAATAGTCATGCATATTTTTAGATATTTCTGCTAATTTAAATATGTTCGTAATTAATTATAGCTACATAACCCTTTTAAATCCGCAATATCACTTATTTTTATGAATATCTTGATAATTAAAACAGGCGCTTTAGGCGATGTAGTTAGATGCAGTTTTATTGCTCAAGCATTGAAAGATAAGTATATTGATAAAAATCCGATGATTTACTGGATTACTGATGAAAAAGCAAAACCACTTTTTATTAATAATCCCTATATTCACAAGATAATAGTTAAAGAAGAGAAAGCCAAATTATCATCTTTAAATTGGGATTTAGTGATAAATCTGGAGGAAGATGAAGAAAATTGTAAATTTGCTTCTTCATTAAATTCAAAGGAAATAATTGGTTTTATCTGCAAGGATAATAATATTATTCCAACAGCAACAGCAAAAGAATGGTTTGATATGTCTGTGCTTGGAAAAAAGCCGGAAAATGATATTTTAAAAGCAAAGAATAAAAAAACCCACAGGCAAATAATGTCCGAGATAATTGGAATAAAAAATTGGAAGAAATATGAACCCTTTCTTCGTTTAACTAATGACCAAAGAAAAATTTCATCTGATTTTTTAAGAAGATATAATTTATTAAGGACAGATTTAATTATTGGAATTAATACTGGAGCAGCAGATCGCTGGCCAAAATCCCTTTCAATAGAAAAAACAGTGCAGCTTATTGATAGCTTATACTCGAATTATAACGCTAAAATACTTATTTTTGGCGGACCGAATGAAATTGAACGAAATAAAGAAATAATTTCAAAAGTAAAATCTCCAGTAATGGATACTGGCTGCGGAAATGATCTAGTTGAATTTCCAGCTTTGATAAGTGTCTGTTCTTTATTTATTACTTCAGATAGTCTTGGTTTGCATATTGCTTTAGCTTTAAAGAGAAAAACAATATGTCTTATTGGCCCAACTTCTTCCGGTGAAATTGATATGTATGGAATAGGTGAAAAAGTTATAGCAAAATCAGATTGTTTATGTTGTTACAAAAAAGAATGCAAAAGCATGGAAAGTATAGAATTGGAAAATATTCGAGAAAATATAAAGCATATTCTTAAAATGAAAATTACAGTTTTAATCACTGCATTTAAAGAGCCAAACATAAAAAAAGCAATAGAAGCGGCAATAAAACAAAAAACAAAATATGAATATAATATTGTAATTTCTGCGCCAGATAAAGAAACTTTAGCAATAGCTGAAAAATACAAGGCAAAACATAAGAATATTAGTATTATCAAAGATCCCGGAAAAGGCAAAAGTTATGCTTTAAATTTAATCTTCTCAAGTTTGGATGCAGACATTTTAATTCTTACTGATGGAGATGTTTATATTTCTGAAAATTCGGTGCAGGACATTGTTGATATGTTTTTAGACCCTGAAATTGGCTGTCTAACCGGAAAACCGACACCTATTGAAAACAAAAGAACAAAATATGGTTATTGGGCAAATTTTCTATTCGATGCAGCGCATAATCTAAGAAAGAGCGCATTTGAAAATAATGAATTTATTGAATGTTCTGGATATTTATTTGCCTTTAGAAAAAAAATTATTGATAAAATTCCATTAGATGTTGCAGAAGATTCAGTTATTCCTTATATTTTTTGGGAAAAAGGATATAAGATTGGTTATGTTGAAAAAGCTTTAGTTTATGTTAAAAATGTGGATAATTGGAAAGATTGGATAAAACAAAAAATAAGGACAAGCAAGGCTCATGAAACCCTTGATAAATATGTTAATACTTATGTAACAAAAAGAGTCAAAACCTTTGGAACAGAAGCAAAAGGTATTAATTCACTTTTCTATTATCCAAAAAATGCAAAAGAATTTCTTTGGAGTATAGAGCTCGCATTCGCAAGATTTTATATGTGGCTTAATGTTTTTTATGACACCAAGGTTAAAAATAGGCATTATGGTGATGCTTGGGAAAGAATTGCAAGCACAAAATAAGCATAATCTCTTCAATCAAAAACCATAAAAACCCCCAAAACCCCTTATTCTTATGGAAGAAGAAAAAAACGAAGTAAAGACTAATGAGAACAACAAGCGAGAATTAATAGAAGTAACTCAAAAAATAGAAGCCAGAAAAGAAAAAATAAAAAATTGGCTTAAAGACCCAAGTAATCTCATTTTTATTGGAATAATTATCTTTGCTATTGCTATCAGACTATATTATTTCTTTTTAACAAAAAATCAGCCTCTTTGGTGGGATGAAGGAGAATATGGCTTAAAGGCAAAAGCTTTTGCTTTTGGAACACCTGCTACGGGATGGTATGGTGCGCGAGAAATAGTTGTGCCATTTTTATTTTCCTTAGTTTTAAGATTTGGCGGCACAGAAGTAGTATTCAGATTTGTTCAATTAATTGTATCTTGTGCTACAATCTTTGTTTTGTATTTACTTGCTAAAGAAATGTTTAATCGAAGAATAGCTTTAATTTCCACTTTAATTCTTTCAGTAAATGCAGTCCATCTTTTTTTCACTTGCAGAATACTAACTTATCTTTGGGCTCCATTCTTTTTTGTATTAAGTTTTTATTTATTTTATCAGGGATATATAAATGGTAAAAGCAAAAAATATCTTTATTCTTTTGCAGTAATTGCAGCACTAGGTTTGTCTACTTATGGGTCTCTTGCCTTTGGTCTTTTAGCAATAGTTGTATTTCTTTTTATTACAGAGAGATTCAATTTTTTAAAGAAAAAAGAGCTTTGGCTAACTGCTGGAATAGGATTTTTATGCCTAATTCCACAATTTATCTATTCCCAAATAGCCTATGGCACTCCAATCGGCAGATGGGCAGGGCTGCAGTCTTCAAAGCCAGAAAATAATTTTTCATTGATTTTTGATTATTTTAAATTAATGCCTCATTTATTTGGAAAAATATTTGTGGTTTTAATTTTAGTTGGTGCAATTTATATTTTGTTTACATTATTAGTTTCATATGATCTAATTTTAAAAAATCAACATAAAAATTTGAAATCTTATCTTTTAATCTTTTTATGGGCTTTAGCTGTTCTAGGATTTTATACTTATATCAGTGTTGGATGGGGCGTGACTTATGATGGCTTTGTATTATCCTCGCTTCCTGCTCTAGCAGTAATTGGTGCAGTAGGTCTAAATTTAATTTATAACATTAAATTTAATAAAGTAATTTTAACTTTAATTTTAATTGTAATACTTATTTTTGGAGCTTATAATCAAGTAGTATACGCCGATAGTATGATTAAAAACAAGATGACTTCTTTTGATGGTGTGAAATATGCAGGAGAATGGATAAATCAGAATTCAAATAAAGGAGACATTATAATTTCGTCAAGTCTGCCTCAAATGACTTATTATAGCGAACGAGAAACTTATCCATACACTCGTTATACTTCCGTAGAGGATGACCCTACAATAAGAAACAATGAGTCAGATTTTGATAATTTTGTGGCTCTTAAAAAACCAAGATTTATTACTGATTCTCTTTTTGAAAATGTACCTCCTTGGGTTCATGCTTATGCTTCAAAGCACAATAATACTTTAATACCAGTGCAAGTTTATTTTATGGATGCCCAAAAAACTCAGCCGTCAATTATTATTTATGTAGTAAAGTACTGATCATTATAAAGATAATTGAAGTATTAATGATGTAATATATTCTCGCTGCGCTCATGTTAGAAATATTCAAGCAAGCATGTTCCATCTAAAGATGTTTTTTTGCAAAGGCAGAACAAGTCTTAAGACTACCTGAAACTTATACCAAAATTTTGAACACTTAATGAAACAATAGAAGTAGAAAGCCGAGCATGCGCCGAGAATTTGCATTTTTAGAAATTATTATAATTACTCTTAAAAGTGCAAATTCGAGTAGGCTTTCGAGTTTTATTTATATCTTCTTAAATTTAACAAACAGCCCATTTGGCTCATCAATTTTGAAAAAATCAAAGAGCAGAGCAGCAAGATATAATGGATAAAAAATTATTCCCAGAATAATTTTTTTATTTATAAATTTATAGCTGAAATTAGATATTTTATCTGCAGTAGGATAGGAGTATCCTTCACAGGTAGTAATTTTTAATCTAAGTTTTTCCGAGATTGATTCAAAATCCCCCCAGGTATAGCCTGCTCTTTCGTGATTGAATTGTTTATAGCTTTTCATATTGCTTTTAGATTTATAGGGTACAGTGATAAGCAGGATTCCATCTTTTTTAAGAACTCTTGCAAGCTCTGAAATGGCCTTTTTGTCATTTTTTATATGCTCTAAAACATCAGAGCATATAATTTCATCGAAGCTGTTTTTGCTGAATGGAAGACTGCATAAATCTGCTATTGAAAAATTAATATTCCTGAAAATATTTTCTTTATTTAAATAATTTATTTTTTCTTTTGAAATGTCCACAGCATTTATTCTATCGGCCTTATGTGAAAAATAAAAAGAATATGCACCTGTTCCGCAGCCAGCATCTAAAAGCGAGTTTATTTTATTTTTTGAATTTTTTATTATCTTTCTTGCCCTTATTCTTATTCCAATATGTGGAACTCCTAATATTTTAAAACCCAGCCGGGTAATAAAACTATTTTTAATGTTTATAATTTTTTCATCTGCAGTAGTGGCCTGAAATTCCTTAAATTTTGAAAACACAGAGCCAAATGCCATTTTATCTTATTTTTTTCAGAATATTTAAATAATCTTCAGCTTTTTTATCCCAGTCAAACTTCTTTGCCCAAATACGTGAATTTTTATTCATATTTTCTCTTATTTTTCTATTTTTAATAAGATATTTAATTTTTTCAGCTAATTGTTTGTAATTTCCATATTCAAATAATAATCCTGTTTTATTATTTACAATTGAATCTTTTATTCCAGCAACATCGCTTCCGATTACAGGTGTTCCAAAATAATTTGCTTCTATATTTACTATGCCCCACCCTTCTTTAAAGCTGGGATTAATAAATATCCAGGATTTTTGCATAAGCTCTTTCTTTTTATCCTCACTTATTCTGCCTAGAAATTTAACATTAGATAATTTATTCTGGGCAGCATAGTGCTTCATTTTATCAAGATAATCTCCTGTTCCAGCGACCAATACATCCAAATTCAATTGAGATTTATTGATTTCTCTGACAGCTTTTAATAAAATATCCAAACCCTTATATTTTTTTATTCGATTAAGAAACAATATTGTTGGTTTTTTATATTTTTCAACATTTTTATACGGGTAAAATTCAATGCCCGGATTTACGACCCCAATAACTTTTTTCATCTTCAATTTATTTTTTATATCTATTTTTGAACTTTCAGACAAAGTAATTACTGGAACTTTTCTATAAACATAAGGCATAACTTTTTTCTCTAAAAACCATCCTATTGAGGCAAAAATAAAATTTAATTCTTTAAACCAAACTTCATCATGAACATGATGAATATGGAGTATTTTTTTTGCGCCAGCAAAAAAAGGCGTAAAAAAAGGAATTCCATTTTCAACATCAATTATCACATCAGGCTTTTCTTTAAGCTTAGAATACACTATTGGAGCCATTAAATACAATCCTGCTTTATCGCTTATTCGTATTATTTTAATTCCATCAATAGTCTCTTTATTTTTACAGCCATCCCCCTCCTCGCAGATTAATGTAACCTCATTTTCCCATTTTACCCATCTTTTTGCAAGCTCATGAAAGTAAATTTCACTTCCACCAGCATTTGGATTTTTTATGTCTCTCCAATTGAATATTAAAATTTTCATAGTCTTTATTTTTTAAGTCGGTATTTAATTAAGGTCAATATTGCTTTTATTCCGTCTATTCTTTTTAATTTCTTTCCATTAAACGATGACCTTGCTGTGGATATAACAGGAATTTCATGTATTTTTATTCCTGCTTTTGCTATTTTTGCAGTAATTTCTGGCTCCCATTCAAACCTGTTGTTTTCAATTTTTATTTTTTTTATGATTTCAGACCTAAATGCCTTGTAGCCGCAGGCCTCATCGGTTATTTTTGTTCCGTATAAAAAATTAGTTAGAAATGTTACAAGAAGACCGCCAAAATAAAATATTGGGCTTCGATTGTGGAGGTCATTCTGCCTGTTGTTTCTTGTGCCATAAACAACAAGAGCTTTTTTATCAATTATAGGTTTTACTAATTTGGGTATCTGCTCGGGGTCTAATTCTAAATCCGCATCCTGTATGATGATTATATCTCCTGTAGACTGCAATATCCCTGTTTTGACTGCAGCGCCTTTGCCCATATTCTTGCTGTGCTGAAATGTTTTTATTCCAGAAATGCCTTTTATAGATTTAAAGCTGTCATCAGTAGAGCCATCATCAACTACAATAATCTCTTTATTCAAATTTAATCCTTTTACTTTGCTTATAACCTGCTTTATTGTTTTATTTTCATTATAACAGGGGATTATTATAGAAACTTTCATTTTATTTTTTATTTATTGCCCTGTATATTTTAAATCCCGCCAAAATCTTTAAAGGAATTATTTTTATTTTGTCTATTTTAAAAAACTTGGAGCTTTCTTTGATAACATCATCTATGTTATTATAATGCTCTGAAGCACTTTTTCTCCTGAATATTAATTTTTTTGCCAGTTCATAAACAATATTCTCTGTTGGTCCGCTGACAATTAAACTGCCCCTAGGTCTTATTATCCTTTTTAATTCACTGTAGATTATCTGGGGTTTATCCATATGCTCAAGAACATCAGCAGCATATACAATATCAAAAAAATTATCCTTGAACGGAAGTTTTTCTCCGCGATTTTTTATTATATGCAGATTATCCAGCTTAAATCTTCTCTTGATGTATTCCATTGACTTTGTTGCCACATCAAGACCATAAACTTCATTGAAATTTTTAGATAAACTGTATAAAAAAACTCCTGAGCCGCTGCCAAAATCCAGAACCCGATTTGCTTTATCAGAAAGGTTCAGCATTTCTTTCAGCCGTTTCCAGAATATCCATCTTACAAGCGGATTTGGATGAATGTAAGCAACAATAGTGTCATAATGAGCATCATTAGAAAGAACACAATTATCCAAGCGCTGCCTTTTCATTTCTTTCAAATCCGCCAAAGGCACTTTTATAAATTTCATGTTAAATCTCATTTTTATCTGAATAACTTTTTTCTATAACAAAAATATAAGTAAGAAAAAATAGCGATAAAATTGAAAGAGCAATTCCAAAATAAAGAAGATATCGTGCAAATTTATTTAAGTTAGTATCAAATAATCCATGAGTTTCATAGTCATCAAATAATGGGCCAAATGTCCGGTCATAGCCTATGGGATAAAGCAGAAAATTATGCGTCGATTTCGCAAGGGGAATAATTGCTGCAGGCAGAGTGATTGTTGTTTTGTAAATCTTATACCTCATAACATTTATTGGTTTGCTAATTAATGGAAAATAATATCCTGAGCTGTAATCTGGCCCGGATATTTCGGCAACAACCTTGGACTTATTTGCAAACCAAGTTATCATTTCTTCAACGGTTTTATTGAAATCTGGCTGGTCTTTTATTGTTCCCCAGCCACAGTCATCAACAACACATTCCACCAAATAAACATCCATGCTAGCTGCCGCTTCATATTTTTGCGATTCTTCTATTGCTTGGGAAAAAAGGCTCGACTCTATAAAATTTCGGTCATGAAATAGCCAGGCTGCAGTCCCTCTGAAAATTCTTGCATCTGCAATGACAAATGCATTTTCATCTATGCTTTGCAGTTTTTCATTTATAAGCTTTGTATCAATGCTTTCCTGGTAAATAGAATTGCTTCTGCCCAGCCAAAGAAGATTAAAAATTATTATAGCAATAAGTATATATCTTAATTTGAATCTTGGGATTTTGGATTTTATTTTATCATCCAAGAAGCTTATAAAAAAGCCCGCAAATGAAAGAAGCAATACAGGCATGTATGTTTGATGTTTTAGCATATTTATGTGGGCTCCCAGAAAAATAAAGGGGATGGTTGCGCAAAGAAAAAAGAATAATACCAAATTTTTCTCTTTTTTTGCAGCCATAAGCAGAAATAACCCGAGAAATCCAAATAAAATTATCAATGGCTCATTTATCAAAAAAGCCTGCAGCATTACAATAAATCCGGGAAGCGAAGAGCCCTCAAAACTTTCACCATTTCCGGTATATGTTTTCTGTTTGCCAAAAAAGAAGCCTGCATAGTCTGTGGGAGTGTTATATCCTGGAGCCCAGCTATAATATTGCGCAGATTTTTCAATGCCAATTTTTAGAAAATTTGTGGTCATATAATCCACAAAACCCTTGTCTTTGTAAAGCAGATAATTGTTGGTTATTGTTGGAATGCAGAAAATAAGCACTATGATGCAGAATAAAAAAACTTTTTTAAATGCAAATTTTAAATCTTTATGCTTTTTGCAGAATATCAATATAAAAATAAAGTAAGAAAATGCAAAAAATAATGAATAAACCTTTATCATAACTGCAAGCCCAATTAGAACGGATGCCAGCATCAAATCGTGAGTTTTAAATGATTCAACAAACTTGAACAGAAAAAGCGCAGAGAAGAGTATAAAAAAAGTTGCAGTTACATCCATTTCAGGAAGAGTCATTTTTACAAACCAAGGAGAAAATGCAGCAAGAGTGCTTGCAATTAATGCCGGTTTATTTGCCTTTAAAACTTGCTTGAGAAAAAGAAAGATAAGTATGATGAAAAAACTTCCAAAAATAGCGCTTGCTATTCTAGAGCCTATTTGAGATTCTCCGAAAACTTTCATAAAAACTTCTTGAATATAATACCATAAAATTGAAGACTGGCCATACTCCTCAAGTTTTCCTGATTCTATTGCTCCTATTGCTCTTATCGCATGACCTGCATCATCTGCGCCTAATCCTGAATTATTTGCCGCAATTAGTCTTAATATAAATCCCGCTATAACTAATAGGGTAATATACAGCTTAGTCTTATCTTTAGAGTAGAAAATCCCAAAAATCCCCTCTATGAACCTGTCTAATCTTTCAGTTTTTTTTGCTTCTTCCATTTTTAAATTTTAAATGCCTACTGGCAATCGCCGCTTTTTTTTGTCGGATTATATAATTTAAGCCAGCTTTTAAATCCATGCGCTAATCTTATCATTTCTGCTCGGCTCGAAATAGCCTTTAAGCCAAGCCTGAGTATCTGCTTTGGTCTTCCATACCATTCTTTAAGCCCAATATCTATAAAATTATTTATATCATTCATAGAGAGTTGGGGATAATTTAATAGACTAGCCTGCTTGTAATCCCTGGTAACCCAGTTTTTCCAATTTTTTGGAACTAAATAATTATTTTCTTTGGCCCATTTATACAAAGGTGTTCCAGGATATACGGCAATACCAGAAAACTGAACAGTGTCTAATGGCAGAGATTTTGCAAATTCTATAGTCTTTCGACAGTCTTCTTTTGTTTCTCCTGGCGCCCCAAACATAAAGCATCCATGCAGAACTAATCCGTATTTTTTTGCAAGATAGGCAAATTCTCTAGCTTTTTCAATAGTCGCTCCTTTGCATATGCTTGAAAGAGATTTATTTGTCCCAAACTCAAATCCGATGCAAGCCCATCTAAACCCAGCTTCTTTGAGTTTTGGAATTAAATCCCTTCGTATATCAACTCGGAGATTGCAGGCAAATGAAACTCTTTTATTTAATTTTCTTCTTATAATTTCTTCGCATACTTTCATTGCATGATCTGTAGCAAAGCCAAAAGTATCATCTTCAAACATTATTTCTTTTAAATAAGGAAATAATTTTAAATCATATTCAATTTCATCACATATCTGCTCCGGAGTTCTGCATCTTAATTTGTGCTTGTACATTACATTAGACATTAAACAAAAAGTGCATTGCCCAAAACAGCCCCGACATCCAATAATAGTTATAAATGGATAAATCTTTCCAGGATCAGGATAAATTCTAGGGTCAATATGTTTCCAAGAAGGAAATGGAAGTTCACTTATATTTATAAGTAATCGGTGTTTGTTTACAATAACCCTTTTATTTTTTAAATAAGCGATTCCCAAGCATTTTTTAAAAGGGACTTTATTTGCAATGTCTCTTAAAGTATAGTCGTATTCTCCAATGCAAATAGCATCCAAATATTTTTTTTCAGCTATCCTGAAAGTATCCTCTGGCTCTGCGCTGACATGAGCTCCAATAACTGCAGTTATTTTATCAGGATATTTTTTCTTAAAGTATTTTATATAAGAAATATCATCATATATGCTTGGTGTTGTGCAGTAAACAATCAGCATATCTGGCCGGAAATTCTCAATCCTATCAAAAACTTCTTTTTTGCCAATTTGCTCCGCAGTAGCATCACAAAATTCAATAATGTGCTTTTCTTTTTCAAGAACAGCAACTGCTTGAAGCTGTAAATCTGGATGCCTTAGCGTATAGCCTCTGCTTACGGTATGCCATCTGGAAGATTTGCTGAAATTCTTTACATATTGAGGTATTAGGAAATATATCTTCATATAATTTAGGATTTTGATTATTATTTAAACCTATTCTTTAAGGCAAATACGAGTGTTCCAAATGAAAAACCAATAGTGGCTGCAAGAGATCTTGTTACTGCAATTAGAGGGGCTATAATAAGCATTTTCTTTTCTTTTTTCCAGCAATATGCGCCTAAACCTAAATTAGATATAAATAATGCAAATAATCCACCTAAGGGAAGATAGGCAAAAAAATTAGTTTTTAAGATTAATAGAGTTAAAATATAAACAACTAAAAAAAAGAAAAACAACACTGAAAGGCCGCCCTGTACTGCTAAGGAATTTCCAAGATAAGAATCCTTTAATAGTTTGTCTGGATGCTTAGCATGACCAAAAACTCTCCAATAACCACGACCATACTGTTGCTTAATAAATCTAATAAATGATTCTGGATGCGGATGCTTGATTTTAGCTTCTGTTTGAAAAACAAGCCTTTTGCCTGATTTTGCAAATCTATATGAAAGTTCAATATCCTCCATATCTGCTTTTTTGAATGTTTCCAGAAATCCTCTGCCAAAATCTTTTTTTCGGTATGCTCCTGCATGTGTTGCAATATGGTCTATTTTTTGAGCATTCTTCATTGGCTCTTGCCTGTAAGCCATTTCATAGCCAATATATCTTGCAATAATCGAACCAGTATTTTTTGTTTCATACTCTCCTTGAACTCCAGCTATATCCGGATTTTTGAAAGGTTCTATCATTTTTTCAACAAATTTTTTATCAGGAACACAGTCTGAATCCAAAAAAATTAATATTTGGGCCTTAGAGTTATACGCCCCCTTATTTCTTGCAGCAGCAGGTCCGGCATTCTTTTGGGATATAACTCTTAGAGTATATCCTGATTTATGCGCTTTGACAATTTTTAATGAATTATCTTTGCTGCCGTCATTAACAATAATTAACTCAAAATTCTTTTCTGTTTGATTTTCCAGCGCTTCTAAAAGCTCGGCTATTGTTTTTTCAGAATTATACATAGGAACTATAACACTCGCTTTTTTCATTTTATTGGATTTTTTCCAGATAATATCTTTTTATCATGCTAAGCGCATTTGTCAGCCCTATTTTAAATTCAGTAAACGAGCGGAGATTCTGCAATTTCATTAAAATATATTTTGGATTAAAATAATATCTTTTATAGGCTGTTCGAGTAAAGCCATGGAGTTTTTCAGGAGATAAATGAGGATATTCAAAACTAGGCAGACAGTTAGGGTCTTGCAGCTCCAATTTTTTATCCTTCAGATAGCCCATTTCTTTAAATTTGTCATATAATGGGGTTCCAGGAGCAGGCACAACAACTCCAAAAGTGACAAAGTCAGGCATTAATCTCTTAGCAAAATTAAAAGTGTTGTTCATTGTCTCTTCAGTCTCGCCTTCAAGCCCGAAGGTAAGATACATTAAAACACGCATTCCATATTGCTTGACCATTTTTACAGCTTCTTCTATTTGCTGGGAGGTTTCTCTTTTTCCCATATTTTTAAGAATATTATTATCCGAGCTTTCACAGCCAATTGCAATCGTATGGCAGCCTGCACTTTTCATTAATTTTAATATTTCTGGATTAATGAATTCTGCCCGCGAATTGCAGTGCCAAGTAAAATTATAATTTCTCTTTATCATTTCTTTGCAGAGTTTTCTTAAAAATACCTGATTGGTTGGAAGAGAGCAGTCATAAAATTTTATCTCTTTTATGCTTAATTTTTTTAATTCTTCAAGTTCTTGAAGCACACTTTTAATGCTTCTATAACGAAGCGTTCTTTGAAAATTTCCAGCTTGGCAGTGAACACATCGGTTTATACATCCTCTTGAGCAGTTTACAATAGCCATCGGAAGCCTTATAGCCATGGGGCATTTGTAGATTTTATAGGGCATAGCAGAATGTGCTGGAATTCCAAGTTCATCAAGATTTGTAATCTGTTTAGTAACTCCTCCTGTGAATTTAACTTTTCTTTTATTATCTTTGTAATAAAGCCCATTTATTTTCGAAGGAGATTTGCCATTTATTAGCTCCATTAAAGGAAATTCAGGCTCACCCCAGGGAAGATAATCCAGATAAGGCAAATCTTCCATCTGTTTTTCAGGATTTTGCACACTAAACATTGAAAGAGACATGCATGCAGTTTTTATTTTACTGCTAATTTCTTTAGCAACTCTTGCAACATTAGCATCTAATTTAAAATTTGGAAAGCAGGTAAGGAAAATAACCCAATCCGGATTATATTCTCGAATTTTATTTTTTATATCTCCAAAAGTTAAATTTAAATTATTTGCATCAAGTATTATAATATCATGACCATTTTTCTTGCAATATCCTCCAAAAATTTGAAGATCATATGCCGGCCATATTTGATCTGATTTCATTGTTCCAAAACTGCCTAAAACTCGGTCTATCTTAAGACCATTAAATCCAGGCGGATCTATTAACATTATTTTCCATTTTTCCATTTTTCCTTAAATTTTTAGAGATATCACATTTTTATATTTTGCTGACAACAACATATCCTGCTTTTACATTGATTATTTTATAATTTTCTATTCCGGCAGCAGCATAGATTTTTTTAATATCTTCCAAGGTATAAAAGTAAACATGGCAATTTTTTGTCCAAAGCCACAGTTTTCTTATCGGCATCTGGGCAGTGTATTTTTTAGGGAATGAGGCAATTATTGTTTTTCTTGTAACTTTTTTCATTTTTTTAAGAAATGAAACAGGATCATTAAGATAATCAAAAACACCCATAGCAATGCTTATATCAGCCTTTTTTGAGGGATTAAACTTTTGAATAAAATCACAGCACATGTAAATAATATCCAGTCTTTTGCCTATTTTGCTTTCATAATTTTCAAGATATTCTTCTGCCATTTTAATCATTTCCTCAGAATAATCCAGGCCAATAACTTCCATTCCTTTTTCAGCTAAAGGTATGCAAAATCTTCCAGCTCCACAGCCAACATCAAGAATAGTCTTTTTTTCATTTCCGCAAAGCTTCATTGTTAAATCAAATCTTTCTTTCATGCCCTTTCTAAAAATGCGATTAGCTATTTTTGTTAAGATTCCGCCTTTATTGTCATAGATATCATCAAAAGCTTTTGCTTTAACTTCAAAATATGTTTTAATATCTTTATCTTGCTCCATTTTTAATAAATTCCTCAGTTGAAGTGAATTTGAAGTCCTTTAATAATCTTTTGAATTTGCTTTCAGCGTCACTTAAGCCATAATAATGATACCATCTTAGCGAGTCTTTTACTTCTCCGAATTTATAATAATCCATTAGTTTTTTTGGTTTTAATTTTGGTTTTTCAGAATCAATATCTGAAGGATGAATAAATAATACTGCGGGATTGCCGGATTTATTTATTTTTTTAATTGCATGTTTGATAAACAGATATGGAAGCATTCTAAGGTAAATTCCGCCGGCAATAGGCAATTTTTTATTCATTACAGGAATATTATACACTGAAAGAGGAACTTCCAATAAGCTATTTTTTTCATCAATTTTTCGGTTATGAACATAAAGTGGCGAATCAGGTATTCCATAAAGTGGAGTTTTAACAGGAAAAATGCTAGAATCATACTCAAAGCCGTTTTTCTTTAAAATATTCAAAGCCCAGAGAGTATTATTTGTAACAGTAAACTGCGGAGCCCTATAACCATTTATTTTTTTATGGGTTACAAAATTTAAAACTTCAATAGATTTTATTATATCTTTTTCAAATTCTTCAGGAGTTTGCTCATCAATTCTTTTGTGGGCATAGCCATGAGAAGCTATTTCATGCCCGTCTTTTTCTATCCTGCGCACTAACTCAGGATATTTCTCTGCAATATAGCCTAAAATAAAAAAAGTGGCTTTATTATTGGTTTCTTTAAGCAGATTTAATATTTTTTCAGTAGTTTCAACTACTCGTGATTCTTTTGAAGCCCATTGGTCAAATTCTAAATCACAGTACCAGTCCTCAACATCAATCTGGAGTATATTTTTTTGAGTCATTCTTATTTTACAATCCTCCAAAGCAAGCCAGCAATTGGAGATATAGGCCTCCAGAGCCCCTTTATTGGCGAGTTTAGTAATCTAAGCTGAATAACCGCAAAAAACATCTGTATACTGGCTTTTTTTATATTTAATGTGCTTGCTCCTTTATCACTCCAGATAGTAGGCTGCTCTTTGATGCTAAATCTCATTTTTCTTAAATGATACAATAAATCAATATCTATGCCCCATTGAGTCATGCCTAATTTAGGAATAATTTGTTTAAGGGCTTCTTTTCTGAAAATTTTTGCTCCGCATTGAGTATCTTTGTAGGGCATTAAAAATAATGCTCTTATTATAAGATTAAAAGCTCTTGAAACAAATCTTCGGTTAAATGGCTGTCTGGGCTTTACAATTGCGCCTTTAGCTTGTCTACTTGCAATAATAGCATAATTTTTCTCAATATTTTTTGCTAAATCATAAAAAGCTTCAGGCATTGTTGAACAATCAGCGTCGACAAAACCAATTAAGCTAAAATCTTTCTGGATAGCATATTTAAATCCTTCAATAATAGCAAAGCCTTTTCCGCCAGGCTTTAAATTAAGAAATTTAATGTTCTTGTCGTGTTTCATATATTTCTTAACAATATCTTCAGTTTTATCATGAGTATTGTTTATTACAATCATTATTTCGTAGTCCATAATCTTCTTTTTCTTTAAATTTTTGAAAAAAGAGCTATATTTTTCTAGAGTATAACCTATTCTTTTCTCTTCATTATATGCTGGAATGATTATTGCTAATTTTTCTATTGTCATATTATGTTTTGCTTAGGATTAATATTACCGAAGAATAAATTAACATTAAAAGATTGACTATCATTATTGAATACGAAAATGAAAGAAGACTGTAGTTAAAAATATACATGCATGCAATTTGAAGTATTACAAAGAAAATAAGTTCAAAAGGAATTCTTTTTATTTTATTTGTGGATATGCTATTCATCATAATTATGTACGAAAAAGATAAAAATGAAAATGCAAGGCCCAATGGGAAAAGAACATTTGCTACTGATAGATTTCGGGAATCCCATAAAGAAAGAATTTTAATAATAAGTTCAGGCATTAAGCCATAAAAAAGAAGAGCCACAAACGATACTATTCCAGTTATTATCATAGCTTTTTTGAAAATACCCGAGGTATTTTTGCCATTTTCAAAGTTTTCTGAAGAAATAGGCAGCATTGCTTTGCCTATTGCCATATTAGAAAATATTATGACTTTTGCTATAAGAGATACAAAGGCATATTGTCCTAAAATTTCAGGTGAAAAGAATTTCTTAGCGAGAATAATATCAAGACTGTACATTAATACAATACAGCTTATAGCAAAAAGATTAGGGATATTATACTTGATAATATTTTCAAATTCTCCAGTAACTCTTTTAGCTTTGGTTATTTCTTTTATAAAAACAAATGATAATATGAATGCGCCAGCAGTAGATATTACTAATGAAATTATTCCGCCATATGCTTTAATACCAATAAAAACAAGCAGTACTCCAAAAATAATTTTAAGCACAGCGTCGGTTATTAAGTTAAATCCAAGAGCAAAAAACTTTTTTCTCCCTTGCAGTATACCTCTTGATATTGGCAGTATAAATGAGGTTACTATTAATAATCCAGTAATTGCTAAAAGATAGATGCTTATATTAAAAAAATGTGAGATAAAGATAAATGAGAAAATAGTAAATAATATAAAAAGAATAATTGAAATTCCAATAAACTTTTTTAAGCTTCTTATAAGCAAGTCCTTTATTTTTCCGTATTCTTTTTTTGCATTAAATTTGCTTGTATATCTTGAAACAATTGTCTGTATTGCTTCGCTGGGTATGCCGAAAATGTACATTATTGACATAAGGAATGCAAGAACGCCATATTCACTAGGTCCAAGCATCTTATTCATTAAAATTTGAAAAACATAATTAAGAAAATTAAATAATGCAATCATAACAAATAAGATTATACTTCCTTTTACTAATTCATCTTTAAAATTAATTTTATACATTTTAAGCAAATAATGATGTTTTAAATATTACTAGCGATAAAAGACAAATAACTATCTGTATAGCAAAGATAAAATAAACTACATCTGTTTCGTAAACTTTTTTCTTAAATTTTCCTAGAATCCAAAGAGAAAGATGAGTTAATCCATAGATTTTATCATAAGGCATATTTAGGCTTCCGTCTTTATTTGGAATTCCGAATGATTGTTTTTTTAGTCCGCCCCTTAATTTTAAAATAATTTCAAGAATATATGGAATAAAAATAAATAAAGCTATTCTTTCAAAATTTCCAAGGACAGCCATACATGCAATTAATGCTCCAATAGAATAAGTTAAAATATCTCCTGGAAATACTTTTGCTGGAAATTTATTATAAAAATAAAATACTAGTAAGCTTGCAATCATTATAAGCCCGATTAAAGCAAGCCAGCTAGAGCCAGTTATATACGCAATAAAAGAAAGAAATGAAAGTAAGATTATTCCCTGTCCTGCTTCTAATCCATTAAAGCCTGCAAGAAAATTATAAGTTGTTGTTGCTCCTGCTACACCAAGAGGAATTATAATTAAAGTGTACAGCAAGCCAGCATTAATTGTTCCAAAAAAAGGCAAAGTTACAAACGAATCTCCTGCATTTATTACTACTAACGGAATAGACGCAACCAAAGCAAGAAAAATTCTCATTCTTTTGGATAATCCACCATGTTTCCAGCCAAGAAGATCATCAACAAGTCCAACTATTGCAAGAATTAATACAACAGAAAGAAGCGCAAATATTTGGGTTGTTATTCCATCAGAATCTTTTATAATAAAAGTTCGTATTGCAATATAGACTAAGACTCCAATAACAAATGCCATAGTGACTACAATTCCTCCCGAAGCCGCAACATTTTTCGGCTTGTCGTATTTATTCATATCTTCCCAAAGCAAGCCAACAATATTGCATTTTTTTATCCATTTAGGCAGCACTATAATCGTTAAAATTAGGCTTATTAATACAGATAAAAATAATATATTTTCCATATTTAATACACTTAATTTATACTTTTAAACCTTTTCAGTTAATATATCTTCTATTAATTTTAAACAATTTGGTCAGACGAGAATTTGAATTTTTAGATAATTTAAAGGAAAGGTTGCATCTAGGGAAAACTTGGTTTCCCTGGATTAAAAATGCAAATTCGAGAAAGATTTGCCTATGTTGGAAGTTTTGAAGAAGTCTTTAGCTGTAACTGCTTACTTGAAACTTATTAAAACGAACGAAGTGAGAACTTTTATAATTAATCAAAAATAAAATTTATATCTCTTAGTTTATTTCGCTTTTAGAAACTCCAAGTAATGCTAGAAGGAACTTCTTTTTGAACATATTCTTTATTATATTTTTCATCACCGTTATATTCTATACTCCATATTTTTATTGGGCCTCTTAATCCCTGGTAATAAACGAATTCTCCAAGATTAGCATTCTGACTATTTAGATTCTTAATTATATAATCCGGTTCATTGTGCACAAGTTTAAAATTAGGGAATTTTTTAAGTGGATCGTTAAGTACATAAATTTGTCCGAGCATTCCCCTCATTATCCTTGGAGATAAGTATATCATCGCGCCCATGGAATCAATACTAAGTCCGCTACTAACTGCATTAACGTTTTGAATTATATAAGCAGTCGCTTCCAAACCACTACCTAAATCTGTAAACTGATTACCATATTTAATATATCTCAATGGAGCATAAACTTGTTTTCCTTGCGATACAAATATTGCTTGAGCCTGTTTAACTTCAATAGAGTCATTAATTTGATTATAGTTTATTTGTATACCTGCTAGACCTGTATTTTCTTTGAATAAACTTATTTTTGTATCATTAACTTCGATATTAATATCCTCTTCTAGCTGAATAAGGCTAACCATTCCATTACCGCTGGGAATGCTATAGGTTTTTTTAGTTTCATTTTTGGTTTCCTGTGCTTGTTTTGCATCTGAAAATAAAGTTACAGGTCCTGCTGATAATCTATCATAATTTATATCGCTTCCAATTTGCGAGAATGCGCCGTATTTCCCAATATCACTTGAATCAATAAGCAAATGGGTTGCATTATGATTCCATAAAAGCTCAAGAGCATCGTTTTGATTGTCGCCAGTTAAAACAAATCTTCCTGTAAGATAATTCCACCAAGTAATTGCATTTCCCCCATCTGTGACTGTTGCTCGATTTCCTATTGATTGAACCCAGTATCCATAATCCCACCAATGAGCAAAAACTGAAGTTAAAGGAGTATTATCTCTTACCCACGACATTGCTTCTTGCCATTGAAGAGTATAATAATAAGGAACATAATTATATGCTTCAGATTTTATTGCTTTGTAATAATTATATGCTGTTTGCCCACTGATAATAATTAAAAGAGCAAATAAACAAATCCAAAATATTTTAACACTCTCTTTTGTTTTAAAAATTTTAAATCCCGATTCAGTAATCAAATAAGCTACAAAGATTGGAGCAATAGGAACTAAAACCATTATAAGTCTTACAGCGCCTCTTGCCGAAGCAATAGTAATGACAAAAAGTGCAAAAAGCAGAATATATTCTAATTCAACTGTTTCAAAAGATAAATCATTTTCTCTATGATATTTAATATATAAATAAATAATAGTTCCAATTAAAAGAAGAGCAGAACCAAAATAAATAAATTTGCTTATGAAGTTTTCTCCATCAAACAAAGCAGGATGAGGAGCATATCTTGAAAAGATTAAGCCCAATAAAAATAGAATATAACCGCCAGTTAAGATAATTTTATCTTTCTTTTTCAACTTTTCAAACATTTTGTAAAAAAGCCAGCTCGAGCCAATAATGAACAGCCAAAATATAACTTTTCCAAAACTTGCAAACCATTCTCCAAAATAGGGCTGTCTGTTTTCTGCGACAGTAGTACTCCATCGACCCGTAACTGGTTTTATTAAATTGCTTTCGATTCCATTTAAAATTTGAGTTATATAATTTGGATTAACAACAAGAAGAATTAGCAAGCCAAAAATAATAATTACTAAAAATGAAATAATCACCTTTGGAAGTTTTAATTTTTCTAATTTTAATATTTCTTTTAGTTTAGTATTCCAGATAATTTTATCTCCTATAAACAGCAAAATAACCAGGCAGGCCAAGCCAGTATCTATTCCAAACAAAAATCCTTTTATAGAATATCTATTGGTGAATGCAAACTGAATAATTGCTGAAGAAATTAACCAAGAAAAATATCCAAGAATCTCTTTGTTTCCAAATTTGCCAAGTATAAATGCTACAAGCCCAACAAGTCCGAGAGTCATATATACATATATAACTCCTCCCCAAGATAATGCCATTAAACCAGTAGAAAGTCCTGCAAGAATTCCCAAGATTATTGAAGAAAAAACTTTTTCAGTCTTCCATGCTCTTAAGAATAAAAATAATGCAAGAAACATGAAGAAGAAGCCAATAGACTCTTTTTCAGGAATTCCAGCAACAGTTCTTGATAAAAATGAAGGCATAATAATCATGAATAAAGTAGCTATGCTCGCAATAAAATTTGCTTTAAGTTGTTTTTCTTTATCTTCTTTTCTCCAAAAAATTTCTCTTACAAAAAAGAAAAAGGCAATTATTGTCAGCATAAAAAATATAACTGGCATAAATGCTCCAGCATAATTTATGCTGTAATTTCCAAAAATGTTCACTAGCTTGTAAGTTAGCACAATCATATAAGAAACCATCTGAAGTTCAGTAGTAGTGTCAAAACCTAGTGGAACATTTCTAAAATTATCCATTTGGGCAAGGCTTCCATTTTCAATTATTGTTTTTGCATATCTTAAAAATAGAAAAGGATCCAAGTCAGGTCCAAGAGTATAGTCATTTGTTGTTGAATCCCATAGTCCTGGTTTTCCGCCATGATCTGAAAGCGGAAGATAACGAATAGAAAAACCAAGAAGAACAAGCAAGATTAAAATTCCAAAGAAGATTAGAGAAGGATTGTTTTTTATTGATTTAAACAGCTTTTCTTTTCTTTCAACTATAGCTTTCTCCTCATCACCAAGATTTAGAACTCTTTCTTTTTCAATAATTTGCTTTTCTTTATCTTTAAGAGCTTGATTTTCTTTTCCAAGCGTTTTTTCTTTTAATTTAATCTCTTTTTCTTCTTTTTTTAGCACTTCTTTCTCTTTATTTTGAATATTCTGCCTGGCTATATCAAGATTTTCTTCTTTCTTTTCCAGTTCATTTAGTTTATCGTTTTCCATTCTGATTGTTTTTATAATCTTTTACTATTGCAACATGCCTTCTACTTCATCAAGTATATCTGAAGCAGATTTTTCACGTTCAATTCCTTTGTCTTTTCCGCAATAAGGACAGTCTCTTGGATCTTTGCTTGATTTGAACCTGTATCTGCAGTTTGTGCAAATAAAATTTTCCATGACTTGCAGCCTTACCTCTTAAGGCGAAGGGACAGAAAATCCATAAGATTTTCTGTATTCGAAGGTTCGTAAGAACCAAGTAATTTATTTGTCATTTTACTCCTTTATGAAAATCAAGAAAATCTAAGGTTTTCTGGATGATCCAAAACTTATAAGTTTATGAACATTAAAATAATTTAGGGGTTATAAATACTTCTATTAGTGCGGATATAAATAAAATTATAAGTGCAACTACGATAAGATTAAGTGAATCTTGCACAATGCCCCAAAATTTACCATTACGATATTCATGGCGAATTATAGCAACACTTAGTATTCCTCCTGCTAAAGCGCCTATAAAATAAGCAGCTATTTCAGGAAGCCCATGAATCATATATCTTGCAAGCCCAAGAGGCATATTCATAATATTTGAGCTAGCAAAAATGCCGATTGCTGCGGCAATAACACTAGCATTCCAGGCAAGAACAAATATTGCTCCTGCGCCCATTATAATCGAAAACAAAAGTGCAAATATAAGTACATAAACATTATTAGAGAATATTGAAAAAAGTCTTTCGCTTGAAGAAAAATTACCAACTATTTTGTTTGTTTCTCCAACATTATATTGTTTTAAACAGCTTTGATAATTATCTGGCTGATTTATCTGGCAGAATGTACTTATCTGCGCCCTAAGAAGATTTTCGCCGTCAGGAAGAGCCATGTGCCAAAACGAAAAAGCAACTACAAACCCTACAAATAACCAAAGAAATGCAAGCAGGGCTTTTCCATGCTCTCTAAGCAATCGCCATTCGCTATCTATTTCTTCATCTTTTCGTTCTTCAAGACGAATAGTATAATAAATAAAAGGCATTGAAAAAATCACGCAAAACATAACAACAATCCAGCCAATATACTGTGAGTTTACAACATCTTTTGCAAAAACAAAATATGCCAGCAGCATTGATATTGAGCCGTAAAATAAGCCAATAAGAAACATCTCCCATGGCCTCTTTTCTGCTTTTTTAGGATTAATCAATGATTCGAGCATAATTGTAAATGGTTTGGCTGTTTTTAAATATTAAGTAATGAGGATTTTGAGATATTTAAGTATTTATTAATGTAATAAATTTGGTTAGAAGTTTTAAGCAAGGTTCAGAGAAGCGAGTAATTGCACGAGCAGTAATCCATATTCAAGCGAGGGCAATTAGGAGTAGAGTAAGCAAGAAGTTTAAACTTATTTTGCAATTGAAGAATATAACTTATTAAGGCGAAGCCTGTTTGAAAACTTAATGATACTTCACTTTTAATTATCTCAAGATTTAAATATCGTAAAATACCTATAGTATTATAAAAAGAGGAATAGAGTAAAATAAATGAATTTCATAAAAAAGTTTTTTTTCAATAAAATAGCTAGAGATATAAAAAGCATAAAAATTCAGGGAGCAACTAATGTTGCGAAAGCTGCGCTGAAAGCATATTATATGTTCCCAAATAATATCACTAAGCGAGTTCTTATGAATTTAAGACCGACAGAGCCAATGCTGACTCATGTTCTAAATTTGGCTGATAAAAAAACAGAGGGCGAGATTCTCAATCATTTTTCCGAAGCACAAGATAAAATCAATGAGGAAGTATTCAAGCTTATAAAAAATAATTCAAAAATTTTCACACATTGTCATTCAACTAATGTTATTAAGGCTTTAATTTATGCAAAAATAAATGGGAAAAACTTTGAAGTTTATAATACTGAAACCAGGCCATTATTTCAAGGCAGAAGAACAGCAGAAGAGCTTACAAAAGCAGGAATTAAAGTTACTAATTTTGTTGATTCTGCAGCAGAAATAGCAATTGCAAAACAAGGCAAAAATGACAAAGAATATGTGAATATGGTTTTTCTTGGAGCAGATGCTCTACTTGAGAATGCCATAATAAACAAAATTGGAAGCGGAATGTTCAGCAGGATTGCTTATGATAATAAAGTTCCTGTTTATATTATTGCAGATTCATGGAAGTTTTCATCAAGAGATGTTAAGTTAGAGCAGCGAGATTTTTCAGAAGTTTGGGGAACAAAAAAAGTTCATATTCGAAATCCTGCTTTCGAAGCAATCAATGCAAAATTTATTACAGAGATCATAAGTGAGCTAGGAAGGATGAAATATGATAATTTTTTAGAAAAAGTTTATGAGCGAGAAGATTAATTATTTCTTTCCTTTTTTCTCGCACTCGCATTCTTCACATGGCTCTTCACATTCGCAATCTTCATCTTCACATAAATGACTGCAACCCGAAGGATTATGCTCAGATTCTCCTGTTTGATTTGAATTTTGCGCTTGCATCATAATTGTTTGCATTTCTTCCTGAAGCTGTTGTATTCTTTCAATAAATTGATCTTTTCCTAAAATCATTTTTTGTATTTGATCTTCAATTATTCCAATAGTTTCTTGAGGAGTTTTTCTTAGAACAACTTCTTTTCCAACATTAACAAAAAGCTCTTTTTCTTTTATTTCTGCTCTGGCAAAAATTCCTTTTCCAAGATTAGCAAGTATTTCTTTGCCTGCCTTGCCATCTTTATTTTCTTTACTATTTTTTTCAAGCTCATTAATACTCTCTCGCACAGCAGTAAGCTCAGCAATTTGTTGATCAATAAGCTGAATTTGCTCTTCAATTTTTTGAGCTTCCTGGCCCATCATTTGTACTCGCATAAAATATTCTTGTTGATTCATTTCGTATGAAAACCAAGGTTTTCCTAACAAGTCACCTTTCCTTAATAGGACCCCAGTAATAACTTCCCTTATATTAGGGGGTTTTTAAAACTTGCTAAAGTTTACTTTAGAAAGTACAGAAATTTTAATTTCTAAGAATTCTGAATGCTATTTTTAATCCATCTTAAAAACTTTTCTTAGAACTATGCTGAAAATAAGCGAAGCAATAATATACCACCATATCCAATTTGTTGCAAGTGTTGTTTGAGTGAAAGTTGGCCTAAGCCAGTTAAATAATAAAAGCAAAGGAATAATAGTTATTACTGAAATTTTCATTGACTGCTTCATTTGCTTTGGAAAATCTTCCATCATTTGCTTATTGATTTCCATCATTTTTTGAGGATTGTCTTTGTGAATCTTCATTTCTTCCTTAAGCCTTTTTTGTTTTTCTTTTATCTCTTTCATAAGATTTCTGTCAGTAACATAGTAACTGATAATTGTTATGAAAATAGTAACTAAAAGAGAAATAATCAATATGGCGGGTTTTGGATATTGAATAATAATCGGCGTAATGTCCATGCGAAGCTTTACCTCTTAAAGCGAGCAGCCAGAAAATAATTGATTTTCTGGATGTTCAAGTAGCTATGCACTTGAATCTCTTTTTTTAATTTAATTATCATTGTATTTATGTTTTAAATATATTTTTTAAGTATATAAAGGTAATTAAGGGAATTTGTTAAAAAGTCTTTAGTCGGAATAACTCTTTTTATCCCATCATCTTTTTCATTGCAGGATGCATATCCATCGCGTGCTGGTTAGCAATGTTTTGGTAAAACTGATAAATAATCATAATTCCTAACAATAACGCTGTTCCGCCCGTTATTGTTCCAATAATATCTGAAACAGAAGCTAATAATCCAACAGCAATACCGCCCATAACTGTTAAAGGCATAACATATCTGCTTAATATTGCTTCAAGTATTCTTTCATCTTTTCTGAATCCAGGAATCTGAAGTCCTGACTTAATTATGTTTCTTGCTTGGCTTCCTGCATCCATTCCAGCTGTTTTTACCCAGAATATCGAGAACATTGCAGAAAATACAATGTAAACAAAAATATGTGAAAAACTTTGCCACAAGTAAATCCATCTAAATCCACCAGTAATTAATGTTTCAAGTATATTTGTATGTCCTAGCCAGAAAGATAATCCCGAAACAGCAACTCCATTGCTGAAATCTCCGAGAATAGTAGCATGTCCAAGCCAGTTTTGAAATAAACCGCCCATCAATTGAAGATTAGCGACAAATGCTCCTGTTAAGATAACCGGAATATTCGAAGCATAGAAGAATGCAAGAGGCCATTTTACAGTATACCCTCTTAATCTATCGAATGAAAGAGGAATTTCAATTTTTAATGATTGAGCCCAGACAATAATCAAGAAAATAATAATTGTTGAAAGTATGATTGATATAGCCTTTAATCCACCAGTAATATCTCCTATTACAAAAAGATTATAAAATAATGCAGGAACAACTCCAATAGGTTGTATTTGATTTGCTGCGCCTAAAAATCCAAATAGCCCAGTTATTAATCTCCAGCCAACTCCTGCTGCGATGAATAATGAAACTCCGCTTCCAAATCCCCATTTATGGCAGATTTCATCCATGAATAATATGAGAGTTCCTCCAACCATTAACTGAACTATAACAACTCCTGCAAATCCTGGCTGAGCAGGTGTTCCGCCCATTACAGTATAAACTACTGATTCAAATATAATAAATCCAAAAACCAAAAGCTTCTGCAAGCCTTGAAAATATTTTTTCCCTTCAGGATCATTTGTATCAATGTTCAATATTTTGCTTCCAACTAATAACTGAAGAATGATAGAGGCCATAACAATCGGACCAATACCAAGTGAAATAATACTTCCAAAATCAGTTCCAAGAAGAATAGCAATATATTCAAATTTCATCAAAGCTTCTGTCTTTAATCCATAAAGAGAAATATTTGCAAGAATAAAAAATGCCGCCAATATAATAATTGTCCATTTAAGCTTAACATTAAAAGAAAGTTTTTTTTCAACAGGCCCTCTTACTTCAGGCAAATTATGCAGTATGTCTTTGAAGTTCATGTTATATATCTTCTTTATTTTAAATTATCAAAACAAGGTTATTTTTAAATCCTCGCTTATAACGAGGTGAGAGAAAGTTATATAAACCTTTCTCATTTCTATATTTTATGGTAGCACAAGAATTAAATATTCTTCAAGATTTTGAAAAAGATAGCTTATGGTTTCATAAAAATATAGGATTATTAAGGCAGCAAAATTTTACGGGCAAGTTTGTTGCAATATTTAACGAGAAACCTATAGCTTCAGACACAGATGTAGATAATGTAATTAAAATTGTGGAAAAAAAGAGCATTAGTCCTGCTGCGGTTTTTATAGAATTTGTTTATCCCGAAGGATATACTCTTTTATTGTAAAAATGAAGATACCTCTGCAGGTTTATCCTTTTGCAGGAGGATTAAGAATTATGGTAAGTTTTCTTTTACGTTATGAAGATCCTCATATGTTCTTACCTATTCAAGCAATTGTCGATACAGGCAGCCCAATTACGATTTTGGGGATTGCTGACTTAAAAAGGGCGAGAGTTTCTTTTTTACAATTAAAAAAATTGGAAAGCAGAAAAGAGCCTATAGCTATGGGTGGAGGACAATTAAATACAAAAATATTAAGGTCAGCTAAATTAAAATTTGAAAATTTATTAGAATCTTCTTTAAATATTCTAATTCCAACTGAAGAAGTTCAAGGGATTTCTCCACCCACAATTCTTGGAGTAGATTTTTTAATAGAAAACAAATTAAAACTTATTTTTAATCCCTAGAAAAAAGAAGCTTTTTTTGAAACGAGCGAGTGATTATACTTTATAGAATAAGAATCTAAATTGTATTTTTATTAAAGATGTTTTTAAAGGTTATCTTGGCAGGGTAAATTATCGAATTAAACTCGTAAATAAAAAAGATTTATAAACCCGTTCGCCCTGAATAATCTATGAAAAAGGAATGCAGATTCTCCTATAATGATGTTGAGGATAGTCTTATTATCTCATGCAGGGAAGATAACGAAAATATAAGGGAAAATTTTGCGTTTGATAATTTTATAATTTACTTGACTGGAAAAGGCAAAATTGTTGGATTGCAAGTCAGAAATGCTTCTAAGGTTTTATCTGAAAGCGGAGCGAATTCAAATATATTAAAGGATATAAAATCAGTTAATCTTATAGTTGCAAAAAAAGAGAATTGTTTAGTTATGGCTATAGGCATTATATCTAATAGCCAAGTTGCAAATATTCCTTTGCATATACTTTTGCCAGAAATTAAAGCAACTAGTCAATAAATTTATTGCCATAATTTTTTCTTAGGCTTATTTCAAATCTTTTATAATGTCAGAAATTAAACCACATCATTTATGATGCGTAACTTTACCGCTTTAATTTCTGAGCATCCTAAAAACAAGGGGCTTTACAAACCGCACCATTTAGGTGCGGTGCCCCATTGTTTTTTTGATTTTTGCTTACATGAAATCCATTTATGATAAATGGCTTATTATTTTTGAGGGCTATTGCAATAACTGCAAAAGTTCCATCATCGAGTTCATAATTAAGGCTGTAATATTTTTCTTTTCCATCATTTTCTCTTAGCTCTATTGATTTAACAAGTTCAAATTTTGGAAAAATCAAACCTAACAAATTTATATCAGTCATCTTTTCCATAATTGAAAATTCAAAATGAGAACTTTTTGCAGGCTATTTTTCTTTGAAGAAAAGTATTTAAAATAGAGATATGTTAATTAATTATGGTAAAAAGAAACGTGGATGAAATTAATTTAAGAATTAAACAATTAAAAGCGGAACTACGCGATACAGCCGAAGAAGCACAAAAAAGAAGGATATTAACAAAACTAGGTAATCAATATGAAGCAAAGGGCGCATATTGGCGAGCAAGACACAATTATGCTAAAGCAGATGATCGTGAAGCAATAGCCAAGTCATATGAGGCGCAAGGCAACTTAAAAAAGGCCGAAGAAGAATGGTACAGGCTCGCAGTATCAAGTAACACTACAAGTCCAGAAAGAAGAATTTATTTAAATGAAAATGTAATAAGAGTGGCAGAGTTGTATGGGCAAGCCACGGGGGATCAAATTTTAGCAACGATAGGATTAAATCAAGCAAAAGAAGAGATTAGATTTAATAAATTATCTTCTGAAGAAAAAAAGAAAATTTTTGATAGAAAGAAAAAAAAGAGTCTAGAAGAAAGCGTTGACAGTGGGGACCATCGTTCGTACGATTATTATAATATTGTTTCACCTATTCGGTCTGGAAATTTTCTTTTTTTTATAGGCATTTTAACTATTCTCGGCGGACTGTTTTTTCTTTATCCAAACATGACTGGCAACGCAATCGCGGGCTCGAGTATTCAAAACTCGAGCATTCTTGGAGCATGCTTGCTTATCGTAGGGTTAGTTACCGGATTGTTTTGGATGAAAAATAAGTAAAACTCGCTCTCCTCACAATTGTACTCGCTTTATCTTAAATACACTAAACCCTAATACTTCCCCTCTAATTAAAATTGCTTACTTTTATCTTATTTTAAAATAATAATTAGTAATTTTATCTTCGATAAAATTATATTTGAATACTTATTTTATCAATAAAATTCTGATAAATGGTTGGGCTACAAGTTTTGATAAGTGGAAATATAAAATTGTAAAGCTCGAGGGTATTATTGTATTCTTTAGTAGAAAAAATATTGTAGTCTTAATCTATTAGTAGGGATTATTTAAGAAGTAGTGTACTTAAACCGCCTTTGGCTCGTCCAAACACTTTTTAGAAAACCTGCATTAATTCGGTTTTCTATTTTACTTCTCATTAATGTTTGTAAAATTTTGAATATAAGAAGCGAGTATTGATTGGTTGATGCGAGGATGGATGAAAAAAGTTTAAATCTTTGAGAATACTCGAACAAATCTAATCAAGGCGAAAAGCCTGTTTTATAAAATTAATGATTAATTAAATTTTAGAACAAAAATTTAAGCTTCGTCTTCGTTTTCTTCTTCAGTTACTACTGCTTTCTTATCTTTATTGCTAATTGCGTTAGTTTTTTCTATCTCAAGTTTTCCGCCAGCTTTTTGTACTTTTTCTATTGCTGACTGCGAAGCAGATTTTGCAATTATATTAACTTTTATTTTAATATCTCCGTCTCCAAGAATTTTATATCCTTTTAGTTTAAGTGTGCCATCTTTTTGGCCGAATTCTTTTGTTAATTTGCTTAAATCTTTTTCAATATGTCCAACATTAATTAATTTTTCTCTTACTTTTGCATTTCCTCTGCTTGTAAATCCTTTTTTTCCGAAATATCCCATTCCATAAAGTTTTGTAATAAGTGTTTTCTTGTGTCCTGCGCCTTTTCCTGTTCCACTCATTCCTTTTCCACCTTTATGTCCGCTAGACATGTGTTTCTTTCTTGCGCCCCATCCGTGCCTTGAGCTTCCCCTCATTCTTCCAGATTTATGTCTTTTCTTCAATCGCATTACAACATCCTCGCAATCAATTTATTTATATCTTCATGATGATTTCCTAAAACTCCTTTAGGATAATGATGCTTTGTGTCAATTCCGCCTCGAGCAGGATGCAGTCCAAACCAAGGCTTTATTCCAAGCTCTTCAAGATTTTTGCCTGCTAAAACTTCTTTTGCTATTTTTTCAGGATTTTCTACTTTCTTTTTAGTATTTCCAATAACTTTTCCTCTTGCTTTTATGAGTTCAGCAAGTGTTTTCTCATCAATTTTTCCAAAAGCAATAAAATCTTTTACTTTTTTTATTCTTCCAAGTGTTTCAATGCCTTCATCAACAATTGCGCAAGTGTATTTTTTTCTTAATCTTAATCTGCTAAGAGTTTCACTAACATCTCCATTCAATTTTATCATTCCGTGTATTCTTATGAGCGCAATCATTTTTTAACTCCCTTATTCGTTTTTCTTAAAGCATCAATACAAGCTTGAGCAAGATTTATTGTTGTTCTAGTCTGTCCGAATGTTTTGCTATAAACATCTTTTATTCCAGCCAGTTTAAGAATTTTCTTGCATTCATCTCCAATAACTAATCCTGTTCCTTGTGGTGCAGGATAAAGTATAACTACTGAGCTTCCACATTTTCCTCTAACTTCAAATGGAACAGTATGCGGTTCAGTGCATAAACAATCAAAACTTCCACAGGCTCTTGTTACTTTTATAAGATTCAATTTTGCTTTTCTAAGAGCTTTTTCTCGAGCAGGCAGAGTTTCTTTTGCTTTTCCAAATCCAAGTCCAATATGTCCGCTTCTGTCTCCAACAATAACAGCAGAACTAAATGTTCCAACATTTCCTTCCATTGTTTTTCTTTGAGTCTGCTTCCAAGCTCTTCTTTTTCCACCGCCAAACTTTCCTTTTGATTGTCCAATAAGAAGAAGATCTGTATCCAGTTTGACTAAACTATCAATAATTTGTTCTTCAAGTATTTTATTATCAAGAATTTCATCAACATTTTTTATTTTTCCGGCCAATACTTTTCTTCCAAGCTCTGTTTTTGGTTTCCAATTTTCCAACGCCCTTATTTTTTCTTCTCTATCCATTTCTTCTCGGCTTTTTCTTTTGTAAGTTTCTCTAACTACTTCTCGGACAACTTCTTCTGCGATTTCAGGCGGGACAACTGCTTCTACCATTGTTATTTAGCCTCCTTCATAATATTTTCTTTTACTTTATGAAAAAATGATTTTATATTTTCGTGAGATATCCTTGCCTCTTCGGGGAAAACTTCTTTTCCGCACGGAAGCGCAAATCCAGAATCAATTATTCCTTTTGCTGCAGCATATATTTTTGAGCCTTTTGTGCTTCTTATTAATCCAGTGTCAAGAATAGCATTTTTCATTCCTTTTATTTTTTTTCCGAAAAGCAATCCTGTCAAATAAGCTGCTCCAAGCGACTTTAAGCTCCCTTCTTTTTCCTTAGGCCAGCCATATTCAATAAGTTCCTTAGAAATTACTGATTTTTTAATAGCATCTTGTGCTTGCTTGCTTTCAACATATTGCAAAATTATATATCTATTTGTTTTTCGTATAACTATTCTTGGCTTTCTTCCTTCAAGCAGTCTTCTTCTCTTAGTAAAATTTGTCTTTCCTTCTCGTCTTCGTCTTTCTTGTACAAGTTTCATTTTATATTTTTCCTCCAATATGGTCTTTTAAGTGAGCTTTATTCTTGAATTCTTTTGATTTTATTTTCTTCCTTATTTCCATGTATTTTTCCTGAGTTATCTTTTTCTGTTTTCTTAATTCGTTTATATATCTTCTGAATTTTCTTGTAAGTATCATATAATCTCCTTTCTCATCTCTAACAGTCATTTTTATTTTTCCAGGTCCTCTTCTTGTTGTTCTTGGCTCATTAGCTCTTCTTCCTTTGTTTTCTTTTACTCTGATTGCTCCGCTTTCGTATAGGTCTCGAATATCTTGTTTAGTAATAGCTTCTTTTATCTCTTCAAGATTCGATGGATTAAACCAAATCTTATTCTTTCCAACACCAAGTACTTTTGATGCAAGTTCTTTTCTTTTGTTTAGATTCATCATTTTATTTTTTGTTTTCGTGCGCAGGTTTAGTTTCAACAGGTTTTTTATTGTTCTTTGTTCGTATTCTCATGTCTCTTTCAACAGCTTTAACGAATTTAACTGCATTTAAATTAGCAGTTTCGATTTTCTTTGCGATTATTTCTTTTGCTATTTCTAATTTCAGCTTGTTTCCTATTTTTGCAATAACCGCAATATTATCTTTTCCAACTTTTTTCAAGTCTTCAAAATTCCAAACCATTACAGGAACTTTTCCATTGATTAATCCTCGGGTTATGCATTTATTCTTATAACCGATTTCAACCATTGGCGGTCGGCTTCTCCATTTCTGTCGTGTCTTATTGTGTCTTCCTCTTGCCCTTCTGTAAGTAAGTTTGCTTTTTTGTCCTGATCCAAGTTTCTTGAATGCATAATATTTTGTTCTTTGGAATAGTGCCATCTGAAGCTTTATCTCCTAAAGCGAAGAGCCAGAAAATTATTAATTTTCTGGATACCGAAAACTTCTTTGGAAGTTCTTCGGAACAGAAAACAATGTTTGTTTTCTGTATTCAAGTAGCTATGCACTTGAAACCATGTAAATTTAGTTTGATTTTTCATGTTTGTTTATAGGAATTCTACTCCTGGTTTTTTAGTTATAAATATTCCGTCCTGGAATTTGTTTCTGTCTCGGTTTCTTATTTTTGAGATTTTTTCAAGATTAGCTGCAGCCTGGCCAGCTAGCTCAATATTATATGATTTTATTTTTATTTTTGGAGCTTTTATTTCAACTTCTATTCTTTTGTCTACTTTTATTATTCTTGGCGCTTTTTCTCCAAGAAGATTTTTTATTATAAATTCAGATTTTGCTTTGTCATAAGTTACAGTCATAGGAAAGTGAATATTGCAAATTTCTAATTCATACTCATATCCTATATTAAGTCCTTCAATCATATTATTTATGTGGCTTTTTAAGGTTCCAAGCTTTCTTCTTTCATTTTTTCTTGCTTTTTCAGCGCTTATAATAACCATATTGCCTTGTTTTGTAACTTTTAGTTCTTTATCAAAAACTCTTGTTATTTCATTGCCCTGTTTTTTTAATATAAGCTTGTGGCCTTCAATAACAACTTCTATTTCACTTGGAATTTCTATTTCAAAATTAATTTTTTCTTGTTTTTTTGTTTTCTCTGCCATTTTAGTAGAAGTAAGCAATCAAGCTTCCCCCGATTTTATTTTCCTGGGCTTCTTCGTGAGTCATTAATCCTTTATTTGTAGAAATAATAACATAACCGAAATTTCTTGCAGGAAGGAATCTTCGAATATATTTTTCAAGGCTTTTTTTGTCCGCAGTGAATCTCGGTTTTATTGATTTGCATTCGCTTACTTCTTTGATGGTGATTGTAAGTTTTCCTTCATCCATTTTAAAATCAATATAATCATATCTTTTCATCAGTTCAAGTATTTTCATAAGCAATTTTGAATGTCTCGTAGTCACTATGCTTGTCTTTTTAGCTTTTTTAGCATTCATTATTTCATTCAATATGTCTGATACTATGTCTTGGCTCATGTTTATTTTTTCCTTTCACTATTTATTTGTTTATTTGTCATTGTATTTTTTGTTTGTGTTTTTTATAGGAGGTTGAGTGTTAAGGAACCTTGGTTCCTTACATGTTATTTATATTTTTGAAAACCTAATTCTAATGCAAGCTCTCTGAAGCAGTGTCTGCATAAGTTTATGTTGTATTGGGAAACTCGCGCTCCGAATCTTCCACAGTTTTCGCATTTAAATGCAGCAATTCCAAATTTTCTTGTTTTTGGCTTGTTATGTTTCAAATACTTAGTCATTACAGCTGGTTTTCCTCTAAGCTGTTTCAATACTTTGTTCCAATCGCTAGCAGTCATATTATTCTTCTTCTCCTTTCTTTCGGGGTTCTTCAACTTCGATTTTTAATTTATTTTGAAGATAATCAATTATTTCTTCTTTAGTAACCTCTTGTTTTGCTGGAAGCTTGCCTTGTTTTATTTTCTTTAATCCAACTCTCTTGCCTTTTCTTTTAAAAACAGCAGTTACATCCAACCCTAAAATACCAATATCTCTTTGGTATTCCATGTCAGGAATTTCAAGATATTCTTTTATTCCGAATGAAAAATGATTGTTTTCAATTTGTTTTTTCTTTATTTTATTGTTTACTGCTCCGAATAATCTTTTTAGCAAAGCTTCTTTTTCTGGTCCTCTTATTGTTACCATACACCCTGTTTTTAATCCAGGTCTTACTCCCAGTGAAGGAATTCTTTTGCTTGAAGTTATTTCTTTAATTTTCTTGCCTGTAAGCAATCCAAGCAATTTGATTCCTTTATCAAGTTTTTCAGCTGTTCCACCGCAGTTTAATGCAACTTTCTCAAGCATTGGCTCTCGCATAGGATTATTTTCCATTTTTTCTTTTTTTACTGCTTTAGCTACTTTCATTTTTTCTATTTCAGTTTTTTGTTTTATTTCTTTAGCCATTTTAATGTGTAGCAAAAATATTATCTATATTTGCTTTTACTTCTCCTTCTTTAGTTTTAATTACAGCAACTTTTCCGCTTCCTTCAACAAGAATATCTTTTATTTTTCCTGTTTTTCCAATATGCTTTCCTGCAACCACAAGGATTTCTACATCTTTCTTAAGAGGTATTATTTTCATTATTTTGTTGTTTAAAAGATGAATTTCAACAAAGTCCCCTGAATTTATTTTTTCATGTGAGATTATGTTTCTTCCTTGGCTAAGATTAATCTGAATTTTTTTATTAGGAAGCATTGTTTTTCCAATTACTTTATAAATTTTTGTTTCTGCTTCTTTTTCTGAAATAGGAGCAAGTGTGTATCTTTTTTTCAACATTAATCTGTAATGTTTTTTTATTGTCGGGAATGAAATAACATCAAATAAACAAACAGGGTAATTAACTTCATTTATAATTTTTCCATTTACAGATATTTTTTTCTCATTAAGCAGTTTTTTAAGCTCTTTTTTTGTCTTGACTATTTCAAGAATATTTCTAGTTATTAATATCACAGATAATGCTTTTCCTTGCTCGTGGTTAGGCACAGCTAGGTATTTTGTTCCTGTTTTTGGCACAGGCCAAAAATTCGGTATTGTTTTTCTTTTTATGTGCATGTTACGAAGCTTTACCTCTTAAAGCGAGTAATTGAAAATTTAGTGAAATTTTCATATTTATTTTTTCTTCTCCATGTTTATTTTAAAAAATAAACAATCAGAAAATCCTTGATTTTCTGAGTATAAAAAACTCTCAGGTTGAACCTGAAGGGAGATATTTAAGTTTTTTATTTTTTCCATTTTATTTTTTCTTCTCCATGTTTTTATTTTCAATTTTCTTTGTTGGTTCTTTTTTTATTGAGTCGCTTCTCATTTTGTCATCCATGTTCATTTCAGTAATCATAAGCTTGCATACGGGAAACCAGGCATTTACTTTGCTTCCATCTTTCTTTGTTATCTGAATGCCTTCGATTGCTGCTCTAGCATTTCCAACATCAACAATACTTACTTTTCCAGTTTTCTTCTTGAACTCGCCATTCATTATTTTAACACTATCGCCTTTTCTAAGCTGGAATGCTCTTCGAGCATATTTTTGTCTTAATTCTTTTGATAAGTGGCATGAAAGTAATTTTTGTTTTATGTGTTTTGGAGCTTTAGCTACATATTTTCTTTGTTTTCTTATTTGTCTGCTTCCTTTCCAGTGAACAGAAAACTCTTTCTTCATTTTATGAGCTCCTTTGGGTTTTCTGTTTCCCAAAAACATTCTGTTTTTTTGATGTTGAAAATTGTTTGCGCATTTTGTGTTTTTTATTTTTAGTTTATTTTTATTTAAAGTACGAATTTAGCTATTTTTGAAATACCTGGCCATCTTTCATGAACTTCTTTAGCAACAGGCCCTTTAATTTGAGTTCCTTTTGGATTTCCTTTATCATCTTTAAGCAATGCAACAGCATTGTCTTGGAATGCAACTCTTTCTCCCGTCAATCTTTGATAAGCCATTCTTTGTCTTACTACAACAGCATCGAAAACTTTTCCTTTCATGTCTGGGGGTCCTTTTTTTACTGAAATTTTAATTAAATCTGCAACTTTAGCGTATTGCTGTCTTCCTTTTCCAACCTTACCATGTTTTACTCCGGTTATTCTACAGATTAATGCTCCGCTATTATCAGCAGCAATGCAGTTGCTTCCAATTAATAATCCGTGTGTGACTCTTGCGCTAATAGCCTTCATTTTATTTCCTCATCTAATTTATTTTTAGCATCGGCATCTCGTATTTTTTTCATAACAACAAAACTAATAATTTTGCTAAGTGGTCTGCATTCTGTTATTTCAATATAATCTCCAAGATTAATATTTTCAGCCAAGCAGTCTGGAAGTCTTGCATGAAGCTTTGTTCTGCTTTTTGCATATCTTTCAAATTTTGGAATATAAACTGTTCTTTCAAATGAAATAACTGCTCTCTTAGGGAATTTCTTTATAACTGTTCCTTGGAATGTTCTTCCTCGAACACTAAGCTGTCCGTGAAATGGGCATTTAGGGTCACTGCATTTACCACTAGCTTGAGCTATTTTCTCTTCATATTTTTTATTTTCATTTTTTGTTTGTTTTTCCATGTTTGTTTTGTTTAAAAACTAATTCTGAAAATTAATAATTTTCAGTAATAAAAAACTCTCAGGTTGAACCCGAAGGGCATCCGTGAGTTTTTTACTTGTTTTTGTCATTTTGTTTTCTTTGTATTTTTTGTTTATGTCTAACCTTCGATCGATTCTTCTGGGAAACCAAGATCCATTAATATTGTTTTGACTCTTGCATGATGATTGCCTTGAAGCTCAATGATGCCATTTTTCATTGTACCGCCACAAGCAAGAACCTGCTTTAAATTTTTCAGTACGCTTTTAACGTCGATATCTTTAAAGCCACTAACCAAGGTAATCATTTTTCCGTATGTTCTTTTGACGACTTCAATCTTTATTTTCTGCTCACCTTTTCCTATTTCACCGCAGACACAAGCCGGAATCGGCAGTCCGCATTTAGGGCAGATTTCCATTCAGTCTTATTTCTTCGCCCCCAGTTTGCTTAATTTATTTTTGAATGTTAATAGTTTTGCAATTGTCTTTTTAATCTCTCGTATTTTGGCTTTTCCGCCTTTCTTCACAGTGACTCTTGCTTTTATCAGTTCTATTTTTAATTCCTGAATTTTTTCATTCATTTCAGCCTCAGTCATTTTTGCTATGTCTTTTGATTTTATTACAGCCATTTTATTTATTCTCCATTATTTCTTCATTTACTTTATCATCAGCTTTCTTTGATTTTTTTGCTTTCTTTTTAACATCAGTTTTAGAAGCTTTTTCTTCAAGAGCAACTAAATCAGTGTTTACCATTTTTCTCATTTCAGGGGTTATTTCAATTCTATCATGAATTTTTGCATCAGGGGGAAGTATAGCAACTTTTATTCCAGATATTCCAAGTTTTGTAAGCGCAACGCTTTGCGCTTTGTTTACAACTTTAGCAGAATCTCCAACTTTCTTTAAATATCCTGCAGCAAATCTCCAGGATTTTGCCCTATCGCTTGGAAGTTTTCCGCTTAATCTTATTTCTACTCCGAGCGCTCCTGCTTTCATTATTCGAGTAAGATCTTTGTATGCAATTGTTTTAAATTTAAGATTTCCGAATTTTTCTATATCCAAAGCAATTCTATCCGCAACTAATTGAGCATCTAAACTTGGATTTCTTATTTCATTTATCTCGATATTTGGATTTTCAAGCTTAAATCTTTGCTTTAATACTCGTGTAAGCGCATCAATCCTTTCTCCTCTTGAGCCAATTATTAATCCTGGCTTGTCTGTTGAAACAATAATCTTTTCTCCAATCGGAGTGTATTCTACTTTGATTGAACTAACTTTGCCTTTTCCAAGATTATTCCAAATATATCTTTTCATTGCATATTCTTTTTTCTTAAATTGCACAAACTTCTTTTCGTCCATTTTATTTGTTCTTCTCCATTTATTTATTTTCAGTTTTCTTCTGTTCTTTCTTTTTATCTAATCTTATCATAATATGGCATCTCTTGAATCTTGCTCCGCCTCGCTTATATGGTTTGCTTGCAACATTAGCAATGCATGAGATTACTGCTTTTTCAAGCTCAAGCTCATTGTATATTGCTGTTGCTTTAAGATTTTTTAGTAATCTAGCAACTTCTTTACACGCATTTTCTGGGAATCTTCCTGCCATAACTCCTTTTCCATGCTGATGAGGAACTTCTCTGTTATTCATTTTAACAACTCTTTTGTGTGCTCTTACTTCTTCAACCATTTTTATTGCAGTATCAATTGTTCTTCCTCTTATCATATTGCATACATCCTGTGATTCTTTAGGCGAGAGATGCAAGTCATTTCCATTCACAAGCGCATAATCTTTCTTTAAGTGAATATGTTTTACAACAGGTTTTTCTGTTTTATGCTCTTCAGCTTTTGCTGGTTGTTTTATTTCTTGCTTAGTTTCTTCATCTAAAGAACCTAGGTTCTTTGAGGTTTCAATCTCCTTAGTTTGTTCGTGTTTTTTATATTCTTCCATTGTTAAGTTTTCTTAGTCGCTTTTGCCATACTAGATTTAGTTGCACCAATACCTGCTGCTCCGTGCTTGACTTTTTCTCTTGTTATTGCAAACTCTCCAAGTCTGTGCCCGAGCATTTCAGGAATTACAGTTATTGGCAGGAATGTTTTTCCATTATGAATTAAAATTTCATAAGCAATCATTTTTGGAACAACAATCATGTCTCTTAGATGAGTTTTAATTTGCTTTCCTCGAGCTTTGCATTTTGCGCATTTAGCGACGAATTTTTCAATTTGTTGTGTTTGTCTTAATATGGCTCTTCTTGTTCTTGACTTAACGAGTTTTGCAAACTCCCGAGTATCAAGTTGTTTTAAATCTTCAGTTGATTTTCCTCTGTATGTAAATTCTTTACTTGCCATTTTATTTCCTTATTCCTGTTCTGCTTGGTCTTAAGTGACCAACTTTTGCGCCCGCAGGCGCATTTCGCTTAGCAATCTTTGATTTAATTCTCTTTCCTCTACCGCCCCCAAATGGATGGTCGACAGCATTGAATTTGACAGCAGATGTTCTTGGCCATAATTTGTTTCTTGCTTTCATCATGTGCCATTTTTTTCCTGCTTTAACAACAGGCTTTGTTTTTCTTCCTTGGCCAGCAACTATCCCTACTGTTGCTCTGCAATTTGGATTTAAAGTTATTTCCTTTTTGCTTGAAAGTAAAAGCGTTACACCTTTCTCATCTTTTCTCATGACTCTTGCTGAATTTCCGCTTGTTCTCGCGATTTTTCCGCCGTCGCCAGGCCTTATTTCAATATTAAATACAGGAGTTTCAACAGGAACATCTTTTATTTGGACAATATTTCCTGGCTTCATTTCAGTCGATAAAAATTCAATTTCCTGTCCTTCATAAATTCCCTGCGCAGCAGGAATATAAAATTTCTTGCCCGCAATTACAAATTTTACAAGAGGAGCAGTATGAGCAGGAGAATTAAGTAATTCAACAATTTTTAATTTTCCAGTTGTTGATAGTGTTGGATAAAATATTTCATAAATATAAGCTCTTCTTCTAACTCGGTATGTAAAGCTTCCGTGCCCTCGCGCCTGTTGAATTATTGTTTTACCCATATTATATCAGTCCGAATTTAGTTGCAATATCAATTGCAGGATTCTTTTCATTTAATTTAACGTAAGCAAATTTTTTATTGTCTCGAATCAGGGTGTTTATTGATTTTATTTTTACTCCAAGCTTGTGTTCGATATTTTTCTTTAATTCATTTTTATCTGCTCTTAATTCTACTTCGATTACAAGTGTATTATCCGCTTCAATAAGTCTTACACTTTTTTCTGTTGTCTTGAACTTCTTAATCATTTTAACTTATTCTCCAGTTCTTTAATTGCTTCTTCTGAAAATAATGTTAGCCTTGCGCCGTTCTCTGCAATATCCATTAATCTTAAATCTTTAACATTAACAACATCAATTCCGCTTATTTTTTTCTGTTCATTATTTCCTATAATTAAAAGAAGCCCTGCATTTTTCTTGTATCTTCGATTTCTCATTTTTCCTATTCCATTTCTTACTCTTGCTTCTTGAAGAGCAACATTCATTACATTTTCTCCAAGAATTTTATTAAGTGCATTAAAAAACTCTTTTGATTTCAAAGCAAGAAATTTAGTATCAATAGCAGCTGGAAATCTTATTTTAATTTCTGCATTTTGAAGAGTAGAATATTTTTTTCTTATTAAATCCAAAGAAGCAATCATAGCAAGTCCTGACTTGAATGCAAATATTTTTTCTTTTTTGTTTATCTTGACATATTGCCTTATTACTTTTGGTGGGTGAGCTCTTCGTCCTCCTCGAGTTTCAGGTGAAACAGCGCCTGTCCATTGAAATCTATCCCCTTTATCAGACATTCTTTTTTTAGGGAATCTCGACATACCTTTTCCTCTATCTGTCTTCCAAACATGTCGGTTATGTTTTACATTTCCAGAAGCAGAAGTCTGCATGCCTGCCCATAAAAATGGAGCCCAAGGCTGTCTTTCATCAAGTCTTTCAATTTCAACTATTTTTTGTATAATATCATTTCTTATTGGAGCATCAAAGATATCTGAAGATATTTCTCGTTCCTTATTTCCACTTGAATCATATATTTGTATTTTCATTTTTCTCCTATCTTAATTCAATTAACTCATAATTTTTTTTAGCTTGATGTTTTGAAGGTGTTAAGGTAGCAGTAATTAATAATTGTCTTTTTTGAGGTCCTTGAACACTGCCCGCAAGAACAATATAATCTGTTCTTACTAATCCATAATTAGCAAATACTCTTTTAGCAACAGGGTCGCCTTCAACAAGTTTTTTTGAAGATACTATTGGATTATTTGCACAAATTCTTGTGAATAATCCCATTTGTCCTGCCATAGGAACTCTAAATCTAACTCCAATTGGATGCCATGCCCCAATGCTTCCAATTCTTCTAACTCCTTTTTCAGATTTATGAAATCGTAATCTTGCGCCGAATCTTTTAATTGCGCCCTGAAATCCTTTTCCTTTTGTCAATCCTCGAATATCAACTATTCCTTTTGCGAAAACATCTGCTACAGATATTTCTTTGCTTAATTTTTCTTTGACAAAATTAATTTTATCATGCAAATTTCCAGACATAGCAACTTCAGTGATATCGGGAGTCTTTTTTATTTCGCTTTTATTTACTTCAGAATAAATAACCAGTTTTATATCGTCAAATTCTCCTGCTTTTTCTATTTTTTCAATTAATTCTTTTGCGTTTGTTTTTTCAACAGGCATCCTTATTATTCTTTTAAGCTCTTTGTTTAAATTGTCATTAAGAACTTCATTTTTAACAACGCCATTTTGATAAAATCGAACAGAAAGAATTTTTACAGGAGGACATTCAAGTAATGTTACTGGAACAATAACTCTTTTGCCTTTTGTCATCGAGTCAGGTGTATTATCTTTAACGAATGCAGAAGCCATGCCTGCTTTATAGCCAATGAAACCAAGAATATTAATTTTGTTAGGAGAATTAGTGACGATAGAACAAGAAGGATGAGGATTATTGAGTCGATTAGTAATTGGTGCCCAGTTTACTCTAGGCAGAAATTTTTCAGCCCTTTTTCTAGGCCATACCTGCAAACTTCCTTTTCGAGGTCCTTGTTTTCGTCCCATGTTGTTTTTGTGAAACAAAAATAACAGACAGAAAATCCTTGATTTTCTGTATATAAAAAATCTTCATGTTGAACCCGAAGGGCTCGTCTGATTTTTGATTGTTGTTTTGTTTATTTTAGTTTTATAGTTCTATTTATGATTATTTTATTTTCCATTACTTTTTCCGAATAAGAAATCCCTTCGTAACCTTTTGGGTTAGGATTCCTGAGCCTCTTGCTTTTGACAAGCGCTGTCAGAAACTCTCGTGGTTGTCAGTTAGCATTATTGGTTAACTGACGTTTTTGTCTAAAATTAGTGTGTTTTTTGGCTTTTTAAATCTTCGCCCCATAGGGCGAATGAGTTAAAAATTCTTAGAGAATTTTTAAAGTTTACGCCAAAAAATTTCCTTCTTTTTTGTGCTCTACACCATCAATTTTAAGCAACCTTATTAATACACCTTTTCTTTTTGCTAGCTCCCTTATCTTAAAAGGGTCTTTTTCGCCTTGCGGTAGAATAATATCTCTTACGGAATAAATATGTTTTATCTCTGCTTTTTTGGCAGCATCATTAAGTTCAGAGTCAAAAACAAAATTCTTCACAAGTTCTTTGTTTGTTGTATAAAACTTGCAGAAATCAGCTTTAGGAGCAGCATTTGCTTTTGTGCTTGGTTTTCCTGAAATAGGCGCCTTTGCCTTTATTTTTAATTCAGTTCCATCACTAAGCTTGAAAGATAAAGCAAAAAATGCAGCAGGCAGTTTATCAAGAAGCTCAATTATTTCTTTTCCAGACATTTCGCCGTCAATAATATATTGCTTAATTCCAGCAAACTGCTTGATTGAAGAATATCTTAGCTGGCTTTTTAAATCTCTTGTTGAAACAATAACTCCTGCAATCATAGTTTTTGAGCCATCAAGCTTTTCAGCCATCATTCTAACAAATTCATTAGCATACTCATAAGTTGTTGAAAGTGAATATTTGTCTTTGCTGTGGGAGTAAAGCACGACAGCCTTGTCTTTATATTCTCCGCGTGAAAATTTTTGAAACTGCACATGCACAAGCTCATCATTTCCAGCGTTGGCTTTGCCATCAAATACTTTTTTTAAGAAACTTTCCATGATATATCTCCTTTTTGTTTCTTTTTAAATATTTTGCAAGGCGGAATATTGCAAAATATTTAAGGATTTTAGTGGATTTTTAGAATTGTCATATATCTTTCATAAATATAATATTGAGGCTTCGCCTTAAAACTAAGTTTCAAGCAAGTTTATTCCTGCTAAAGACTTCCTAACCTCTTCTGACATAGGCAAACCAATCTGACTAAGTTGTTTTAAATTAATGATATTAATTTTATTTTAAAATTAATTTTTCCAATCGCCGAAAGAAAGCTGCAGTAAAACTATCGTAATATAAATGTTGCAGATTTCTTTCGGGGAATCCAAAAACAAAAGGCGATGCTCCAATGTTTTTTGATTCATCGTCATAAGATTTATATAGTATATTATATATGTTTATTTATGGACGAAAAAGACTTTAAAAAAATTATGATTCCGGTAGCTGTATTAATTCTAGCAGTTCTATCCTTTATCATTGTAAAGCCAATCGCAGTTCCAATTTTTACAGGCCTACTTTTAGCATACATTTTTTATCCAGTTTATAAAAAAATAAATCTGCGAATTAAGTCCGAAAATCTTTCTGCTTCAATAATTATAATGGCCTTCCTGGCAATAGTTTTAATTCCTTTGCTTTTGCTTATGCCTATTTTTGTGCAGCAGTTATTTAATGTTTATATTGAAATTAAAAATGCAGATATTTCTGGATTAATTCTTCAGATAATTCCTTCTCTTGCAAGTCAGCAGCAAATGACTACAGAAATTATTGCTGCAACTAGCCAGTTTAGCAGCCAGCTTTCTAACTGGATACTCTCAGTATTTCAAAATACAATTATAAATCTTCCAGAAATAATTTTTTCAGCAGTTATTTTAATGTTTACTTTTTTCTTTGGTTTGAGAGAAGGTTATAATGTACGTGAATATTTATTTACATTATTTCCATTTCCAAAAGAGTATAGGCAGAAATTTTATATGCGATTTGATGAGGTTACAAATTCAGTTATATATGGTCATATTGTAATCGGAATTGCTCAAGGTGTTGTTGCAGGAATAGGTTATTTTCTATTTGGGGTTCCAAATGCAATACTTTTTACAGTTCTTACAACTTTAGTTGGAGTAATTCCCGTAGTTGGTCCTTGGTTAGTCTGGATTCCTGTTGATTTATTTTTATTTATTAATGGTAATTCTGCTGCAGGACTTGAGCTTTTAATATTTGGATTATTTGTAATCAGTTGGGTTGACACAATTCTAAGGCCTTCTGTTGTAGCTAAACAAGCGCAAATGAATTCAGCCATTGCATTAATAGGGGCAATAGGAGGAATCTATGCTTTTGGATGGATTGGGTTCATGGCCGGTCCATTAGTTTTGGCAACTTTGATTCTTCTTATTGAAATATACAAAGATAAAGATGCAAAAAGTATTGTTCTAACTGAAACAAAAGAAGTGCAAGCATCTGCTGAAGCTTCTAAAACTTAAAAGAGGAATCATGAAACTAAAAGTTAAAACATTGAAATTCATTGCTGGAAGACCGATTGCAGTTCTAAACTCTTTCACTGCACATAAAATTAATGTTCATGTTGGCGAAAGAATATTAATTTCAAAGTTTGGAGATAGCATGGTTTCTATTGTCGATGTTTCTAGGGAATTAGTTGGTGAACATGAAGTTGCTGTTTCCAAAGAGATTATGGAGACTCTTAAAATAAAAGAGAACGAAGAAGTTGAAGTTGGCTTGGCAGAACGACCAGAAAGCACTCACTATATAAAAAGAAAAATGAATAATGAAGTTTTAAATAAAGGTGAAATTCTTTCAATTATTAGAGATATTGTTAATAATGCTTTGACAGAAGCAGAAATAGCTTTTTTTGTTTCAGCAGTTTATACTCAAGGAATGTCTGAACAAGAAACTGAAGATTTAATTTTTGCAATGGTTGCAACAGGAAAAAGGCTTAGTTTTGATGGTGATGTTGTTGATAAGCATTCAATTGGTGGAATAGCTGCAAACAGAACAACCCCGATAGTAATCCCTATTTGTGCAGCAGCAGGCCTAAAAATGCCTAAAACTTCTTCTAGAGCAATTACAAGTGCAGCAGGAACAGCTGATGTTATTGAAAGTATAGCTCACGTTGAGTTTTCAGCAGAAGAAATAAAAGTTATTGTTGAAAAAGTCGGCGCTTGCATGGTTTGGGGCGGTTCTCTTGGGCTTTCTCCTGCAGACGATAAGCTTATTCAGGTGGAAAAAATAATAAATCTCGATCCTGAACCCCAATTGCTTGCAAGTGTTTTAAGCAAAAAAATATCTGTCGGAAGCAAATATGTGTTAATTGATATTCCTTTTGGAAAATTTGCAAAAGTTGACAAAAAACAAGGCTTGGCGCTTAAAAATAAATTTGAAAAATTCGGAAAAAAATTTGGTCTTATTCTTAAATGTGTTTTAACAAAAGGTGACGAGCCTATTGGTAATGGCATTGGTCCATATTTAGAGATTCGGGATGTAATTAAAGTTCTCAAGAGCGAAAATTCTCCAAAAGATTTAGAAAAAAAAGCAGTTTATTTAGCAGGCCAAATTTTTGAGTTATGTGGAAAAACTCAAAAAGGAAAAGGTGAGAAACTAGCTCAAGAAATACTTAATTCAGGAAAAGCTTTTGATAAATTCAAGGAAATTATCGAAGCGCAAAAAGGCCATGTTCCTTCAATAAAAGACATTGATAACAAGCTAGGAAAATTCTCAAAAGATATTTTAGCAGAAAAAAATAGCATAATAAAAGAAATTAATAATAAAAAGATGAATCATATTGGCCGAATAGCTGGCTCTCCAATAGACAAAGGCGCAGGAGCTTATCTTCATAAGCATGTCGGAGAAAAATTAAAAAAAGGAGAAAAGCTCCTGACAATTTACTCAGAATCTCAAGCAAGATTAAAAAGCGCCATAGAATTTTATAATCAATCTTCACCGATTGATTATTAATAGATTATTATAGCTATTTAATCATTCAATCAAAAGTCGAATTATTTCTGCTTAAATCTAAATTATGTTTATGCATTTTGCCCATTCGCTTGTAATTTTCTTTTTTTGTTCCAAATGTTTTTACAAGCTGAGAAGCATAATCTCCGCCGAGATGATGCGGAATAAGAACAAAATCAGCCCCTGCATTATAAAGATCCAGCGCAATTCTTGGCTCTTCTGCTGTTCCAATAAATACAGCATCAGATTTTTCATTCTTTAGAGTTTCAAGCACCATAAGATTTGTATGTTCGTCAGGAATAGTTGAGATTATCATTTTTGCTTTGCTTACATTCAGCTCTTCTAAAAAGTTTTGGCTGCCTGCATCCCCATATATTGCATTTATTTTTTGTTTTATTAATGAAAGCACGACTTTAGGATTATAATCTACAATAACAAAACTTTTTCTCATTTTTTTAATATTCTCTAGTAATTTATATCCAATTCGATGATATCCAAGCAAAATTATCTCGTAATCTTTTTTCTTGCATTTTTCATCTTTGTATACTTTTCCATCAAAAAAACTAAAAAATCCGAGTAATTTATCTGAAAGATAACTCGATGCATGAATAGTATACGCGCTTAATCCTATTGTTATCAATGCAATGAGTATAGCAAGATTCATTACCTCTTGATTCAAATGTCCTAGTCCAAATCCAAGCAAGATAAGTATTAATGAAAATTCACTTACCTGTGCAAGACTTATTGAAGTAAGAAAATTTGTTCTTTTTGTATAGCCAAAGAATTTTAGTATTGTCATTACAAAAAGTGGCTTGAGTACTATTACCACTATTGAAAATATCACTGCTTTGCCAATTAAATCTATAGTTAATGGACCTGCAAGCTGGCTACCGAAAAATACAAAGAATAGCACTACAAAAAAATCTCGAAGAGGCTTCATTTTTCCTTCAAGATCAAGCGCATACTTGCTTGATGCAAGCGACATTCCTGCGATTAAAGCTCCAATCTCAATAGAAAATCCAAGTTTGTTAAATAATGCAGCTAAAACTAATGCCCATGCAATTCCAAATATAAATAAAGTTTCCTGGCTTTTTGCAAGATAATTTAAAAATTTAGAAAATACCAATCCTGCTAAAATAAAAACAAAACCAATAAGCAAAATACCTAATCCAATATCTTTTAGAATAGTAATAATATTTCCTTGATTATTAAGCAAAGGAATTATCATTAAAAAAATAGAAGCAACAATATCCTGAATAATCAATATTCCAAGTGCAATTTTTCCATGAAGAGTTTCCATTTCTCTTTTATCTGAAAGTATTTTTACAACAACAACTGTTGAAGAAAATGCTATTGCTGCTCCAATATACAATGAAGCAAGATTAGAAAAACCAAGTCCAAATGCAACTAAAAATCCAATAGTACCAACGCCAACAATTTCAATTAATCCTGAAACTGTTGAAACTTTTCCTATTTCTTTAAGCAGTCTGAAATCAAGGCTTAATCCAACAATAAATAAAAGAAAGGCAACACCAATTCTTGCAAAAGTCTGCATCATCTCTGCAGAAGCATTTCCTGTTCCAATTAAATTAAGTGCAAGTGGCCCTACAATTATTCCTGAAATGAGATAAGCAATAATCGGCGGCTGTTTTATCATTCGCGCGATTATTGTCAAAGCTGCCGCAATAGTTATTATAAGACTTATAGATATCAGCACCTCTTGTTCCATGATAATATTTGTTTTTTATGTTTTATAACTCTTTTGTTTTTGCATGGTTCAGTAATAAATAATACTGACAGGCTTTGCTTTAAAAATAAGAATTTGCCTATCCTAAGAATTGTTCAGCCAGTGCAAGAAGGGTTTATTTTTTTAAAAAATCTTTAGCCGAAAGAAAATAAAACCTGCGCATGCTCGGTTTTATACGGATAATTTTAATAATGTAAAACAAAAATAGTTATCTGTTCAGGGCAGACCCAAGAATGGTTCAGCCTTGTCCTGTTTACTCGCCTCTTATATCCCAAATTTATTGCATTATTCTTATTATTAGAAGATTGCTTTGCTTAATGCAGGCAATCAAGTTCCTTTTATTTCTTTTCACCCCTGCAAAATATATCTTACTATAGATAATTTTATGATTTATAGCTCATTTTTTTAAAATTGGATAGACAGATAATTTCATAGAGCATAGCATAGGACATAAGCTATGAAATTATCTGTACCTAGCAAACTTTTTAAAGCCCGATAAACTCTAACTAATATGCCCAATCCAGTAAATCAAAATCAGCAGCTTGCAGATTATATAAAAAAGAATCTTGCTAAAAATTATACTCTCGATTCTCTTAGATTTTCATTAGTTAAGCAGGGTTATAGCAGAACTTCTGTTGAAAAAGCAATAGAGCTTGCAAATCAGCAGTTAGCTTCAACTGCTCCAAAAATGGTTGAAAAGCCAACAATTAAGTACGAGATGATAGATGAAAATGATATGGCTTCTAAAGTAGCAGCACAGGACGCAGCAGGCGAGAATTTTTTTATAAAATTGTGGCGTAATATTTTTAAATAAGATTTTTAGAATTATTAAAATTAGATTAGAGTGATTTGTAAAGATTTATAGTTTTATTAATTACTTTTTTCAATTCATATTGTTTAATGCTTTTTTTTGATTCAACTTTCATTTTTTTCAATTTTGAAGGATTATTTATTAAATTGATTATAGCTTCCGCAAATAATTTTTCATTTTTATCTTTTATCAAAAAACCAGTTTTACCATTTTTAATCGTATCTGAAAAACCGGGCGATTCTAAAGCAATAGCAGTATTTCCTGCATACATTGCTTCTAGCAGAGTTAATGGATGAATTTCTGAAGTAGAAGCACTTACAAAAACATCTGAAAGGGCTAGATAACTAAAAACTTCTTTGTTTTGAATATATCCAGTAAATATAATATTTTTTTCTTCATTAAGCTCTTTAACTAAATTTTTTAAAGATTCTATTTCTGGGCCACCCCCCATAATAAATAACAAAACATTATCTTTTTTTGATGTAACTTTATGAAACACGTTAATAAGAAAAGGCAAATTCTTTTCTTTTCCTAATCGTCCAACATAAGTCAAAATATTTTTGCCAGAAAGATCATATTTTTTAGCTATTTTTTTAATTAAATTTTTATCTATACTGGGAAAAGTAATAGCATTGGGTATAATCTTTATTTTCTTTTCTTTTGCACCATAGTTTTCAATTATTTGTTTTTTAAATGTCTCGGATGGTAAAATTGTTTTATCACATTGATTTATAAACCAACCAACGTATCTAGCAACAATTTTTTTTAAATATTTTCCAATAAATGGAATATAATTTTCAACATAGGCATCATATTGGCAATGATTTGTAAAAACAATTTTTTTGTCATATTTTCTAGCTTTATACAGAGAATAAAGTCCCAAAAGAAAAGGCTGATGAGTATGAAAAATATCTATTTTTTCAAAAATTGATTCTTTAAAATAAATTGGAAAAGATAAACCATAGCCCTGGCTTATATTTAGTTTTTTGCTTCTAAATACATCTTTTTCATATTCCGCTTTGCCTGAAGTAAACACATAAACTTTATGACCCCTTTTTTCTAGTTCTTCTTTAAGCAAAGAAATAACCTTTACGGGCCCATTTAAATAGGGTTTATACGATTCTGAGAACATAGCAATTTTCATTTTAATTCTTATTTATTAGTTTAGTTTTAGAAATAAAATTTAATATATTTGAAACAACTTCTTTTCTTTTATCCGAATAAAATAAATTATGATTGGGCATATTTAAAATATATTTATCTTTGATTTTAGATGTAACTCTATTTGAGATATAGTCCACAGAAGTATAATTTCCCAAATGCTCTTTACGAGAATGAACAAAGAGAATAGGAACATTTATTTTTTTGAGTCTGCTATCTCCCAACTTTCTTAATTCTTTCGTCATAGTTATTGATTTAGTGGGTATGGATTCATAATAAAAGGCTTTTTTTCTTAATTCTAACTCATTAGAATGATAATTTTTTTTAAGATTTTTTTTAATATGTTTTAAAATATCTATACCTGGTATATTAAATGGAAATTTTAATATATGTGTAATTGAGCATAAAATTAACCCCTTTACGGGATATTTAGAAGCAAGATAAAGTGCTAATTGGGCGCCAAAACTGATTCCAACTAAAACTATTTTCTTTCCAGATTTAATTTCTTTTTTTAAACTATTTTCGACATTTTCTATAAAATCTTTTAAATTAAATTTATTTAAATCCTCCAGATCAGTACAATGCCCAGGAAGAATATCACACTTTACATTTGCTTTAAACTGTTTGTGTAAAAAAGAAGGCAATTCACAAAAATCCGTGGGGCTTCCACTATATCCATGTATAAGAAAAAATTCATTACGACTTTTTGACTTTAAGTCTATTTTATATCTTGGATTAACCATTTTCTTATGAGATTAAGTAATAAATAGAATATAATTATTATTATTGCAATATAAAATAAAGTAATAACTAAATTATCTGAAACTTTTTGCAAGCTATAAAATCCTTTTCCTGCGAACCAGCCAATATAACCTAAAGCTACAGACCAAATAAAGGTAGGAATAGAATTATACAAGAAGAATTTTTTAAAACTTAGTTTTCTTAAACTTAAATAAATTAAAATTAATATTCTGGTTCCAATTAAGATTTTAGATATTAAAAGTATGAAAATATCATTTTTATGAGATAATTTTTCAATTCTCGCTTCTAATTTTTTATAATTTATTGATTTTCGATTCCATTGCTTGATTTTTTCAGCCCATCTTGAACGAGTCATTAAAAACCAAAAGGAATCTATTGCAATCATGCCCAAAAATGCAAAAACAATAACTGCCCAAAGAGGAAAATATCCTTGAGCAGACAAAAATGCAATTAGGATAACTCCATTTTCTCCAGTAAGGATTGGGGCTAAAAAAGAAATAAGAAATGAAAAACTATGTAACTTCAAGGCTAACGCAACTAATGTAGTTTCACTAAACATAATTAAGTAATAACTTTGATGTTTAAAAAGAGTATTGTTTCGATAAGAACTAGCTATTCTAAACTTGTACCCTTTATCGCCTATAAATTTGTTCAAGAACTTCTGGCTTTCTTTCACTTTCCATAGAAACATATCCCGCGCAATTTCTATTTCGTGAAGGATCATATTTACAATGCATGCAATATCCCCATTTTTCAGGTTTTATATCTGGAATAGGCAAAGTTCTGTCGTTTCCCTGTCTTAAGCATTTATCTGCTGGTTTGTGCGGTATTCTCATAGTATCTCTTTTTTGATTTTAAATAAACAAAAATTTATTTTAGAGTATAAAAGCTTTTTGATGTTTTTTGAATAAGAACGCCGACGCCCGGAATCGAACCGGGAAATCCTTGCGGAAACCTGCTCTCAAGGCAGGCGGAGTACCATTGTCCCACGTCGGCTTAAATCTATGTGCCTTTTGATATTTTTAAATACATATGTTGAATCATATAGAGCACTATTCTTCTAAAAATATCTAAGAATTAAGAGATATAATTAAATCTATTAGGAAGAAATCTAGGACTACATAAAGCTGCAACTAAGACTATCAGGGTTAGGCTAAAACTAAAAATAAACTGCCTAACCTAACTATCCGAAGAGCGCACTCAAACCTTCTGCTGCAGCTTCAGTCTTAACTTCTTCTTTCTTTTCCTCTGCTGGCGCGTTTCCGCTTGCTGCAGGTGCAGCTGCCATCACAGATGCATTAGCTAATTCTTTCTCTATATCCACACCAACAAGGCTAGCTATCAATACTTTTACCTTTGCTTCATCAACAGAAGCTCCGGCAGCAGTCATAACTTTCGTTATGTGTGCTTCATCAACAGGCTTTCCTAATCTGTGCAATAATAGAGCTGCATATATGTATTCCATTATCTAAAAATTTCCTCCCGATATTTAATTAAATTTTTATGAGTTAAAAAATGCGTCATTTTTTAAATTCCTCCAGGATTTAATTTGATTTTGAACTTAGTTTACTTAGAGCATTAAAATGTGCGTTTGCTTTAGCAAGCAATAATCCGATTGTTGCTTTTGAAGGATATGAAATATTCACAGCGAATCCAAGCGCTCGAGCTTGTGCTGTTAAAACTTCTTCTAAAGTTTTTTTCTTGTCAATCTTAACATCTTTGTATATTTTTTTCGAGATAGCATCATAAAATGCAAACGGATTTATTCCAATATAAAATGGCTTTATTCCAAGCTTCATGAATATTGAAGCAGCAGGTCCAGTAACTTTATCGCCTTTCTTTATAGCAACTTTTGATTTTCTAATTGTAATTTTTCCATCTTCAACCATAATCTGCAATCCTAATGCTCCTAGTTCTGAAATAACAGGTCCAGGAACTAAATCAGTAGGTCCCTCTTCAACAGTAATATCTACATCTGAAATTTGCCCTTCTTTTGCAGCAATAGGATTTTTATTTTCAGTAAGCCATCCTGCTATTTCAAAGGCATCATCATTTGATATAAGCACAGCAGAATCTTCCTGAACTATTTCTTTCATTCCTGCGAGTTCAGCAATTTTTGTTTCATCTATGGCTCTAAGAATAATACTTTTTTTAGCAACACCAATTACCGCTTTTCCTCTAAGTGATTTTTTTATTTTTTGAAGCTGGCTGGCAGGAAGATTTTTTATAGAAACAAGCATTATAGTCTTTCCTCTCTTCATTTCTTCTGCGAGTTTTGTTACTGCAGCTATTTTTTCCTTAGGAACATGTGTTTTTCCTTTTTTCATTTCTTCTGTCATAGTATTATAATGCAACCTTTGCAGGCTTGCTCATTGTAAATTTAATTAGAATGCTTCTGAGATTTTCTTTTTGTCTTGGCAAAGATTTGAAAACTTCATTATGAACTGCCATTGCATTTTCAGCAAGATCTTCGTCTTTGCTGTCTTCTTTGCCGATAGCAACTTTTATTGTAGGCTCTTTTGTCCGAGCCCTTATAACTGATTCGATTTTTTTTATTAATTCTTTAATGGTATGCTCTTCCTCATTAACAACAATTCCTAATTGAGGTGAAGGCATTTTTGATGCAGGTCCTAAAACTCTTCCAAAAGTTGTAGCAACAGCAGGCATCAGCTTGGCATTAGCAATAAAAAAATCATATTCTTTTACAAGTTTCTTTAATTTTTTCTTATCTTTAAAGCTGTCAAATTCTACCTTAGTTATTGTATCAACAACATTTGACTTTTTTTCCAAAAATCCAGCTATCTTTTTTGTACCAAGTGGATGAGGCAGGTTGACAAAAGCGTTTACAGAATATTTTTTAGTATCAAAATCTTTTAGATTTATAATTAAGTCAACAGTCTGATTAAATTTTCTTTTATTTCCTTCTTCAGACTTTCGCAATTCTTGCAGTGCTTTTATGAATCCTTCTTTCGTTGGCATGTTTGTTTTCTTTGAAAACGAACAGACAGAAAATCAAAGATTTTCTGTATCTCAAAAATCTTCAGGTTGAACCCGAAGGGAATCCATAGATTTTTGAGTGTTTGTTTTTGTGTCGTTCTAATTTACATTTAGTTTATCATTTGCTAATTTAATAGCTCCTACATAATGCGTTTGAACTCAGAACTTGAGACTCAACGATGTAGTATGATATAATTGTTTGGAAATTGGGGTTTTTAAGCTTTATCTTTGGGTTTTTATTAAGTGTATAAGCGAGCTCCATCCTGTTAGTTTGGTTTGCCTATGCAAGAGAGTTCAGAATTCCCTTAGCTGTAACAATCTTAATCCAAACTTCCTAACCCGAGCGGAGCGAGAATTTTTATAATTAATAATCAATCATCCAAAACAAAACTTTATAAAATTGATATTCTTGCTATATTTGAAAAGGAGGCATAATAATGGAAATTTCTGACAAAAAAATCAAGGAAATCGAAAATAAAATTCGAGACATCATAAACTGGGTAGCTATTCTTAATAAAGAAGAAATTAAAATTGGCGAAGGCAAGAAAATCGAAGACGACACAGCAAAAGTTCTTAAAAAGAAGCTTCAGCAAATAGCTCAGCTTATTGGAACAAATTAGTTTATTTATTGTTTTTTTTATTTAATCTTTAATTCTTCAAAACAGGCTTCGCCTTTTTTAGGCTGGTTCAGGGCAGTCTTTAGAATTGTTCAGTCTTGTCCATACTTTTTTGCCACTTATTGAAACGAGCGCAGCGAGAAATATTTACATTTAATAAATTTCCTAGTCATTTTTCTTTATAATTCTTTATCGCTTGATGTAAAGCATCTTCACCAAGAAGACTGCAATGGTACTTAATCTTAGGAAGCGAGCCTAATTTTTTCACAATATCATCTTTGCTTATTTTAAGTGCTTCTTTCAAAGTTTTTCCTTTCGCAAGCCCGCATACAACATCTGATGTCGCAATAGCTGCAACGCATCCCATTGTTTGAAATTTAATATCTTTAATGTATTTTTCTTTGCTTCCTTTTTTCTCATCAATTTTAAGATAAATGTGCATGATATCTCCGCATCGTGCATTTCCAACTTTTCCAACAGCATCAGCATTTTTTATCTCGCCCCTGAATTTAGGCTTAAGAAAATGTTTCATTACGTTCTTTGTATATGTTGTATTTTCCATTTTATTTGTTTTGAAAATCAACAATCAAAAAATTATTAATTTTCTGAGTGTAAAAAATTCTCTATGGTTGAACCCGAAGGGCTCGTGGATTTTTTACTCTGTTGTATTCTCCATTAAGTTAGTATTAAAATAAATGATGTGTTTTTAATTGCTTTAAGTGAATGAACTTCATTATTTTTCATGCTTATTAAAATTCCGGGATTCATTTTTATTCTTTTGTTTCCTAAATTAAATATTCCCTCGCCTTCAATAACATAAACAAATGCTTTTTTAGTTGATGTATGTTCACTTAATTCCGAGCCAGCAGCCATGCAAAAAAGACTAATATTTTCACTTTTGCTTTTAAAAATATCTTTGCTTATTATTCCTGTTTTAGGATATTCAATTAATTTTTTTATGTTAATATTGTTCATTATTTTACTTTTGTTTTTTGCAGTTTTTTATTTATTTCATTCACTAGCTCGTCTGCATCAAGCCCGTGAACCATTGCACCTTGCTCGAGTGTTTCGAACATAGCCATTCCGCAGCCAATACAATGCATTCCTTTATTCATTAAAATTTCAGCAGCTTCAGGATATTTTTCCATAAGTTCGCTGAAAGTTATTTTCTTGCTAATTGATTTTATTTTTGCAACCTTCTTGCTCTTATTTTTGGCTTTGCGTTTAATTACCATGTTTTTTATTCGTCTTCTTCCTCAAAATGCTTAAGTTCTGCCTCTTTTACATCAATGCCCTCTGCCTCGAGTTCTTCTTCGAAGTCAGGCTCATTCTTGATGTACCCAGCAAACTTCTCATAAGCATCTTTTTGCTTTTTTGCCATGTTTTTTTGCTTTGCAAAAATAACAATCAGAAAATTCTTAATTTTCTGAGTGTAAAAAACTCTCAGGTTGAACCCGAAGTCTTCAAAATGTGAGTTTTGAATGTCTGAAAAATGCTCATGCATTTTTTGGACCCAGAAAATTTATAATTTTCTGTGAATTAGGAAATATTATTTCCTAATGGAATCTCGGAGTTTTTTACCATATTTTTGCTTATTTATCTAAGCATAGCAACTATAAATATTTGATTATTTTCTATTTATTAAATGGGCTTATTTGCCTGAGGTTTTTAACAGTTTCTTTGAGTTTTGCTATGAAATAATCTGCTTCTTTTTTTGTAGTATACTTGCTTATGCTTATTCTAATTGAGCTGTTTATTTCTAAGTCGCTTAAGCCTACTGCTCTTAAAACATGGCTTTTTTCAAGCTTGTGCGAGGCGCATGCCGAGCCTGTTGAAACAATAATTCCATGCATTTCTAAGCTTGTAGAAATTGCTTCGCCTTCAATATTCCTAAAACTTACGTTAATATTATTACATAGCCTTTTTTCGCCAGTCGAACCATTTAATTTTGTATTTGGAATTTCAAGAATTTTTTTAATAATATAACCTCGTAGTTTACTAATCCTCTTGACATCACTTAAACTAGCGATTTCAACAGCTTTTCCAAACCCAACTATTCCAGGAATATTTTCTGTTCCGCTTCTCAAGTTTCTTTCATGCCCACCACCATGAAGCAAAGGCATTAATTTGATTCCTTTTCTGATAAATAAAGCCCCAACTCCTTTTGGTCCGTGAATTTTGTGAGCATTAAGAGTAAGCAAATCAATCTTTTGTTTTTTTACATCAATTTTAGTTTTAGTATAACTCTGACAAGCATCAATATGAAAAATAACACCTTTGCTTCTGCAGATTCTTCCAATCTCTTCGATATTCTGTATTGTTCCAATTTCATTGTTTCCATGAATAACTGAAACAACAAGTGTGTCTTTTTGTATTGAATTTTCTAAGTCACGAGTATTAATAAAACCTTCTTTGTTGACATTAAGACAGCCTATTTTTCCGTTATACTTTTCAAGCCATTTGCATATTTCAAGAATCGAAGCATGCTCTATTTTAGTTGTTACAATATGCCTTTTATCCTTGTTTTCAAAAAATAATCCCTTAAGCGCAAAATTATTGCTTTCTGTTCCACCTGAAGTAAAAATTATTTCTTCAGTTTCAGCATTTATGCTTTTTGCAATAATTTTTCTGGCTTTTTCAATAGCCTCGCGGGCTTCTTGCCCAACCATATGAACAGAAGAAGCATTTCCATATTTTTCCGAAAAATAAGGAAGCATTTCATTCAAAACTCTTTCATCAACTCGAGTTGTTGCTGCATTATCCAAATAGATTATTTTTGTTTTCATGTTTGTTTTATTCTGTCTTCGTTTATAAAACGAACAAACAGAAAATTATTGATTTTCTGTATATCAAAAATCTTCAGGTTGAACCCGAAGGGCGTTAGTAGATTTTTGATTGTTGTTTTCATTTTAATCTATTAGCAAATATCTCAAATTTATTTTTCTCTTCTTTCTTTTTAGTATCAACTTCTTTGAATTCAGATAATATTTTTTGTTTTATTTTTTCATTTAATGATTCTTCAGCCATAGGATATAAAATATCATCTTCTTTAGCAATATGCTCCTGAAGAAGCTGAGCATAACTTTGAACATTTATTATTATTTTATTTCTATTTTTCTCTTTTAATCCTTCTGACATCCCTCTTACAAATCCTCTGCCCAAATCATGTTCATAAAGCATCTGTTCAGTAGGATTGCAATGAATTAGAACTCCTGGCTTGCATAATTCCTTAAAAAGTATATCTTCTTCTTTTGCATGATGCAATTTATCTGCATAATTTTTTATAAAATCTATGGCTCTTTCAAGAAATTCGTAATTTATTGCTGGTTTTTCACATTCTTTTAATAAAGCCCCAATTACCTTTAAGATATTTTTATGTTCATCATATAGTGCTTTAAAGGTCCTATTCATATTATTTTTTCTCCTGCGAACAGCCAACACAAGCCCAGCATTTCTCTGAGCAAAAGCTTCTAGCATGCTGGTCAATTATATCTAATATTGGCAACAGGGTTTTTTTATTTAATGAATATATTCTTAGTTTTCCTTCTTTTTTTACTTCAACAAGATTACATTCTCTTAAACTTGCAAGAGCATGGCTTAATTTGCTTTGTTCAATTTTCATGCTTTCAGAAAGCTCGCCAACAGACATCTCACCTGTTCGTAGTCTTGATATAATCTGAGCTTTTAGTGTGCTCGCCAGATGACTAAAGAATGCTGCATATGTGCTATTTGAAGATTGTTTCATAGTGTGAAGCTTGTCCTCTACAAGCGAACAATTGAAAATATGTTAAGATTTTCATATGAAAGTTATATCATGTGAGTATATAAATCTTGTGAAGGATGACTCTATTTGAGGATTATATCTCTTTGCTAGTTATCTTCAAAATGTAAATTTTGAATGAGCCAGAAAATATTAGATTTTCTGGATCTTCATTCTTCTCTTCGCCCCTTTATTCTTTCCAAGCAAAACTATTCTTGAAGGAAGATGGCTGTCAAGAACAATATAATCAGTTGCTTTTGCAAGTTTTCTTGCAAAAATCTGAATTTCTTTGAAGCTCGGCATAGCTTCATACGGAATTCTCTGCCTAGCAGAACCTAGACTCATAAAACTTTTAACTTCAACATACATGACTCCAGACTTTTTTATCAGCTCTGCAAATTCTTTAATATTTTTTTCGTCTATATTCATATTTTTTACAAGCGTCATTCTGAAAACAGTCCGTTTTCCTTTTTTTGTTATTTTATTTAAAAAATCAAGAGTCTCATTATATTTTTTCCAAGCATTTTTCATGCTCGATTTATGCCAGCCAATATAATCTTTTTCATTGCTCGAGTTAAGACTCACATAAAGCTGTGTTGGCAGCTGTTTATTTTTTTCGAGTTTTTTCAAAACTTCAGGATGCAGTCCATTTGTTACAATAAAGCTTGTTTTTCCTTGTTTTCTAAGAAGCGCAACTAACTCCCCAATTTTTGGATAAAGAGTTGGCTCTCCAATAAGCGATATTGCAAAATGCGAAGGCTCATGAGATTCCAAATATCTTTTTCTGTTAAGTCTATCATGCCCACCAAAGCCCGTAAGAAGTTTTCTTCTTCCTTTTTCACATTCTTTAATAATAGTTTCAGGTGAGTCCAAACCTTTATTGGGCATTTTATTTCCTTGCGTTGCTTCTGTTGCTCGCCAACAATGCACACAAAAATTATCGCAAAAAACGCTTGAAGGAGAAATTTCACAACATCTCCAACTAGGAATTCCATAAAACTTGTATTTGTAGCATTCGCCCTCACCAATAAGCGAATGTTTTGTCCATCGGCATATCTGCACAGCAGAATGTTTTCCAGCAACAACATAATGCTGTCTTTTCAAAAGTTCAAGATTTTTTTTGGTGATCATATTTGAGAAAGTTAAATATTGTTTAAAAATCTATCATTAATCTTTCAAACAGGCTGCGCCTTGATTAGTCTGGTTTGCTCATCCTAAACATTGTTCAGCTTTGTCCATCTCTATTCCAAACTTATTAACCCGAGCCGAGCAAGTTCATTCCAAAAAAATCTTCATTGATTTTTAGGGCCCCGAAAATCCGTAGATTTTCGCGGTTAACAGCTTCAATTGTAAAATTAAAATGAACTTGCGAGTTAAGCGAGAACTTATTAATAGAATTATTCACATTGTTGATTTCTATACTAAACCAAATAAATGTTTATAAATCCTACTTAATCAATTAAAAATCATGACAGGCAAAACACGCAGTCGTATAAATATGTCTGGCCAGGATTGTTTGAGTATTTTAAGCTCATTTAGAGATGTTCATGAAATACAGCAGTTCCTTGATGATATTCAATATAATCATGTTTGCAACTATCTTTCTCCTATAGGTGTTCTTGAAAAAGGCGAAGCTAACTGCGTTGATGGCGCAATATTTGCAGCAGCTGCGCTAAAACTTTCTCTTGGAAGGCAACCGCTTTTGCTTGATCTGGTTTCTTGCACAAACCCTCATGAAGACCATGTTATTGCAATCATTAAAGAAGAACAAAAAAATAAAACTAATAGTTTTCTATATGGCTCTCTTGCAAAATCCCAAACAACAACCCTAAGAGGCAGAGATTCTATTTACAAAAGCGTGCGTGAGCTAGTAATGTCTTATTTTCCTTTTTATGTTGATATTGGCGGTAGAAAGATTTTAAGAAAATATTCTGAGCCATTAAATCTAGACAATTTATGCAAAGATGAAGAATGGATTTTTGATGACAGAATAGCAAGTAAAATTGAAAAAAGATTATACACGCTGAAGCATTTTAACATTCTTGAAAAAGGAGCAGCCAGGAAACTTCAAAGAGCAGAGCCTGTTTTGGTAAGAGCAGTTTATCTTGGAACAAAACCCAAGGATATTTATCGGCCAGGAAAATGGCACGATTAAGATTTGTTCAGCTTGATTAATAATCTTTAGCTGGAATTTGCTTACTCGCCTTAACCAATAATACTTCCCCTTCCTAAAACGAACGAAGTGAGATTATATTACATTATTAAGTATCAAAAATTATCTTCTTAAAAAATACCGATAAAATATAAAACCATAGATAAAGACAAAAGTCCTAGTAAAAACCAAGTCATGTACTTAAATGACTTTTCTGCCCATTTTTTTCTTTTTGTGATTACTAATATTGTCAAGTAAAAGAATCTGCCGCCATCAAAAATTGCAATAGGAATCATATTAGCAATAGCAACGCTGATGTTTATCACAAAAATCCACCAAAGCAGAGTGTAAAAAAATATTGTAAAATCAGGATTAATCTTTGGAGTATAATAAATATTTGGGTTCTTAAAGCTATTAATCATCTTTGAAATAACTATTTTTAATGCTCTTGTTTTTGGCATAAATGTAGCAACTCCAATGACTGCCCGGCTTTCATTATCATAAGCTGTTTCGAGCCTGATTGAATATTCAAAATTAGTTGTATTAGTATTTGTTTTTTCTTCAGTAATTATAATAATGCTGTCTCCAGGTTTATAGCTATTAAGAATCTTGCTTAATTGCTTGTCATCCAGAACAGCAATACCATTTATGCTGGTTATAGCTCCGCGCATTCCAACTTTAATTGCAGGAAGATCTTGGTAAAGTTTAACCAAAGTCGTGTTCTCAACTTTACTCTTATTTATCTCAAAAACAGCCTCAGAAACATAATAAGATTCATTATTTATCTTTATTTTTACTAGAGTAATTCCATCGACTTTTAAAGTTTCATTCATAACAGCAGCGCTGCTCATCATTCCAATTGTAGCAACAGAATAGCTGTAATCATTAAATAAAACTCCGCTTGGAGTATAAGCTGCATTAAAAAACCATACCATAAATAGAAAGAAAATTACAGAAAGCAGAACATTAGCAAATACCCCTGCCGATAGCATTGACATCTGGGCAAAAGGCTTTGCCTTTTGCATTTGCTTTTCATCCTGCTCAACGAAAAAAGCCAAGAAAGGCCCTAAAAATCCAAAGCCAGTCGATTTTATTTTTATATTATAAAATCTAGCGAATATTCCATGAAAGCCCTCATGAAAAATAGCAACAAGCGCTATTGCAAGAATCCAATACGTAAAATAAAACGGCGGAAGGTAATCTATTTTGAATAATGCAGGCAAATAAGGAATAAGAGGCATAATTGGAGGAACTTTTACTGCCTGAACAATCTCAGGTTTTGTAAATAAATAAACAAGCTGAATAAGCAGGTAAATTGAGCCAACCATTAAAATATAGCCAATTCCAATAGATATATAACTCAAAAACTTAAGAGTTTTCTGGTATTTTTTGCCGATATAATCAATAAGTTTTAATCCAATGCTTGTCTTGTACAGGAACATAATTCCTTCCCGCTTGAGCTTTTTTCTCTCAAACCACAAAAACAGTCCGATTGCAAGGCTAAATAAAACTAGAAACGTTAAATCGTAAATTAAAAAACTCATTTTTTATTAATCTTTTTCCCTCTTTATATAGAATTAAATAGGCTATTTAAATTATTTCTTTCTAACCGGTCGAAGCTTGTAGCTTTTGCACTTTCTGCATCTTACTTTTCCGCCAATGACTCTTAATGAATCTGTTCGTATCTTTGCTTTGCAAAGCTTGCATACAAATATGTTTTTGAATAATCTCGCTTGTGCTGCTGGGAGTTTGGCCATGTTGTTTTTAGGGAATAAAAATAACAGTCTGGAAATTCTTAATTTCCAGAATTTCAAAAATCTTCAGGTTGAACCTGAAGGGAATCAAGTAGATTTTTGAACTTGTTATATTCTTTCCTTTTGTCCTCCTTAGTTTGTTATTTTCCTCTTAATTACTTTTAATTTTTCGTCAATAACCATATATTCTACCTGGTCTTCTGGCCCGAATGTTCCTTTAGCTTCATCCATAATAGGCAAGTCCATTGTTTCAAAAGATTCAAGGTCCATTACATTTGCTATGTCTCCAGCAGGAGTGATTGAAAGAACTTGAGCTTTTTTCTTTTCTATTAAAGGAACTTCAAATCTTTCTGAGCCCGGAACAGCAACCAGTCTTTTTTTACCGTCAACTACTCCAATTGCCTCTATTCTGCATTTTGAAGCGCCGTGCTTTCCTGTTTTGGAAACATCATTATTTTTTACAATGCAAGCATGTCCATCTATAAGAATTGTCGCACCTGTTCTTGCCTCGTGGGCAGTAATCAATTTTAATACCATATCTTACTCACAAAAAATAGATTTATAAACCTTATCAATTCTAGTTTTATCATGGCAAATTTAGAGAATAATGAAACAGCAAAGAAGAAAGATTTCGTAGAAATAGAGTTTTTAGGCAGAAATCTTACAAATAACGAAGTTTTTGATACAAACATAACAGAAGAAGCAAAAAAAATCCAGCTCGAGCTTTCTGGAAAACCTCTTGTTGTCTGCATAGGCGAATCAATGGTTGTAAAAGGCTTTGACGAAGCGCTTGAAGGAAAAGAAATAGGAAAAAAATATTCAGTAAAAATCTCTTCTGAAAAAGGATTTGGCAAAAGAGATTCTAAACTTGTAAAAATGATTCCATTAAAAATATTTTTGGCTCAAAAAATTTATCCTCAGCCAGGCATGACTCTTGCGTTGGATAATAATCTTGTAAAAGTTATAAGTGTAAGTGGCGGCCGAGTTTTAGTTGATTTTAATAATTCTCTTGCTGGAAAAGACATTGAGTACGAATTTACAATCAAAAAAATAATAACAGACAGTAAAGAAAAAGTTAGTGCAGTTCAAAGATTTTTCTTTGGCCAGGAATTTGAATTTGATATTGAAGAAAAAGAAGGAAATAAAAAAATAGTTTTTAAGGACACAAAACTCGCTCCTGTTTTGAATGCATTCAAAGACAAGTTTAAGGAAATGCTCGGATTTGATGTCGAGATTTTTGCAAAAGCTGAAAAAAATCCCGAAGAAGCGAAAAAACCAGAAGAAATAGAAGCAAAATAATAAAATGAAGTCTTATTCTGCACTTCAATAATCCTTTTAAAGTATCAAGCATGTTTATTTTTATAACATGGCCATAGTACCAGAGAAAGAAGAGGAAAAACAAGCGCGTGAAAATATGTTTGGTTCTAATGCAGAGCTAGCCGCGATAGATAGAGAGCTCGAAGAGCTTCTTAAAAAACAGCTTGCTAAAGTTAAAGTTTTCGGAGTCGGAGGCGGCGGCGGAAATACTTTAAGCAGAATGAAAGAAATAGGCATCAAAGGCTGCGAGATGATTGCAGTTAATACAGATGCTCAAGACTTGTTATATACTAATGCTGATCATAAAATTCTTATCGGAAAAGAGCTTACAATGGGCTTGGGCGCAGGAAGTAATCCTCGCATCGGTGAAGAAGCTGCTCATGAAAGCGAGCAAGAAATAAAAAAGAAACTATCCAGCACAGATATGATTTTTATTACTTGTGGTTTGGGTGGTGGAACAGGAACAGGTGCAGCGCCAGTTATTGCAGAACTCGCAAAGAAAAATCAAGCATTAGTTGTTGGTGTTGTCACGCTTCCTTTTTCAATGGAAGGAAAAAAGCGAATTGAAAATGCAGTATATGGATTAGAGAGACTGGAAGGAAGTGTAGACACTCTTATTGTTATTCCAAATGACAAGCTTTTAGAATTAGCTCCTGATCTTCCATTACAAACAGCATTTAAAGTAGCTGATGAAATTTTAACAAATGCAGTAAAAGGAATAACAGAGTTAGTAACAAAATCAGGATTAGTTAATCTTGATTTCGCTGATGTCAAAGCAGTCATGCTAAATGGTGGAGTAAGCCTTATAGGCATGGGCGAAAGTGACAGCCAACATAGAGCAATGGAAGCAGTGGAAAAAGCAATTTCTAATCCTCTTTTAGATGTTGATATTAGCAATGCAAGCGGAGCATTAATCAATATTATTGGCGGTCCTGACTTAACTTTAGATGAAGCAAAAATAATTGTTTCAACAGTTGGCGAAAAACTTTCTCAGGATGCAAAAATGATTTGGGGCGCGCAAATCAGCGACGATTTAGAAAAATCCATAAGGGTCATGCTGATAGTTACCGGAGTCAAGTCAAGTCAAATAATTGGCACTTCTTCAGGCACAACTCCTGAGCAGAAAAAGAAAGCAGCTATGACTAGTGAGTTAGGAATAGAATTCTTGGAGTAAAAATAGAATATAGTTTAAAATGAAAAAAATAAAAAGAAAATCTTGGTTAGCGCAATCGAATGAACGAGTCTACACAGCCATAAGAGAAAATAGGAATAAGCCAGGATTGTATGCTATTGTGCTCAAGGGAGATTTTCTCGGGGGTTTTGTTCCAGAAAAAAGCAGAAGAGACAGGTACAATCATGCAGAACAGAAAATAAGGGATAAAGGTTATCAAGGAGATATTATATTCTATAATTATTTAGATCCGAAAAAGAATTATATTTTTGAGGCTGCTTGAAAATTTTTTGATTCAACAACAAAACTTTATAAACATAACAACTTTCTTTCAAAAGAAAGTTTCTATGCTTCAAAGAAACTAAGTAACAAAAGATGGCAGAAAAATACAATGCAATAATTATGTTCGGAGCTCCCGGAATAGGAAAAGGAACACAGGGCAAGCTTCTAGGAAAGCTCAGTCAGTTTTATCATTTTTCAACAGGAGAGATGTTTCGGGCTATGAGAACTGATCCAAATATGAAAGATAATGAAATTGCAAAAAAAGTTATGGAAACTATAGATGCAGGTCACTTGGTGTCAGACAATCTTACTGCCGAACTATTTTTTAAAACACTTGAAGAATATGAGAAAGAAAATAAATTCAATCCAAAAGAGCAGGTGCTTATTCTAGATGGAATTCCAAGAAATGCATCTCAAGTCGGATTGTTAAAAGATAAAATTAATGTTATAAAAATAATTTATTTCATCTCAAGCGACGATGAAGTTCTTGTAGAACGCCTTGCAAGAAGAGCAAAGCTTGAAGGCAGAAGCGATGATGCAGACGAAAGCGTAATAAGAAAACGCCTAGAAACCTACAGAAAAGAAACAGAAGATGTTCTTAAAAAATATTCAAAAGATATGGTTTTGGAAATAGATGGCTTTGGAACAATCGAAAACATATATGAAGAAATTATTAAGAAGCTTGAAGATGAAGGGATTGTAAAGTAGAATTAGTGTTAAATAACCTACTTGAGCATTAGATAGTTAACTATGCGATACCATCGTAAAGTTTAATAGTTAACTATGCGATACCATCGTAAAGTTTAAAAAGGCTTATTTCTTATGAATAATATGGACTTTGAAGCAGAACTTTATAGGCAAAATCCTTGGTGGGAAAATAAATTTATTGAAAAAAGTTATTCAAGGGAGAAATATACAAATGAGATTTTTAAGAATATTAAATCAAAAGAAATAATTTTTTTAACAGGATTAAGAAGGATAGGAAAAACAACAATTATGATGCAAATAATTAATCAACTTTTAGAAAAAAATATTAAACCTGCAGATATTTTATTTGTTAGATTAGATTCCTTTAATCTTCTTGAATTTACTATTCATCAAGTTATAGAAGAGTTTAGAAAAATACATAAGAAATCCTCCTCTGATTTTTTTTATTTGTTTTTAGATGAAGTTTCTTCAAGAGATAATTTTGAACAAGAATTAAAAAGCATTTATGATAATGAAAATATAAAAGTAATCTGTTCCTCCTCAATTGCAACTTTGATGCAAGATAAAAAAGCGAAATTAACCGGCAGAATAAAAACTATAGAAGTAATGCCCTTGGATTTTAAAGAGTTTTTACTTTTTAAAAAAGCTAGTATTTCTAAGGGCGATTCAGCAAAATTAGAAAGTTATTTTAGGGATTATTTAAGAATAGGGGGAATTCCGCATTATGTCTTAACAGAAGATCAATCTTATATCAATGAACTTGTTGAAAATATTATCTATAAAGATATAATCGCTTATCATAAAATAACTGCAGAAAAAACAATAAGGGAACTTTTTGTCTTATTGTGTCAGCGTGTTGGAAAACCTTTGAGTTATAACAAAATTTCGGAAATTTTAAAAATATCAGTAGATAGTGCAAAAAGATATGTGGGATATTTTGAAAAAGCATACTTATTTTATATCCTGGATAGATACTCTTCTTCTTTAAATGAGCGAATAACCTCCCCCAAAAAAATTTATGTTGGTGATGTTGGAATTAAAAATGTTATAACAGGTTTTAAAGATTTTGGGGCAAGTTATGAAAATTTAGTTTTCTTAAATATAAAGAATGAGGATCCTGCATATTATTTAGATAACTCTACTGAAATAGACTTTATTACAAAAGATAAGTTAATAGAGGCAAAATATCATCAAGATATGAATGAAAATCAAAAAAAGTTATTTGATAGTATGAAAATAAAAAATAAGATTATTGCTAATGGATATTCTTTCTTCGTTTAATTCTTTAAACTTTAATTCCTTTTAAAATCTCATTATGTTCATAAATTTAAAACCACATCATCAAGAACTGCGGTTCTTGAATACCATAAAAATTATAAGATAATTTTTCCGGTCTTTAGAATGTGGTAGTAATCTTACTGTTTTAAATCTTGGATCACCGAAAATTGATAAATTTTCATGGCAGGAAATTTCAGAGAAATTTCCTTCATCCAAAAAACAAGGGGCTTTACAAACCACACATTTATGGTGCGATGCCCCATTGTTTTTTTTTGATAATAATTATAATCCGTTCAAACAAAGTTAAAAAGGTAGAGCCTGTTCGAAATATTAATGATCTTGTTTTTTCAATTCCAAAAACAAGCAAAAAAACCAAAAACTATTTAAACTCCAGCACCTTTAATAAAATAGTATGGCAACAAAAAAGCTAAATCAAGCGTGGCATTGTCCCGAAGTTATTTATGGATTTAGCAGAGCCTATACTAAAACTTCTACTAAAAAACTCTATTAATCCGTCAATAACAGCGGGTTATGGAATTCTTTATTTTTCACATGAAAACTAAATTCTTAACCAGTTTTGAAAGAGAAAATTTACAGCAAGCAAACAATCAAACTTATGATTGCATGCAATGCAGTGAGCCCATAACTAATCCTATTTGTCACGATTGTCTGGGCAATCAAGTTAGCAGCTGGCTTGGATTATATCCTAGTGTTAAAAAGAAAGTTCAGCCAAAGATTAAAGATTATATTAAAGAAGTTAATAACAACATAATCAATTCAATTGGCTGTGCATCTTGCAAGCACGAAAAAGCAGCACTATGCCCTTACTGCTTCACAGAGGGAATTTATAATCTTTTGAAAAAAAATAAAATTGACAAAATGATAATCATGGACTTCCTCAGCACTTTTAATTTTGACTTGAAGCACGAAGGTTATATTCATGAAGCAATCGAGCAGGGATTATTTTAATTTTTGTTTTTATTAATGTAAATAGTTTCTCGCTGCGCTCGTTTCAATAAGTTTGGAGCATCCTTAGTTTTGTTAAACTTTTTCTTATTCTGCTCCTAATTGCTTTCATTCTTGTATGGATTAAAATTCGTGCAGTTACTCGCCTTGTCCTTTTTTACTCGCTTCTTATATTCAAGATTTACTACATTAATAATTAAAGTATATGATTGCCGAACTTGTGCAGGCAATAAATTTTGCGATATTTAAACCCTACAAAAAAGGGCGCCAGCCCGTTTATACACTTAATGATTTAAGCGAATTATCTTCTCGTTTACATATTAGTTTAAATAATCCTAAGCCGAGCTTTTTTAATGGTATATGAAATGTCTTTGAAAGAACTGGAATATTCTGCACGAACTTTTCATAAGCTTGCAGGCCAGCATAAGGAAATGATGCCTCTGTTGAGAGCAGTAGCTCGTTATCATTCTTTATGCAGTTCAGTCAAACGAAGAGGAAAAATAGATTGTTCAGATATAAGATTGAAGCAGGTAGAAGATGAATATAAAAAAATTAATGCTATGAAACTTACTAAAGAATCATGCGAAAATATTACACTTAGGATTTTAGAAGCTTCAGAAAATTTAGAAGATATTTTGCATAGCTCTTAATTAATTACTTCGTCGTATTTCTTCTTAAGAAGCCTTGTATAAACTTTTCGCTTTTTTCTTTATCAACAATTCTTTTAACTATGAATAAATCCATGCTTCCTGCTGTAAATCTATCAGCCTTGATACTATTGGCCGTTTTTTCGTGTATTTCTCTGCTTAAAAGAGCTTCTTGATTAGAGACCTCCGCAATTCTTTTAGCATGATTTATTGTTTTATTTATTACTGCAAACTGAAGAACTTTTCCAGCCATTTTATTTATAATCTCTCCAGAATTAACTCCAATTCCATAATTAATAATATCATTTCTAAACTTTCGGTTATGCTCTTTTAAAAATCCATCAATATCTAATGCTACTTTTATTGCTGTCTCTTCATTTTTATTATTTCTTGTCATCAAAGGTGTAAATAATAAAATTACATAATCTCCAGAAGTATACGAAACTCCTTTCATTCTATATCCATATTCTAAAGCATAATTCAAATTATGCTGTGATATTCCTCCAACTCCATTTTTAATCTTGATAGCCACAACACCTGCCTGGCTTTTTTGGCCATGCAGCACAGTTACCTGTTCTGCTTTTCTTATTTCTCCTTGGACAATATCTTCAACAACTTTTTCAGGCCGGATAATTTCTACACCGCCTTTTTTTGTTATTTCAGGATTAGGTTTTCTTCGTTCAAATAGAGTAGAAAATCTAAGTCTTTTAGTTTCAATATATCTTTTATATATTGCCCAAAGCGAGCCAGCTAATACTAATATAATAAATATCCACATAATCGGATAATTAATCCAAATATTGCCAAGTTTATTTTTAACATCACTTATACTTATTGCATTTCCTGTAAGCGCAACCCCATCCTTGCTAAAAACAACATCGCTATCTTTAACAGAAATAGTATAAACTCCATCAGGAGCAGAAAGCGCATATTCCACAATCTCATTAAGACCCAGGTTTATATTTTTTAATATTTTTTCTCCAGCTATCTGAAATTCTACCAACCCCTTGTAAGGAACATTTCCAACATTAGTCACTATCATTGATTCATTAATTATTTTAGCATTAATTTTTTTCAAAGTTAAAACTTCAAAATTCTTTTCAGTGGTTATATCCTCTTTTTGCGCAGTTATGCTCCATAATCCTGAAGCATCATTTGTGCTTGTTTTCAAAGCTATATTTTCATTTGAGTTAACATAGCCCTCATAAATCTTTTTTGAATCAGAATCTCTAATCTGGATTAACATCTTGTCATTAACCAAATCTCCAGCTAAATCATAAAGAAAAGGAGTTATTGAAAGTTCTTGGCCAGGATTCATCGTTTGTTTGTCTATTGCAATCTCAATTTTTGCAGGTTTTTGCGTGACAATTAAATCCACTAAAGCTTCTCCAGAATTAAGGATTTGTTGTTTAGAATCATAATCCTGAACCCTTAATTTAAGAGCATAACTTCCTGCCCTCATTGTTTCTTGAGTAGAGACTGCTACTTCAAACTGTCCGTCTTTTACAGGACTGCTTGCAATAACTTGCTCATTAATTATTGCATCAACAGAAGCAGGATAAATCTGTCCAATAAATTTATTATTTCTTTTTATTGCTGTTCCTTTTATTGTTATGCTTTTTCCAGCTTCAACCGTTGCTTTTTCTACTGCATTCAAAACACTAAGCTCTCTGCTTATTTCAAAACTAGAAGTTGTTTTGCTGAATATATCATAACTGCCTACAAGATTGCAGTTGCCTGATAGATTTCCAATATATTCTGATGTTAAAGGTCTCTTTATGTTAAATGCTTTAGAATCAGGAACATTATGATAAATGCTTATTTTCTGTACTTCGCACTCTAAATCAATATCAAAATATCCCGATATCACACTATCAGAATTAACTTCTAAAATAAGTTCTTCTCCAAGATTATAATATGAATTTGGCTGGCTTAGATATATTTCTGCGTTTGCAGAACTCACAAAAAAAATAGTCATTAATGCAAATAATACTAATATTACACTCCTGTTCGTTAAAACTAGTTTTTTCTGCCCCATTTTTATATTCTTAGTAGCTTAGTTTCTTCTAAGCATCTATTTCTTCTTCTTTAAAGAAGAAATGGATATTTAAACCTTATTGGTTTTTGATATATGTTTGAAAACCTTTAAATACAATATCTTCATACTATTCTCATGGAAAAAAAAGAAGAATTTAAAGTAACGCCATGGGAAGTTTCAGGCGAAGTTAATTACGAGAAGTTAGTTAAAGAATTTGGAACATCTTTGATTTCTGAAAAAATGAAAAAAAAGTTTGAAAAATCACACCCCCTTTTGAGAAGAGGAATTTATTTTTCTCACAGGGATTTTGATAAATGGTTAGATGCCCACGATAAAGGCAAGAAAGTTTCAGTTGTTACTGGACGAGGTCCAAGCGAAAGAATGCACTTGGGCCATTTAGTGCCTTTTCTTTTGGCAAAATCTCTTCAAATAGAGTTTAACTGCGAAGTTTTTATTCCAATTTCAGATGATGAAAAATTTTATGTAAAACCAAATCTTACTTATGAGAAAGCAATAGAATATTCTATGGACAATATTCTTGATTTAATTGCATTAGGATTCAAGCCAGGCAAGACTTTTATTTTTGAGGATTTTGTTTATACTAATATCTACAAATATGCTGCTCAAGTTGCTAAAAGAATGACTTATTCGACTGCAAAAGCAGCTTTCGGATTGCAGCCCGAAAATAATATTGGCTGGAGTTTTTATCCTGCAATGCAGGCAGCACATATTTTATTTCCGCAATTTCAAAGAGGCAGGCATATTTCAGTTGTTCCAGTAGGAATTGACCAGGATCCTTTTATTCGATTAACTCGAGATATTGCAGAATATCCTGAATTTGGTTTTGAAAAACCAGCAGCTCTTCACGCAAAATTTATTCCATCATTGAATGGCGGAGGAAAAATGTCTTCTTCTGATAATGGAGAAAACTCAGTAATTTATTTAACCGACTCTCCAGAAGAAGTTAAGCGAAAAATCAACAAGTATGCTTTCAGCGGAGGACAAGCAACAATTGAAGAGCATAGAAAGCTTGGCGGAAATCCTGATGTTGATGTTTCATTTCAATATCTTAAAATGTTCTTTGAAGAGGACGATAAAAAGCTCGAAAAAATAGAAAAAGACTACCGCTCTGGAAAGCTTCTCACAGGTGAACTAAAAGCAATTCTTATAGAAAAAATAAATATTTTTCTGAAAGAGCATCAAAAGAAGCGAGAAGAAGCAAAAAAGCAGTTGGATAAGTTTTTATTCAAATAAAGAAGGGTGAAGCCTCAGGGATGTGCCCTAGGCTTTTGTTTAAAGGATAATTTTAATATCTGCCTATAACCTTCAAAATATAATCATAAGTTTTATTTGCCTGCTCAAGCATAAATTGATAATAATTCTTTTTATTTCCTTCATGAGATTTTTCAAGAACATTAAAATAAGATAATTTATTTTCTTTATAGACAATAATCGGAGAATATCCGCCACTCATTAGAATTTTATTCATAATTAATCTGCCTGTTCTTCCATTTCCATCGCGAAATGGATGAATAGATTCATATATTTTATGAAATTCAAAAGCTAGAATTAATGGGTGTATTTTGTTTTTATTTTGGCTATACCATTTTAAAAGATTTTTAAGCTCTTCTTCTACTTTTTCAGGAGGAGTTGTCTGCGAATTACCAACTATAACTTCTTCTTTTTTGAATCCTTTCGGGTAAGGAATATTGCCTTGCATAAACAAATCTTTGGTTAATATATTATATAATCTTTTTATTGAAGCGAGATTAAATTTGAATGAGCTTTGAATATATTCAAAAGCCAAAATTGAATTTTTAACTTCTTTTATTTCATTTCGGTTGTCATACTTAGTGTCTCCTTTGTCAATTATCTCTCTTACTTTTTCAGCAGGTATTTTTGAACCTTCAATATTATTTGAATTGAATATGAATTCTTTTGCAAATTCTGTATTTATCTCTTTTTCACATCTTTTTCCTTCAAGCAGATTATTGATATTTATCGATTTCAGCTCTATTTTTTCCGGCAGATGTTCATTATGGAAAAGCTTTTTTTTTATTTGCTCTAAAAATTCTGTTTTAAATCTCATTTCTTCATCGAATAATTCTTTCAGATGGTCAAGAATGTATTTTTCTTTGCTGAACATTGGCAAATCTACACCTATGTGTTTCTTGATAACAAGCAATTTACTCATAAAAGAAATCTTTTTAACAAAATAAAAATATTCTTTTCCATTAAGTTTTTTCTTTTCTATGTAACTCATAAAATATCTATGCAAGGTAGGTTTATAAACCTTATCTTTTTTACCATTTTGGCAGCAAGATTATTAATATATTCTACTCGATAAAATTATATACTTTTACCATTTTGGCAGTAAAAAAGGTATTTTTTGTTACCATTTTGGCAGTAAGGATATTCTGCAAAAAAGCAGTTGGATAAGTTTCTGTTTAAAGGATAAAAATTCTATTGCCTGCACAAGTTCGGCAATCTTATAAATAAATCATTAATCCAATAAGAAATAGTTGTGGCACAGAGGAGCTTAGTTAACTTTGAATATATTTAGCATCACCTGAAATGTTGAACAAAACTAATAAGGCAATAACCTGTTTGTTAATTTAATGATAGAGATAAACAAACATATTTATAAGCTCAAATTCTTACAAATTTTTATGAAACTTAAAAAAATTACAGATTATATCGCAAAAAATCCACTACCATTTTTGGCAGCAGCCTTCATAGGTGTTTCAACAGTAGGTTATTTTATTGCTCGAAGCCAGGATGAAACTGTCGTAAGTGAATTAAGAGCAGAATATAAAAAAGCTTATCAGCTTGCTTATACTTCTTGCATGTCTCTAGATGCTTATGAAAAAACAGAAAATATTTCTTCTTTAATACCTATGATAAGGAGAAACAGCACCGCAGAAAATAGTCTGGATATACTTGAATCAGACAACAACATTTTGAAAGAGATTCTTGAAAAAAGAATAGGCATAACGCCGATGTATTAAAACAATGAAAGCCTGCACAAGTTCGGCTTTCTAATAACTCTTAAAATAATATTCTACTAAATAGTTGTTTATGCAGAAAAGATTAGGAGTTTTAACATAGAACATCTTTAGCTCAACTAACATTTTACAGAACAATTACTGAGGTCTTCTAAACGAAAAGCGAGTGTGCGAGCTTTTCAATAAATTAGAGTATTCATTAGTCTAAACTTTTATAAATCCAGTTATTCTTGATATTCTATGATAAATATAAAAAAGGCTGCAGGAGATAAGAAGAACACCGCAGGCGAGCAATTTCATTTTAGCAGATTCAATAATAAACTAAAAATGAAATTGAGAGAAGGTTCTTGGTCTGCCGGATTCGCAAAAACCAGTGAGGGGTTTTGGCTATGAAAATATTAAGTTTACACTGCGACTATATAAAATTCAAGCCAGTAAAGCCTGCGCTTAAAGGTGCAACACTCGAAAAAAGCGAGGAAAAACAAGTTGAGGTAAAAGAGCCTCTTGTAATTTTTACAGCAGTAGAAAAACAAGACGAATCTAACAAAGAAATTTTAAACGAATACATTAAAAATATTTTAGATTTAAAAGACAAAGTAAAAGCCCAAAAAATTGTTCTTTATCCTTATGCACATCTTTCAAATTCTCTATCTTCGCCAGATTTTGCAAAAAATCTGATGCTCGAAGCAGAAAAAGATTTGAAAAAACAGAAAATTGAAGTCTTTCGCGCGCCTTTTGGTTTTTACAAAGAATTCGAGCTAAAATGTAAGGGCCATCCTCTTGCAGAACTTAGCAGAAATATTGGAATTCAAGGAATTGTTTCTGGTAAAGTTGAAGTTACTAAAGCTATGAATAAAGGGAAGTTGAAGCCACAAGAAACCGTAGGTGTCTTAGGCAATGAAACTTATGACTATAAACAGCTTCTTCACGAAATTTCAAAGAACAAACTTAATAGAGAAAAACTCGCAGATAATGATCATAGAATTCTTGGTCAGCAAATGGATTTATTTAGTTTTTCAGAAGTTGCTCCAGGAATGGTTTTCTGGCATGATAAAGGATGGACAATTTATAATGAATTTTCTAATTACTGGAAAGAAGAGCACAAAAAAGCAGGATATGATGAAGTTTCAACACCAATGATTTTAGATAAAAAACTTTGGCAAATTTCAGGTCACTGGGAAAAATACAAAGAAAATATTTTTCTTACAAATTATGAAGGAAGAGAGTTTGCAGTAAAGCCTATGAATTGTCCAGGTGGAATGTTAATTTATAAAAATAAACCAAGAAGTTACAAAGAACTCCCTTGGAGAGTTGCAGAGCTTGGAACAGTTCACAGACAAGAATTAAGTGGAGTTTTAGCAGGATTATTTAGAGTTATTAAATTCACCCAAGATGATGCGCATATTTATTGCACAGATGAAACATTAGAAAATGAACTTGCAGGAGTTATTAATTTAATTTCAAGAGTATATAAAAAATTTGGATTTGAATTTCATGTCGAGCTTTCAACAAGGCCTGCAAAAAGAATAGGAGACGATTCTATTTGGGACAAAGCAGAAGCAACACTAGAAACTGTTCTAAAAAAACAAAAAATGAAATTTAAGCTTAATCCTGGCGATGGAGCTTTTTATGGTCCTAAGATTGATTTTCATTTAACAGATAGTCTTAAAAGAACTTGGCAATGCGGAACAATTCAGTTAGACTTTGCAATGCCAGAAAGATTTGAATTAGAATATATTGATAACGAAGGAAAAATGCAAAGACCAATTATGATTCATAGAACAGTTCTTGGAAGTCTTGAAAGATTCATCGGCGTTCTACTTGAACATTTAAACGGCAGGCTTCCAATATGGCTCGCGCCTGTTCAAGTTAAAGTAATGTCTTTTACAGATAAAAACATAAAAGCCACAGAAAAACTTTTCGAAGAATTAAAACAAGCAGGAGTTCGATGCGAAATTGATATTGACTCTGCTCCTGTTCAAGGAAAAGTTCGAGACGCGGAGCTTCAGAAAATTCCAGCAATAATTATGATTGGCGATAAAGAAGAAGCTGCAAAAACTATTGCAGTAAGGCGTGATGGAAAAGTTAAGTTCGGCGTGAAGAAAGACGATTTTCTTAAAGATATTTTAGCAGAGATAAAAGAACGAAAGTAAATAAATTTAAATATTCTTAGCACCATTTAATTGGGTGTACAAAATATTTACTGCAAATACTAAAACTGAAAAGAAGCTGCAAGAATATATTCTTCTAAGAGCAGATATCAAAGAGAAACTTGAAAAATTAAAAATTGATCCAAGAAGAACTAATGGCATATCCAAGAAAATAAATGAAGCAGTTGACAACATAAGAAAGCGAGAGTTTGCAAAAGCAAGTAAAGAAGAAAGAATAAATATGAAGTTTATATGCGCATAGAAGAGATTGGCGCAATTGGAAAAACCTTGCTTACATGGTTAACATCAAAGAATGCAATGCCTTGTCCTATTGCCTCGGAAAAAAGAGTTGGTCAAGATGCTGGTGGGACAGTACTTAACGGTAAGTCTTTTGAGGTTGCTTTAAACGAGATAGATTCTCAAATCACAGATATAATTTCTCCTCAAGAGGTATCATACAAGGTAGGAAATCCGCCATGGGAAAAGCCAAAAAAACCCTATGTAGATAATCATGGGTTAACCAGACTTATAGAAAAATTGAATAATAGATATTAAATGTCTGATAAAATAATCTCACTTCTCCAAAACCAAGCTAGTCCCATCACCCATACACCTACATCTTCCTATCTTAAAACCTTTAAACTTCTTCTCCCACATACTCCCCATATCTAAAACTTTGTCAACAGTAGAATCAACATTGTTCTTATCTTTGATTGTTAAAATTATTTTCATAATTAAATAAACTCACACTATTATTTATTTGTATCACAAACGTTTACGTTAGTGTTTAGTTTTTCTTAGACTCCTCAATTACTTTATGTCCTATTTGTGTGTTGTATTTTTCAATCAACCATCTCAATCAACAGATATCTTCTTTCTAACCTTGCCCATATATTCTTTAGAAAAATTATTCACAAGCGACTCAACCTCTAAACCGAAGCTAGAAGAAATATTTACTTTCTTTAATATTTCAGCTTTTCATTTATCTTCTTAAGGTTAAATAGAAGTATTTTCTGCAATGTCCTGTAAAGTTTAGGATCTTCTCTCTTTTTTGAACCCTTGGTGTAATTAAGATATTCGTCCAAAAGACCAAAGGGTATATCTGTAATCGGTATCTCTTTCGATTGTAACAAGTGAAAAGTAATTAATCTAGTTGTTCTGCTATTTCCATCTATGAACGGATGAATGTGCTGAAATTCATTGTGGAAATAAACTGCAAAAGCCAAAGTTTCTTTTAAAGAAGATTTTTTATTTATAAATTCATTATATGCTTTTAATAATTTATTTAACTCTTCTTCTAACTTTTCTGCTTTAGTTATCTTAAAATTAGGATTTCCTTTAATATAGACTTCAGTTTTTCTTATTTTTCCTGCAATTTCAGGGATATGAGCCATAGCTAATCCCTGATAATTAAGTATCGTTGGAATCGTAAGAGGTCTTTTACTTTGGCTGTCTTGTATCATTTGGAAAATAGCTCTTTGATAATTTTTGATTTCATCAACATCACTAGTTCTTAAGTTTGAAGGAGTTATTTTATCCTTCAATATTTTTCTTGTCTGAGGCAAGGTAATAGGATTACCTTCTAAAGAAAGGCTATGATGAATGAAGTACACTTCTAACTCCTCGATTATCTGTCTGTATTTCTGCTCTTTTCCTTTCCTTAATTTTTTAAATAAAGCGAGTTCTCTAGAAATTTCTTCAAGATAATCTGTGCCGTCTTCAGTTATGACTTCATGCTTGTATCCAAAATATACCAACAAATTATTCAAAAGAATATTGTAAAATACCTTGGCTCTTAGCGGTTTTTCTGAAATAATTAAGATTAAACTATTTTCATTTAAAATATCAATGTATTTCTTTAGAGTCTTTGGACTTAAATTTACATCTTTAGAAGTTATTTCTTTTTGCTTTAAAGCTAAACTTACAAATTGTATAAGATTTGGGTCTATCAAGGAGTTATAATTCAAATCGTTGCTTAAACAGTGATAAATAACATCATAAAGAGTTTTTGCTTTATCGGTTTTCTTAATTTGAAAGCCATAAGGTGTTTTTACCAGAAGATCTTCATTCATTAACTCGGTAAAAAGATGAAGAATATTATCATATTCTCTTTCAGTTTTATTTAAAATCTTTAATACTTCTATGGGTTTTATTGGGTGCTGATATTTGTAAACCGTTTCAAAAACATCATACTTAGTGACCATAATTATTGTCTCTTTTCAAACTTTATAAATCTTGCTATTTAGTACGTTTTATCGGTTTTTTACCGATAAAACGTGCTATTTGGCATAGTTTCTAGTAAATTTATCTCTTCTCTTCGTTTCTTACCTTGGTATAAACTGCATTCTGCAAATCTTCAAACAAGCCCTTGAGAGTTTGAGCAAATGTTCTTTCTCTCATATCCTTTGATATGGATAACTGCGTTGTTTAAGTTACATTCATCCGCAGTTATAGCAAAGGACGCTCTTGTTTCCCCACTTTTTTGCGCCTTTGCTATTTAGTAAACGACAGAGGAATGGGGAA
>Ga0209542_10000615_pt1 | contig 85667 bp, 84 predicted proteins | sample RifCSPhighO2_01_FD_184028 | JGI IMG/M metagenome (GOLD analysis project Ga0209542, IMG submission 184028) | Soil microbial communities from Rifle, Colorado - Rifle CSP2_plank highO2_0.1 (SPAdes) (version 2) | ecosystem: Environmental > Terrestrial > Deep subsurface > Rock core/Sediment ...
TTGCTCTCTCCTTTCACTTTCCCTAACAATCCATTTTATCTTTCTCTTGTTAAGTTTCTTCATAAGAACCTGCTCTACAGCAGGTCTTATCTTTTTTACCGAGAGGACATTATTTCTGGATAAGACAAATTAAATCAAAACAGAAAAATTTATATTGAATGAATAAGTATCTAATTTATGCGTAAAAAGCAAGATAATACATTATTCATCTTTATAATTTTAGTCATATTACTATTTATACTTCCTCTTACTTTTAACACACCAGAAAAATTAGGTATTCAAGCATCTCCACCAAAAGAAGCTTTAGCAGGATCAATAGTTCTGGTAACTCTAGCATTAATAATATATTTCTCAGAAAAAACATATAAATACAGTGTAGATTAAAATGCGTCGGCGGAGATTTGAACTCCGGTCATCGGCTTGGAAGGCCAATATTCTAACCACTGAACTACCAACGCATAATAAAAGATCCAGAATTAAATATTATAAATCTTTCTAATCACTTTTTTTCTTGAATAAATAAAATCCACCAAGAAGGATAACTAAAATAACTATATTTAAATTACTAAAAAATGGTATATAAACTTCTCTTACTAAAGTACATTCTTTTGCAACAGTAGTTGAAACTGGTGGATCAATAGGTGGATCTGTATCAACTATTGTTGTAGTCTCTTGATAAGTTCCAACATTGTCACCATTGCCATCATCTTGACATTCTGTTTTTGTCAAAATAGTTTGTAATCCGGGCTGTATAGATAAACAAGCAGTACAATCATTACTACATTTAAAATAAGGTGGACTTGCACAATAACTATTAGGAGGATCACAAATCTCTCCAATACTAGGCTCTAAAATATTATTGCCACATCTTCCTGCACATCCTGAAATATTAAACATGCACTGATTTGGATAACCATACTTAATACAGTCTAATGTTCCACTTAAATATCCTAAATTACCACAACTCTTATTATCTAAGTCATGCCCAGGAATATTATTATCTAAACATCCATTAGGACCACAGTCACATTCTTCATTAATATCAATATCTTCATTCCAACATATTCCTCCATTAATATTATCAACTTGAATCCAATTACTAGAATTTATTCCAGAGCCAGTAATTTCATTTATTTCTCCAACAAACATATATTCTAAATCATAATTCCCATCTTCAATAGTTTCATTAATATCATTAGGAGCATGATATTCAGTTGTCCATGTACTGCTTACAAATTGCTCATTACCAGCACTTAAATTAACATCTCCAGGAACATTATTTAATAAAGGTGGTAGTAAAACTTCTCCTGTTGAATTTCCAGTCATATTATTAACTTCATTAATTAAGAAGTGAACATGCAAAGTATCACAATTTCCTATTGCTTTAACTCTAAACCTCAAATTCATAATTCCATAATGTAATAACGCACCTTTATCATAAACATAATTATCATCAGTAGGATGTATTATACTAGCTTCTGCTAACGTACAACTACTTGGATTAACAACATTAACAGGAGCACTAATATCTAGATTTCCTGTTTTTGCATGTACATTAGTACTTCCAAATTGAGCACCAGTAAACTTAACTGTAGTATCTCCATTTTTAGTTAAATTACTTAAAATATTGACATTTCCAATATTAGTATTATCAACACTAAAGTAAATTATAGTCCCATCTGGTGCAGCATTTCCATTAGTTAAACAATTAGGAAATGGATTATTATTAATACAAGCACTAACTTGGACTTCAGCTTCTCCATTTACAAAAATAAAGCTTGGATTAATATTTATTTGAATTCCAGTTATACTAGGTAATGTATAATAAACATTTTTAGTCCCATCTTGATTAGCAACATCACTTACAGCTCCCCCAATAATATACTTAATTTCATTTAAAGAAGCACTTGAATGTTTGTATCTAGAAACTCCATTAGGCAATGCGTTATTTAAAGTAACATCACTCCATGTAGGATTAACATTATCAAAACAAGCTCCATATATTTTATTTCCATAACTTATATATCCATATTTTCCAATACAAGAAACTCCATAACTTAAAATTGAACTAAAACTAGCATGATTCTTAATAGTTGCAGGTAAATTATTGCCTTGAACCCAACATCCAGGATCTCCAACATTATTACAAGAACTTCTCATATCACTTAATTTTTTTCTGTAAACTGTATTTCTAACACCATTATTATTTTCTCCTCCAAATAGATAAACATATTTTACAGAATTAATTTCAATTATCTCTGCTGTATGCCTTGCTAACTCAATATTATTAATTCCATCTAATGTTATAGGAGTTGCAGTAGTCCATTGGTTAGAGAATCCTCCTGTAGAATTAATTTGATTCCATCTTACACTACTTACATAATTTCCAGGAATCCTACCACCTATTAAATAAACAACATTTCCATCTAAAACAGCAGCTAAATCTCTAACATCATTTTGATTACATCCATCACCAATAGTATTATCTAAATTGTAATATCCAAAACTCCAGTCAGATAATTCACCAGAGATATGATCTACTATTTTTGCATACTGTATTTGATTAGTACATCCACTTCCTGCAATAACATAAATATAAGCATCATTTCCATCTTCATAAATTAATGATGCTTGATCTGCAGTGTCTGCCAGTCCAAAATTATTTCCAACATTCCAACTTAATATATTCCCATTAGGTTGAATTTCACTAATGTAGATTAAACTATCACCACCACTTCCTGTATTAGAATCTCCATTTATAACATATAAAAAAGTCTTTCCTGTTACAGGACTTCTATAAGCTAAACTAGAGTGCATTACTCTGTTACTGGGAAGTAAGCTTGTAGTTTCCTGCCAAGTTAATGAATAAACAATTGAAGAAGAATAAATCAAAATAACAAAATATAATATAAATATATAAACCTTCATTTTTCCTCTTTTATTATAATGATAAAATTAATTGAAATTTAAACCTTTCTAATTCTCTTTTTATTTTTAGTTTTTACAAAGAAATAATAAATTGAAATTAATGCCAAAACCATTAAAACATTTAATGGAGTAAAAAATGGAATATCTACTTCACTTATTAATGTACATTCTTTTGGTGTAGTTCTTTGAGTTCCTGGAATTGCTTGATTAGTAATAATATTAACTTGTACAATAGTTTCATCATAAACTCCTACATTGTCTCCATTGCCATCATCCCTGCAAGGGGTTCTTGTTAAAATTGTTTTAGTATTTCCATCTAAGCCAATACACCTCTTACAGTTACTATTACAAACTAAATAATTAGTATTACTACAATAACTTCCTGGAGGATCACAACCTTCATCTCCTTCTACATCACCATCTCCGCAAACAGGATTTCCAGGACCTCCACCTCCGCCAGTAGTACATTGTGAAGTGTCAAATTCACATTGTTGACTTGAATAGCCTGCATCATAACAATCTAATTGTCCCCCTGTAAACGGAGGTACATGATTTATACCTGTACATTGCTTACCATTTAAATCATCTCCCGGGGGATTTAAACAATCTCCATCAGGACCACAATCACATTCCTCATTTTCACTTGCTTGAATAATACCATTACCACAATTTGGTTTAGCCTCATCATTAACTTGAATCCAATTATCTGCATCTCGTGTTATACTTGAATCTTCCATCACAGTTGCAGTAAATGTATATTCAATATCTTCATCTTCTGGAGCAACATCGCCAGTTCTATACTCAGTTCTCCATGTTGCCAAATATTCTTGATTGCCATTATCCAAATTAATTGGAGCTAACCCAGTTATATATTGACTTGAATCTTTAACGCCTGCATTCTCATTAAAATCAAAAATTTCTAACTTTAATCTTTTTGAACCACAATTTCCTTGAGTATAAACTCTTAACCGCACATTTTGATCTTTATTTAGTGTTTCACCATCAGGATATACATAATTATCATCTGTTGGGTGAATAATATGAGCTTGTACAATCCTACATTGTGTTGAATAAGGCGGTAATTGAATATAATTAGTAGATCTGACTGCATTACCATCTACTACTGCTTTAAATGCATATTCCCATTCCAAATCCCCACCAGCACCATCTTCTATCGCATCACCTAAATCAAATCTATGTTGCACAGTCCATATTCTATCTATAGTTTGTGGATTCTGATTAATTGTAACTAGTGGTGGCGGACTAGTAAACACACTTACATCATTTTCCTCTGTTGCTGGCCCAGGAACAATATTGTCCATTTCCCATATTTGATAATTTACATTTTTTCCAACACAATTATTTGCAGTAAATCTAAACTTGACATCGGTACCTGCTAAAACTACCTGTCCAGAAGGTATTATATTTCCTTGAACAGTTGTATCTCTAATTTCTACATTACTTATAACACAACTAGATTGTAGTGTAACTGTAATAGTTTTTAATCTATTGACACTTCCAGCGATTGCGTGAATATCTCCACTTCCTGGCTGATTCCCAGAAGTAAAGGTTACCGTTGCTATCCCATTTACAGTTTGAGCAGATCCAGAACTTAGACTTCCAATATTTGCACCTATAGGTACAATATTAGCAATATTAAAATTAACAACAGTACCATCTGGTGCACCATTTCCATTCGCAACACAATTAATATCTAAATCATTATTAATACAAACAGTAGCTCTTACAGCAGCTGTATTACCTCCAATTTGTAAAGTATCAGGATTAACACTTAAGTGAATTTGGCTTATACCAGAAGCTATTGGACCTGGTACTGAACAGCATACTTTTGTTGAATAAGGACTACTACAATCTCCAACATGAGCATTAGTTATAGAAGATATTTCAGCCACACATTTATAAGTAGAACCTAAACTATTACAATCTGTTGCATATAAACAGCTAGCAGAAGTACCATCATTAGTAGATAAACAAGCTTTTTGATTATAATTACCCATACTATTTTCTTCAACATGAGCATTAGTTATAGAAGATAATACTAAAACAGTAGCTCCATTAGCTTGACATGTATTCATTAGATTAGATCCTGTACAACAAACTAATGTCTGATAGTTATTTTGACTAGCCAATTCAGCATGAGCATTTGTATTTCCAGATGCTTTAAACAATAAAACTTCCCCAGAACTACAACTAGATTTAAAAGAACAACTATTTAATTGAGCAGCATCTACAAAACTAAGTATTAAAAAGCTAAAAATAATAAAAATTAAGAAAAATTTTCTCATTTTATGACGTTTGTATCATTGTCGCACAAAATAATTGTTGAGATTTTATTTCCTTCAAGTAAAATTGACCTGGAGATACACATTCACATTCACATGTATCTCCATCTGAACAAGCTCCAGAAGAGCTACTAGTACAAGATTCTGAACCCTGTGCAATTGTCCCACCACTACATTCTGGGTATAAATTACCATTGCAACCCCATTGACAAGTTGCAGATGATTGACAAAAAGAATTACAATTACTAGCACATTGGGCAGCACTACATCCAGTATATCTTTTTGATATAGAACCTTGACCCGGACATGCAGTTTGTTGTGTTGTGCAAATACCATTATTTACACAAATCTTTGGAGAATTAGTCCCCATATCTTTAAAACTAATATCTTGACTGTCTATTCTATCTGCATCCAATCCCGAGCTAATCCCATCATTATCTCTAGTCCATATTGTAGATGGATTAGGCAACCCTTGAACCTCTGTATATGTATGTCCAAACTCAGAAGGATTATTTGTACCATAAGCTAATACAAAAATAACAGCTCCAAAGCCAATTAAAAATAGAGTTAATATATATAAATGCCTTTTCTCAATTTTAAAAGTAAATTTCATATTCCCACCTCATTTTTTCCATCATAAAGCTAATAATTACCTTATTTAAATCTTTTTCTTTTTAAAGGCATAATCTATTTGCTTTCTAGTCCAACCTTGTCTTAATAATACTAAAATAATTTTGTCTTTTTTAATACCTTTTGCTAAACTTTGATTAATATAATTCTTTAAATTATAGAAATCTTGGGTATTATTAAATAAAGAACTTTTCTCCTCACTACTATTTTCTTTTTTAATAAATCTCTTTAAATTTCCAGGTCCATCTGTAAAGAATAAATAATAAATAATTAAAACAACAAACAAAATAATAATATATAGTATCCAATTTATTTTTACTTTCCTACAATCAACAGGACAACTATCAGCAGTCTCACTTTCACTACAAATATTATCTCCACATTCAACTTCATTTATAACATCTTCCTTATTAGCTCTTAAAAGAAAAGTCTTTCCATAACTTGTTATATCATCACCTTTATAAGAATAAGCGATTTCACCACCCCCAAGATTCTCAAATAATAAAGCAATATTTTCTTTATCTTGTGTAGCCCCTCCATTGATAACATTAACAAGTTCTATATTGTTCACAACATCACTTAAATCCTCAACAACTAAGTAATTATCATCAAAATTTAACTCTTTTTTAACAACTACATAACTATCATCTGCTCCTCCTATATAAGTAACTTCAACTAATACTATTTTACCTTGTATTAGTAAATCTTTATTATAATTATAAACTTCATTTACAGAATCTTTACTATATTTACTTACAATATCTCTATTAATATCATCAATTAAAGGATAAATATTTTGTTCTTCAACCTTAACATTTATTCTACTAGGAATAACATTTCTTATATTTCTTACAGAATCATAAATCCTAGTATATCTAGACTGATTAGTTTCATTTCCTAAAGACCTAAATTCATTTTCTAATAAATTCAAATTATTTTTTGAGCTGTCAATTATATCATTAAATCCTAATAAATCATAAAATTCAAATATTTCTGGAGTTACATTTGCAAAATAATTTTCAGCGTCTCTAATTTTAAGTCTTGTATCATTAATATAATCTCCTAGTGAATTTTCATATCCTACAACTTTAACATTAATAGTTTCTAAATTACTTTTAGCTCCTGTTGTATCTGTAACTATTAAAGAAATTGTATAATTCCCATAACTAGCAAATGAATAATTAGTTACAGCCCCAAATTTTGTTATATTTCCAAAATACCATGTATAATTAGTAATATTTCCAAGAGTTGATGTTGAGTCTCTTCCATCAACAATAAAAGATTCTCCTAATCCAACTCTTTCCGAATTAACTCTTATTCTTGCAATTGGGATTTCTCTTACAGAAAAATCAATAGAATTAGAATTAATTCCATTAAGCATTAACTTTAATGAATAATTTCCTCTTGTTAAAGGAGTTCTTAATGAATTAAACTTATTTAAGTTTAATCTAGCAATTCCATTATAAGATAAAGAATCTCCAATAGAATTTAATTTATACATCCTATCAAATTTATTAACAGAATCCATTCTTACTAAAACACTTTGTATGTTAAAAGTAGAACTTCCTTTAGTGTAAAATGCAATAGGAACTATACATAAAGTGTCAGCACATCTGTTTAAATAATCTTCAAATCTATTTTTAATTTTCTCATTAGTGATTGATACAAATCCATCCAATTCATCTGAATATTTAACAGGTCTTACACTTAAATAATAGAAATTAGAAACGGCTCCAAATTTCTTTGGCAGTTCATAATAAACAGTACCTGCAAACCCAGTCTTAGAATAAATACATACCCTATAATTTCCATCAATTATATTAGTAATATTTACTGTACAAGAAGTAATATTATAATTATTATTGTTTAATAAACTTTCATCTGCATCACACTCTTTAGTATCTAAGCTTAAATACAAATTACCCCCATCAATAATCTTCTTTGCTTTAGCATATAATATGATATCAATACTATCATAAAGTTCATTCAAACTTAAATTCAAGTCTTCACAAAATCTATCTATAGAATTTCCTCTTAAGTCAACAGAACTATCAGGAGTTTGATTTATAGAAAATCCATTTTGAGTAACTTCATTTTCTAAGCCAATCCTTTCTCCTTTTAGAGCCCAATCAAAAATTCTATCATCACCAACATCTAATTTTAACTTTACATTACTTCCAGTTAAATTAATATAAAATTGATTTACAGTAGCTAAACTAGATGGAATTGAAAACCCAAATAATTTCATAGTATCTATATTAAAGCTACCACTACTAAAAGAATCTCCATCAAACTGATAATTCCTAGAAATAACACTATAATTTACTCCATTAGCATTAAAAAAATCAGATATTTTTATGATGCTTACGTTATTATTATTTATTAAAGCTAAAATACTAGAATTTGTACTAACATTTTGGCCTAAACTTAAATTTAAATATCCATTAAAACTTTGATTAGTACTATACAAATTTGAATCTAAAGCTAAATTTAAATCTATGGCATAAACAGAATCTATAATCAATAACAAGAATAAAAATACTACTCCTCTTTTCATATCTAAATACTGAAATTTTTTATTTATAAACCTTATTATTTATTTTTAATTATAGTTTTTCCTTTTTTATTAGGCATTATAATAACTTCATAATCTTTAAATTTATCCTTTATATTTTTATCCTTAAAATATCTATCCAGAACTAAAGCTAAGGCACTGACTTCACTATGTGGTTGATTTATTACACTTAAATTATAATCCACTAAAGAATAAACTTCTCCAGGAACTTTTTCTCCACCTACAATAATTAATAAATTTTTATCTTTAATTTTATCTATTAAATCTTCAAAATTTTCTCCATAAACAGTTAAATGAACCTTAATCCCATTAAAAGACTTTATAAAACTTCTATAATTCTCTATATATTTAATAGAAAAATTTCCTCCAAATTTCTTAACTACTTTTTTAATACTTTCTTCAAATTTACTGTCTTTTTGACCACTATAATATAAATTATCAGCTAAAAAGGCTCTTGCAGCCAAAGCTAAATGAGTGTCTAATCTATAGTCTCTATGTATTCTATGGCCTATCTTTAAAACAGAAACTTCCATAAAACTACTAATTAAAAAGATTTTTAAATTGTTTCTTTCTCTTTTTATTCATGAATTTTAGATCTAAAGTAGAAGCATCTTTTGAAAAGAACTATAAAAAGTTCATTTTTATACCTCTAGCAATATTAATTATTAGTATAATTCTAATCTTTATTCAATACCAAAGAACAGGAGATTTTCTTTACAAAGACATAAGCCTTAAAGGAGGCCTTTCAATAACAATAAACACAAACAATGATATAGATTTAAATGATCTAGAATCAAAAATAACTTCTAAGTTCTCAAGTGCAGAGGCAATTGCCAGAAAATTAACAGATTTTAGCACAGCCCAGATTACAGGTATTAATATAGAAGCTTCTGGTGTAGAAGAAAAAGATCTTAAACCATTTTTAGAAGAATATTTTGCTTTAAAATTAACAAATGATAACTACTCAGTAGAAGAAGTTGGGGCCTCTTTAGGTTCTTCATTTTTTAAAGATTTAATTATATCTTTAATATTTGCTTTTATATTTATGGCAATTGTAGTATTTGTAATATACAGAAAATTTATTCCAGCTATTACTGTAATATTAACAGCTTTAACTGATATAATTGCCACCTTAGCTGTAGTAAATTTACTTGGGATAAAAATTTCAACTGCTGGAATAGCAGCATTTCTACTTTTAATAGGTTATTCAATAGATTCTGATATGCTATTAACAACTAAAATACTTAGAAGAAAATCTTCTTCTGCAATTTCTGAAATGTATAATGCAATGAAAACTGGTTTGATGATGACAATAACTACACTCGTAGCATTAGCTTTAAGCCTAATATTTACAAACTCAATTGTTATAAGGCAAATATTTAGTATAGCTCTAATTGGACTAATCATAGACATAATTGCAACTTATTTAGGCAATGGTCCTGTGTTATTATGGTACGCAAAGAAACATGAAACTAAATAAAATACTTAAGAAATGGAGAGTAATAGTTTTAATATTAGCACTTTTAATTAGTTTGATTTCTATTAATTATCAATTTAATACAGAAGGAGTTATAATAAAAGGTGTAGAATTTAACTCAACTGCTTCATTAGCAGGAATTCCAACGCCATCACCAAATATAGCTCCCACAAACTATGAAAAAATTATAGCAGTTAATGGAAAAGAAATTAAGACATTAGAAGATTACACAAAACTAGTTACAGAATCTCCTAATAACCAAGCATTAAGAATTCAAACAAATAAAAATAGTTATGCTATACTAAAATCAAATGCTTCATCTTTAGGAATTACTGTAGATAATGTTCCCACATCAAATATTAAAAAAGGACTTGAATTACAAGGAGGAACTAGAGTTTTATTAAAACCAGAATCTACAATAACAGATCAAGACAGAGAAGATTTAATTCAAATCTTAGAAAATAGACTTAATACATATGGCTTAAGCGACATAAAAATAAAAAAAGCTAATGATCTTTCTGGGAATAAATATATTTCTGTTGAAATTGCTGGAGCTACAAAAACAGAAGTCAAAGACTTAGTAGCATCTCAAGGAAAATTCGAAGCTAAGATAGGAGATTCTATTGTTTTTGAAGGTGGTAAAAAAGACATAACATTTGTTTGTAGAAATGATGGAACATGCTCAGGAATAAGAGAATGTCAAGAATCTAGTGAAGGTCAAGTTTGTATTTTTGAATTTGCAATTACATTATCTGCTGATGCTGCTAAAAAACATGCTGAAATCACAAAAGATTTAGATATAAATATTTCATCACAAGGAACAAAATATTTATCAAAAACTCTTGATTTATACCTAGATAATAATCAGGTTGATTCCTTACAAATAGGTGCCGACTTAAAAGGAAGAGAAGCTACTCAAATAGCTATTTCTGGTCCTGGAATAGCTACAACAAAAGAAGAAGCTTCACAAAATGCATTAAAGAATATGAACAAGCTTCAAACAATTTTAATTACAGGATCGCTTCCATTTAAATTAGAAATAGTAAAAATAGATAATATTTCCCCAACATTAGGTTCTCAATTTGTTAAAAATGCTTTATTAATAGGAATTATTGCTTTAATTGCTGTAGCAATAACAATTTTCATAAGATACAGAAGCTTAAAGATTGTAATTCCAGTTTTTATTACTCAAATCTCTGAAATAATATTATTACTTGGATTTGCATCTTTATTTAAATATAATTTAGATTTAGCTGCAATAGCAGGAATTATTGCTGCCGTAGGTACAGGAGTAGATGATCAAATAGTTATGATAGACGAGATTAGAGCTAAAGGCTCAGAATCTTATGCATCAACTGTAAAAGAAAGAATAAAAAGAGCATTCTTCATTATAATGTCTGCTTGGGCTGTTGGTGTAGCTTCTATGCTTCCATTATTAAGAGCAGGAGCTGGATTATTAACAGGATTTGCCTTCACAACAATAGTAGGAATTTCAGTGGGAGTCTTTATAACAAGACCTGCATTTGCATCTATTGTAGAAACTTTATTGGAAGAATAAACAAAAAGTTTATAAATAATCATTAAGATACATAGTTGGGGTGATTATTTATGCCAGCATCAAGTGAAATGTACATTCTTTATATATTATTAGGAGCTATTGCTGCAGTAATTTATTCTTTAAGAAGAATATATATACTAGAAAACAAAATTGAAGATATGGAAGAAAACATATTGGCAGCATTAAAAAAGAGAAGATAATTAGTACAAAGAATCTATTTTTTTTATTATATTTTCTTCTAACTTAATTTCTAAAGCTTTTATATTTTCTTCTAAATGTTTCTTATTTTTAGTTCCTGGAATTGGAATTGTATTTTTCCATTTATTAATAATCCAAGCTAAGGCTAATTGACTTACACTTATTTTTAATTCATTAGCAATTTCAATGAGTTTCTCATTAGTTAACAATCTTCCACTTCCTAAAGGAAAATACGGAATAAATGCAATATTATTTTCAATTAAATAAGGCAATAAATCTTCTTCATCTCTTTTATAAGCTAAATTAAAGTGATTTTGAACACTAACTACATTAACAATTTTCTGAGCTTCTTTTAATTGATGTAAATCAAAATTACTAACCCCAATATTCTTAATTAAACCATTTTCTTGTAATTCCTTTAAAGCCTTAATACTTTCTTTTAATGGTATTTTTCTATCTGGGGCATGTAATTGATATAGTTCAATTTGTTTTAATTTTAATCTGTTTAAACTTCCTTTAATTGCTTCTTTAATATGTTCAGGTCTTCCATCTGTATCCCAATTTATTCCCCCAGGTCTTGTACATCCTGCTTTTGTTGCAATCAAAATCTTTTCTTTATCTTTTTCATTTAATGCTTTTCCAATTAATTCTTCATTTCTGCCCAAGCCATAAACATCTGCAGTATCAAAAAAATCAACTTCTAATTTAACAGCATGTTTTAATAATTCAATAGCATCTTTTTCTTCTGCTTTAGGTTTGTACTCATCTAAAGCCATAACTCCTAGACCTATTGCCTTGACAGTTCTCCCAGCAATTTTTCTTTTTTCCATGCATATCTAAAGATATTAGTTTATTTAAGATTATTGAAACGCCGAAGCCAGGATTCGAACCTGGAAGTCCACAAGGACGCAGTTTTCGAGACTGAGCAATCATATTTAAAATATGATTTCTGCTGCCATACCAGATTAGGCGACTTCGGCATCAAAAACCTTTAATATTTTTCTCTTATTAGCTTTAAATATGTTACCAAAGTATCATTTTTATATTGGATTAATAACTTCAATAGTTGTTTACTTTATCTCAGGATTTACTAATGCTTTATTATTCTTCATTGGATCTTTTCTAATTGACACAGATCATTACATAGCTTTTGTATTTAAAGAAAAAAATTGGTCTTTAATGAAATCTTATTTCTATTGGAAATATCTAAATTATCCTTATGATGAATTAATGATCTTTCATACAATAGAAATATGGATTTTACTTTTAATTATAGGTCTTTTAATAAATCCAGTACTTTTTATGTTAGCTGGAATGTTATATCATGAATTATTTGATATTTATGATATGCATAAAAGAAAATTATTCAATGCTAGAGCAATTTCTTTATTTGCTTGGGCAACTAGAAATCTAAAATAAACAGAAAAGCTTATAAATACTAATTTCAATCTTTATAAAAAAATAAGAGGTGAGATTGTGAAAAATCAAAAAACATTATTAATAATTTCGATATCAATTCTATTTCTATTAAGTTTTATTGTTATAGGAAGTTTAAGTGCAAATGCAGCTACATCTTCTTCTTCAAAATGTAGTGATTCTGATGGAGGATTAAATTATGTTGTAAAGGGTACAGTAAGAGCTATAAATGGTACAAATGTAACATACAGCACAGATTATTGTTTACCATGGGGGGATAATACGCTTGGAGAGTATTACTGTTCTAATGGAATTGCAAGAGAACAATACTATACATGCGAAAATTTAGGGCCTAATTATATATGTACAAATGGTAGATGTGCAACTAATGGCACTACAAACCAGACACCAACACGTTTTAAAAGTCCAACTAATCCCCCAATAAGAATGGTAAATACAACAACATGTAACATATGGGCAGTTCCTAGTCAAGGCATTGGTCCATTTACAAGTAACATTTCAGCAAGATTTGGAAATGTAACAGATCAATTCCCATTTACTGCAACTCTTAAATGTAATTCAAATGATGCAGGTATAGGCATTCCAGTTTGGTTAAATGACCAAATTATTTCAAGGCTTTGTAATTATCCACAAGTAAACATACAAACTATTTTTACGGCAAGTGCATCAGGCGCAGGAGCAACTTGTACCACATCGGTTTTTGACAATCCACGACCACAAACTTGTGTAGATACAGATGGTGGTAGAAATTATGGAGTTAGAGGTATAACTTATACAAACTATACACAAAATTACACAGATACATGTCAAGACAATTTAAAATTAAGAGAATATTGGTGTTCAGGCAACTATGTAGCAAATGAAATTGTAATTTGTAGAAATGTTGGCTTCAAAAAATGTAGTCTTGGAAGATGTATAAACCCAAGTAATCCGACATTAACAGAACCACAAACATCAACAAAGTCAAGATTTTTCTTATGGGGATTACTAGACATCTTTAGAGGAAAAGTAACAGGTAATGCAGTAATGGATAGACAGAATCCACAAGAAACTAATATCTTTAATTGGTTAGTATTAGGAGTAATCTTGGTAGCAGGAATAATGTTATATAATAAAAGACAGTCTACATCAACAACAGAAGTAAAAGAAAGAAGATCTGAAACATCAAAATCTAGATCTCAAAGATCAAGAAGAAGATAATTTTTTTCTTTTTTATATATTCATTTTTACTTGTTTAAAACTAAGAATTTATTATTATTCTTCAATTTTTCATATTGTTTCTTATCTCTAAACTTAATTACTTTAGCAGGATTTCCACCAATAATAGCTAAATCAAGAACATCCTTAGTAACAACGCTTCCTAATCCAATAATAGAACCTTCTCCAATTGTAACTCCAGGAACTATACTAACTCTACTTCCTATCCACACATTATCCTTTATTATAACAGGCTTATGAACTTTTTCTTTTCCAAAAGGTAATATCTCTTTATTATAATCATGATTCCAAGTATAAATTAATAATCCTCCAGACAAACTACAATTACTTCCAATAGTTAATCCACCTTCTGCAGAAATAAAACAATCTGGTCCTAAATAAACATTACTCCCAATTATAATTTTTTCAGGATGACTTATATTAGTAGGTTGTGAAATCCTAACATTAGTACCAACAGATTTCAAATTAGATACTAACAAGTCATTCTTCATTAATCTATAGTAAGATAATATTTTATTTTCAACCCAAAAATAAACTTCATTAAAATATCTCCAAGTAACTCTCAAAAATCTATTTCTATAAAAAAGATTAAATAAATTAAATAATTTCATTTTAACTCTTACACTCGGAATTCACTTCATTTCAATAAATATTTATCTTCATCAAATCTTATTATAAAAAGTTTTAAAAACCTTCCTAATAACTCATAAATTAATGGAAAGTTCTAAGCACAGTTGGTTAAAATTAACACTAATTTCATTATTATTCAACCTTATTTTATATCCATTTGTAAAATATTCAAATAATTTAGGTGTATCTAGCTCAGTTGCCTTAGTTATGTATTTTGTATTTGCTAGCTTAGGAATGATAATTTATCATATAAAAAAGAAAACTAACTTAAAGATAGATAAAAAAACTTTTGCAATAGTAATCTTAACAACTCTGTTTATGTTAGTAACTAATTTATCTATGTGGCAGGCAGTTGTTATTGCTCCAAATATAGGATATCCTATCTTAATTACACAAGCTTCAATGATACTAATAACATTATATGCAGCCATATTTCAAAAAGAAGAATTTAATATCAAAAAAATACTATCAGTAACATTAATTTTCATAGGGATTGTCATAGTGATGTTATAATGAATTGGATTTTGTTATCATTAATTGCAATGTTTTTTAATTTCGTAGTATTTATTTTAATAAGAAAACTAACAAAAAGAATGTCATCAAGTGTAATGTCTCTTTATTTATTTGGAATCTCAGCTATCTATTTAATAATAACAAACTTAATTTTAGAAGAATCTTATTCTATGCCAAAAATAGCATTTTTATTATTAACTACTGCAGGATTAGCAGGAAGTATAGTCTACTTAGTTTTATACAAAGCAATTAGCATCGCTCCAAATATAGGATATCCTGTAGCTGTATTTTCTTTACATATTGTAATAACTACAATAATATCTGCCTTATTTCTTGGCACAAGTCTAACTCTAATTAAATTTATTGGAGTAATAATTGCTGCAGCAGGTATTATCTCATTAATACTTTGGAAATAATCAGCTTTTCTTACTTTTCAAAACATGTTCTATAATCAAATGGTTTAGTTCTAACAGGTTCTCCACCCAAAATTGCTAATTTACTCATCTTAGCAACCTCCCATCTTTTGTAAAGCTTGTCTCTCTTGCCTTTACTTTTCTTAATATATCATTTAAAGGTAATTTAACCTTTACATTTCCCCCAAAATCATGAGATTCATAAAATGCCATTGCTATTTCCAGTGCTGCTTTTCCATCATATCCACTTTCTTGATTAATTTCATTCTTATTTAATGCTTCAACTATATTCTTAACAGCATTTAAATATGGAGATAAACTTTTAACTTCTTCTATTTTATCTTCTTTTAATTCATAAATTCCACTTTCTCCTTCACTACTTTCAATTTTAAATAATTCTATATTTTTTCCACTTCTAATCATTCCACCAACACTTAATATTCCTTTACTTCCAATTAAATCAACTTTAAAATGACAATAGTCTCTCCATCTACAATCAAATGTTGCATGCACCCCATTCTTAAATCCAATAACACCATAAGCTCCAGGATCAGTAGTTTCATCATGCAAAATTTTACCGCTCACCCATTCAGCATCTCCAACATAATATCTTAACAAATCAAATAAATGACTTCCCCCATTTAACAATCCAACAGTAGCATAACTATCAACTTTTTGTATCTCTCCAATCTTTCCAGAATCTAATAATTTTTTTGCTAAAATAAAAGAATTATCAAACCTTCTTGTATGATCTATAACTAAGTGAACATTATTATTCTTACAAGTCTCAATCATTTCATCACATTCTTTTAAACTCATCGCCATTGGCTTTTCACAAAAAATAGCCTTTACACCTTTTTCACATGCATACAAACAAATATCTCTATGACTATCATTATGTGTACAAATGCTTAAAATGTCGATGTCCTCTTTATCAAACATTTCCTTATAATCAGTATATAATTTATCAATACCACTATCTTTTCTAAAATCTTCTAATCTATCATTATTAATATCACAACCAGCAATTAATTCTATATTATCATGAGCTAAATAACATCCTGTATGAGATGCAGGCTTATTTTTTATTTTTGGGTCCCTATCAAATAAGTTTCCTATTCTACCTAATCCAACAATTGCAGCTTTGTAAATAACCATATTAGTAATAATCCAGAAACATTTATAAAGCTTTTACTAGAGATTAAATAAATAGTTATTACATATTTAATTTCTTTAAGTCTTAGAAACGTGCTAGAGTTCCCATAATCATTTGCTTTAAAATTTATTATTCATACAGCAAGCTTTAAATAATTATTCAAAACAATAGTATCAATGATAAAAATAGAGAATTATTGTTCTATATTATTTATAACAACAGAAAGGCAAGCCAAAAATGTATGACGAAAAAAATTATGATCCTTCATTTGTATCATCTAAAGCAATAATAGGAAAAGGTACAACAATATTTAGATGCAGTGTAATAAGAGAAGACGTCCAAATAGGTGAAAATTGTGATATTAGAAATTTTGTCTATATAGACAGAGGGGTTATTATAGGTAAGAATGTAAAAATTATGGACGGTACATACATGTATAGAGGAATAAGAATAGAAGATAATGTTTTCATTGGTCCAAAAGTTTTATTCTTAAATGATAAACATCCACGTAGAGATAAAATAAGAGATTTAAAAAATATTGAATGGGTAGTAAAAAAGAATGCATCTATTGGGGCAGGATCAGTAATTCAATCTGATATAACATTAGGGGAATATTCATTAGTAGGTGCAGGTTCTGTAGTAATGAAAGATGTCCCTCCATTTGGGCTAGTCTATGGAAATCCTGCAAAACTTAAGACCTTTGTTTGCAGAAATGCCCATCCTTTAAAGATTTCAACATTTATTCAGACCAAAGATAATGTTTCTTTTAAATGTAAGATATGCAATGACTATATAGAAATAGAAAAAAGCGATTTTCTAAAACTATCAGTATAAATAATTTCAAACGGATATAAAAACTAATATTTTAATTTTATTTTATTAATTATATCAAGAACTCTCTTTGTAGAATTTCCATCAATTTTATAAAACAAATCTTTTAGTATCTTATCCCTAGCTTTTTTTAATGAGTTAATTACTTTCTTATTATTTAATACATCATCAATTGCTTTTTTTAAGTCTTCTTTACTATACACTTCATAACAAACACCAGCCCCAACATAGGGAAGATCATCCTTAACTCCAGTTAAATTCAAAGAGATTACAGGTTTATCAAACGCCAAAGCCTCTAGTATTGTAGAAGATCCAAATGATATTATAACATCCGAGACATAAAATAAATCATAAAGATTAGAGCTTAATATAGTTACATGAGTCTTATATTTAGCAGAGAGCCTCAAATACTCATTAGTAGTCAATTCATCTCCAGGATGTTTTTTTACAATAATTTGAAATTCTTTAAGTTCTTTAGCAGAATCCAATAATGCTAGAAAAATTGGTCCATTAATGCTTTTATGAACAGCAGAAGTAAATAATATAATCCTCTTATTAGGCAAGGAGAATTTTTCCATTATTGAATCTTTATCCCTATTGTCAAGAACCGAATCTAATTTTGGCCAACCTGTGACTATAACATTTTTAATTCCCCTTTTATTATAAAACTCTTTACTTCTAAGGCCATAAGCTAAATAATAGTCTAATGTAGGTGAATTATATGAAGTAGGCTCTCGGTTATTCAGAACTCCGTTTTGCATATACACTAAAGGAATTTTTTGTTCCCTACAGTATCTATAAACTGGTTTAGCTAGCCCAGATGATTCATCCAAACCAAATATCAAAGAAGGCTTACAAATATCTATCATATTCCTTCCAACCTCATGTACATAAAGAATTTCTTCTATAAACATTCTTTTTCCAAAGAAATAATCAAATATATCTTCTAAACTATTCTCTAATTGTATATTTAAATATGAAAATTTTATTTTTTTAAATGACTTAAATTTATTATTATAAATTTTTAAGTAATCCTTAACATTCTTTATATCATCAAATGAACAAAATTTTTCAAAATCCACATAATCTAAGTTATTACTATCTAAGACGTTCTTTAATTGTTCTTTGACTCTAATTTCCTGCCTTATTATAAGTCCATCTGAAGTTCTTTTTATTATTGGGAGAATGCTATCAATAGCACTATTTAAGCTAATAATAAATAAGACTTGGTTTTTCTTTACTTCCAAATCTAGACTATTTTTTCTATTTCTATATCTTCTTAAAGTCCTGATAATAAAAGGTTTGAAGTTTGGTAATTTATATTTCCGTTTGCCTATAACAGGTATATTATAAAATCCAGTTACATCAAGAATAGCATTGGATATAACAGAAGCATCGTAAACGAAGTAAACACAATTTATCTTTTCATCCTGTATTACTTTCTTAAATAGTTTTATCATCTGTAATCTATCATTAAAATATTCATAAAGAAAACTAATAAAATTAGATTCCATATAATCCCACATATCAATATTTTTGTATTTTAGAAATTCCATTAATGTTATATTATTTACTTTTAATTCCCCCCAAGATTTATATAAGTTCCATGCCTCAAAAAACATATCTTTATTCAAGTCCCCATAATAATCTTCTTCACTTTTTGAATCAAAATTAATTAAATTCTTTGTACCTTTTAATGCAAGAATTATAAATTTCTCATTCTTAGAAGTTAAATTACTTATTAAACTATTATAAAAATTAATTTCATTTAGATTTTTGATTACAATTAATTTCATTTTAAATTAACTTAACATACATCTCTTCTAATTTTGGAATAAGTACCTTCCAATCATAATTTATAGCCTTACTTTTAGAATAATTTCCCATTTCCTTCAAATCCATTTTCATAATTCTTTCAATTGTCAATATAACTTCATTATCATTTATTACAAAACCATTTTTCCCATTTTCTATTAGTTCTTTAGCTGCACCAACATTAGTAGATATTACTGGTAAGCCTGCAGCCATCGCCTCTAATATGGGGATACCAAAACTCTCATTTGAGGAAGTTAACACAAATAAATCTGCACATAAATAATAATCAATAATCTCATTGAAAAATTTTTGGCCAACAAATATTACTTTATTCTCTATCTTAAGTTCTTTTATTAAATTATTTAAATACTTAAAATATTCATTATCAACAACAGTTCCAACATGAACAAAGAATACATCTAGATCTTTAATTGCCCTAAGGCTTAGCTCTAATCTCCTTTTTCTGACTATACTACTAACATTAATTACAATAAATTTATTGGGGATCTCCAATTTTCTTCTAAGCAACTGTTTATCATATTTTTTCTGAAATTTATGATAATCCACTCCTGAAGGCCAAACAAAAATTCTTTCTGGTTTAAGATTTGTCCTTTCCATTAAAATTTTCTTTTGTTCTTCAGTAAAAACCTGAATTATATTTGCTTGTTTCGCTGGCCATTTTAAAAAAAAATTATAATAAATTTTACCTAATACCCCTTTATGGGGTGGCACATCCCGGTCTATATCAGCCCATAATACTAAATTATATTTTTTAATTCTCTTCAAATATCCTGTTATAAATGTAGAAAAATACCCAATTACATGCGTATGTATGATATCTGGATTTTTATCAAATAATATTCTAAATATAACGCCTGGAAAGAATGCCTTTTTAAAAATTTTTATACCCCTAAATCTTGTAATTTTAACTTTAGATGCTTTATCATTTGGAGGCAAGGCACTTAATCTAACGTCAGAAGTGTATATTTCAACATCATGACCTAAGTCCTTCATACCCTCTATCATGTAAATGGTACTATGGCCACTTCTATTACTATAATCATCTAATATGTGAATAATTTTCATAAAGAGTAAAAACTAATTAATTTTATAAAACTAATCTTTTATAACCACTAATCACCTTTTCAATAATCACTTCCCAAACAAAATTTTTTTCTATGTGTTTTGATAACTCTCTACTTTTATCTTTAGATAGCCCCTCTTTAATAGCTTTTTCAATGCTTTCTATATTAAGTGGATTTACATAATCTCCATAATCCCCAAAATATTCTTTAGTACTCCCTCTTTCTGTTATTACAATATTTGTGCCAGCCAATGCAGCTTCTAAAGCAACTATACCAGGACTTTCAACATAACTGGGTAGTACAAGAACTTTGGCTGCAGCATATGCCGACATTAAAATACTTGAATCCATGTCAAACTTACCCAAGAAATGAATATTTTTCCCGGCAGTCTTAACACAAGTATCATAATATTGTTGCTGATCAATAATTTTATCTCCAATAATAACTAAAGGAGTCCCAAGTTTATTCATTATCTTAATTAAATTAAGAACATTCTTCCTTGTGTCTATTCTCCCCACAAAAAGTACAAAATCTTGCAGTTTATATTTATCAATGAATTCATCTGGTTTTGCATTCTTAAATTTTTTTTCAACTCCTACAGGTACTGTAAAAATCTTTTCTTTATTAATATTAAAATCCCTAATTAAATAATCTGTTTCGTCACGAGAATCAACAAATATAATATCTGACATTTTCAAAATACTTTTAGTTTTTATTCCAAAGTCAAATAATATAGAATTCTTTAATCCGAAATAAGCTAGATTTTTGAACTTTTTCTTAAATCCGAATGATTCATATAAAGAATACTTCAATGAAGGCCTATTATATATAGGAGTTAATGCAATAGGAACTTTTTGTAAATGCGCAAAATTAACTACATCATAACAATTATTTGATTTACCAAAATTATGCAATAAATCAAAATCATTTAGTTTATCTTCCCACGGATTAAATAATTTAACTTTTATTCCCGCTTTTTCTAAATATTCTTTAGTTTTAAGTAATAAAACCTCTCCACCACCCGGATGCTGGAATCCTATATTGCTATTATTAAATAGAATCTTCATTGGTATAAATATCAGAAGATAAAAAATAAAAAATATCTTACTGAACTAAATGTTCTAAGCTCAACAAAACACCTGCAGGTAAATCAACACTAACTACCCTTCCCAAATATATTTCATATTCCTTTGGAGAAATACCAGTTCCAGGTCTCTTTATTCCAAGATTGTCCTCAGTTAGAATGTCTCCTGCTTTAACATCTCTAGTTATTACTAAACTATGCCTAAATAAATCTGTTGCACTTTTCTCTACTTCTAAAAATGCCTTCTGAGTACCTAATGCACGGTGAATTTCATCTACACCTCTTACTAACTCAGACAATTCATCAGGTTCAATTGAAGCTTTTTGATCTGGTCCTGGCCAATTTCTATCAATAGTAAAATGTTTTTCAACAAGATTTGCCCCTAAACCTATAGCAGCCAATGTAATAGTGATTCCTTGTGAATGATCAGAAAAACCTATAGGTATATTGTACTTTCTTTTCAATACAGGTATTACGCCAATATTACAATCTTCTGGTCTAGTAGGGTATTGAAAAACACAGTGCATTAATGCAATTTGGTCATTAATTTTAACAACAGACTGGAGGGCATCATCTATGTCTTGATACGTAGAAGCTGCTGTAGATATTATCATTGGTTTCCCTCTTCTTGCAATATGTCTAAGTAATGGCATATTAGTCAATTCTCCAGATCCTATCTTGTAACCAGGTAAATCAAATTCATCAAGGAAATCAATAGCTTCTCTGCAATAAGCTGTAGACATAAAAATTATCCCTTTTTCTTCTGCCCGTCTCTTAAGCGCACGATGATCATCTTTAGACAAACTGATTCTGTTTAATAATTCATATAAATTTTCATTCTCCAAGTGGACAGCACTACCAGCAGACTCTAACATTTCATATTCAGGTAAATGAGTTTGGAATTTAACAACATCAGCTCCAGATTCTGCTGCAGCATCAACTAATTCCACAGCCTTTTTCATATCACCATCATGATTTATGCCTGCCTCTGCAATAATAAAAGGCTTATAACCATCTCCAATATTTCTTCCAATATATATGCTACTTTTCATGTTCATTACCTCCATATGTTTATCAATTTAAAAACTATTACAATAATTTAAGTTTCTTAAGATGTTGTTCTATAACAAAAAAATCTACTTCTGTGTCTATATCTAAAGAGGAAAATTCATCCATTTCATATATTGCATTATTCTCTTTAATAACTATATTATTCTTTTCTTTTAGTTTATCCCTTTTAGTAAACCAAAATGCACCATTAGCTTGATATACTGAAGGCAGTTGCTGCCTCTCTAAATTATATGCATCTCTTCCATCATCTAATTCTATCAATGGAACTCCCAAATCATTTTTTTCAACAAACATCCAATAAGGGGGGAAGGCTCTTTTTACACTAATTAAAGAATCAAAATTCCCGCTCATAAATTTTTCGTAAGCCTCCTTAATATGTGAAGCAGTTGTAAGTGGAGTAGTACATTGTAATGTTACCACAACATCTACCTTAATTCCTTTACTCTGTTCCAAAAAAGATACTGCATGTTCTATAACTGGTGGAGTATGAGCAATATCGGTAGCCAAATGTGCAGGCCTTAAAAAAGGAACAGATGCCCCAAATTTTCTTGCAATATTTGCTATTTCTTCAGAATCTGTACTAACAATAACATCATTAAATACCTTAGATTTTAATGATGCTTCAATTGCATATGTAATCAATGGTTTTCCATCTAGTAACTTAATGTTTTTTCCAGGAACCCCTTTTGATCCTCCTCTTGCAGGGATAATTGCTACAACATACTTATTACCCATAAATATACACTATCAGATAAATTTAAATAAATTTCTACTAGCCTCAACTTCATGAAAATATTAAGTGCTGCATGGCACCCCGGAAGTGCAAACTCAATAGCTCCTGTAATAAAGCAATTAGAAAATGATCCCAATGTTGAGTTAGAAGTACTTGCATTTGAGTCTGCAGCAGAAGTTTTTAAAGATAAAGGTATTAATTGTTCCGAAGTTTCATCGCCATCATTAGAGTCTATGATTTCAATAGTAGACTCTATAAATCCAGATTTAACACTAACAGGAACAAGTAATCGGAACAAAAAACATAACGAAGTACTTGAACAAAATGTAACTCTTGCAACCAAAGTAAGGGGAATTGCATCATTAGCAGTAGTGGATGTAGTAAGTACATATACAGAAATTTTCAGTGGATCTAAACCAAATCAAAGATTTTTATATCTTCCAGATAAGGTAGCTGTAATGAATGAAAAAGCCAGACAATTAATGTTAGAAGAAGGTTTTCCAAGTGAAATAATTCATGTCACTGGGAATCCACAATTTGATGATCTATCCTCTATAAAAAGTAGTTTTACACAAGAGGATAAAGAAAGAATAAGAAGAGAGTTAAATATAAGTCTAAATTCATATTTAGTTTTATTTTTGTCACAACCTATTGAAGATGACTTTGGATCAGATACATCAAATCCAAAATACTTAGGATATACTGAAAAAACAGTATTCTCATACTTACTTGAAACAATACAAAAAACAAAACAACCTGAACAAGGACTAGTTTTACTTGTAAAAACGCATCCAAGGGAAGGAGAAGCAGAAAGTTTGAAAGCATTAGCAAGTTCATATCCAAGTACAAGATTCATTGGAAGATATAACCCTAGACAATTAATTTTAGCAGCAGATTTAGTCATTAGCGCATTTTCAACACTTCTTTACGATTCCACTTTATTAGACAAACCATCCATTAGCCTACAACCAGGTTTAATTAAAGAAGATATGATAGCAACCAATCCATTAGGTATCACAGTCCCCATATATACAAAAGAAGAAATAGTTCCAACATTGGAAAGAACAATACATAATCAAAGTTATCAAAAAGATTTGAAAATAAAAAGAGATAGTTTTAAAATAGAAGGTAATGCAACGCAAAATATCTTAAATTTAATTTATAGATAATTAATTTAAACCAATTGAGCTGACTCTTTTATCATTCTTCTTAGAACAGCCCCCCTTAATCCACATCCATCGCATATTTTCATATCTCCAGACCTACCATCAAGATGAAGTTTTCTAAAAGCCATAAGTTTTCTACTTTTCCAAATATCTTCTAATTTATCAGTATTCAAATTACCTACAACTTCTTCATTGTAAGTATCACCACAACATAAAGTAACATTACCATTCCAATTTACAAATAATCTGTGCCAAAGTTGCGGGCAGGCAAATTTCTTTTCAACTTCTGGAAAAGAACCTTTACTTCCTAAAGACATATCGTACATATCATCAAATGCAACAATATCAACATGAGATCCCCAGAATTTCTTAAATTCCTCTACTTGGTGTTTATTAGTTTCTTGAAGAACAGCTTGTATTCTAATCCTAGGTTTCAATTCTCCAGCAGCATTTGTCTTTCCTACCTCATCTCTCAATCTTTTAAATCTACTAATATTCTCTACAACTTGATCAAATTTTGCACCAACCCTAATAGACTCGTAAACCTCTTTGGTGCATCCATCCACAGAAAAAATTACTTTATCAATACCAGCATCTATTAGAGCTCTAGCTTTAGCTTCAGTCATCAAAGTCCCATTTGTATTGATCATTACCTCGATAACCCCTTTTTGTTTAGCATATCTTACCATATCAACAAGCTTAGAATGTAGCATAGGTTCTCCCCTATAATTTAATTTAATAGAGGCTAATTTCTTATTCCCAAATTTATCTTGTCTTCCCTCATCAATACCTTTTTTGAATAACTCAAAATCCATATAGCCTAATTCATTTTCTTCATGGAATTTCTTATCACTCTGGAAGCACATTACACACCTTAAATTACAAGGTGCAGCACTTTCAAAGTCAACATGGATTGGGAAATCATCCACTATATTTAGCGCAGGATTATTATTCCATCTCCATCTATACTTTTGATACTCTTCTGTACTCTCTTCATTAGACCCTTGAGCTACAGTAAATGTCGGATTAACAATGAATTCTACCATATAATAAGCCTCTTCTAATTTTAATTCCCAATATTTTAAATTACTTTTGGTATTACTAGTAGATACTAATTTTCTAATGATTTTAAAGAATCTACATTCTCCATAACTTTAGTAAAACCATTAATGATATCTTGCATGTCTTCAAAATTATTTGGGTACATAATTTTTCTAATCCATATAGCACTTTTACTACACAAATCTTCTGCAATAGGATTCATACCTTTATAATACTTTCCTTCATCATTATTGAGGAATATTGGATTCATATATAGTGGATGTGGATATCCCTTATCAGCCTCGATACCCTCAGCATTTAACGCTTTCAAAAAAACATCTCTAGTTACTCCTACTTTATTTTCATCAAATAATAAAGGGCATACATGAGCTACACTATAAGATTGATTTGGGATTTTTAACTTAGAGATTCCATCAAAGTTTATTCCTTTATCTAAATATTGGGTATTAAGAATTCTATATTTATTTAAAGATTCTAACTTTTTAAGTTGCTCTATCCCGATAGCAGCCTCAAATTCAGTCATTCTATAGTTCCAACCTAAAATCTTAGAAAGATAACTTCTACCTCCACTAACTAATATCTCACCATGACTTCTAACTAGTCTACATATATCATTATAATCAGAATTATTAGTAATAATCATACCACCTTCACCAGTCACCATATTTTTTGTCTCAACAAAACTAAACGCACCAATATCTCCAATTGTACCAACTAATTTTCCTTTATATTTTGCACCAGGAGATTGTGCACAATCCTCAAGTATTTTTATATTATATTCATTTGCAATTTCTATAATAGGGCCCATGTCACAAGGATTACCCACAAGATGAACTGGAATTATTGCTTTAGTTTTTTTTGTAATTAATGATCTTATGTTCTCAGTATTAACATTAAAAGTATCTTTATTAACATCACAAAAAATTGGAATTGCATTACACATAAGAACAGAAGAAGCAGTAGCTGTAAACGTGTAACTAGGAACAATAACTTCATCACCTTTAGTTACACCAAGTGCTACTAAACCAGCATGTAAAGCAGCAGTTCCGGAGTTAAATGCCACTGCATAATTCATATTATGATATTTTGAAAATTTATCTTCAAATTCCATAACTTTTGGACCACCAGTTCTATAACTTTTATGAAATCCCGATAATACTCTAGTTCTAAAAACATCCATTACAGCTTTTTCTTCTTTTTCGTCATAGTCTGGTAAATATTGAAATGGCTTTTTCCTTATAGGCTCTCCTCCAAAAATAGCAAGTTTACTCATATTATCATTTTACTCAATTTATTTATTATTTAAATTTTATTGTTAAATTACTTTTTTATAGCCTATTATTAATCTTTCAATAACTCTCGACCACAGAAAATTTTTTTTAATATGTAAAGACAAATCTTTATTCTTATCCTTATCAAGAGCTTTTCTTATTTTCATTTCAATATCTAAATTACTACGTGGATTAACATAAAGAGCATATTTGTTATAATAATCCATAGTGGATCCTCTTCTTGTTATTACAATATTTGCTCCTGCTAATCCAGCTTCTAAACCCACTAAACTCGGAGTTTCGTACCAACTAGGCATCACTAATACTTTTGCTGCAGCATAAGCAGATTCTAGCATCGAAGAACCATGATCCATATTACCCAAGAAATAAATATTTTTCTTTGCAATTTTAACACAGTTTTCATAATATGTAAGATTATCTTGAGTTTTAGATCCAATTATAACCAAAGGTACTTTTATTTTATTCATAATTCTAATTAAACTCAGAATATTTTTCCTAGGTTCTATCTTTCCTACAAAAAGCACAAAATCTTGCAGTTTATATTTATCAATGAATTCATCTGGTTTTGCCTTATAAAATCTCTCATCTACCCCACAAGGCACTGGATGTATCTTTCTTATTGGGAATCCAAAATCTTTACATAATAATCTCCCTTCAATCATTGAATCTGGAGTAATTAAATCAGTCATCATCATAATTTTTTTAGATTTAGAAACCATTGGAAAATGCTTCTTTAATAATGTGTATCCAATATTTTTAATTTTTTGAGGTGTTAAAAAATGCTCATTTAAACCGTAACTCAAAGCGGGCCAGTTATATATTGGAGTTAAAACTACTGGTAAATTATACATTTTTGAAAGTTTGATGAAATCATAACTATTATCAGTCTTACCAAAATTATGCATTATATCGTAGTCAATCATTTTATCATGCCATTGATCAAATAATTTAACTTTTATTCCCGCTTTTTCTAAATATTCTTTAGTTTTAAGTAGCAAAATTTCTCCGCCACCAGGAACTTGAAATACAGTATTGTTACAATTAAAAAGTACTTTCATACCATAAATCTCCAAACAAAGTCTGTTTTTCCTTCACTTGTCCTTTTATATAAGATTAATGATTGCAGCGCAAACATCGTGCACCAAGAATTTGGATTATTTGCCAATTGTCCATCATTCTTTGTTCCGAAAATAAATGCACCCCTATGTTCTCCACTTGTAACTTGATATTTAATGAGTCTATTATAAACCGTATTTATCTCCCTATCAATATTTAACTGACCAATATTCTTTGATAGAAGCGCCATCCTTAAAGTTTGGGCGATTATATCAGATCTCTCATTATAATTAAATTTATTATTCATAAAATGCCTGGGTACTTCCCAATTAGGACCTAAATTTCTTAGTAAATATTCTGATGCTTTTGATGCTATTTCAAGAAAAGTTTTATTATTTAAAAATTGGCCAGAAGTAAAAAAAGCCTCAGACGAATAGTTGTGGGGATGGAAATTTGAACTATTAAAATTCTGGTAAGTTCTAAATCTATAATCTTTTTCCTTATATTTTAAAGAATAATTTAAACATTTAATAACTGTATTTTTTATTTTATCATTATTTGTTATATCATAAAGGTTCAAAAGTCCTATACATACTTTAGCTAAATAACTGCCAGATTGTGTTGACCAAGTATCTAAATTATGTTTTGGTTTTCCGTCTTTGTCTACAAATGGTATAAAGGACCCATCTTGATTTTGCATATTTAATATCCAATTTGCAATACTACTAGCTGCATTTAGATATCTTTCATCATTTGTTTCTCTATACAAATTAACAATACCATTTAATATTATTCCAGAATCAAACAAATATTTAACGCCTTTATTTTTATTGTACTTCTCAAAGTATGGAAAACAAGAAAAACATCCACCATCACTATCTATAACTTTATCTAATATCCAATTTGCTGCAATCTTTGCTTTTTGTAGGTAAATTTCCTCTTTTTCAAGATTATATAAATAAGTCAATAATGTAATCCCATATCCTGTAATTTCTGGATAGGCAAATGCAAATCCACCTAATTCATCATCATACCAACTATTAAAAGCACCTAAATGCTCACCTTCTTTTTGTTGAACATCAGAGTTCAACAACCAATTTTTTGCCATATCAATTATTTGATCCAAGTAAATCACCCATTTTTAATCCATTTATTTTATAAAATTCATCGGCCCACATCTCTGCTTCATCCTGAAAACCAACTCTCTCTATCAATAAATGACCATCACTACATTTAACATAAAACCCTTTTTTATCATCAAGGTTGTAGATACTACCATTAATTTCATTAGATTTATCGATATTATTAACTAAAACATAAGAAGCTTTCCAAATATAAACAACCCTATTATTTAAATAAGTAAACGCACCAAAAAAAGGGTGGGTGGATGCCCTAACTAGATTGAAAATTTGTCTGCTGCTCGAACTCCAATTAATTTCACTATCTTTTGGTTTTCTTTGTGGTAAAATAATACTAGTGCCCCTATTCTGTTTTATTCTAGTTGTATTTCCTTCCTCATTCAAATCTTTAAGTGAACATCTTAACATTTTTACAGTGTAATAATCAGATTTATCGTGTAATGTTTTAATATTATCCCTATCATCAATTCCAAAATATTCTACTGCTATTATATCACCTTCATCAACACCTTCAATCAAATAATATAAACTTACACCCCATCTTTTTTCGTCTCTCAACAATGCCCAATTTAAAGACGCACCTCCTTTAACATCTGGGAGTGGCCCCCCATGACTACCAATAGTCCCTAGTTTTGGAATATCTAATATTTCCTTAGGTATGATCTCAGAAGAACCAAATTCAAATATTACATCAGGATTTATTTTTCTGATTAGTTCAATATTTTCACTATCTCTAAGTCTCCTACAATATACAACTTGAAATCCATATCTATCAGATAGATCGTCAAATGTGGTCCATCTAGCTTTCCTATGTTTCCAACTTAAATCAGAACCAAATACTGCTTCAACTTTAAATCCTTCAGTTTTTAGTATTTCCTCTAAACATAGTTTTGTATGTTCCGTAGGCCCTATTACTATGGCTCTAATCATTTTCTTTGGGCTTTAACCCATTCTATGTTTCTCTTCAACCCTTCATCTATTGAAATAGTAGCACTCCAACCAAAAAGAGATTTAGCCAATGAAGGATCACAACAAAGCCTCTTAACCTCAGAAGTCCTTGGAGCTATATGTACAATTTCACAATTTGAATTTGAATATAATTTTATTTTTTGAGCAACATCTTTAATCATAATATCCTTACCAGTACCAAAATTTACTGCCTTACCGATAGCGTCGTTGTGAGAACCCATAATTAAAAAAGCATTAATTGTATCTTCTACATACATTAAATCTCTAGTTTGAGTTCCATCGCCATGTATAGTTAACGCTTCTCCATTTAAAGCCTTATTAATAAAAAAAGGAACCACATCATAAGTATGCCTTGGTCCATATGTATTAAATGGTCTAACAATAGCAATAGGAATTTTATAAGTATTCCACCAAGACCATGCAAATCTATCTGCTGCTAATTTACTAGCACCATAAGGAGATGTAGGATTCATAATATCGCTTTCTTTAATAGGTTCATCATGAGTACCATAAATTTCACTTGAAGATGTACAAACTGTTCTTAATACATTTCCCATTGATCTAGATGCTTCAAGAACATTTAATGTACCATACACATTAGCGTCAATAACTTCTAAAGGTTGATTAAATGATTTAGGAACATATGCTTCTGCAGCTAAATGGAATATTATTTCTGGATTATTAGATACTATTAAATTTTTGGAATCTGGAGAACTTATATCTCCAGCTATTATTTTGATATTATCAATATGATGCCTTATATTCTTCAGTTCAAACCGATTTGTACCAGTAACTGAACTTCCCCTAACATAAGCTGTGACTTTAGCACCCATATTAACAAGTCTATCAACTAAATGAGAGCCCATAAAACCATCTGCCCCTGTAACAAGGACTCTTTTTCCATTATAAAAGTCATAAAATTTATCTTCTTTTTTATCCATATTCCTTAACATACCTAAAAATTTTTAAATCTTACTAATTATTTACTTTATTTATTAAATACTTGATAATTTTCATTGAAGAATTACCATCCCCAAAGGGATTTTCCCAAGAATTATTAATAGTCAACATCTTACTAGTTGCCTCTAGTATCTTTTCTTTATTTAGACCTGCTAAAATACTACTTCCTACTTCCAACGCCTCAACCCTCTCAGTATGATCTCTTAATATTACACAAGGAACTTTTAATATACAACTTTCTTCCTGTATTCCACCAGAGTCAGTAAAAACTAACCTAGCGTGATTTTGAAGCTGTATAAAATCCAAATATCCTAATGGATCTATCATTTTAACAAAATAGGGTATTTTTAAATTAAATTTTTCTATATTTTTCTTAGTTCTTGGATGGACAGGAAACAAAAATCTAATTTTGTGCTCATTATATACTAATTCTAAGCTTTCAAAAATAGTTTGTAATAAGTCTTTATCGTCAACATTTTCAGGTCTATGGATAGTCAACAAAAAATAATCTTTAGGTTTTAAAGAAAGCTGTTCTAATATTTTACTTTTATCATTAGATATTTCTAAGTTCTTTATTAAAGCATCCACAATTGTGTTTCCAGATATCATTATTTTTTCTCTGGATAATCCTTCACCAATTAAATTACCATACGATATACTTGTTGGAGCAAATAAATAATCAGATAAATGATCTGCAACGATTCTATTTATTTCTTCAGGCATTTTCTTATCATAACTTCTTAAACCTGACTCAAGATGAGCCACTTTTATATGAAGTTTAGTTGCAGCCAAAACTCCAGCCAAAGTAGAATTTGTATCACCTAATACTAGTACCATATCCGGATTTTCTTCAAGTAATATTTTTTCAATTCCTATAAGCATAACACCAGTCATTTCTCCATGATTCTTCGATCCAATTCCTAAATTATATTTAGGTTGAGGTAATCCTAATTCTTCAAAAAAGAGTTTATCCATATTATATGAATAATGCTGACCAGTATGTATAACAAAGAAGTCAATATTATTTTCACTTACATATCGAATTACAGGAGATAATTTTATAATATCTGGTCTTGTTCCTACTACAATACATAGTTTCATCTAACCACCTTGTTTTAGATATTAGGTTAGAAAAACAATGGGTATAAAAAGCTTATTATACTCAAATTAATAAGTATCGCCATATAACTAAATGAATATTTAATAAATAAATTATCAAATTATGGATGCTGTAATTTTAGCTGCAGGTAAAGGAGAAAGACTAAAACCGTTAACTGATAATATACCAAAAGGTATGGTAATAATTGATAATAAACCTATATTAGAACACACAATAAAATTACTTGTTAAAAATAGAATAAACAAAATATACATAGTAGTTAATTATAAAAAAGAAATAATAATTAATTTCGTAGATTCTATAAAAAATAAATACAAATTAGAAGCATATTATATACATCAACAAGAATTATTAGGCACTGCGCATGCAACATCTTTGATTCCTAATAATATAAGCAATCCTTTTTTATTAATACTTGGAGATGTTGTGTTTTACGATTTCCCAAATAGTTTACCATTAAAACCAACAATATTTGTAAAAAAAACAGATGACACAATAAACAAAGGGATTATAGAAATAAAAAATGGAATAATAACAAATTTTCATTATAATAAGGAGAAACTAAATAAAGAGAAATTTGTAGATATAGGTTTTATGGTACTTACAAAAGAAGTTATAGAAAATTGTAAAGAATATAAATATATTAAAGATACTCCTATAGTAGAAGTAATTAATAATATGATACAAAACGGAGTTAAGTTCTTAGCAGAAAATTTCAAAGGTGAAATAAGACATATAACCTCAATTGAAGATATTAATAGGTAGTTTTTTAACTCTTTTTACATTTTTATTACTTAATGGAAATAGGTCAGTTTATGGAATGTGTAATTTTTGATAATCTTACTGGATGTAAAGTAGTAAGCTACAAAGAAGAACTTTGGAGGCCAACAGATCAAACAATAAGTGATCTAATAGGAGATCAATGGAGAAAAATGGAGGCAAGAAATATATCTGTAGGGGCTACACTGACAAACGGTCTTCTGGTTAGAGCTAATGAAATGCACATGGATGAGCAAAGAATACTAGAGGTAGCAGCTCAGAAATTAGATTATAAATCACATGCAACAACTAGAGATAATCCAGACATACCAATAACACAAAGAGGCTTAGGTCTCTATGTAACAGCACAATTAGTTTCATCTGACAGTTATTTAGTATTTGGAAGAACTAAAAACACAGAAATTCAATATCAAGACATTATTAATGTTATTGCAGGAGGGGTAGAACCTCAAGACATAGTTATTGGACAAGGACTTGAACACGCAATGCTAAGAGAAGTTAAAGAAGAAACAGGTCAAGAAGATCAAGATATAGTATCTATAAATATCTCATATGTAATAAGAGAAATGATAGCAGCACACCCATCATTAGTGCATATTATCTCTTCAAGATTAAACAGTAGAGAAATGATTGAAGTCTACAAATCGCATACACACAAACAAATACAAAGTGGAGAAAGTCCTGAATTAAAAGAATTACACTTCATACCAATAGACAAGAAAAAAATAGTTAAAGCTTTAGAAGATAGTGCTAATAATTATCATGAAAGGGTAAGAATCGTTTTACTTCACACAATAAATCAACTATAATTTAATAATTTTAAACATAATCCTTACTATAATTTTTTTCTCTTAAATATATTCTAAGAAATACAATAAGTATAGATAACACCAATGGTCCTATTACAATTCCAGGAACGCCAAATATCCCAATTCCCCCAACCAATCCTAATAAAATAATTACTTGATGAATCCTAGCTTTTTTACTTATAATTCTAGCCTTAATAATATTATCAATTGAACTAATCAATAACGCCCCATAAATAAATAGTAATATGCCTTTAGTAGTATCCCCTGATATAAAAAAGAAAATAGAAGCAGGCACCCATACAAAAGCAGGCCCAACAAATGGAAATAAAGCCAGTATAGACATTACCAAGCCCCATATTAAGAAATTATCAATACCAAATATATAAAATCCAATAGCCCCCATAGCACCCTGAGCAACTGCAGCAACTAAGGTCCCATAAATAACTGCCTTAATAACTTTTTCAGATTCTAAAAACAATTCATCTTTGTATATTTTCTTAATAGGTAAATGATTGTTAATAGATTTAAGAAGTCTTGCTCCATCCCTAAAAAGATAGAATAAAACAAAAATAATAATAAACGTTTCAAGTATTCTAAAAGGTATTGATCTAATAAATGTGGTTATAATATTAGTAAATCCTTTAGTTAAATCTGTAGTTAATGATCCAGTTATTGCTTCAAGATTAACAAAATCAGGTAAATTCAAATATTCCTCTATATCATCTGTATATCCTATTAAATATGCATCCATTTCCTTTACATCAATTGAGAAATATCTAAATTGTTGTAGTATTAATTGAACTGATAATATTCCGGGCAGTATAACAATTAACAAAACAATTATAACCATTAATATTGATGAAACACTTTTATAAGGGATAATATTGTGCAATTTTCTATAAATTGGATAAAAAATATAAGCTAAAATAATAGAAATAGAAATTGCATTAATAAAAGGTCTCAACATTAAGAACGACAAAACTAATATAACTAAGAAGAATATAACATAAAAATATTTTGCTCCTTTTTTTAATGTAATATGCTCCATATCTAATCTTTAAACAAATTCGTTTATAAAGCTTGTTTTTAATCTCAAAATAATAAAAAATCAATAAATACCAATAGAAAGCTTTAAAAGACTAGTTTCATTAAAGTTAATGTGGATAAAAAAATAGTTCTTGGACTAATAGAACCTATAGACATAGGTGGGGAAAAAGTATTAGGTAAAATTGATACTGGTGCATCTAAGAGCTCTATTAGCATTCAATTAGCAAGCAAATTAAGGCTAGGTCCAATAGTTAAAACAGTGAGAATTATAAGTTCACATGGAAAGACAGTAAGGCCGGTAATAAAAGTAAGTATTATTATTGGGGGTAAAAAATTTAAGATGCTTTTCAATTTAACTGATAGAAAAAAGTTAAAATACCATATATTAATAGGGCAAAATATTTTAAAGCGAGGATTTCTAATAGATCCAAATAAACATGAAAGTAGGGATAATCAGCTTATTAAGTGAAAGTAGTAAAATGATAGGCAAGGAATGTAGAGACTACTTTGATAAAGTTGAGATGATTAATATTAGAGACGTAAATGTCTCTAGTAGTACTAATAGCTTAGAAACATTATATAATGCAAAAAAACTTGATACTTTTGATTGTTTATATCTAAGAGGTTCATATAAAAATGCACTTTTATTAAGAGCAATAAGTGAATGTTACTTAAACACAACATATCTCCCAATAAAGCCAGATTCTTTTACAATAGGTCATGATAAATTTTTAACAATATTAGAGCTTCAAAAACATGGTATAGATATTCCAAAAACATATGTTGCATCTACAATATCAAGCGCAAAAAAAATCTTAGAAACTGTAAATTATCCTGTTATGGTTAAAATTCCAAGCGGAACACATGGAAAAGGAGTTATGGTAGCTGATAGTTATGCAGCAGCTTCCTCAGTCTTAGATACATTAGAGGTTTTTAAACAACCTTATATAATTCAAGATTATGTAGAAACTAATGCAACTGATGTAAGAGCCATAGTTCTAGGAGATAAAGTTGTTGCTGCAATGAGAAGGAAAGCAAGCAATGGAGAATTAAGAGCAAATATTCACATGGGTGGAAAAGGAACCCCTATAGAACTAGACTATAATACAGAAAGAATAGCTGTAAAGGCTGCAAGAGCAGTTGGTGCTGAAATCTGTGCCATAGACATCTTAGAAAGTAGAAAGCCAAAAGTAATTGAAGTAAATCTAAGCCCTGGGTTAAGAGGTATAACTTCAGTAACTAAAAAAAACGTAGCAGGAAAAGTAGCAAAATTCTTATCAGAAAGAACAAAAGAATTTACAGAAAATAAGAAAAAAGAAAATATTAAAGAAATAATTGGTGTAATTGATAAAGATAAAAATGAAATTATAACTAACTTAGATATAAAGCTTGGAAGAATTAGACTTCCACAAATTATTTCAAAACTAGCAGATATAAAAGATGAAGAAGAAGTTGTTATTAAAGTTGTTAAAGGAAGAATTGAAATTGAAAAGCATTAACTTTCAAAATCTTTATAAAGCTTTACAAAAACTATTTTTAATATGAAAGTAGCAATAATGTATTCTGGTGGGAAAGATTCAACAAATGCAATAGAATATTGTTTAAATAAAGGTTGGGAAATTACTCATTTAATTTCAGTAAAGCCATCTATTAAAGATTGTTATTTATTTCATTATGCAACTGTAGAACTAACAAAAGAAATAGCTAAAATTTTAAGTATTAAACATGTTTACTTAACCTGTGATGTAGCAGATCCTATTAAAGAAGGCAAAATAATAGAAAAGACAGTTCTTGATATCATAAAAGAAACAAAATTAGATGCCTTAGTCCTAGGAGGAATAGGTTTACAAGAGACTCAATTAAAAACATTGCAAAAATTAATGTTACCTCATAAAATAGAAGTATTTGCAACACATTCTGGGGAAGACCAAGAATCTGTTCTTAAAGAAATGTTAAATAAAGGTTATAAATTTATAATAAGCTCAGTAGCTTCTGATGGCCTTCAAAATTGGCTAGGTAAAGAAATAACATTAAGTAATTTTAATCAGTTAAAAAGTGACTCAATTAAATTTGGTTTTGATTTGCTTGGAGAAGGCGGATACTATGATACATTTACTTTTGATGCTCCTTTTTTAAGTAAAAAACTTATTATAGAAGATTTTACTAGAGTTCAAGAAGGGAATTATAATGGCTATATAGTTGTAAATAAATTTAAAATAATTTTAAAGAAAAAAGCTGAAATTTAAATCTAACATTATTCCACTCAAAATTGTTTATTATATATTTTCATAGAAGAATCACTTTTTCCCATACAAAAAGTTTTTAAATAAACTTCTTACTATATTCATTAATGGTTTTAGAATCTTTCATATCTCCTCTTAAAGCAGAAAACAAGCCTTGGATTATGCTCTTAATGGGATTTATTTATGCATTCGTTGCAGTTTTTCTAAGTTTATGGATTTTTAAGCAATATTCTAGCTTAGTAATGGTATTCTTAACAGTTATAGCAGCAGTTCCATTAGTATATAGTACGCTTAAACTTGAAGAAGGAAAAGATACTGAAATTAAAAGTGAAATGTCTCTTTTAAAAGAGCATAGCAAGGCATTAAAATTCTTTATGTTTATGTTTATCGGCTTTGTTCTAGCTTTTGTACTTCTTTACATAATATTGCCACCAAACTTAGTTCAGCTATTATTCAGTTCACAAACGGAAACTATAGATAATATAAATTCTAGAGTTTCTGGAAATGCAATAAGCACTTCAAATATATTTGCCCAAATATTTTTAAATAACATTAAAGTTTTAATGTTCTCCATATTCTTTGCATTTTTCTATGGAGCTGGTGCAATTTTTATTTTAGCCTGGAATGCTTCTGTTATTAGTGCGGCAATAGGAAATTTTATTAGAGACAAAATAGCAGAATACACAGCAAGTATTGGTTCTTTAAATTTATTCAATTATTTTTATCTATTTAATTTAGGTCTTTTAAGATATTTTATTCATGGGATTCCAGAAATTCTAGCTTATTTTATTGGAGCTCTTGCTGGTGGCATAATTAGCGTAGCAATGATAAATCACGATATAGAAAGCGAAAGGTTTAATAACATTATGTTAGACGCATTAGATTTAACAATGCTCGCTATCTTTATTCTATTTATAGCAGCGATAATTGAAGTATTTATAACACCAATTTTCTTTTAATATGGAAGAAGAACTACAAAACAGGAAGAAAAAACTTTATTCAACAATAAAAAAAGGAAAGTTAATTTGGATAGCTATTGCATTAATTCTTATTGCTTATTTTGGATTTTGGATAAGAACTCAAAATTTACCTTTACTTAAAGATGTAACTAATAACGAATATATCCCAATGGAGCTTGATTCTTTTGTAATATTAAGATATGCAGAATATTATAATGAACACGGAAAACTAATGGAAAATGATAAAATGAGATATTATCCAACAGGTTTTGATCCTAGAAAAGAATTTTCATTTATGGCATGGTTTATCTCAACTTTATATAACATACTACACTTTTTTAATAAATCAATAACAATTCAATTAGCAGATGTTGTTTATCCCCCAGTAGCATTTGTTCTAGGCATAATATTCTTCTTTTTACTTGTAAATAGTCTTTTTAATTATAAAATAGCTCTAGTTGCATCTTATTTACTAACAGTAAGCCCTATATTCTTACAAAGAACTATAGCAGGATTCTCAGACAAAGAAGCTATAGCAACAGCCATAATCTTCATGTCCCTTTATTTCTTTGTAATATCATGGAAAACAAATAAAGTTTGGAAAGTTATCTTATTTAGTTTTCTTTCAGGATTAACAACAGCAATGTCAATGCTAGCTTGGGGTGGGGGTAATATAGTAACATTTATAATTGGTGCATTTATGTTAACAGAAGTTTTCTTAAATCAATTAAGCAAAAAAGATTTCTATAGAAACAGCATTTACTTTATAACATCTTTTACTATATTAAGTTTTATCACAAACAAATATCCAATAAAAGAACTAGCCTCTAGCTTAACTACAACAATCACAATATTCGGTTTTGTTGCAGGTATTGTATATTACCTTATTTACTATAAAAATATATTTAAATTAAAAGATAAATTTGAAAATAAACTTCCTATTGGAGTAGTATCAATTATATTATCAGGAATTTTAGGATTAATTGCAACAAGTATTTTAGTATCTCCTTTATTCTTAATAGATAAAATAAAAGATATAATACAATTAGCAGTAAATCCATTTGGAAGAAGTAGATGGGCACTAACAGTAGCAGAAAGTATGCAACCTTATTTTGTTGATTGGATTTCTAATATAGGAAAATTCTTTGTTTATATCTTTATATTCGGATCAATTTTGTTATTTTATGAAACTGTAAAGAAATTAAAATACAAATATTATTTAACAATTGCATACACAATTTTCATTTTTGCATTTATAATGAGCAGATATTCAAATAGTTCTTTATTAAATGGAACAAATACAATATCAATAATTCTTTACTTAGGATCATTATTAGTATTTAGTTTACTAATTATTTATCTTTATATTAAATCATTCTATAAAGACAAAGAAGAATACAATAAATTTGTTGCTATAGATAAAGTCCATTTATTTATGATTGTATGGTTTCTATTTATGGTTGTTGCAGCTAGAGGTGCTATAAGAGTTTTATATATCTTTGCACCTGTTATTGTTATATTATCTTCTTTCCTTATTGTTAGATCATTAGATTATTCATTATTACTAAAAAAGTTTTATTTAAAAATAATTGGAGTACTAATAATCATTCTTATTCTTTTTATACCAAATATTCAAGGAAATATATATGCTTATACAGTATCTACAGTAAATCAGGCAAAATTCACAGGTCCATTATACCACCAACAATGGCAATTAACAGGACAATGGATTAGAGAAAATACTCCAGAAGATGCTGTATTTGCTCATTGGTGGGACTATGGTTATTGGGTCCAAGGAGGAGGTAAAAGAGCGACAATAACAGATGGAGGAAATGCAGTAGGTGCATTAAATTATTTTATGGGTAGATATGTTCTAATGGGGAACACAGAAGAAGAAGCTCTAAGATTTTTAAAGGCTAGAAACGCAACTCATCTATTAATTGTATCTGATGAAATAGGTAAATATCCAGCATTTTCAGCAATAGGCTCAGATGAAAATTATGACAGATTTTCATGGTTATCTACTTTTGCGCTTGATCCTGCAAATACACAAGAAACTAGAGATAATATAGTTTTAATATACACTGGTAGTTATCCATTTGACGATGATTTTGTTTATAATGGAAAATTATTTCCAAGAAGATCCTCAGGAGTAGGTGCTATATTATTACCAATAGCTAAAAAAGACAATAGTACGCAATTAGATCTTAATAATCTTGAAATTAGACAGCCAACTGCAGTTGTTATCTATAATGGCCAACAAACTAACATTCCATTAGAATGTATATTTATAAAAGATAAAGAAATAGTTTTTAATGAAAAAGGAGTTTCAGGATGTCTTAGACTGATTCCAACTATAGATAGAAATGGTCAAACAAATCCAATTGGAGCAGGAATCTATGTTTCTCCAGATGTAAGAAAAACATTATTCACAAAGCTTTATCTTTATGGCTTAGAATCTCAATACTTTAAAGTTGCATATGATGACAGTTCTAGAATGCCTTTATCTGTATTTGATGGAAATTTAATAGGTCCAATGAAGATATGGGAAATAAGTTATCCTGAAAAACTAGATATCCCAGAATTTAAGTATTATATTGAAGATAGGCTTCCAGATCCGAATGTAACTAAAGTAAACCTAGATTTTTACTAAATTGATAGCTTTTTAAATTTTTTAGTTATCTAAATATTATGATAAGAAAGATTAGAGATATTTCTAGAAAATATGCATTATGGGTAGATTATATATTCTATTTAATATTTAGTCCATTTAAATTTAAGAAATTTCCAATTAATATAAAGAAAATTCTAGTTGTTGAAGATCTTTCTATAGGAGATATATTAGTTGTAGTGCCTACATTAAGAGCATTAAAGGCAAAATTTGGTGCTCAAATTGACATAAAAGTAAGTCCAAATATGAAAGAAGTAGCAGAATCCCTTCCTTATGTAAATAAAATAATTACAAATTTTGACATAGATAAAGATTATGATCTGGGAATTATTCTTCACTCAGGATCATTTAAAAACAGCTATAATTTACTAAGAAATAAAGTAAAATATAGAATTGGTTGTACAAAAGTTGGAGTTTTAACACCAAAAGGTTTTTTCTTAAATAAAAAAATCATGCCTAATACCAAAGAACAACATAAAATAGAAGATAACTTAGATGTAATAAGGCCTATTAAGGTAGATACACAAAATAAATCACTTGAAATAATTACTGATAAAGAAATAGATAAAAAAATAATCTCGTTATTTAAGCAAAACAAATTAAATAAATTTAAAGTTGTTATTCACCCAGGTGCTAATTACAAGTCGCATGAATGGGTTCCAGAAAGATATATTAAAGTAATACAATTTTTAATAGATAATTACGACGCAAGCATAATAATTACAGGAAGTAACAAAGATAAAAATATTTTAGAATATATTTTGAAGCAATTTAATAATCCAATATTAGATTTATGTGGAAAAACAAACATTAAAGAATTTTTCTCAATAATAAAAAATTCTGATTTAGTAATTAGTGTAGATACAAGTGCTATGCATATAGCAGCAGCTTTTAACAAACCAATTATAGCCATATTTGGAGATGGTTATCCAAAAATGTGGTATCCATACACAGAAAATAAAGTTATTTTATTCAAAGATTATTCAACTAAAAATATTTATGAGGAAGATGTTATTGAGGCAATACAAAAATTAATAAAAAAATGAGAATATTATATATAACCCCATATTTCTATCCTGTAAAGGGTGGAGCTGAAAATGTTCTTTTCCATATAGCTAAAGAACTAGTTAAAAAAGGGCACGAAGTTAAAGTACTAACATCTGACTTAGATAGGGATAAAAGAATACAAAAAAAAGTTGAAACCATTGAAGGAATAAAAATAAAAAGATTAAAAACTTATTTTAAATTAGGTAATTTTGTTGCCTTCTTTCCTTCAGTTTTTAAAGAAGCACTAAATGAAGATTTTGATATAGTCCATATTCATGGTTATAGACACCCACATAATCTACTAGTCTTCTTAATAAAAAAACCAAAATTAATTACAGCACACTGGCCAGAATATCCTATAAAAATAAGGGGACTTATCTTAGGAATTGCAGCAGAATTATTTGATTTAATCCTAGGAAGAGCAATACTAAATTCTTGTAAGTTTGTATGTGCAGATACAGTTCCAGAAGCAAAATGGTATCAAAAAAAATTCAATTTAAGTTATAATAAAATAGCTTTAGTCCCACTAGCGATTCCTAATGAGTATTTAAAAATTAGAAATCCAAGTATATTTAGAAAAAAATTAGAAATTAGAAATAACGAAATAATTGTATCCTCACTTTCAAGATTACATAAAAGTAAAGGATTAGACTTATTAATAAAAGCAGCTAAATACTTTCCAGATGTTAAATTTATTATTGCTGGAGCTAATGCAGGTTATGAAAAAGAACTTTTTAACTTAATCTCAAAATTAAAACTAAATAATGTAACAATAATACAAAATTTAAATGATGAAGAAAAATTACAACTCTTAAGTTCCTCAGATATTTTTGTGCACCCTAGTTATTATGATGCTTTTGGCATATCTATACTAGAAGCATTCTCTCAAAATAATGCAATAATTGCCTCACATACAGGAGGAGTACCTTGGGTTGTAGGAAATTCAGGATTTACATTTAAAGTAGGAAGTGTAAAAGATCTTAAATCTAAACTTGAAATTCTTATTAATAACAAAAGACTTAGATTAAATCTTGCAGAGAAAGGAAGAAAACGAGTAAAAAATTTTATTTGGGGCAAAGCAGTTGAAAATCAGGAAATCCTTTACAAGAAATCTATTAAATAAATTTATCCGGAAGCATGATCTACCTTGATATCTTTAAATCCTAATCCGGTGGTCTCGGCAATATGATTCTTAATGTTAACTCTTTGCTTATTTAACTCACGTATTGCTATAGCCCTTCTACCAACTTCCTCAAGACCAAGTTTACCTTCTTTTCCACTTCTTATATCAAATTCCAAGTCCCAAATACCTTTATTAACACTATAAAGATCACTAAACCAATTAGGTTTAATTTCAACGCCACTCTTTTGATATTCATTTAGAGCAAAAGTGTAAGAATCATACTCTTTTTTTAATGATTCATCCCCTAGCCTCTCTATTTTCAATTTTAATATAGACAACCGATCTATGATGTCTGATAAAGGCACCTTAACAAACTTATCTGGAGCATGAATAAATCTTCCAAAAGTAAATATGCCTTGAACTCTATTTAAAGACACTAAGCCAGGAATTAAATCATCCTCAATACTAGATGTCTTTTCATGAAAATAATCAAAAATTTCGTAATTAAAAAGGTAAACACCAGCATTAATTATATTAGATCCTGTTACTAAACCTCTTCTAAAGTCTACAATTATCCTTCCATCTAAGACCACATTTGTAGCATTAGGAGATTCAGTTGATGTAATCAGCCCAACAGTTGCTAAATAATCATCCCTGATATGTTCTTTTAACATATTTTTTAAGTTAAAGTTATTAAAAGTATCTGCATTCATCACTAAAAAGGTGTTTTTAAGTTGGTCTTTCACTAATAATAAGGCCAACGCTGTGCCTTTACTGTCTTTTTCATCAATTAATTGTAATTTAGAGCTGTTTTGTATATTAGCAGTTGACTCAATTAAAGAATCATTTAATTTAGTCACTAGATACACTTCATTAATACCATTTGAAGTAAGAAATTTTAAATTATGCTCAATTAAAGTCATATCTCCAAATTTTTGGAATAAAAATTTTTGGTGTTGCTCTTTTATAAGTAAAACTGCTTGGGACAAAGGAGAATATTTGACAGCTTTATTTAAAAGCATGCCTATAGCATGAGATCTTGACGAAATATTCTCTTTTTCCATAAAATTATCTATACAATCTAATAAATATTGGTCCATAGATATAGCTATTTTCACCTTTTTCATTTTAATAATTATTAAAGTATTAACTTATAACAATTTCTATTATTTAAAAACAAATTTTAACTATATAAAAACAACAAAAGATTTATAAATTATAAGGTAGGAATTATTCATACCAACAGAAGTTAACCATGAAAACACTATTTATATATTGGAAACACCCAATAGAGCCTTTAGGTATTATGTATTTATCTGCAGCCCTTAAAGAAGCAGGACACAAAACCAAACTAGTTGCAATTGGTAAAGATAACATAGAAGAAGTAGTAATGTCATTTAAACCAGATATTATTGCTGCCAGTATTATGACTGGGAGCCAAGGAGAATTCATTAATCTAATTAATTCATTAAAAAAAAAGCATGATTTCTTTGCAGTAATGGGGGGTATACATCCTACTTTCTATCCAGATGAAATAAAAGCAGAAGGTCTAGACTGTGTTATTCTTGGGGAAGCAGAAGAAGCATTAGTTGAATTAGCTAATAGCATTGAAAATAAAGAAAACCTCACAAAAATACCAAATATTTGGGTAAAAATAAAAGGCAAAGTATTCAAAAATGAGAAAAGGCCTCTTGAACAACATTTAGACAAATTACCTTTTGCTGATAGAGAAATTGTTTATGAACATGAATATTGGAAAAGTCAACCAATAAGACATTTTATAGCAGGAAGAGGTTGTCCATACAAATGCACATATTGTTTTAATCACGCGATGGTAAAAGAATATAAAGGAAATGGTAATTGGGTGAGATGGAGATCTGTTGATAAAGTAATTGAAGAAATTAAAGACGTACTAGAAAAATATGGTGGGGAAATGGTTTACTTTCAAGATGATACTTTTATATTAAATAGACAATGGCTGAATGAATTTTGCGAAAAATATCCAAAATCCATTAATAAACCGTTTCATTGTCATATAAGAGCCAATTTAGTAGATGAAGATATGGCAAAAAACCTTGGAAAAGCAGGTTGTTACTCAGTACATATGGCAATAGAAGCAGGCAATGATCATATTAGAAATGACATATTAAAGAGAGAAATGTCAGATGAACAAATATTAAATGCTGCAAAATTCTTAAGAAAATATCAAATAAGAATTATGATGCAAAACATGATAGGATTGCCAACAGGTTCATTCAAAAATGATTTAGAAACCCTAAAAATAAATATGAAATGCAAGCCTACGTATGCATGGTGTTCAATATTCCAACCATATCCAGGACTAGAATTAACAGAATTTGCAGCAGGAAAAAAATTATTAGAAGGAGACTATAAAGATATTACAACAAAATTCTTTGAAACAACAATTTTGAAAACTTACGATAAAAAGAAAGTATCAAACCTCCAAAAATGGTTTGCAATATGCGTTGATTTCCCCTTGATATATTATACAGGATTACTTCACTTGTTTGTAAATATGCCACGAAACAACTATACTCAAAAATTCTTTAACTGGGCATATGAAAAACATAGAAGTTGGAGAGATAATCACTTGTATGGCCTAAAACTAAACTAGTAGTTTTATAAATTTTACCTCTATTAAATAACTATGATATCTATTATAATTACTTCTTATAAAGAGCCCCACACAGTAGGAAGGGCAATTGAAGCTATTATAAATCAAAACATTAAAGAAAAATATGAATTGATTTGTGCATCTCCAGATGAAGAAACAGCAAAAGTTGTTAAGACATACTCAAAATTAGATAGTAGAATTAAGTATTTTAAAGATCCTGGCAAAGGAAAAATGTTAGCACTCAACTTGCTTTTTAAAAAAATAAAAAGCGATATTATCATTTTAACTGACGGTGACGTTTATCTATCTAATAATAGCGTTAGTGAAATAATTAAAGCATTTAGTAATAAAAGCGTTGGCTGTGTTGCAGGCAGGCCAGTTTCAATTGACAATAAAAAACAACTACTAGGATATTGGAGCCATTTGCTTACTCATGGTGCTCATTTAGCAAGATTAAAGAGGCATAAAAACTCCCAGTATTTCACTTGTTCTGGATATCTTTTTGGATTTAGAAATGGGCTAATTAAAGAATTTCCAAGAAGTGTACCAGAAGACGCTGTAATACCATATATAGTACTTAAGAAAGGATACAAATTGTCATACGCCCAAGAAGCAAAGGTCTTTGTAAGTTATCCAAAAAACATAATAGATTGGATTAAACAAAAGAAGAGAATTAATAAGGCATATCACAATATCTATAGCATGATTATAGAAGGTGATAAAATTCCAAAAATGAAATCTATGAGAAATGAAATTATAGAAGGCACTATTATTGCTTTAAGTTATCCAAAAAACATAAGAGAATTTTTTTACACTTTAGCTTTATTTCCATTTAGACTTTTCGTGTGGTCCCAGTCTTTTTTTGATCATTATATTATTAGCAAAAAACACACAGATGCTTGGGACCAAATAAAAAGCACCAAAACCTGATAACAGCAAAAGAAAAATTTGTTTATATATATTTTAAATAGAAATAATGGAAAATTCTGAAGAAACAAACATACTTGAGAAGTACATAGATAATGTAGGGACAATTTTACAAGAATTAAAAAAATACAATAACGAAGTAAATCAAGCATCTGACAAAATAATACATGCCTTAGAGAAAGGCAACAAGGTATTTATTTGTGGTAATGGGGGGAGCAATTGTGACACGCAACACATATCAGCAGAACTTACAGGTAGATTTCTAGATGGTAGAGAAAGAAAAGGACTAGCTGCAATTGCCCTACCAACTTCTCTAGCAGCAGTTACAGCCATAGCAAATGATTATGGTTATGAATTTGTTTTTGAAAGAGAACTTCAATCTCTCTCCAATCCAGGAGATATTTTAATTGGTATATCAACAAGCGGAAATTCTACAAATGTCCTTAATGCAATAAAATATGCTAAAAATAATAACATATATGTAATAAGTATCTTAGGTAAAACTGGGGGTAAAATAAAAGGACTTTCAGATATAGAATTTGTTGTTCCATCAAAAGAAACAGGTGTTATTCAAATAGTACACTCAATTATATATCATGCTATATGCGATAAAATAGATGAATATTTCGTTAATAAAAATCAACCTAAGCAATAGATTTATAAGTATTTTTCTAACAACTATTATCGAAGATAAGAATGAAAACCACAATTGAAATAGTAAAGGATTTTGCTCATAAAAAAATAATGGTTATTGGAGATCTGATGTTAGATAGATATTTATTTGGAGAAGTTTCAAGAATATCCCCAGAAGCACCAATACAAATATTAAACGCACAATATAAGAAATATGCTCCTGGTGGTGCTGCTAATTGTGCAGTAAACGCGTCAGCGCTTGGTGCAAAAACATCTATTTATGGAATTACTGGCGATGACCCAAATGGAAGAAAATTAGAATTATTGCTAAAAAAACATAATATAGATACAAGTAATATAATATTTACTAAGAAATGCAAAACTATTGTTAAAGAAAGAATTGTATCTAATAATCAACAACTATTAAGAATAGACTTTGAGGAACTTAATAGCTATAAGGGCATATCAAAAGATAAATTAATATTTGACATAAAAAAAGACATAAAAAAATTTGATGCTATCCTTGTCTCAGATTATGCAAAAGGTCTAATAAATGTTGAAATTATGGAAACAATAAAAAACTCAAAAAAAGAATTTACTCCAATTATAGTAGACCCAAGACCTAAAAATAAAGAATTATTTAAAAACGTTACTCTTATAAAACCAAATTTAAAAGAAGCTATGGAAATGTCTCCAAATAATAAATCTGTATATGATATAGGAATATTTTTGGCAAAAGAACTAAATTCAAATGTTTTAATTAGCAGAGGATCTGAAGGGATGTCCCTATTCTCAAAAGATTTAACTTATAAAGATATTCCAACTGAAGCAAAAGAAGTAAGAGATGTTTCTGGAGCAGGAGACACAGTAACTTCAACACTTGCATTAGCAATATGTGCAGGAGCTACACTAAATCAAGCTGCTATACTGGCAAACCAAGCCGCAAGTATAGTAGTATCAAAATTCGGAACTGCAACAGTAACTCAAAAAGAATTATTAAGTTTAATTTCAACAGAAAATAAGAAAGTAAAAGACTTAAATCAATTAAAAGAAATTATTAAAGACTATAAAAAAAGACATAAAAAAATCGTATTTACAAATGGTTGTTTTGATATATTACATCCAGGACATACAAAATTTTTATCAGAATCTAAGAAATTAGGAGACATCTTAGTAGTAGCCTTAAACAGTGATGAATCCGTTAGAAAATTAAAAGGAACTGGTAGACCAGTAATTTCAGAAAAAGAAAGAGCTGAAGTAATATCTTCACTTGAATCAGTTGATTATGTAACTATATTTAAAGAAACTGAACCTTATAAAGTGATATCAGCCCTAAAACCAGACATTTACACAAAAGGAAAAGTATATTCTATGTCAGAACTTCCTAAAAATGAACTTAAGTCAATAAAAAGTACAAATTGCAAAGTAGTATTTATTCCAAAAAAAGAAAATTTTTCTACAACAAATATTTTACAAAAAGTAAATAATTCAAAAAATGGAATCTGAAGACCAAAATGAAAAACAAAACACGAATGATATAACTACAAAGGAAACTAAAGTCGTAAGTAACAATAAAGGATATTTAGCATTATATATAATTATTGCAATATTGATTTTTGCATTTATTCTAAGAACATATTACTTCATAGAAACAAAAGATCAATTAGTATGGTGGGATGAAGCAGAATATCTTGTAAAGGCAAAGTCAATTGCCCTAGGTACATCAGATCAAGGTTGGAATCCATTAAGAGAATTATTCATGTCATTTTTTTGGGCATTTTTTTATAAATTAGGTGCAACAGAAACTATAATTAGAATAAGTTCATTAATTATATCAATCTTGTCAATATTTCTAACTTATTTAGTAGGAAAAGAAATATTTAACAAATACGTCGGATTAATTGCAGCATTTATTATGGCAATTTTAAACCAGCATATATTTTTTAGTCTCAGAATGTTGATAGATATTCCTGCTTCTGTATTTTGGTTATCATCAATCTACTTCTTCTGGAAAGGTTATGTAAAAGAGAATAAACCAAAATACTTAATTTTATCAGGAGTATTTTTAGCAATTGGTTTTCTTGCTCATTATTCACTTTTATTCCTATTTATTGCTTATGCATTATTTATATTAATCACTAAAAATATTAAATTTGTAAAAGACAAAAATATTTGGCTAACATTAGTAACAATAATAATTCTAGTGAGTCCATATATAATATGGTCATTAATAAAATATAAAACCCCCCTTCCAAGATATGCTGCAGCATTTGTAAGCGCAGAAACATCAAAATTTACACTTTCTGCATGGGATGTATACATTAAATATCTACCACTACATCTTGATATTTTATTATTGCTTATTTTTATAGTAGGTTTAATCTTAATATTAATAAACGTATTATTAAGTCTTGATTTTATAATAAAAGGAAAAGAAAACTCAACATATAAATATTTATATACTTTACTATGGATTATTGTTCCATTTTTTATTTATACTTATGCAAGTATTGAAGGTGGAGGATATGCAGAACCAAGGTATTTAATATTAATGCTACCGCAAATAAGTATAATTGCTGCACTAGGACTAGAAAAACTTTATAATTTAATAAAATCAAAAAACAAACTAATTGCTATAGCGGCAGTTTTATTAATATTAATATTTTCAATATTTATACAAATTAGAGCTGCAGATTCATTAATCAAGAGTAAATTAGGACTACAGCTTCAAGAATTTAAAAATGCTGCTTTTTATGTTAAAGAAAACACAAATAAAAAAGACACCGTAATCATAAATAGCATGCAAATGGAATTATCTTATTACTCAGAAAGAAGAATACTAGGCTTTGGATTAAATGAAACTACCCTTTTATCTTCGATTAAAAATCAAAATGCTAAATATATCTTGCTAAATGCCCTATATCCATCAGAGCAATGGATGTACGAATTTCCATCAAAACATCAAGATATATTAGAACTAGAACAAGCATATTTTGCAGATAAAGAAAAAACACAGCCCATTGCAGCAATATACAAAATAAAATCTACGAATCCTTAATTACTGACTTTAAAGAATTTACAACCTTCATAATATCTATAAACTTTAAACAGTTATAATGCTCAAATCTACATTCTAATTTATTACCAACCATGTAACATGGTCTACAAAACAATGGTAAGTACACTACAATATTTTTGTTTCCAGTAGGAGCAGTTCTAATAGGATCATTAGGACCCTCTATAACTACAGTAGGAACGTTAACAGCTGAAGCTATATTCATTAATCCAGTATCATTAGTCAAAAATGCATCACATTTAGATATTATAGCAGCTGTATCTAATGTATTGGCTTCATTAACAATATAAGAATTATTTACTCTATTTTTTATGTAATCCTTTAACTCTTTTTCATTTGACCCGCCAAATAAAAGAAATTTGCCTTTCATATCTTTAGATAACAAATTAGCAGTTTCTACAAAATTATCTTTATTCCATCTCTTATTTATCATTCCAGCTTGCTCACTAGATCCAGCATGTATCCCGATTATCTTATCATTCTTAGATATTTTATTAATTCTAAAGAATTCATTTGCATAATCCATATTTTCAGGTGCTAAACATAAATCTAATTTCTTATCAAACTTATTTTCTTTTATGCCAATTAAAGAGATTAATCTTAAATTCTCATCAATCTCATGGACATTTCTGTCTAATGGTATTCTTTTTGTAAATAAAAAACTAAAGGACCTAAGTCTCTTTATAGGATATTTATGGGATATTCTTATTTTACTACCGCAAAGGAAACTTACCCCAGTGTAATAATAATTATTAGCTGGATAAGGCATAACAGAGATATCATATTTATTTCTCCTTAATTTTAATACAAATAAAAATGATTTAATATATCCATTTTTCTGGAATTCCCATAAAATTAATTTATCTATATTAGGGTTATCCTTCAATATTTCCATTACAGATTTATACATAACTAAAACAGTAATTTCTGCATTAGGAAATGATTTTCTAATAGCTCTTAAAGTAGGAGTAAATAATAAAGCATTTCCTAATCCTGGTAACAAATGTATTAATATTTTCATTTTCTAAAAAAATTATCGTGAATTTTATCATATGCTTTAACAACAAATATAAATCTAGAATAAATTAACCTTAATCTTATCATAGATAAAAACATTTGCCATGATGTCTTTGCAACTTTTAATTTAGATCCTTCTTGATCATACCATGTAGTAGGAATCTCAATAACCTTAAAATCTTTTTTCCTTAACAAATATAATAGATCAACATCAAATCCCCATTGAGTTATACCTAAATCGTTTACAACAGATTTAACTGCTTTATTAGAAAATAATTTAGCGCCACATTGAGTGTCTCTAATATTAATTCCAAATAAAATTCTTATAAGTAAATTAAAAGCTCTACTAGCAACTCTTCTTTGTAAGGGTTGTTTTCTATTGATTATAGCTCCATTAATCCATCTTGATGCAACAATTCCATCAAAATTCTTCAATTTAACAATTAAATCATAATAAGCATCAGGCACAGTAGCCATATCAGCATCAACAAATCCTATCAAATCTCCATTAACTCTCTTAAAACCTTCTATAATTGCACCACCCTTACCAATTTTTCCAGAGACATTTACATATTTAATTTGTTTATATTGTCTAGATATTTTATCTACAACACCTATTGTGTTATCATTACTTCCATTTATAACTACAAATATTTCAAAGTCTTTACTATAGATTCTATTAAAATAGTCATAATAACTAATAAGTGTATTTTCTATTCTCTTTTCTTCATTATAAGCTGGTATTACTATTGAAAGTTTCATTTTTGTTGCTCAACATTGTATAGATAAACATTAAAATAAATAATGCCAATGATAAATAAAATAAGACATTTACAACTTGACTTATTGATTGATGATAAATATAAAGTAATACAATTTCAATTATATTAAACAATAACAAAATATAAATAAATGATTTTTTACGTAAGGACAAATTATAAAATATTAAAACGTAAATTAATGATAGTAAACTCATAAAAACTGCAAATTTTCCAAGTAAAGGAACAATATTCAAATATTCTTTACCGAATAATAAGTTTACTGTAAAACCTGGGAAAAAATAATAAAACAAAACAGAAACAAAGCAAAATAAGAATACTATTAATAAAGACTTAAGTAATATATTTCTAGTTCCAATCTTTTTAGAATTAAGTTCAATTACCTTAGGGAACATAACATAAACAATAGAAATAGATCCAAAATACACTACTTTTCCTAACATTGCCAGCGCAGCATAATATCCGGCTTCAATATTATTAAAGAAATGTTTAACTAAAAAGATGTCTAAACTAAACATCAAAGTAATACTCATCATAGCAATCAATACAGGTATTGAATAATCAAATATATCCCTAGTTTTATACATCTTTTCACCCTTCCCAATATACAATCTTAATGTAATCAAAGTCAACAAGAAAGGAATTAAATATGATAGTATAATAGCAAACATAGCCCCTTTAACAGCAAATCCTATTAATACTAAAACTAATCCGAAAGTTAGCTTAACAAATCCTTGTATTATCATACTATATCCTAAAGATTTAAAAAATTGTAGACCTTGCATTATTCCCCATGTAACTGCTAATAATAGGGAAACAATAAACAAAAATCCAGATAATACAATTAAACTAATTTCATCTATTTTGAGAAAGTTAGCAATAAACTTAGAAAACAAAATATAAATTATAAAAATTATAAGACTATAAATAAAAATTTTCTTTAAAGAAGAAGTCAAAAGACGTTTTATCGCTTCCCTATTATTATTAGCTATTAATTGTGATGTAAAATTTGCAATTGTAGTTTGTATTGTATTAAATGGCACATTAATAATATATAATATTGTTAACAAAGCCCCTAATACACCATAAGAAGCAGGTCCTAAAATTCTACCAACAAAGAAATGAAAAAAATAGCCAGCAGCATTAGTAATTAAAGAACAAACAAAAATAAAAATACTATATTTATAAAAATTATCCTTACTTTTTTCCTTTATATTATTCATAAATTTCATAAATTAGAAAAACCATATTAAACTTGCGAAAATTACCTCTATTATAATCATAAAATAGGTTATTTGCTTTTCTGTATACTTCCCAGTTCTACTAAATATATGGGGTAAAGAATATATTTTAGAATAGAAAGATTGAATCTTTCCATTTTTATAATATCCATAGCTATTAGCATTAAACTTAGCCCTAAACTTTAAGAAAAACTCAATAATAAATGGAATAGAAATAAACAAAGCCACTTTCTCCATATTCCCTAATATAGCTATAGAAGCAATTATAGCACCTAATAAATATGTAAGAGAATCTCCAGGAAGTATTTTTGCAGGAACTTTATTAAATATAAAAAATGCTAATAAAGCCATAAATGTTACTAATGCTATAACCGCAGCTATATAACTTCCATGAGTATAAGCATACAGTCCTAAACTTAAAGTATAAATTAAGCCCATTCCAGCTTCCATACCATTAAAACCAGCTAATATATTTACCATATTAGCAGCTACAACAATTCCAATAGGGATAAATATCAAAGGATAAATAATACCTAAGTCAATAACCTCAAAAAAAGGAAGTTTTATCTTAGTAAACCCAACATTTATAACAGCTAATGGAATTGCAGCAGGAATAGTTAATAAAGGCTTTTGCCATTGTTTTAGACCACTAGAACTAGAGCTATTTCTATGTATAATAGAATCATCAACAAATCCTATAAAGGTTATTAATAAAATAGTTGTAATCGCCCCAAACAAACCAAGTGACATAGAATTATTATTATAAATAAAAGTTTGAACAAAAATAAAAAACATTAAACCCATAAAAATTCCTGCCATTACAGCTAATCCACCAGAAACAGGAATTAATGGCTTATCTTCTTTATTCATATCAGGAACAGTCATTCCTATTCTTCTTAGATATCTAATTAACCATTTTATACAAAGATATGTAGTAATAAACCCTAAAACTCCAGAAAGAAAAATCTCTATTAGCATATAATTTTTTTCACAAGAAACCTTAAAAATCTTTCTAAATAAGTAGGTAAAGGTCTACTTTAATCTTATTAGTTATAGTATATAATAAGTTTTATAATGATTTCTATATGAAGTACTATTTACAGAAGAAGAATCAAAAAAATTAATAGAAACTACTTAAATTTAGGTATCATTGTCTTGATAAGCATCAAATCATCTTTACTAACTGATTTAAACAATAACAAGAATACAAAATAAATAATTAAGCTAATTATACCTATTAATCCTAAAGATATCCATGCAACATCTATCTTCAGAAAATCCTTTAACAAAAATCCAACAAAAAAAGCAATTAATGCTGCAGATAATGCTCTTAATAACACATTACTAAATGGATGCATTTTTGTACATAAATATGTCTTTATAGTTAATGTAATATACCAAACAACAAAAGTAACAACTGCTGCAATTGCAGCACCCATCATACCATATTTAGGAATTAAAGTTAAATTCAAAACAACATTTAATATTGTAACGAAAATACTATTAAATAAAATAAATTTAGTTTGTTTTATACTTTGAAGAACTCCACTTGGTTGCTGTAATAGAGAATAAATAAAATATCCAAAACTTAAAACAATTAAAACTAAATATGCTTGCATATAATCAGGTCCAAATAAAACAAGCAATACTTCCTTCGGAAACAAAATTAATATTAACAAAACTGGAAGATTCAAAAAGAAAATCCATTTACTTGTAGTTTTATATATTCTAGCAACTTCATCTTTACTTTCTTTTGCATAAAGTTCAGTAATTATAGGAACAAAAAGAAAAGTTATAGTAGTAGATGCAATTAAAAGCAAACCTGCCATCGGAAGTGCAGCATTATACAATCCAACTTCAGAAGCACTCTTAAAAATACCTATAAATATATTATCACCCCAGCTTTGTACCATACCTATTATTGAAACAAATGTTAATGGCCATGTATAAGCTGCAAGTTCCTTAAAATTCTTAATAGCTTTAATATTACTTTTAAAGATTGGAAAAACTTTTTTTTGTACTAAATAAATAAAAATTATTGCGCTTGATGCTAAAGCTATTACATATCCATAAACAGCTCCAAGTAATCCTAAACCTAGTAAAAATAAAATTAAAGTTACAATAAACTGAATTCCTGACTCAGAAACGTTTCTAACAAAAATGTTATATTTAACTCTCTGAAACGCTTGCGTAACACTCTCTAGATTACTAACTACCACAACAATAGGTATAAGTAAAGAAAAAATCCTTAAAATAGGAATTAATGCCTCGTTATGGAATATCCCATTAGCAATATTACTAGAAAATATAAATAATATTACCATTAACAAAATTCCTAAAGGTAAAGTAATCTTTAAACTAGACAAAATTGTTCCTTTAATTCTTGCTGAATCATTTTTTCCTTTATAAAAAGAAACAAATCTTAGGACTCCAGATGGAAATCCTAATAATGCTACAGCAGTAAAAAATCCCACAACAGCAAATCCCAAATTTAATAATCCATAAGAATCAGGCCCTAAATATCTTGCTACAATTAATCTATAAAGATAGTTGAATATCTTAGATAAAATCATACCGGCTAAAACAATCATAGAACCTTTTGCAATTTTTTCTAATTCTTTGTCAACCATGTGTCTAACTGCCAAATAAACTTTATATAAAACTTTTCTTTAATTAATAACTACTTTCTATAATCTGTTAATCTACTATAATATTCCAAGCAATGTTCTGTTTCTTTAGAAAGATTCATTTTATCTCTTTTTATACCAATTATAAAAATGTTATCTGCAAAGTTCCCAATATTAAAGGGAAAATATAAACTAAACTCCCATTTTATTAGCCTATTGGGAGATAAACTTATAACTTTTGTATCCTCATCTTTAATATTAAACCCACATTCTGAAACAATCTTTTTAAGTAACTTAACATTAAAATCTTTTAAATGTGAGGAATAAGCATTTGCACAATTAGAAGGAAGCTTTCCGAAGATCATATATATTCTACTTTTAATTCCACAAATATTAGGAGTAGTCAAAACAAATATACCATTATCTTTTAAAACTCTATGACATTCCACAACAAAAAATATAGGATTAGTCATATGCTCTATTATTTCTCCAGCAATTACAACATCATAAGAATTATCTTTTTGAGGGATTCCATTTTCCAAGTTAGCGATTATATCACTCCCCCTATCAAAGAAATCAATATCTACAACTTTATTATTTCTAGCTTCAATCTTAGCTTTTTCTTCTTTTGCAATTCCACCTAAATTCAATACTTTTTTCCCAGTTCCAATTCTATTAATTATCCAATCCCACCTATATCTATGAAATTTTTCCATTTTTAATAACTAAAAGATAATTTTTATAAAAGTTTGCTTATTAATTCTCAATATATGCTATAACAATAGCATTAGCATATCCAAAGGGACTTCCAAATTTAACATCCTTAACACCATCATAGTTTGCTTCAACCCATTTATTATCTATAGAGACTCTTTTCATAAATAACAACTTAGAAAAATGCAGTTTATTTTCTGTCAATTTTTCATCTAAATAATTATTATATCCAACTGGAAAAGTAGCAATAAATTTCCCATTGACATTTAATAATTTCTTAATATTATTAAGAGCCCTAATAATCTTCTCTTTATCTTTAACCTCTTCATCATAACCTATATGCTCAATTGTGCTTATACTAACAATTAAATCATATTTTTTATCACTTTTAAAATCAACAATATCTTCATTAATTATTCCTTGAGCTTTTTCATATTTATCAACTACATCATGATCAAAATCAAAATAATGTGAAATAACATGCCCTACTTCTAATATCCTTTTACCTTTACTTTTTTCAACTTCTCCCAAAATTATAGGAAGTTCTACAGTTCTTTCATTTTTCCATGTAGTATTATAACTATGATATAAATACCTATATTCATTTCCTTGAAACTTAAAGGATTTTTTAGGCATAAAAAATCTAAAATAATAATATTTTACTTCATTTTTAAAAACTTTAATAGAAGACTTGAATAAATAACCAATACCTTTCTCTTTTAAAACTATCTTGCCTAAATACAAGAATTCGCTTAATTTTCTTCCCCTATCTTTACTTCCCATATATTAAATAATCTTAATATAAATTTTTAAATCTTTTTAAAGAGATTTACTCAAATAATGTTGACTTACTTTTAGGCTTTTCTCCCTTTTTTTCTTTAACATTACTAGTACTTTCCTGAATTGGGAAGTGTAGTGGTAGTAATTTTAAAATTGGAGAAAATATTGGAGAACTTCCACCACATCTGATTACATCACAATTCTCTAAATCACTAATACTAAATGAACTTGTTTGTTCATCCCATACTAATTTCCTTAAATTTATCATCCTATAAAATACACCGTTTCCAGCATTAGTATAAAATATAACATTATGCATTCTAGGCACTTCTGTTGCAAATCCATTCAAAGAATCACCAAACATACCTAAATTTACAAAATCTCCATCAGGAGTGTCAGAAACAGCATATTCCACCCCTTCATAACCAGAATAAAATAGATAATACTTATTATCATAAGGATTATCTAATAAAAATGGACTTTCTGGTCTTCTCCCAAGAGTTGTTTCAATATAACTACCTTCACTCCAGTGTAATAAATCACTAGAATAAGCATATCCTACAACACTTCTACCCTCAAACCTATCTGCAAAGAAATACATAATAAATCTATTATTAACTAAATCATGATAAACCATAGGATCTCTGCAATCTCCACCCCAAGCAATTTCAGGATTATATAAAGTCCAACTAAAATTCCCGCAGTCAACAACAGGATTTTCACTATATTTTTGCCAATTATATAAATCAGTAGATGTTGCTACTCCAATTTTCTGAGCATTATAAGAAGGAGCGTTTGTACTATAATTTACCCCAGTATAAAACATATAATAAATCCCATCATATTGGATTATATGGGGTGCCCAAACATTTTTACTATCCCAACTTCCTATAGGCCCAACATTAATAACATGAGGTTCATTAGTCCAATTAACTAAATCTTGGGAAGTTACATGCCCAAAAAAATCTTCATTAGGATCTGTTACCCAACTTCCCCCATTTATACTTAAATTCGTATGTATGTAAAATAAATGATATATATTATCTTTTATTAAGAAACTATGATCTACAGCCCTAATATTATATTCTGGAGTAAAAACATAAGAAGTAGCAAAGCCTATTATGCTAAAAACAATAAAAGCTATAAGCAAAACAATAGCAAGTATGTTTTTCTTGCCCCAATTTTTTTCCATTACAATTAATTTAAAACAGGAATATATAAAAGTTCCTAAGATTAAATAAGTAAACTATAGATTTCATAAAAAAATCTTATTTTTATGGAATTTTAAGAATAGAAAAGTTTATATATACCTATAATTTATTTTCTTGTAATGATCTTAAATTCAACCAATATTAAAGGGGTGAAAAAATGAGGGTGAATGGTCTAAAATTAACTTTATTAATAAGTCTATTTCTAGTAGTTGGATTTTTTTTAGTATTTGGGTCGGGCGGTCTATTTATTGATACACCAGCAAGTCATACTGTAGTAAATGGCTCAACTCTGTTCAACTTAACACCTAATTTAACAAGTAGTTTGATCCATAATGTTGTAAATGTATCATATTATTTATTTAATGACACAAGTTCAATATTACTTGCTATAGACACAAATCTTTCAGGAAATCAAACAAGATGGAATATTACCATTAATTTAAATGCATCAAACTTAACACTTTCAGAAGGTAGTATTAATTCTACGTTAGGTGCTTATAGACTTATGGTAAACATTACTAATTGGACAAACCAAATGTTTAATTATACTATTCAAAACTTATCAGTAGATAATAGAAGACCAGATATGTACAATGTAAATGTAACTGATGGTTCTATAGTTTTAGGGCAGAATCAGCTTAATGGTACTAAGTACTTAACAAATGTAACTTTAACAGTAATGGCAGATATAGTAGATACTTCGGGTGCAGCATCATTAGTGTATAATATAACAAGAACTGTAAACCTTAGTGGAAGACTTGAAAGAGATTTCAATAATTTCAACTTAAATTCTAATACAAGCAATCCTGGAGGACCAATTGGACCTGCAGGTGTAGATGGTACTAGAGCTGTTAATTACATATCTTCTAGTGGAATTGGAAGCAGAGGAGTATTAAACGCAACTCTACCAGCATTTCCACATGGAGTTAACGTAAGCTTTGGAATATATGCAAATGACTCAATGGCAGCTACTGGAACAAGCAGTTCCAGAGCACTTAATACTAGAGCTGCAAATAACTCAGTAGGATATAACTTTACTGTTGATGGTATAAGACCGAGTGCACAGCTAACTGTAACAAATGGTGGGATTACAGTAAGTGATCAAGGCACTGTAACAAGGGGAGTAATACCAGTAATTACTTGTAGGGACGCTAGTGGAGACACACTTCCATCATCATCATTAAATATAACTGTAGATAGACCAGGAAGTGCAGATAATTCACCTCAAGCAACAGCAGGAGTAGGAAAGAGAGGTAGTGGAGACACAATAGTATTAAACTTTGATACTGCTGGAAGCGGTGAATCAAATGGGGAATTTACAGTTACATGTACTACCAGTGATATTGGTTCATCAAGTTCAGCCACATCTAGATTTACTGTACTTGCTAGTGCAGGAAGTGGTGATTCATCAGGTGGATCAAGTAGTGGAGGGGGAGCTGGTTCTTCTGAAGCACCTCAAACAACAACAAAAACAGTAGAATTTGCAGCTATTGACGCTGGAAAACTAAAGGTAGTTCAAAACTTCGGATCAGGAGCAGGCCTAAAATCAATAAGCTTTAAGATAAAAGCCGCAGTAACTGCTGCATCAATGGAAGTTTCAACGTCTGCAACTAAACCAAGCACAGTTTCAAGTACTCCAAACTCAAAAGTAGCAAGATACTTTGAAGTTAAAACAACTAATATTGATAATAACAATATACAAGAAGCAACAATAAACTTTGAAGTAGATAAAGCATGGATGGAATCCAATAGCATTAAAGACAATGAAATTGCATTATACAGATACGCAGATAACAAATGGGAGAAGTTTGTAGCTACAAAATCACCTGCCCAAGGTTCAACAAGTAAAATAACCTACAGGGCAAATGTCCCAGGGTTCTCAGTATGGGCAATAGCTTTTTCAGAAGCAGCAGCCCCAAGTACTGGAGAAACAGGAGAAACTGGTGGAACAGGTGAAGGTGGAACAGGAACTGAACCAACTACAGAAGAAGAAACAAAACCAAATAAAGCAGGAACAATAATACTTTGGATTGTAATAATAGTAATTGTGGTTGGAGCAATTGCTTACTACTTAATGAGAAAGAAGAAGCCTTCAAAGAAATAAACTTCTTCTAAATTTCTTTTTTATTATATTTAATTTCTTAAAACATTTAATATTACTTACATATTCTATTTCCTTTAATTTAACTAGAATTAATCTTAAATAACAATTACCAAGTTAGATACATATACAATTAATTATGAGCGCCGGGACTGGGATTTGAACCCAGATATCCGTAAGGAAATAGGTTCTCTTGTTATTACTTCAAGACCTACGCGGTAACCAAGTTGCGCCATCCCGGCATAGAAGAAATCAATCTATAATTAGCTTTTAAATATTTTCATTTCTTAATTTCATCCCAACTCCAAGGTCTGTTTAAAATTAAATGTTTACACTTAACACTAGTATCAGCATAAATCTCAAAGTCACTATCTCTAGCATCCTGACAGAAATGTAAATCATCAAAGGTAGTATAATTAGGATCATATCTAAACTTAACTTTTTCAAGTGCTTTTCTACTTATTAAAACACATCCCAGTCCACAATATTTAACTTTAATAAAATTATCTTGCATTACTATATCTATATCTATATCTGCCATTGTATAAGGATTATAACTTCCTTTTTTTCCTACCCAAAGCAATGGAAGTAATTTCACTTTTTTATCTTTCAAACTCTTAATTCTTGCAAAATAAACCCCACTTACAATATCCTTTTTATGTCTTAATAGCTTCTCAATTACGTCATTAGGAGGAATAACATCTTGCTCTAGACTTAAGAAATAATCATAATTTTCATTTAATGCAATATCTCTTAATATATTTCTAGATCTTACTATTCTATCTCTAGCAGACTCACTGTAAGTACATTTAATAACATCAATTTTAAGTTTCTTTAGCAAATAAAAATAATTATCGTCCTTAGAATTATCAACTAATACTGCTTTTTTTTCACTAAAAGTTAAACCTCTAATCCCATTAACATATTCATTAATACAATATTTATGATAACTAGAAGTTGGACATCCCATTAATATTTTAACCATGTCTTAAAAAACGCCTAGTAAATCTAATATTAACCTATCAGCTACTCTAATTAAATCCTTATTTGAAACTGCTTCTAATATCACACACCCTTTATCAGAATAAATTCTATTACTATTTCCTTTTTTAATTAATACAATAGCCCTATTACTTAAAACATCATCACAAGTCACTATAGGTAATTTTTGTTCTACATTTTTATTGTCATACGTATATGCCAAATTAATGGGTATTTTATAAACTCCAAATGTGTAATTTCCAACAACTTTCATGATTTCTAAAGAAGCCACTAAAGAATCTCTTTTACTTTCACCAATTAATAAAGGATCTTGAGTTATATATATCATATCCCTAAGACTATCTTCCTTAGAACCCATTAATAATAAATTATCAATATCTTTCTCTACAACTATATCATCCATTTCTTTTGGCCCAAACTGTAACGGAATTACTTTCTCATGTTCTTTTTTATCATCTTCAAAAGTATAAACTGTTACAATATGCTGCCTTAAGCCATTAGTTTCAACAACTTCAAATGCAAAATTTCCTGTAGCTCCATTATAAACATATTCACTATTATCTAGTTTAATTGCTCTATAAACTCTAAGAGAACTAAATACAACAAGAAATAAAACTAAAGATATAACTCCTAATCTAATCAATGTATTATTTTTCTTTGCTTCTTCCATTTAAATAACCCCAGTAATAGAATATATAAATCTATCAGTAGCTTTAGCTAGCTCAATTGTATCTATTCCTTCGATTATTATACATCCTTTGTCTCTATAAATATCATTTTTATTATCAATTTTCAAAAATAAAATATTATCTTTACTTTCACAGTCTACAACAGGAACATCTGGACAATTTTTCTCTTTTACACAAGCTAGATTTGTAGTATAGCCTAAACTTTTAATATTACTATCTAATTTACTTAAAATAAAGTCCATATTTTCTTTCTTAGAGGGATCATAAGCAATATAAACCTTACTTTGTATAGATAACTTACTTTTATCATAATTAATATCTTTAACTTCATTAGGCAAATAATCAAAATAAATATCTCTAGAATTTATTTTAGTTACCCATCCGCTATTAGCCTTAATAAAAGAAAATCCATTATACTCTAAATCTGCCTTAACACCATCATCTTGACCTGTAAAAGCCACAAATCCTATAACACTACTAACCATTATTACAACAATGAATATAGTTAAATATAAACTCTTTTTACTTATTTTATTTCCTGAATCTGGATTTCTAAATTTCATAAGAATTTCTATTAAAGCCAAAGTTTAAAAGTTTTATGAAGAAAAAAATATTAAAAAGAAAAAAAGGTTTAAGCAACCTCAATAGATGAAAGATCCATTGTAGTTCCTTTTACTACTACGCTTGTCTTTGATCCAAATGCAGTCATTACCTTTGTATCATCGTAGTTCTTTAAAACTACACCTGCTCTCTTTGTGTCATCTGCTTCCCAACCAGCTACAACTAGAGCTACATTACTCCCATTGTCTACTAGTTCTATTACAGCTTCATTTGGTGTAAATCCTGAAGCAACTCCACATGAGCCTGGACTTAAATTCTTTATTCTTGCTACATGACTGTTAACACAAGGTCCACCACCAAGAATAGCATTGAACTGTGTTAAATCAGTTACTTCATCTGCTTTCTGAATTTGAGGAGCTTCGTCTGTAACAACATTTCCACTATCAGTACTTACTTTCTTTCCACTTGTAGTAACTACTATATTAGCCTTATAATCAGTTATATCAGCAGGCAATTCAAACTCAAATTTGTCTCCACTTCTTCCAGAAGCCGGGTCATATAACTTTAGTCCAGTTGGTGTTCTTGTATCTTCGCTATGTGCACTAATATCATTTGAGCCATAGAAAAGATATGTATCTTCTGTTCCATCTCCATTTCCTAAGTAAGTAATTGAATTTGGATCTGTGTTAGACTTACCTCTGAACCAAATTGTTAAGTTGTTATTATCTGTACCATGTGCAGGATCAGTACCATCATTACCTGTTGACAAATCTATAATAAAATTACCTATTATAGTACCATTTATACCAGTTGTACCTGAAGATCCTGAACTTGAACTAGTTATATTTACAGTTATAGGTATTAAACTATCCTTATAATCAAGGAAGAACGCTCTATGTGTAATATTTTGTCCAGCACCCACATGAGAAAGGTTTGCAAACCAAATTGCATCGCTTCCATCTTGTTCTTCTCTAAATAGTCCTAAGGTATAACCTAAAGCACCACCATCAGTAGTCCCATTAAATAGAGCAAACATTATTGTATCAGTATCTTTATTCCTATCATCACTTGCAATTCCACCATAATCTCCTAATTGGAAACCATTATCTTGTGCTCCACCAGCACTAATTTCAAGTACTTTCTTTGTAAATGCTCCACTATTAGCATCTGCTAAAGATTGATTCCAAAATAAAGATTCGGTTACTCCGCTATCAACACTATATTTTAGGAAATCGTCTTCTGCCATACTATCAAATATAATACACGCATAGTCTCTTGGTAGGCATAAGCTTTCTGTTTCATATAAAGGATGTTGATATGCTGGATTGTCTGTTTCGTCTGGACTATCCAAAGACAAATCTAATTTAACTCCAATTACAGGAGAACTTCCCCCTAAATTACTTAATTGCCATACCCATACTGGATTATCTTGATCTTCTCCAATATATTCTTCTCCATCTTTAAAAGTATCTCTAGCAGATAATCCAATAAACAATGTTGCTGCATCAAATTCAATTCCTTGATCATCACTAACATCTTCTGCTCTAATTTCTAATCCATTAATTATTTGTTCGCTATCTTCTGTAATGACTTTACTAGTTCCATCTACATCTATTCTTACTTTATTTGAGCTAGTTGCAGAAATTAAAGTAACAGTCTTACCTTCAACTTGTACATTATCTCCTGCTTTTAAGTCAAATCTTTCTCCACTATTTACAACCATAGAAGTATTAGTTGCATTTTGTATTTCTAATTCTTGTCCTAAGAAATTAATTGCAATAGGGTCTGTGCTTTTTGCACTTGTTAGAGTATTCCCAGATGACAAAGCAGAATCAAAAGTATATCTATAACATACACTCTGCTTTGAGAATGTTATAAATACTTTATCTTGCCAATCTTCATCCCTATCAAAACTCAATGCAGTTTGAAGAATTGGGCTTTCAAAACCTGAATTTGCTAATAAAGATGCTTGATTTGCACAGGCATTACCAAATCTAATTCCATCTTTAACTTGATAATCATCAGACACATCATCAATATCTATTCTAACACTAGTATCTTGGAATCCATCAACATCAGTACTATCTATTGACGTTCCAAAACCATCTGCAGTATTGTTTAAAGCTTTTCCTACTTGTAGATCTTCTGTTTTTTGAGCCCCACCACTTGCAGGACCACTACTTCCTGGTTTTGACACAGCAGTAGCTTGTTCCAATCCAGAAAGAACATCTAATAATGCTGTATTATCATCTGGAGATGATGTCTCTCCAATAATAGCAGCCACATTACTAAATTTCTTATTCATAATAAATGGCTTTGGATAATCTCCTAAAGTATAATCTAAAGCAACAGCGCTCATCATAGTTGCCCCAACCATTCCTAATCCAGTACCAATAGCTGCAATTTTTCTAACAGCCTTCTTGGCTCTAATAGTAAAACTTTCTTGCATTTTAAAATGCACCTCCATAAAATGTATTATTTTTATTATTTTTCATAATTAGTTTTTCTCTTTTTAACTCAAACTTGAGTATAATGATAAGTTTTCAAATTATTTATAAACATTTATCTACTCTAGAATATAAGAATGACTAAATTCCTCAATATTTGGCATCTAGAAGCCCCATAGCATTAAAAAGCTCAAAAATCTCCAAAAACAAAATTCATCACTATAACTAGATAAAAGTAATAAATTAATAACATATTTTTACTCGAATTTTAGCATCCCCATCTTGATTTCTTATTAAATTTTCAGTAGAACTTATACCTTGGCAATCATTATTTATACTTAAACATAAATTGTTTTGTTGTTTAGCTTCAAAATAAACTATTTCTTCTAAACTTTTTTCTAGTATATCATTAATTTCTTCATTTATAAGTTGACAAGCATCTTTTCCACAAAATTCTTTCTTAGTACAACAAGCAATTATAGCATCAGCCATATTATTATTACATATACTAACAGACTTTATTGCATTAACTAAATTATTTGCTTTTATATTAGAAATACTTTCTTTATTACTATTTTCTTTACTTAAATAAAATTTTAGAAATATTAATCCTACTACAATTAATATTAATACAATTATAACTAATCCAATAACTTCGGACTGTCCTTTTTTTAATAGTACCATTCTAGTATAATTTTACCTACTTTAAATTTATCAAGAGTTGCATCATAAATTGCTACAGGACTTGATATTTCTCTCCTAGTCTTATATTTATTAGGGATTTTTTCATAAATAACTACGGCATTTTTATCCTCTGGATAAACTTCCTTAATTGAAATTTTTTTATAACCAAAAATATTAAAGTAGTCTTTACTTACTTTCTTAAAAGCAATTGCCTTACTTAAGTCAATGCATTCAGTATCACTTAAAGAAAAACTACATCTAACCTCATACATTGATGGTATAATTCCAATTAATTGTTTAAACTTATAATCCTGAAACTCAAAATTGCTTCCCTTTATGTCTTCAATAGTAAATCTGTAAAACAAAAAAAATCCTATCATAAATATTACAACAAAAAAGAATATTACAAATACAGATTCATAAATTTGTAACTCACCTTTTTTCATTAGAATACCACCCTACAATCTCTATTAAATAAATCATTATTCTTTGAAATTATTGACTGAGATAATAAATTAATATTATTCATGTCTAAATTTTGTTGTTTAAATAATTCAGAAAATAATTTTAAATCATTAGCTATATTATTATAATTACAAATTATTTTACTACAACAATCTTGCAAATATAAAGCTTTATTGTAATAAATATTACTAATTACAGAAGCCTTTTTAAATAATTTTTGACTTGCGCAAGCAAAGTTATTATTACTTGAGAATATAACTCCGTAAATCATTGCTTTTCCATAAAAATCAAAATTTTCATTATTAAATTTCAATCTTCCAAAATCTCCTTTATTAATATAAACAATGTCTGCTTCGTCTTTGAAATTATCTAAGTTATAATCTTCAAAACTAACAATTTTTGTATTTTTATTTATCTTAAAGTCAATATTATTTAATTCATTAAATTGTATTAATTGAACATTATCAAATTGTCTTGGAATAGATTCTAAAATTTTTCTAGAATATTCGCTTTCTATAACAAATATTTTATAATCTCTACTTGAAATTAATACAACATTATCAATACCAAAAGGCATTTCAACTTTTTTAGCCCATATCATAAACTTATCTGAATAAATTTTATCAGGACTAAATATTATATTTTCATCCCATCTATGATTAAAATCATTATTTACATTTAAGCTATCACATTTAAAGTTAACATTAACTTTCTCAGAAATTTCTAATATTTTATATTGTTCTCCTATTTTTAATCCATTAATTGTATTATCAAATTGCATTGCAACAACAGAATTTAATTTTGAATTTTGCAATTTCATATATTCAAATCCAAAACCAATAAAAAACAATAATATTATACTGCCAGCGACTATAACAAAAATCCAATGAACTTGTGCTTGAGCTTTATTCATTCTCTTCTTATTCTAACATTATTTCCATCATTATACAAAATTAAATTTAATTTTCCATCAGTCAAATCTTCACATAAAGGATTTTCATCAACTTTAGTAAACCTTATCTTAAATTTTCTTTTATCTAATTGTTTTCCTTCTTTAGGAACTAAAAATAAATTAAAACCTTCTTGAAAAGTCACAGAATTATTAATTATAACTCTAGTTATGTCATCTTTAACTGCATTTACATTTACACTTTCATCTAAATTAATAAAACACAATTCAGTTAAATCACTACAAACACTAACATCCTCAAAATAGCAAGTACTTCCTTTATCTAGATCATAACATGATTCTATAGATTTTTCAATTTTATCTATCATAGTACTAATTTCAACTTTACATCCTAAATTTATAACATCAAGTAATACCTTAACACCAAATGTAATTATAAGAACAGAAACAATTATAATAAAAATATAAATAAATGGTTGACCTTGAATTTGCCCTTTTTTTCCCATAGCTTAATTTCATATAAATCTATAGATAAATCTTTCTATAGTCTAAGTATGAATATTAAATGTAGCATTATTAATCCAAGAATCCATACACATTAAATAATAAGTTTCTCCTTCTTTTAGAGAAGCGCAATTCTCCCTATTACTATTTATCATAGAATTCGCATCATTCCATCCATCTGGAAAAACATCTTCAAAACTATATTTACATTGTGCATCTTCATCAAGACTAATACATAATTTTCTATCACCTTTGTATATTGAATTTACTTTAGGAGCTTGATTATCATAAGCCACTTCAAATGTTCTTAATGCAACAACTTCATTAAAAGCATAATCATAACAACTAACTCTTAAATTTTGAATTCCTGCAGGTAAATCTTCTTCATGTTCTTTTATATGTTCAGTTCCTGCTATTCCAAAACTAAATCCTTTATCTGAAATAGTATAATTACAAAGAGCAATAGTTCCAGTACTAACATTAATTAAAGGAGTTCTATCCCATACTTTTTCATTTTCTAATGGTTTATTAATAGTAACATTAAATGTAGGAATTACAAAAATACTTGTATTATAAGGGTCAATCATAACATTTCCACGAGTATCCTTACATTTAACAAATATTGGATATGCTGTAATATTTTTATCATAACCTTCTACAAAAACACTTTGCCCATTAGTTAAACTATAAGAACTACTAAAACCTCTGCAATCATTAATAGTTGTATCTGTACAAACGCTTTTACTTGCAGCTTTTTCAAAAGTATTTTCCATTTCATCAAAATTAATTTTGTCTTTAGAATATTTACATGATTCAACATCATTTTCATCAAATACTAATAAACTTAATTTTATACTATTTATTCTCTCAGGTAAATAAACATTCCTTGGATCAAAACTCTTTATTATGGGCGCACTAGTATCAGGTCTTTTGTCAAACTTTATTTTTAAGAAGTTACTATCATCAGCTTTACTAATACTATTATTATTAACATCTCTACATTTAAAGTAATATGTAATCCCTCCAATTTTCTCAACTTCTGTCATGTTTATTTCCACAATATGTTCAAGTGGAAATGCTCTATCTCCAAAGGTCACAGAATCTTCATAACTTGTTCCAATTTTAGTAGAATATCTACAATCAGCTCTTTCATTAGTCACAATAGTCACTTTGATAGTATTAATATTCCATGATAATAAAGATGGAACTTCATAAGATTTAGAACTTGAACTAAATTCATCAACTTTATTTCTTATACTATCAAATGTTTCTATTTTAATATTATTTATTACTGGTATTGTTAAATCTTCAGGATCTTTTTGTAAGCATAATCCTTCTTTTCTTCCAGTTTCATTTAACGGCGCCCATAAACAATGTCCACTATTTGGATCATCTTCTAATTTTCCACCTAACACATTACATCTTTCTTCTGTACAATACCACTGCCCCTCCCCAGACCCACACAAATCACATCTTGAATTATCAGTAATTGGTTTATCTTTTTCAGGCATGCAAATACCACTATCAAATGCCTTAGCTGTAGTAATAAATTGTGCTGCTAATCCAGCCCATTGTAATGTCTTAACTACACCTTGCGTTAATGCAATGTCTGGCGGCCCTTCAATACCATTAGGTAACTTTTCAAAAAATGTATCAGTCCTTCCTTTTAATACATCAGTAAAAATATCTTTTGCCTTATCAGTTGTGAACTTTCCAGACTTGCCTGCCAATTTGACTAATCCAACTGCAGCAGAGGGTGCAATTGCTTTAGTCACTAAAGAAATTCCAAGATATTTTCCAAATCTATCTTCTTCCTCCCTATTTAATTCATTTAAATCATTTAAGTTAATGTCCTCTTCAGAAATAGTTTTAGTCGCCCCATTTGTTAAAGTTAATACAGGCCCTAATTTTACTTTTCCATCAGTAATTATATCACTAGCTAAATTATATTCAGAAATTTCAGAGCCTTCAGCAGCCCCAACACCATAAAATGCTCCAATAAGCCCCCAATAAAGTGTAGTAGGTCCAGGACCTTTGCAAGCTTCAATAGCACCTAATGTAATAGCTTGACCAATAAATGGTAAATGATGACCAATAAATGCTGCAAATGCAGCACTTCCACAAGTCCCAATAGCCAATCCTGCAGTAGCACCTAATCCACCAGTAATCTGTGGCTCAAAAACACAATCACCCATAGAATTACACTCTTCTCTAGTACAAATATTAGTTGCACTATCTCCACCTTGTCCACAAACATTACATCTATTTACAGGATCTCCATAATTTCTGCTCCCTTCTCCAGGTGGATATTGAGGATTACAACTTCCTAATGGAGGCCAAATAAAATCATCATCATAAGCATTATCATTAAATATACTCCCACAATCGCCATTTCCAAAATCTTCACATTTGTCAAACCTCCATGCTCCGCCCTCACTACATGCTTTCCCAACAGTGCCTATTAAAAGTTGACCAAAAATAGGTGCAAATCCTAAGTAATCAGATGCTGGTATAGCTCCGTTTCCTTCTCCACATTTACTACATTCCTGCCAATTATTTTTTCTCCATTTTGCATTAAACATACCATCAGAACTAACTCCTTCTACGCATCTTCTTTCTCTATTAAAGTCAACATTATCAGATTCAACAACACCCCACTGACATCTTAAAATATAATTGCTTAATCCTTTGCTTCTTTTTTCATTGTCAAAATGCCCACCAAGAACATTTGAACAAACACTCTCTCCAGATTTTAGTTCATTAGGATAACAATCAGGACAATCTTCCACACATTTTGTACTTACACATTTAGCATCTTCCCCACCTTTATCATCTATGTCATTACAAATTTCATCAGGATAATTACATTCTTGAGTTACCTCTTCCCTATTATTGTTACTATCATACCAATAAACACTATATTTATCATTGTCACTTGTGCCATCACCACATGACTTATATGCATGTGAATTTACAAAACACCCTATAACATCTCTAGCATATTTATTAGCAAAGAACTCTCCATTGCAATTAGTTCTTGTTGTTGACCTACATCCATTTTCAGTTTTACAAGTCCCAATATCTGCACCTCTACATGAATTATCACATTCTAATGCATTTGTAATACCACTATTAAAAGCACTAGAATCTCCATTTGCTAAGTCTTGAATACAAACTTTTTTTTCTTGTAAAGAACAAACACTCCCACCAACATTACAACATCCTACTTGACATTCTCCAACACTTCTTATATCTTGGCTAAACCATTTTCCTTGATTATTATGAGTACATTCTACTTTAAACTTATTTGCTAAACACTCGCCTGTATCACTAGGAACACAAGTTCCTAGTTTACATTCAGAAACATCATTACTACTACAACTTTTATAACTAGATAAGTAGCCAGCTTTACATCCACCATAATCTTGAAAATTTATATCTGTACTCTCAACACAGAATTTATTATCATTAGTCCACTGACAACAATTAACAATCTCTGCCTTAACATCCATCAACCCCAAAATAAAGTAAACTAAGAAAATTAATACAAAAGCAACTATTTTTTTATTATTGTCCATTTTGAATCACGAAATGAAAATCAATAGGCTCTTCTTTAGCTTCAGTTATACTTGAAAGATAAACAAAAGTATCTCCTAGTGAATATTGCATTCCAATTGTTGCCAAAGGTTCATTATCTCTAATGTATTTATCTACATCAAAACTATTCCCAGTACATTCTTCGTTTATTATGTCACTAGCAACCTTATGTAATTTTCCTAATCCAATAAAAATCTCACTGAACATACTATCAACATTAGCACTATAATCTCCTTTGGAAATAGTCAAGGGATAGTTTATGTTAATAGCAACCTTGTTATATTTAATATCAGATGTAACTATAAGATTTCCATCACTTACTTTAATTCCACTTTCTTCAAAGAATTTAAACTCGTCAATGCATTTACTAATCTCATTTTGAGTAGAATCAGAATTCATATAATCATCAAATTCTTTACTAATAGACTTGAGTAAAGGCAAATTATTTATTCTTTCTCCATTATTTATATAACAACCATATGCAATTTTATAATCTCCAACAAGTTTATATTTAATAGGTTTGTAATAACCTCCTTGCTTGCCAATAAGCCTTAATCCTTTTAAAGATTCTTTATCAACACAATCTACAACTAATTTTTTAACAGGCTCTATTTGTGATGTAACAAACCTTTCATTGCTTTCTGTATCTTCTGTAGTATCTACTTTATTAGTCCTTTGAAAATAAACAAATCCTATTATTATCACAATAATTAATCCCAGAATTATGAATATAGTAACTTGGCCTCTTTTTAGCATATTATAAAAACCCCAAATATAATTTATAAACGTTTCTATCCACAGATTTTACTAATTCCTGAGTATTTAACACATTCCCTTAGATGTAATAAGCTACCATCCAAAGTTGCGTAACAAGCAGTGGGACAGTCATCACCACCCTTACATAACTGTGCTATGCATCCAGTTCCTTCACATGAACTAAATAGTCTCTGAGAATTTGTATCAGCAAAATTACCACAATAATACTTTACTTGATTATTATATTTAGGGCCAGTCCAAAGTCTAACATCTTTTATTCCGTTTACACCTTGCTTTCCTTCTTCACCAACCCAGTCCCAATAGCAGTTTGCTTCATCATTACAAATTTTTGTAGATACACATTCTTTATTAAGACACTTATATTTAACATCTTTATCACAATGATCATAGCGACTACCTGTCCTACAAACAAAAGTATTACATTCATTTCCATCTTCTTCATCTATTTGCCCATCGCAATCATTATCTTTTCCATCACAAAATTCTCTATTTAGTGGGTAAGGATTATTAGTAGAAATACATCTTCCACAACTGTCTCTAAGTTCTTCATCTATTTGCCCATCGCAATCATTATCTTTTCCATCACATATCTCTTCTAATGGTTTTCCTAAAGGACATTCTACACATCTCCCACTATTGCATAATTGTCCTAATGGGCATATACCAATAGTCTCATCTACTTTCTCATCGCAATCATTATCAAGACCATCACAAAATTCTCTAGAAGGTGTACAAGGCTCTTTACCAACAAAATAATCATTAGCTATATCATCTCCATCAGATTGAGAATTTGAAGTAGGATTGTCAATTATTTTATTACTATTAGGATCAGATTTTTGAGGTTCTATATTAGAATTGCAACTACCTATAAGAAAAATTAATAACCCCAGAAAAATAAGAATATATTCTTTTTTCATATCAACCTCTTCAAATTAAGAATTAAATTTACAATATATAAACCTTTTGTATTACATATATCACTATCCCAAAAAATAAACCAACATATGTAGTGTAAAAACTAACACAATAGTTACGCCAACAATTAAAGAACTTAATAACATAGTATACCTAAGATAATCTATTATTTTGTTAAATACTTTCGTGTCTTGCCTTTATTATTATATCTGTTCCTAAGCTTGGCCAAAACTTTGCCAATCTTTTAAATCTTAATTTATTTAAAGATATATAATCTGATAAACGATTCTCAATTGTTAGTCCATTCCTTTTAAGCAACTTTTCAAGTGTTGGAACTGTAAAATACCTTATGTGACCTACGCTTAAGTCATCACCTTGTTCATTAATAACTCCAATATCTATTTGGGGGCTTATTCCAAATAATAACCTTATTCTTCTACTTAACGCTGCTAGGTTGGGGGTAGTTATAATAATAAATCCATCATCTTTTAATACTCTTTTCATCTCCTTGACTAACTTATCAGTATCATAAATATGTTCAATTATTTCACTAGCAACTACAACATCAAAAGTTTTCTGTTTGAATGGTAGGTCTTCTTCTATGTTGTGAAGTATACATTTAAGTCCTTTTTCCTTACAAATTCTGAATGCTGACTCAGAATTATCAACACCAACAACTTTATTATTATTTTTAATTAAGATGTTCATTAAATATCCATTAAAACAACCAACATCCAATACATTTTTACCATCTTTAATAAAGTCAAGTATTATTCTAGTCTTCTCATCAATTTCAACATCCTTATAGCCATAATTATATTTCTTAGTGTTAAAATCACTCAACTTGTCCATACTTATCCCCACAGTATTTCATTTATCTTATCTTTCTTACAGGAAGACTAAATTATATTAATAATTTTCTACCCTAGGAGCCAAGATTGTGCTAAGTTGAAGTTTATCCTTAAGTAAATAATCAATTCTTAATGGGTAATCCCTATCAAATTGCAAAACAACTTTATCCGATAATTTCCCACCCTTAACAATCTTTTTTAAATATTCTATAGAATATCTTGCCTTAAAAGATTCGTTGCCATTTAAACTAATACTAGCCCCAACATCTTCTGCGATTTCTATACTTCCTTCACTAATATTACCCTCAGAAGCTATTACAAGTTTATTAGACTCCGCAATTAAACTTATACTATCAGATATAATATCCATATCTTGTATTGCTTCATCAAATAAAGAAGAATTCATCTCAATTTTCATCTTAAACTTTAAATCTGGGATATTTTGCTCTTTATTTTCAAGGTCCAATAGTGAAATACTAAAAGTTCTTATAGTCTCGCCTCTTAATTGTAGCTTTAATTTCTTTTTTGTATCATCTAATTGTATAATAACAGTATCAGAAGGTTTCGCTCTTTTTAAAACCTGCTTTATGGAATCTAAGCTAACACCTATACTAACATTACTATTTACTTGGTAATCAACAAATGCACTACTAAAAAGCCTAAAAATAATCATTGCAACATTTGAAGGGTCAATAGCAACTAACTCTATTTTATCCTTATCAATATTTAATTTTACATCATTAACTAATTCTGAAATTGCATTTATTGGGTCCTTTAATAACCTAGGCTCTGTAAGTGTTAATTTCATAACCATTTATCAGCAGTAACCGCTTAATAAACTTTTGCATACATTCATAATATATTCTCTAAAATATCCAAAAGAAACTAATATTAACGCTAAAATTAATATTCTTAAATAAACATTGCTATTACTCATCATAGTTCTATTAGCAGTATAATTAAATTTTTGTCTTGAAACAATAAATAAGACCAAATATGAAACTGAAACGAAGATTAATGGTAAAATTATATTAACAAAATTAAAATTAAATAATGTCTCAATATCTTTTAAATTTAAAGAAACAAAACTTAAAATTATTAATATAATTATTGATTTAAACCATTTTATAATACTATATTTACTTATACCTTGATGTACTTGTATTATAAAAAACTCAATAACTGCTAATATTAATCCTAAAATAATAGAAGAAACTAAATAACTAAATATGACCATAACTATTTAAAAATTATTTTATTTAAATAATTTATTATTCTAAAAATTCCTTAACTCTTTTATGCAATACTTTATCAACCTTAGATAAATCTTGTACTAAGTCTCCTTGAATCTCTACTCCACTAACTAGTCCTATAATAGTTCCAAAAACCCTAATATAATTTCCTAATGGTATCTCTAGATTAGAAAAGACGATCTTTGCTTGCCCAGTTCCATCATCAATCAAAAAAACTTCATTCTCAACTAAAATAACAACCCCAGAAATAGCTACTTTTTCCCCAATATTTTTAACATTTCTTATAAAAGTTTCTCTAGCAAACTTTACCATATTTAACTATATTCTCTCCAACGTTTGCCGCATTTACAACATTCATAAAACTTAGTTTCTGCTTCATCACTTGATCTAGTCTGAGCCATCCAATAATAAGCTTTTTTATGTCCACATCTATCGCAATCTATCTTAACTTTAGGCAAGGTTTCTATAGTTTTATCTACAACTTCTATTTTTTCTTTATCTTCTAAAGCAACCTTCTCTTTAAGGATAATATTCTTTTTTTCTCTAGTCTTATAATTACAATTATTACAAACTAGTTTACTTCTTTTACCACTTTCCTCTAATAATAAAATTGACCCACATTTAGGACAAAATTGAATTTTTATCAGCTCCCTATTAATTACTAACCCACAACCTAACAACCTATTTATTTAAGTAATTTACTATTTTGCTTTTATACCAATTTGATTTAGTATATCTACAAATAATATTTTAACCCATCCTAATAAAGGTATTCTAAAAACTGCAGTACCTATTATTTTATTTTCAGTTATTCCTATTTCACCAAGTCCTTCAAAAGAATCTGCATTATTATCTCCTTTAGTTTGAAATAAGTAATTATTGTCTTCTTTATATTTTTTAACTACTCTATGTATTATAGGATCATTAGAATTACCTCTAAAAACTATAACATCACCTGTTTTAACATCTTTAACATTTTTTCCTCTTAATATCATTATATCTCCTTTATTAAAACCATTCTTAAAAGGCCATTTTTTTGCATCAGTTTTACTAAAACCATAGTTTTCATACCAATCACTTTGGGACCTCCACCATTCATCAAAACTTGTTTGATGCTCCATACTGCTACTAACAACTGCCACAATAGGATGGGTAGTTCCAAATAATATTCCTAATAATGGATAAACAACAAACTTCACAATAACAAAAGCTAAAACTAAGTTTACAAGCCAGGAAGATAAACTATCATCTTTCCATAGAAATTTCCAAACTTTAGAAAATCCTTGTTTAATACTCATTCCCATCATCACCAAACATAAAGCATAAAAAACTTTTTATTATAAGTATATATAAAAGTTATGCAGATTCCTATTGCTATCTAAAATAAAATTGCCATGATTTATTAAATTACAACTCTTTTCCAATAAACTAATATTCTCAAACATTATAAAACAAGGGTTTATATTAATTTTATATTTTCCATTATCAAATAAATATTTTCCATTTAATACAAATGAACTAAAATCCCAAGAAAAGCTTATATAATGCTGAAATAAAAAGAAAATTGTTGAAAACAAGAATATTATAACTAAATATTTATCCCTAAAAATTACACTTTCTTTAGTCATATATAATTATAAATAAGAAAAATAGTTAAAATTATTCTAATAACTCTTTCCAACTCCAAGGTCTATTTAAAATTAAATGTTTACACTTAACACTAGTATCAGCATAAATCTCAAACCCCTTATTTCTTGCATCAATGCAAAAAGAAATATCGTCAAATTGCTTTTTAAGCCCAGAATTATATTTAAAATTTATATTTTCCAAGACTTTTCTGCTTATTAAAATACACCCAAGTCCACTTAAATCCACCTTAAATAAATCTCCAGAATTAACATAGTTTAAAGCTACAGGTACATACCTAATCTTAGTAGGATCATCTTTTTTTGCAACCCATAACATAGGCAATAATCTCTTTTGATTTCCTCTAGTATATTGACCAAAATAAACCCCACTTACAATATCCTTTTTATGTCTTAATAGCTTCTCAATTACGTCATTAGGGGGAATAACATCTTGCTCTAGACTTAAGAAATAATCATAATTTTCATTTAATGCAATATCTCTTAATATATTTCTAGATCTTACTATTCTATCTCTAGCAGACTCACTGTAAGTACATTTAATAACCCTTGTTTGGCTGTCTTCAAGATTTTTATAATAATCTTTATCATAAGAATTATCTACAAGAACAACACTATAGTTGTTATAACTTAGATTCTTAACACTTTCCTTATAATCACTAAGGCAGTATTTATGATAATCAGAAGTTGGACATCCCACCAATACTTTTGGCTTATTCATTTACTTTAACTTACTAACTTTATCTAAAAGCTCTTTATTTCTTTTTTTTAACCTGTCTATAGCATTTAAAAGGCTTTTTCTAGCATTTTCTTTATTATTAGTTTGAAGGCTAAAAATAGGGCTACTTACTAATGGATGTTCTATATTATAACCAGCTACCTCCACAGAATTGTCTTTCCAGAGTTCATCTCTAATAGAATTAGCTAATGTATGGTCTTCTCCTTTAATTTCAAATTTTATTCTACTAGTCCCTTTCTCAATAAACTTTATTTCCATGATATATTACTTAAGAAGAAATTTTAAAAAGCTTTCGTTTTAATAAAAGTAAACCAATAATTTCACTTATCCTTTTTAATTAAATCACCTATAGTAAAAATACTTACTTTATTAACATGACCTATAGAACTATTTAGTTTAACTTCCTCTATAATTTTTATTCCTAAGAATAATTCTAATCTCTTAGCTAGTTCTATAGAAGGCTCTATTCTATTATTTTCAAGCCCCTTCAATAAAGATTCTTTAATAGACAATTTTGCTGCTAATTCATCTTGTTTTAAACTCAATTTTTCTCTAGATATCCTAATAAGCTCACCATAACCTTGCTTAAGAATAATATCGTTAATCACAAAATCTCTATTTCTGGGTTTAATTACATTAGCTTTATTATAATTACTAATTTGTGATATCACCTTGCCATGACTTGAACAATTACCACAAACATTAAGCTTAACTCCTTCAATTATGGAAGTAAATAATTGACCTCTACTACCACATAACTCGCAAGCCATAAAAATACTAAAATATTTATCCTTATAAAACTTATTTTTTATTAATAATATCTATAACTTCATTAACATTAGTTAATCCTTCATATTTATCTTCAAAATTTACAATGATAGTAGGCCCAAATGTTATATTATAATAATTTATTAGAGCACTAACAGAAGGATCATTACTCAACTCTCTGTCTATGGATAAAACAGTAATATTTTGTAATCTTCTAACAACTGCATCTAAGATATATCCTTGCTGTATAGACTCCCTATTATTTTGATCATAAAAGAACAATATAACATACCTATCATAATTACAATTATCTTTAAGTTCCTTAAGCAAAATATAAAATTTTATTTCAGAAACAAAATATCTTTTCTTTAATGAAAGATATTCATTATCATTAAATATTCCCCTAACCTCATAATCAGTAAGCACTTTTCCAGTTTCTGCCAAATGCTTACTTAAATCATTAAGTCTCTGTGTAGTTAAATAACAAACATCTCCATGAAACAAATTAAGAAATTTTTGTTCGGTTACATAACTATCTCTTTGGAAGTCATCTTCTTCTAATTTTTCTACTACATCACTTATCCTAGATTTATCTAAGCTATAACCTAATAGAAATCCAGCTAAAAAGATTAATGTAGTAATTACTAAACTAATCAAAAGCATTGTGCGTTTTTTCAATATCCTTACCATTTCTTCTTAGATCCTATAATTTCCTTAGTTAAAGCTGCTAGCCAATGCGCGACTCTTAATGAAGGATAAATAGTTATATATAAAATAAGCGCAATTGGAAATTTCCACTTTTCATTAGCAAATTTATGTGCTTTGTTATATATGTAAAATGCTAGAATTAATGATATAATCATTGGAAAAATTATTTTTAAGTCTAACTTAAATATCAATTCTTTTAAAGTAGGAAGTTTATAAGAATAAATAATATCAAGCTTATAAGAGATTAACTTTAAGATAAAATTATAAAACAACCTTAATATTTCATAGGATGCAAGAATAAAAATTAATATAACTAAAAAAACAGTTAAGAAATTAAGAGGTACTTGAAATAATCCAAAAAATCCATGTTTCTTACTAAAAAACAAATTCCTATATTTATTAGTATTATACAAATATCCCCTGAACCATCTAATTCTTTGATTCCATAAACTCTTAAAATTATTAGGAACACTAGTATAGGTAATAGAATTAGTAGCAATCTTAATATTGTATCCATTATACCTTAATTTCATAGCAATTTCCAAATCTTCTGTTAAATTATTTTCATCAAAACAACCTAATTTTTTTACAACATCAGTTCTAAATATAGTTAAAACTCCGGGAGTTATAAACAAAGTATCAACATTAGACATTAATTTCCTACTAAAAGCAGAAAATATATATTCTAAGTGCTGCATTTTCTCAAAAATAGTCGTAGGATTCTTAACCTTAGTTAAAGAGATTACTGCTCCAATATTACCATTATCAAATAAATGCATCATATTATTAAGAGAATCTTTGTTAACTATAGAATCTGCATCAACAATTCCAAAGAATTCACTTTCCACCTTGTTTAAGGCAGCATTAATAGAAGCTGCCTTTCCACTATTCTTTTTATCGATTAAAATAACTTGTTTTGATTGGTAAGCCCTAACAATATTGGAAGTATTATCTGTGCTACCATCATTAACCACAATTATTTTCAATTTGTCTTTAGAATAATCCAAACTTAACAATGAGTCTACTGTTTCTTTTATACAACTTTCTTCATTATATGCTGGAACAATTATTGACACATTAGGACATTTATTAACCACTAATTTATCGCGTTTGTTCCTAAACAAATAAACTTGTATCCAAAATAATGCAATAAACAAAGTAAGAAAAGATACTATCATAAGTAAATATTCACTCAAAATTACTGAAATACTTTCCATATAGTTACGCCTTCATTTTCAAAAACTATTCTAAATCTTTTATCATTATTTAGGTAATATGGTAAATATGTATTTCTAAGCTTATTTTTATATAATAAATTATAAGTATAATCATCAAACATAATATAGTCTACAGAATAATCTTTAATAAATTTATTGGCTGCATTTATATCTTGTGCATAAAAGAATTCATTCATATCAACATATCTTTTATTTAATTTAGGGGCATAAATAAAATAACTGTCCATTATATTTCTAATTCCAGCATATGTAATATAGTGACCTAATTTATAATGTGCAGCTACCGTGTCTTTGGAATCCACATTATTCTCTAAGAATCCAATACCTTCAACAAGAAAAACATTAGGCTCTAAATTTATAGTTCTGCCTATATAAGAAATACCAAAAAATGCAATACCTACTACAAGTATAAATATCGTAGTTTTCCTTATAATCTCACTTTCCCATTTATCATGAAATAAATTAGTTAATCCAATACCTGCAAAGATAGCAATCATTATACTAAAGTAAAATAAAATTTCTAAATAAAGACTTGCTAAGATAATAGAAATAAAAAATAATATATAGATAAAAATCTTAACATTCTTCTCTGACTTAAGACTATTCAATCCAAACAAAGAAAGTACTACCGCAAAGAAACTTAAACCAAAATTAGCCCCAAGTTCAGAGAAATAATTAATTATACTATTATCATTAGCCTTAAAATTAATTGGTTCTGGAACTCCAAATAAAAATAGATAATAAATATAAGACACAGACATAACAAGAATTGCAATAATTAAAAATTTTAATTTTGATCTATCTATTATTAATATATATAAAACCAAAATAAACAAAACAAATAGGCCAAAAACAAAAGAGAATAATGGAATTAAAAATAATATTAACAAAGACAATGCATGATTAATTTTTTTATTAGAATTCATTAAGTAAAAAGAAATAAATGATAATGCAATAGTAACAATAACAGAACTACTTAAATTAGATGCATATATAAATGCAGGACTTAATATCAATATAAAAACAATAAGTATCCTTTGTAACTTAGAAAATTTTAGCTTATATAAAATAAGATAAAGCATAAGTATACTTAACAAACCAAAAAATATAGATAAAAACCCAGATATTAGATGGATATTTATAGGGATAATGCTGTAAATAATAGATAAAACAATAGGCCAACCAAGATTATAACTAAAACCCCTCCCACCATAACTTAAATAATCATAATTAGGAATTTGATCTTCTCCGGCTACTACCATAGCCAATCTCACATTTAAATAACTCTCACTTCCCATTAAGTATCCATTTAAATAGTAATACCTTAGAAAGAAGGGTACTAGAAGTATAAATAAAGAAATTAAGATTAAAATAACAAGTATTTTAATATCAACATTCAACTTGGTAGAATTTGTTTCCTTTATATTGCTCAACTTGTGTAAAACATTTACCATCTTTTGCATATCTTAACTCTTGGAGATTATATTTTAATTTAGTTCTTTCAGATAAATATATATATCTAACTCTATATTTTTTAAGAGTATCTAAAACCATGTTCCCATTCCAGGAATTATAAACAGATTTAATATCACTAAGTCTTTCTTCTACATTAGGTGCCATTAAAAAGTACGTATCTGCTACATTTTTACTATTTGCAAAATAATTTATATAATGACCTTCTTCTATATCAGCCAATACAGTGCTATTGTCATCTATTCTACCACCAATTCTTTGTATAACATCTATTTCTTCATTTGTTATTGTCTTGTCTATAACATTATAAGCTACTCCAAATACAGGATATATAGAAAAAACTCCTAGTACAATTAAACTTATTATAAAAAATATCTTATAATTACTGAATTTTGTAAATTCTAAATAAGACAAAAATTGCTTTAAGGCCACACCAGTTAAAACACAGAAACTTAAAGCCACAAATGTCATTGCAATATAATAATCTATTAAATTTAAAACTAATAAAAGTAATATCCCTAAAATTAAACTACTAAATAAGTAAACACTATTTTTTCTATATCTAAAAATACCTATATATATTCCAATGCTCCCAAATATAATAGGTATAATTCCTATATAAGTCAATGTATCAGTTAAGCTTGTAAAGGCAAAACTTAATAGTTCTTTAGGTGTATTTCCATAAATAAAATTTAAACCATATTCTAAGAATGCCTTATTAAATACTATGAATTGTACAATAGTTATAACAAATATAGAAAACAAGATAGCTTCTCTTTTAATCCCTTTAAGTGACATAGATTCAGAAATTAAGAGTATAGTGTAAAATATCAATGCTAAAACAAAAATAAATGCAATAGGATGTACTAAAGCAAGAATAAATGAAAAAATCAAAAATAAATATACATTTTTCTTATTATAAATTAAGTATAAAAATAAATAAAACATAAAAAATATAATAGGTAATGCTAACGAATATATACTTCCTTGATTCAATGTTCTTTGCAACACAACAGGAATAAACCCTGATATTAAACTACAAAATAAAGCGATATAACTATTTTTAACAATAAGTTTAACAATAAAGAATATAATTATAGGCAAAAAACTTATTAAAATTTCTGGGATAAATTTCAATGCCAAAGAAGCAGACATAAAATTAGTAAAAAACCCAATAAAATAATAAAAAAACATTGGATACACTATTTCCCTACCACTATAGCTTAAATCATCATATTTTAGTTCCCCATTATTTATAAAATTCTCTAAGTTTCTTAGATGAAAATAAGAAAAATCACTACTTAAATTATCAGTTTTAACTACAAATGATATTCTAAAAACTAGATTTAAAATAAATATTAATAACAACAATACATAGGCTAATTTAACCTTCATTTTTAACTTCATTACTCTGGTTTAATTCATTAATATTAGAATCAATAACATTAAAATAATCATAAAACTTAGGAGTCACTTTTAAAAGTCTAGTTCTTCCAGATTTTTCCGATATTATAAATCCTTCTTCAAGTAGTATCTTAATATGATCATAAGCAGAAACACCCCTTATTTTTATCACATCAGCTTGTAGAGATGGTTGTTTATGCGCAATAACAGCTAAAGTTTCTTGAACAGGCTTAGTTAACTCAGTATCAGTAAGTAAACCTTCTGTTAGATACAAATAGTCAGATTTTATATTCATATTCCACTTATCAAATTTACAACTAATTTCTAATGAAGTATCCCTTGACTTATAATCCATTTGTAGTTCACTTAAAGCCTCTTTTACTAAACCAACACTTCCAACACCCACAAATTTACTTATTTCCTCAACAGTTAATGCCCTAGACACAACAAATAAAACAGATTCTATTTTATTCTTTAAATCACCCATATTTATTTAATATATAAGCTATTTTTAAAGTTTATGATAATAACTTTTATTAAGAACTTCTTTTTTTAATCTGTTTTTTACCTTTTCTACTAATTTTATAAATTATATAAAACGTAAATAGGACCAGTAATACTAGTAATAAAATAATCATAAAATTTTGTTTAGCCGGACTACTTTGAACCCCAAACTTAAACTCAGCTGCATAAACACTTTTTAGAAGAATACTTATTCCAAAAGTATAAACAAAACCTCTTTTAATACGCATATATTTATCTAAACTTAACTATATTTAAGCTTTTCTTTTTATAATTACTTAAGTAAAGCACTAACATTTCTTAGCAGGTCTTCAACCCAACCAAATAAACCCACATTTCTACTTCTTGTAACACTTTGAGTAGACTGTATATCAGCATTTAAAACTTGAACATTTTCGTTATTATATATTTTAACATTAGCTTCTTCGACAGCAGGAACAGCCAAATAAAACTTCTTTTCTCCAACATCTACTAAACCACCACTAATCTTATTATTTTCTCCAACATCAACAAACATCTTAGAAGGATCTTGAAACATACTTGAATAAATTAATTTATCCTTATCAAGTACTTCAATCTTAAAATTACCAGCTTTTAAAGAACCAGGAGCACATCCAACTTTTGTAGAATGATCCAAATAAGTTATTAATCCATCTTTATAATGTAATTCTAAAAGCAAATAACTTTGTTTATTACAATCTATAGCTCCATAAACACTCATGCTTAATAATAATATTACTATTGTATATATCTTGAAATTAAATATTCGTTCCATGATCCATATTCCTTCCCTATAAGATAATTTCTCATAATACCAGTTTCAATAGACCTATAAAAATTTATCTCTCCACAACCTTGGTAACATCCAGTACCATTAAAGAAATTCCATCTTGGACAAGTTTCTACATCACAATTTTCAAACCTACTTAAGTCAATAGTTATCCCTTCTTCCACATATTCATCAGCTAAATTACAACAAATATGGACAAATTCATGAGGAACAACTAATGGATCATCAGCAGTATTAATAGAAGCTAGATTCAAATAAGCACTAGACCTTATAGGTACAATAAAATCTTTAATTGAATCTCTATCATACAAAACAATAATATAATCATTAGGACATCTAGAGGCAGCACTTCTAGTACTTAGCTCGTCACAAATTATAGTATTATCAACAACATCGCACTTCACATTACTATCCATAACAGAATAAAAATTAATGTTTTCAAAATTTGATTTAAAAGGTTCTAGATTCTTAAAACCAAATTCTCCATTAATATACATATCGATATCGCTTAAAAACTTTTTATTATCACTATAACCATAAGGCAAAAATACTACATTCACTTTTTCATTTTTTCCTTCATTAACTACAAAACAATCACTGCTTCGCTTAGTATCATCAACACTAGTTTTATTTACCCTTAATATAAAAATAATAGACACTATAAAGATAAATATAACGATTATTTGAACTTTATTCAAACGAAGCATAAGATTTAACTTGAATTTATATATTTAAAAGTTACGCAAGTATTATTCCAGTGTGTTATCCCGAAACTATTTCATAAGGCTGATTTAGTTAGCTTTATGAAACTAAAAAGAACTAAACTTCTTGAGACCTTAAGAAAGCTAAATAATGGAGCTACAGCCTATCAAGCTAGGAAAGTAG
>Ga0209542_10000616_pt1 | contig 85553 bp, 94 predicted proteins | sample RifCSPhighO2_01_FD_184028 | JGI IMG/M metagenome (GOLD analysis project Ga0209542, IMG submission 184028) | Soil microbial communities from Rifle, Colorado - Rifle CSP2_plank highO2_0.1 (SPAdes) (version 2) | ecosystem: Environmental > Terrestrial > Deep subsurface > Rock core/Sediment ...
GGCAGTGCCTATCAGGAACGCTTATTACAGAAAATTGTGCAGGGAAAGCGCAAAGAAGATTTCTCACCACTGGACATCTATCAGTTTGTTGATCCCGATAATAGGAAAGCTTTTATCGAAACTACGGAATTCTCTCAACAGCAGCAGATTCGGTTTGATTACTTACTTTCACAGGCCCAAGAACAGATATTATTTTTCTCGGGCAATCTTTCCTGGGTGGAGTTAGGGCCAAATATTCACAAAGCGTTAGAAGATCTGGGCAAGAGAAAAATCCGTATAAAAGTCTTGACCAGAGTTGATATCACTTCACAGAAAAATACCGAAGAAATGTTGGCGCTGAATCAGCGCGTGGGCTGGGATGCAGTGGAGATACGTCATTGCGAACAGCCGCTGCGAGCGATATTGGTGGATGATCGTTTTGTATCTATCAAAGAAGTGATGAGTCCTCTTTACTGCCGGGAATTGAAAGAGAAGACCTTTCTGTTTTATTTAATTCAGGATACAGAATGGATCAACTGGATGCAGAAAGTATTCTGGAATTTATGGGGGCAGAGTATTGATTCTTCTGAAAGACTGAAAGCGCTGGAGTCGGTGAATAGATTGAAGAGAGAATAAATATTATTTATCATCAGCATTTTGTTCTTCCAATTGTCCCCTAAATTTATCTTCACTACTAAATGCCCCAACATCTTTAAACCTACCAAAGCCGAAGAATTTAGCTATTGCTTTCATTTTACTATAACTAATATTAATTGGTTATATTAAAGTATTCCAGAAACAGGTTAAAGATTATCCTAAAGCCAAATCCATCTTGGCAACCTCAGCGCTTTGTACACCTTCTATCTGACCCATTTTCTGGGCAATGCCGTCAAAGTCAGCACCATCTACATCGTACATAGCCAGAACAATAACTGCCTTCAATCCGAAAGCAAAAGGTTCGATCTTGGTCTGCATTTCACCAATGGAGCCTGCTTCTTCAGCTATTTGCAAAGCTTTGGTTTTGATTGGTTCCAAATCTACGTCAGGAGATTCAGGCATTAATTTGAAAGTGATGATTGCTTTGGCCACAAACTTCTAAAAGTTTGATCATTATGGCGACTGCGCTTTCTGCGAAAGCTTAGTCACCGCGTGACAAACTGACCCCCTTGATTCTTTTTTTCCATTTTAGTTGCCGGTGGTAATTATCTAGGTAATTATCTAATTAGGCCCTTCAAATCCACAGGGGCAGGTGTATTTTAACCCATTTACCCTGGCGAAAGAACTGCGTACTATTTCATAGTCGCCGCACTTCGGGCAGAGAAAAGTAACTGCGCCTTCATCATTGTCAATTCGTTTCTTAGTAGATATACATACTTTTGCTTGCATGTTTGTACCAGACTGACGGTTATTTATAAAGTTTTTTGTTAGATAAGAGAGATAATTCATGGTTTACAGACAAATAGAAATTCATTAGAACCTTTTCTTGCCCCAATTCCCCCATTATTATGTTGATGTTTATATCGTTCTATCGAAACATCTCTATGTGGAGATATTAAACCCGCCATCTCATCAAGGGTAAGAATGCTTCTGTCATTATACGAAATTAACCAAAAAGGAATGTGTAAACTCTTTTCAAGTAATTCTTGAAAAGAACTTTTAATTTCAGATTTTTTTTCAAATCCACTATGCTTTTTTGGAGACATTTTTGTTTTATGAGCAAGAGGGACATCGCGTAAGTAGCCGACATATGTTTGCAGAAAATGATAAAATCCATGATAATTACTTGCAACAACAAAATATGGTGGATCAAAATATGCTAAGTCGACATCTACTGTAGGGACTAAATCCAATACGTCTTCATTAAAAGCTTTATTGTCTTTACTATTATTGAATACAGCCCCATTATATTGCTTGATATATTCTACAAAATTTGGCTCTATAGGTTCGTTAAGTTTGGGATTTCTACTAACCCGAGCCGGACTTAACCTATATTCCATGGTTCTGGTATGACAAAAATTTCCAAAAGGTACTTTCCTAGTGAGGGTCCGACAAATTGCCGTATATGCCAAAGCTCTTTTGTATTCATGATCAAGATTTTGGATATTTGCTGCCAAATTGTCAAGAAACCGACATTCTTGCGGAGTAAAAAATAAATCACTGAATTGTCTTTCAATAAAATCATCTCTATGTTTATTTTCTTTGACTAAATCTTCTATATCTTTAGCAGAAAGGGCAGTATCATTATTTTCTACTAACGCTTTTGCTGTTTGATAGCAAGAAGATAATATGTCATTACTAATTACCCGAAAACCCTTTCTCTTTAAAGTGTACCCAACAATTGAACTTCCGCTAAAACCATCAAAGCAAGATTCAGCTTCCCTTGGTAAAAAAGATACTATCCAATCTAATAATTTCTCTTTATTCCCAAAATATTGTGGCTGTGGAAATTCAGTGACGTTTGACATAACGAATGAATTACGGGGTTATTTTAAATAATTTACCACCAAGAAGTTACTTCTCTTCCACACTTACAACTTTTCCTTCAACTTTAAACGCTACCGGCAAGAATCTCTCCACCACATACATATTGGTCTCAGCATGCTTGCTGATTTCCCCAGCTTTAATCCTAGAACCTGGCAACAGTCCCATGAATTGTATCAATTGGTCAGCCAGATGATGGTCTACGGCAGCATGAGCATCAATCTGTTTCTTCAATTCTTCGGCTGCTTCTTTGCCGATCTCTTCCGAGCTTTTATTTTTTTCAACCAAGGCATCACCAGCAAGAAGAACCGGATTATCGTAATCAACTTTTCCGTCTCTGCTGAACACACCCCAGACTAATGCTTCTCCGCCCACGCTTTCTGCTTTGGCGTATTCTACCCTGATATTGACCGGGGCATTATATTGTTTTACGCTGCCGACCAAGGCATTTCTTATTCTCTCGCCGACTTCTTTCTCCTGCAATTCTGCAGAAACATTAACAATGCCGCGGATCTGTTCCAGTTTTCCTTGCTCCTGCAGTATTATTTTAGGGACTTTGAAGGGTAATTCTTCAGCTAAAGCAGAGAATGATCCATATTTGTGGATATTGAAACGAGGACTTATTTCTAATCTGATCAATCCTTGTCCTTTGGGAAAATATCCGCGCTTGAGGATCTTCAGATCAATCTTTTCCACGAAGCGATGAAGATACGGAAGCAGAATATTCTGCAAGTAATCGACGGAAGCCTGCCATTTGCCGCAAGTTCCTCCGGTAATGTTGAAGGTGACTTTCCCAGGCGCAAACAGGCTGGGAAGAATTAATGCCTGGAGCAGAAGAGTAATACTGCCTGCTGTGCCGATATCGATATCATAAATCCCTTTCTTTATTTTTCCCGGCTTGAAGTGCAGTTCAGTAGAACCCATCTCGATGTTGTTGGTTTCAGCATGGCAAAGTTCTTTCAATGTTTTGATAGCAGTGAGATGCTGTGCTTTCAATCCGGAATCAGTCCTGCCTGCTCGGATATTGGTGACTTTGAACTCTTGGCCGGTTAAGGCTGAGAGAGCTAAGGCTGTTCGGACCAAGGCACCGCCGCCTTCTGCGTAAGAACCGTCTAGGATAATCATGCTACAGAAATTATGTTGTGGTTTTTATTAGTTGTTGTTTTACTAGAAAAGATTTTAATATAATTATTGTTTTTACCTTATTATGGCAAAACCAATAAAACGCTTGTACCGCAGCAAGAAAGACAAAGTTATAGGCGGAGTCTGCGGCGGTATCGCAGAGTATCTGGATGTGGATCCCGTGGTAGTGCGTTTGATCTGGGCCGTTTTCACTCTTATTTCTATGGGTTTAGGAATTCTTGCTTACCTTATTGCCTGGATTATTATTCCAGAAGAACCTACTTCAAAACAAAAGAATTAATAAAAAAATATGGGGACGCTGGGATTTGAACCCAGATCCGAAGCTGGCTCCAAAGAAAGTTTTGTCACTGCCTTACGGCTCAACCCTCCAATGCTGGAGGCTTCTATTCTGCCAGGATTTACCCAAACTACTTAACGTAGAATTTGGTTTATACTACGTCCCCATAAATCTTCTTCTGAGATTATGTTAATCTTGGAATCACCTATAAAAAGATTTCTACTATTCTTTCTCTTTGGAAAGCTATGCTTGGGACAAATTATCAGCCCTTCCTTAATGTTTAAATCCCTCATATATTCAATTAATTGTTTAATTTGTGACTTAGTGATGTTATTTCTTCCCCGAAAATCTTTTATTTCTACAACAAAATTCCTGTCGTCGTATTTAAACAAACAATCAACTATTCCTTTAGAAGTTCTTACTTTAGGCTTTACTTCACCTAGTTCCTTTAAGATAGAAACGATCCTTTTCTCGTAAGCTAAACATCTTTTTATTACTTTAGGATCGCGTACTCCAGAAGTAATTTCCCGCTGGGGGTACTCCACATTAGCTTCTTTGTAAGCGACCAAAATAGTTCCAAAAACTCTAGGAACATTCACCATTAGTATATCCCTAATTTGTGAAGTAGTAACGTTCGGATTATTTTTAATAAAAGAAATGACATCATTCTTTTGTTCTTCTTTACTTCTTTTGGTTAAATGTTTAGATAGGGGAACTCCGGCTTCCCCGTAAGCATCCTTTAAACTCTTATATGCTCTTTCTACTTTTATTTTTGTATTTCGCTTGATATCCATTGAAGTACAGCCAGGATGCTTTTGGATGTATCCAATCAATATTTTCTTCTTTTCTTCTATTGTTCTTCGTTCCATTTTTCATTCACCTTCAAGTTTTCACCTTAAAACTCTTGAAGTTACGAAGAAGGAGCACTTCTTGGCAAAAATTCCTTAAATTAATTCTCTGCTGGAGCTGAAAGTATTTTATGGAAGTTTTATATCATCTCTTTTTCGTTCAAAATTGTGTTAAAAATTTCTTTATATATTCTAGCCGAGGTTGACCACTGCGGGAGTGGATAAGCAAAACAGTTTTAAACTGCCAAATTTTAAAGAATTAAACAATACTGATAGTTGTCTAGTGGATGTCCAGTGGACCCCAAAACCATTATAAATCTCAATGACTTGATTTCTTTCGATGTTCACAAAAAGAGGTTCAGCAGAAAAAGGTTTCTTATCCAAACATAAAACTCTTCTGGCGATAGCGACGTTAGTAGGAACCATTGTCGGCGCAGGAATATTGGCTATTCCATATGTGGTTGCCAAGAGTGGTTTTCTTTTTGGATTAATCATCACTGTTATACTTGGGCTTTCTTTTTTACTTCTCAATTTAATGACCGGAGAAATTGTGCTGAGAACACATCAACAGCACCAATTGACCGGGTATGCAGAGAAGTATCTCGGACCGTGGGGAAAACGATTGATGATGTTTTCCATGGTCTTTGGTACTTACGGGGCATTGACAGCATATCTTATCGGCGAAGGAGAAAGTCTCAGAGCAATCTTCCGTTGGGGTAATCCCTTATGGTATAGCATACTTTTCTTTATTATCGCTTTCTTTATTATTTACCGAGGAGTTAAAGCTGCGGGCAAGGCGGAACTTATTTTGATCGGAGTATTGTTATCAATAGTAGTACTCATAGGGGTCTTCTCGTATCAAAATGTACAGATCAGCAATCTAACTTATCTTAACTGGGCAAAGTTCTTTGCGCCGTATGGTGTGATTCTATTTGCCTTGATGGGGATGCCTTCCGTACCAGAAATGCAAGAAGTCTTAGAGCGAGAGAAGCAGAAGATGAAGAAAGCCATCATCATCGGCTCAATAATTCCCATTGTGTTGTATATCCTCTTTGCTTTTATCGTGGTTGGGTTGATCGGATTAGAAAATTTTGAATTGTTGCAGCCGAACCAAAAAATAGCTACTGTAGCGTTGAGCATCTATTCTTCACCGATCTTGGGGCTGTTCGCTAATATCATTGCAGTCCTGTCGATGTTTACTTCATTCTTGACCTTAAGCATCGCTCTTATAGAGATGTATGAATACGACTACATTTTCCCGCGATCTGCCGCTTTAGTGTTAACTTTTTCCGTTCCGCTCCTTATTACACTTTTTTCTCTCTCAACATTTATCCCCATCATCGCTATCACGGGGGCGATCGCAGGCGGAGTGCAATCTATCTTAATTATTTTCACATTTTGGAAAGCAAAAATAAAGGGGGAAAGAGCGCCGGAATATTCCTTATCTGTGTATAAAACCATTGGATCACTGCTAATTTTATTATTTGGAGCAGGTGTAGTCCTTGAATTATTAGGTATATTTTAAAGTCCAACATTCTTAACCATTTGGGGATTACTGGTTGCTTGTGAATTACGCCTTGTTGTAACCACGCGGTAGAAACATTTATATAATACACTACTTCTTTGTGACAAAAGTGACTAAGAGGAGTTATACTACTATGACTGATGAAAATAAAACCAAAATTGCTGATGTAACGCCTGGCCCAGAAGATAGACCGGAAGGGCCAAGCCAAGAAGAAGTTCTAAATCAAAAATTCCAAAGATTACAAGGCAGATATGATCGCCTAGATCAAGAACAGGATGATTTAAAGAAAATATATTGGGTCTTAGAAGAAGACCTAAAGAAAGAAACAAAAAAATATGACATTTTTGCAGCTAAAACAGAAGAAGAAAAAAAGCAGCTTAAAAAACGACCAATATATACTGGCTTGATAGGTGCAATCGTTGGTGCAGGAATTGCTGCAGCTATTTTAGGAAGCGCCGATTGCAGCTGCAGCGGCAGCGTAGGTTCTCTAAGATCAAGTTATAGAAATAAGGAAAGCATAGATGCTGGAGTCGTAGACGCAGGTGTGACCTACGGCACCAGTATTGCTGATGCTGGTGCAGATGCTTCTGTTGACGCTTTAGTTTGCCCAAAAGGCGAAAGTTGTTACCCTATTGACAAACAAAACCCAGCTGTTTGCGAAGAAGGAAGAATGTGCTACAATCCCGCAGATATTACTGACTTAGAAACACAACTAAAGGTTTGTGAAGAAGAACTAAAGAAGCGGCCACAGAGCTGCCCAACTTATACGCCAAAGGCATGTCCACCAATAGTAGAACAAACGTGTGAAAAATTACCATACCGAAAAGGATTGTAAGGAGATTAAAAAATGACAATTGAAAATAAAATAAGAAATATAATGCTTGGTGCTGCACTTTTTGCTGCATCCCATAATACCTTTGCAAGTGAGCCTACTGCAAAGGCCCAAGGTGAAGTAGTTATTCCTAGGGTTTACAAAAATGGAGCTCAAGAAGCAACCGAGGAACAGATCACATATATAATTGAGACGAATGAATATCCTCATCTCTTGATGGATCAAGATAGCTTACAAGACTGGTATCAGCAAAAGAAATTAATTAATGGTAATGGAGCTACTGTTCTGATTCAACCGGTTCAAGGTAAACCAGGCTACTGTGTAGCAGGGTTAAATGGAAAGCCACAGCTATTTCCTGTTCTTGACAAAAGAACTAATGATGACGAGTTAGAGAAATCAGAATGGATCGTTAACTTATCTAAAATTGATTCTGATTATCAATACAATTTCCTTTGCGATTTGAAAGCAGAAGCGCCAAAACCAACTGCTCCAGTTGTTCCAACTACTCCAATTAGCCCTGATGCTCCAAAAGTGGAATTACCTTACTTACTCTTCAGTCCAGGAGCAAGTTATTTGCAGATCTTTGCTACCGAAGATGAAATCTATAACTTTGGCGGAAATCTTCGAGGAGGAAGTTTATCTTTAACCGTTCAACGTAGCGATACCGACTGGTACTGGGGCGGACGAATTTTGGGATATTTTGGTTCAGGTTCTAACCTTATAGACATCAATGTTCCTGCAACTGAAGGTCCCTTGGCTGGGCAATTAGTGATGCTTGGTAAAAATGACCATGCTCTAACCCATTCAGGAGTTGGGCTCGGTTCCATATTTGGATACATGATTCCTTTTGATAAAGAAGGAAGATTCGGAGTAGGGCTAGAATTAGAACACGGATTTATGCTGGACTTTGACAATAGAAAATTCACCGAAAGCTCTGCGCATTACATCGATGGCAATGTTTTGGAAGGATCAAATATCTCCAACCACTCCGATACTATCGATATGCAGCTTTATACATACCTAACCCCTGGTTTACGCTTTAAGTTTCCAGTTGTCTGCGGTACTATCTCGGGCGGAGCCAGGACTGATTTCAGTGACGTTGACGGCATGATCAATGCAGGTATTGCATACTGCCCTAACAAGGAGTAAACATGAAACAAGGATTCAAATTACTTACAGTACTATTTTTGACATTGCTTCTAGCGATAAGCGCCGCTGCCCAGATTAATTGGCTGAAACAAGACGGAAGCACTAAGTATCTTGCCTGGGATAACGGTTCAAATAGCAAGACTATTTACAACGGCAATTCCGCCACCTTTGCTACAGGTTACTTTGGTTCTACTGCTAGCCAAACTGTACATCTAACTGCTACTATCAATAGTAAGGCTGACGGGAAAATTGTCAGCACTCTTGTCTCTAAAGATGTGAATGTAGGAAACAGTTTAGGATATGAAGCCGTTACTGTTCTTCCTGCGCATTATAAAAATAAAGCAGGAGAGTATATTATTGTTATAAAAGTAAAAGATGCCAATTCTGAATTGGTTGATTCCAGTTTATTTCTGAAAGTAAATGCAAATTTCATCACCGAGATCGTGCCTATCCCTTTCCCTATTGATACCAATGATGCTCCTGAAATGAATAATGTTCCAAATAAACAAGTGAATGAAAACAAGAATCTGCAATTTACTGTTTCAGGAACTGATGCAGATAATGATGGTCTTACCTATGAAGCAAAAGTTTGTTTTAAAGTAGGAAGCACTTGCTTATGGTTTAGCCCTAGTTTTTACGGCGCTGCATTTAACGAGAATACCGGTCAATTTTCCTGGACGCCTGGTTATGATTTCGTAAAACATCCTAGTCTTTCCAGAGCGGTGGATTTCAGGTTCCGAGCGGATGATGGAGATGAAAAATCTACTTGGGAAGTGGCTGCCATTACCGTTAAAGATGCCAACAGAAATCCGAAATTTGACAATATTCCAAACAAAGTAGTGCAGGAAGAACAGTTGCTGCAATTCACGGTAAACGCAACTGATGCAGATAATGATGAACTGACCTATAGTGTCTTGAGCGGACTTCCGCCTGGAGCAGGATTTGATCCAGAAGCACAGCAATTCAAATGGATCCCAACCGATGCACAAGCAGGAATTTATTTTGTGACTTTCAAAGTAGTGGATAACTTTGGTGGAAAAGACCTAGAAAATGTGCTGATCGCCGTCACTAATGTAGTCAAGCCTCAGTGCGATGATAATCTGGATAATGACGGGGATAGTAAGAAAGATGAGAACGATCCTGGCTGTCATACCGACGGAAATCTTGATAATGATAGCTCTTACGATCCTAATGATAACGATGAAACTGATGAAGCTATTGATGAACCAGAATGTAAGGACGGCAAGGATAATGATGGGGATAGTAAGATAGATTTTCCAAACGACCCTGGTTGCGACAACCAAGATGATGACAATGAAGGCGATGAGCCGGAATGTAAGGATGGAAAGGATAATGATAATGACGGATTTGTAGATCTACATGACCCTGGCTGTGAAAATGAAGATGATGATAACGAAGATGATACTCAGGAAGACAAACCTCAATGTGATGACGGATTAGACAATGACGGCGACCACACCATAGACTTAGATGACCCAGGTTGTTTCAGTCCAGAAGATGACAATGAAAACGATGATCCTTATGTACCTCAATGTAGCGATGGCGCAGATAATGACCATGATGGGTACACCGACTATGCTCAAGATACGGGATGCCTGACTCCGGATGATAATAATGAGAATAATTACATCACTCCGGAAGAGGATTCAAGCCATAATATCGACTTACAGTTACAATCCGCACACCTCGAAAATGAAGTACTAGAAGCAGGAAATAATTTGTTCATCAATGTGCGGGTGTTCAACGACGGCGATGAGGACTTTGATGAGCTTAAGGTCCAAGCCAAGATCTTCGATTTAGGGATATGGGGAAGCACCGGCAAGTTTACCCTGGATTCAGGAAAGGACAAAAACAGCAATGTCGTTGTGTTTATTCCTGAAGACGCCCAGCCCGGCTGGCACCTGGTTAAGGTGATCGTCAAGAATTCCCATTACCATACTTCGACCTATAGGTTAGTATATATCAAAAGTAACACTTTCAAGTAGTGGTCTAGTGTTCCTACTCAATGATACTAAACTACGAAAGATTTAAATAACACCCCTATTTTGAAGTGATAAAAGCCTCAGAGTACGCTTAATAAGACTAAGAGTGCTTCACAACAAAAACAAAAACCAAAATGGTTTTGATCCAGAAGATTACCAGCAAGGTATTTTCTGGGAATAACAAAATAACGCTCAAACCTTGAAAAAGGATTTGGAGGAGAATAAAAATGAGAAAATTACTAAGTATAATGGCATTGTTTGTCATTAGCTTGCTGACTGTTTCCATGGTTAGTGCCGCATCTAGTACTTTAGGCGGATTAAACACTTCCTACGGATCAGTTACTATTGAAGTTAATGATGAAGAAGATGACAGTACCCTTCTAAGTGTTGAAGAAGGGGAAGAGTTAAACGTTGAAGTAGAATTAGCTATCGAAAGCGACGACAACGATGGAAGTATGACCTACACACCAACCGATTTAAGTGCTAAAAACGTTGAAATCGAAGCAAGATTAACTGGCTACGAAGATGAAGACGTTGTTGAAAACGTATTAGTTGACAAAGTAACAGAAGGAACTGAACAGACTAAAAAATTAAAGCTGTTGGTTCCAAACGATTTCCCTAACGGAAAAGCTACTCTAAGAGTGCTTGTTTTCGGCGGAAATGAAGTTATTGCTGACAAAACTTACGAACTATTCGTTGAATCACCAAGCCACTCAGTTAAAATCGCTGACGTGTCCTTTTCACCTAGCTTAACTGTAAAAGCAGGAAGATCCTTGCTTGCTACCGTGCTAGTTGAGAACGTTGGAGAAGAAAACGAAGATGATGTAAAAGTTACCGTAGAAGTTCCTGAATTGAATCTTAAGGCATCAGAGTATGTTGATGAATTGGATGCAGATGAAAGTGAAGATGTGGACGAAATGTTTTTACAAGTCCCCCCTTACACCAAAGCAGGAGAATACACTTTGAAAGTGACTGTACAATATGATGATTTAGATAAATCAGTCACCGAGACCTACGTCTTGAAAGTGGAAGATTCTGAGTATGTTGCTACAGAATTCCCACAAAAAGCAGGGAAGACTGTCTTAGCAGCTGGTCCTGAAATGCAATCCGTTGCTGCTGGTAAAACCGCAACTTATGCTGTGGCTTTGACCAACGACGGCAGTGCTTCCAAAGCATACACCGTTGAAGCAGCTACCGGAGACTGGGCAACCGCTTCCGTCAGTGAAAAGCTAGTTGTGCTTGAACCTGGCCAAAGCAAAGTTGTCTATGTTGACTTGACCGCTGCTAACGATGCAACTGCAGGCGAGCATCTTGCTTCCCTAACAGTTAAATCAGGCAGTGATGTCTTGGAAACTGTAGTCTTGAAAGCTGCTGTAACTGCTCCAGCTAACGCTGGCAGCGAAACCAGTTTGCGAAACGGATTAGAGATCGCTCTTGTAGTATTGGTTGTATTACTGGTACTATTGGGATTGGTAATCGGTTTCAGCAGATTACGAAAAGACGACGAAGGAGAAGAAAAGTACTACTAAGGTAGTACCCTCCTCCAAATCTTTTTTCTTTTTTTTCTTTTAACTTTTGATATCTTTACGGTTTTAGTTTCAAATCACTATAACAAAAATCAGAATAATGGAGTTGAAAAAAATGGCAACGGGTTATACCGCGATAATCGGAGAGAAACCAGATGTTACTTTGCGTGAATACGCACTACGATGCTCTAGAGCTGTTGGCGCTTTAATCGAAATGAGAGATAGCTCTCTAGATGCTAAAATTCCAGAAGAATTTCATCCGAGCGATTATCATAAACATGAACTTGAAAATGCACAAAAAACGTTAAAGAGAGCTGAAAGTATGACTCTTGAACAAGCTGCTAGAGAAGCAGATAGAGAATATCAAAGTTCAATGAAGAATTACGAGGAATCACAAACGAAAAATCACGATCTACGTGCAAGATATGAATCGATGTTGGGGCAAGTTGCAAATTGGGAAGCGCCGACACCAGACCATCAAGGACTTAAAGATTTTATGACAAGTCAACTTGAGGAGTCAATTAAATTTGATTGTTATGAAGTAGAGGCACCAAAAAAGCAAACTCCAAAACAATATAAAGCTGAACTTATCAAAAGTGCGAAGTGGAATGTGGCATATCATGGTAAGGGATGGAAAAAAGAAGTAAATAGTGCACGTGAAAGAACAGAGTGGGTCCAAGCTTTGCTCAAGGCCTTACCCAAAGAGTAAACTTAATAATCTCTTTTTTCTTATTTTTGCTTCTTAATTTCTTAGTTCGATAATCTTTTTATAGTCATGATTTCGTCTATTTTTACATGAATATAGCAATCATTGGTGCAGGTCCGATCGGCTGTTATGCAGGATATTTATTAGCCAAAAATGGCCATGAAGTGTCTATCTATGAGAATCATGCGCAAATTGGTCTCCCGATACAATGCACCGGCTTGCTGACTTCAGACTTTGATCAGTTTCAGCTGCCTATGGATTCATTCTTAGTAAATACCTTCAATAAAGTCGAAGTGTTTTCGCCGAAACATAAAATAGAAGTGAAGCAGAAAGAGTATTTAGTCTGCCGCAATAAATTTGATAATTTCTTTGGCGATCTGGCTAAGAAAGAAGGTTCGAAAGTTTATCTGAATCATTCTTTTCAGCGCAAGGAAGGAAAGGAATTAGTGATTAAGGATTCCGCTAACCAACAGGAAAAGAGGATTTCTCCCGACATAGTCATTGCTGCGGACGGTCCATTATCACCTACCGCTAAAGCGTACGGATTATATCATCCGGAGCGGGAGAACTATTTCGGGGTACAAGCTTTGGTGGAGGGTAAGTTTGATCCGAATACTTTTAAGGTTTACTTCGGCGTTTCCGTCTGTCCGGAGTTATTTGCTTGGGTGGTTCCAGAATCAGAAAATCTGGCCAGGGTGGGGTTAGGAATGCGTAAAAACTCTCGAGCCTACTTTGACAAGTTCATGAAAGAACAGGGCTTTACCGTCAAGGAAATGCAAGCTGGCACCATTCCCGTTTATCATCCCGCTCAGAAGCTGCAGAAAGAGAACTGTTATTTATTAGGAGATGCGGCAGGATTTGTTAAAGCTACTACCTTAGGCGGATTAGTTCCAGGGTTGAAGCAGGCGCAGATCCTGGCTGACTGTATTCATAATAACAAGAATTATCAGAAAGAGGTAAAGCCGATAGCGAAGCGTTTAAGGTTGCACTTGACGGTACGCAAGATCTTGGACAAGTTTTCTGATAAGGACTGGGATAAATTAGTATCATACATCAACCAACCTAAAGTGCAGAAAGTGTTTGAGAAATATACCAGAGATAATCCTGTTCCTTTGGTGACGATGGCTTTATTGAGGGAGCCGAGATTTTTGAGGTTTGCGAAGTATTTGGTGTAGGTAATTTATTCTTTCTTCTTCCACCATCACTAAATAAGAAAGAGTTTGATCGGGCTATGGCTTACTCATTTTCCAACAACGTAATCACTTCTAGAACTTCCATTGTAGCTTCGTCCATCTGAGCCGTAGATTTATCCATAGAACTTTCAAAATCAGACGACGATTGCTTACTTAAGGCTTCCTCAAACGAATTTAAGGAATCGAGATATAATTCTACTGCGTGAACTGCTTTGGCTTGTAGTTCTTTATCTTCGGGCTTCGGCTGTAAATCCTGTAATCCCTTAAAGGTTTTACTCGCCGTTCTTTTTTCATTCTTGAGAGCTTCTTGGAAATCCTCATAAGAAATAATTCCATTAACCCACTCATCAAACGAAGCAAGAAATTGTGTATTGGATGTCCCTAAATCGCTAAGTAATTCTTTTACCTGTCCTTGAAAATCTAAAGGTTTAATTGCTTTTTCAAGGAAAGGGATTGTATTTTCTACACAAGATGCGTCTTTTAACATGGTCATTAAATCTGCTTTCTTTTCTTTAAAGTAAGCGAGTTGGCTTACTGTGATTTTGCAAGTATCAAAGCTAATCTCATAGGAGGGATTATCAGTCGGTGCCACTTTGACTTTGTAGTTTAAACTAAATATGCACACATTGTCTTTAGAATTAGACTGATAATCTATAAACCCCACTTCGCTTACCTTTTCAAAGATTTGTTCGCTTGCTGGAAAATAATAAGTTCCTTCTTTACAATCGTAAAGAACATCATTTGTATAAATGAGCCTTTCTGCATCTGGCATAAAACTTCCAATTACAATTAACACAAATGCAACAACACCTATTATTATCCAAGTTTTCTTTTCCATTTTTTAACAAACTATCTTTTAAATATCCCGCTCCCACTGCCTAATCTTACAACTCGGTTATAATCTGTGGATTCATCGAGCCTGAAAACATTAATTTGCAAATTGCCAACATCCTTATCTCCTTCAACAACGGAAACAATAATCACTTCAAATTCACCTATTTCCTTTATTTCTTGAACTGTCTCCATTAATGAAGAAATAAAGTCTGCTTTTATTTGTCCTTGGCTATCAAGTATGTCTTCTTTTTTCCACATAAGATAAAAAAACCTAATATCATCTTCTTTAGATTCTACAGCAGAAACCTTATCTACTGGTATTTCTAATTTAATGTTAAGCTGTAGCTTAAATTCTTTTAATTTATCTGGGCTCCAGTAATCATCTAATTTAAGCTCAATTCCCTTCTTGGATTTTTGTTCTATGTTAGAAACTTTGTTATCAACATCTAATTGTTTTTGGCGGCGTTCTTCTGCCAAGATTGTTGGGCACTCTTCATATTTATACATATACTTTCCATATCTTTCACTCAAACCCCAGCTAAGTTGACTTTTTACACATTCGGTTACGCTCTCTGTTGCACCAAAGTAATCTAATGCATTACAATATTCTTCTGCGTCATAAATTTCGCCCTGCCATTCCTCTGGAGTAATTTTTACTTCTTCTTCTTGACAAACGTTGCCAGTGCTACAGCCTGTAACAATTACTAGAAAAACTGAAAGTAAAATAAAAAAAATTACTTTCTTGAGGTTATTTATTCCCATTCAACACCTTTCATTTTTTTATACTTCTAACATAACTGTTGAAATCCGAATCACTCATCCCAAACAATTTTATTGCGTCTATAAACGCTAGTATGGCAGGAACAAATGTCCAGAAGAACAAAAGATACATCATACCTTTCTTTGAATCACCAACATAAAATTTGTGCACCCCTGCTCCGCCTAAAAGTAACGCATACCATGCTGCAGTTGTCCTACTAAGTGAAGAAGAACCTCTACTGCTACCACCTTGTCTTGCCCCACACGATGGACAAGAATCTGCCGTTTCACTTATCTTTTTTCCACATTCCCTACAATGAATTTGTGACATTTTTATTACCTCTTTTATTTTTTTTAATTAACAAACTATTCCCACATCCACGACCACAATCCTAAAAATTTAAACAGTCCATAAACAATGACAAAACTTCCTATAACCGTCAAAATCATTAATATCCATTTAAATATGGGGTACTGGTTACACAATTTCTGGAGGAATGGGGGTAGGTTTTGAACCATTCTTTCAAACGATTTATCGGAGAATGGAATTACTAGTTCAAATGCACTTTTTGGTGAGTTCACAGAAGAAGAATTTTTACCACTGCATTTAGGACAAGAATCAGCACTATCACTTATCTTTTTTCCACATTTCCTACAGTGAATCATAGCCATTGTTATTACCCCTTTATTCCTTTTAAGATTAAATTATGACAAAATTCTCGCATGGAAATTCCCTTAAGAGCTGAAATTGATTTGAGCTTAGCATGTTCTTGCTGAGTTAAGGAAACTTTTACCTCTTTTGCCAATTTAACCTAAGAATGCCTTTCTTATTAATAAATATTTTGGTAACTCATTAGTAATCCATCAATGACTATCAAGTTAAATAACAATTAGTCATTAGTAGGCATGACTGACTACAAAACTCTAAGCTTTTTACAGAGAGGGAAAAGACGTAAGGCTGTGATTGTTTCTTTAAAAGAGCCAAAAATACCGAAGGAAATAGCCGTAGAGTGTAAAATTAGTATCAGCAACGTCAGCAACACTTTAGCAGAACTAATTAAAGCCGACTTTGTAGAGTGCATAAATCCAGACGCTCACACTTATAAATATTTTAGGCTAACTTCTAAAGGCAAGAAAGCTCTTACGCTTTTAGAATAGAATTTCTTACACAAAATTCTCCATCACTTTCACATATTTCCTATTCAATCCACCTAAGCGGAATAACACTACTTCCTTTACTCCAACTTCTTGGGCGATGCGCAGATCTTTCTCCAGCTGTTCTGCAGACAGAATCGGTTCATTTCCGTTAACGCCGATAGCAATAGTGCCGAAGCCCACAATATAGTTGTCGCCATACTTTTGCAGTCCTTGCTGCATCTCCAATCTCAATTTTTCCTGACTGTAGTAATGCACAGAATGATACAGCATCTTCATGACTTTACTTTTCTTACTGGAATAATGCAAACCTAAACGCTGCAGGCTCTTTTCAGGAGCAGAATATTCACAGAGATAAGTTTCGCCAGGATGATTGCAGACAAAAGAATGGATCAATTTCTTATCTTTCTTGAAATTGAAGAATTCAGTCAGATAGAGCCAGGGATTTTGAGTAGTCGGTAATTCCAAATCCAGCATCACCGGAACATTCTTGTGTTCTAATTCGTCGAAAAGCTGCTGCAAAGCGCTTTGTCTGGAAAAGGGAGAAATCCAATAGCCTTCTTTCTTCTTGAGGATGGGCCAATAGACTGCTTTCAACAGATTCTTATTATGCCGTACTACAGAAGTGACTGCTCTGAACTGCTGAACGCTGTTGGCAGCTACATAGAGCTTGGTCGGCCAGGAGACTAGTTTTAATTTTGCGAGAGTGTCTTCGGTTGGGAATTCTTCAAAAAAGCTGATAATCATGAGTTGCTTAATTCTTTAGAATTAATATGCTTTTCTGCTCATTTATCTACTAAAGCACCTGAAAACATTTAAAGCCATGTCGAAAATCTTTCTTGCATGCCAACATTAATCGCTTGTCTATCGATAGGAAAAGGAACCTGGACTGAAGTCAGCAAGATTGCGCAGAGCCAGGAATGGAACAAAGTATTTCTTATCACCAATCAATTCGGCAAAGATAATTTCACCCCAGGAAAGAATACCGAGCTTGTTCTCGTAGATAGTTTTCCGGATACTCCAACTACCATCATCACTGAGCAGATCAAGAAACAACTGAAAGACAAAATTACCGATTTTGAAGTAGCTTTGAATCTTGCTTCTGGTTCCGGAAAAGAACATATGGCCGTTCTGGAAGCAGTGATGCAGATGGGATTGAATTTTAGATTAGTGGCTGTAAACAGAAATAACGTAGAAGTGCTTGGGCTGAAGGCATAATTTAATCTGATTATAGAAAATCACTTTAATAATCGTAAGATTAGCTAGGCTAAAGTGATTTTCTTACATGAAATTAAGAATTTACTTAATTTCAGTACTGAAAATAAATCGTTGTTTATTTTCATGTATTAGGAAATAACTGTAGTAAAGATTTTCGTGAAACTACGAAAATTAAAGTTATTTCCTATAAATTTAACCTAGTACTTTATACCAAACATACAAAGCCAGATCAACTGACTTGACTAATTCTTCGCCGTTTCCCCTGATATCGATGCAGGTTCCTTTTAGAGTAACGCTAGGTGCATCCGATACTGACAATTGAACTACTGGCTGACCTTCCGCATTTTCACAATTAATGACCGTCCTATTTTCACATACCACATTTTCTGTCGAACAGGCAGCTTCAATATTTCTATTGACTCCTTGAAGGATATTAGTGTTTAATTCCATCAATCCCAGGGTATAATATTTATTATAATTCACTTCTGGATCGATCGCTACATAGACCTTTTCTCCCTGATTGAAATCAGGAGTAAGTTTTCCGGTGACCTGGATGTGTTCAACTTCGCGAGGACCGTAATGGAGGGGAATCTTAATTATCCGGTCTTTCACTTCGACTTCTGTCCACCATAACCCATCTGCCTTGACAAAGCTGTAGCCGTTGTAGACATATCCTTCATCGCTGTCCAGCTTTCCATCCAAGTTCTGCTGATGAAGATCATCAATAAGAACGACTCCAGCAGCAGTAAAGTGATTATAGGCCTTGAACCCAGTTATGACAACCACAAATATAGCTATCAAAACTCCGATTAAGATGAGAACACTTTTACTATCATTCTGCTGCGCTGAAGCTTGAAGATCGTTTTCTGCAAGGAGAGAAATTTCCTGATCCTGCTGTTGTTCCAGCTCTTTTTGCACCGCTTTTCCTGCTTTACCCGCCATTTGTTCTATTCGGGAAAGAGTTATTTAATAATCTTTCTGATTTTTGTTTCACAAAATAACAATTTCCTGACGATATGTTTTTAAAAGAGATATAAAAGTAAAATCTATGAACTTTTTAGCCAGAATTAAAGAGAATAACCACACTCATGTTGTTGACAAAGAGGAGTTAGAGCTTTTGCTGTCGAAAGCAGAAAAAATCTATAAAAATAAATTTTCAAATATCGCCTATTTTGAACGCTCTATCTTCATCAACTGGGCTTGCGCTATTGCTGACTGCAAGTATTGTTTTTTATCAACAAAACCACGGCATGATCCTAAAGAGAAACCAACAGCTATACGCAGCCCGGCATCAATTCTCGCCGAAGTGTTGGTATGCAAAGCGATGGGTTGGAGGGTTGGATATATCACCGGCGGCTTGCGAGTAGAATCAACTGATTACTTAATTGATCTTATCAGTAAAATAAATATTATCACCGGCGAAAAGATTATGATGAACTTCGGCCCTTACGCAAAAAGTGAAATTATCAAACTTAAACCATATGTTTCAGGAATGGGCTCAGCGATTGAATCTTTTGATGAAGAACTGCATAATTTTATCTGCCCTTCCAAGCCGCTTAAATCTTTGATGAAATTCTTAGAAAATTTGCAGGAAGAAGAATTACAGAAACTTATCACCATCATCTTAGGAATAGGTGAACGAAAAGATGACGTTGAGATAGTCATTGAAAAAATAAAACAATATGATATTGAGAAGGTGCAGCTCTGCTTCTTAAAGCCGCAGGAGAATACCGTCTTCAACGAAGTTCCGCCGCCAAATCCGGATTACCTGGCCTGGTGGATCGCAAGGATCAGGATCGCTTGCCCTAGCACGGAGATAAAAGTCGCATTAGTCAGAGAAAGAATGGAAGAGATAGAATCGTATTTGAAAGCAGGAGCAAATGGATTCAGCCGGTTTATGGTATTTCTTGACTTTAATTCGCAGTATGCTCAGGAATTGGAAGAAGGATGTCAACGAGCGGGCAGGAAATTGGAAGGAAAATTTACGGAACTTTCAGATTTTGACCTTCAAGAATTAGTAAAAGAATTGCCTTTTGATGAAGGGCTAAAGAAAAAAATACTGCCTAAAGCAAAGCAGTATTTTATGAAGTTAGAAAGAAGAAAATAAAAATGATTAGAGGAAAATTATTTTCTTCGCATTTCATTCAGCATATAATTATAAAATTTAGCTGCTTCTGCCTGATGTGATTGCGTAGACCTACTGCCAGTTGGAAACATTATACTCCTACCAACATTGACGATGACATTATCTTTGTCGAAGTATTTCCATATTGTGCTTGCTTCCCCACCTTGCGCGCCGACACCTGGAAGGAGAACTAATGTATCGTCACGAGAGTATGCTCTTACTGCAAAAATTTCTTTATCTTTAAGGTGGTTTTTTTTACTTGGTGCACCGATGACAATACCATCAATGCCGTACTGTGCTGCGTCGTGAGCGAGCTGTATGTATTTTTTAACATGGGGGATGCCTTGGATTTCAATTGCATCAAAAGAATTGGGAAAACGGTCTATATTTTCTAGATGAACCCACTGATTTTTCACGCTTTCGTACTCCGGATTGCTCATCAAGCACATAGAGATCAAACCGATATCTCTTTTCTTAGCCTGTTCAGCTGCTTCTTTCATGTTACCTGCAAAAGGCGCGAGAGTAACTGCATCAAATCCTTTTTGTTTTGCATGATTTAAACCTGCATCGTTGGTTGAACCAATGTCGGCAAGCTTTGAATCGTCAATGACTACAAGTCCTATCTCTTTAGCGCATTCAACTAGCACCGCTAATGATTCCATATCGCCTTCCCCTTTCCAATATTGTATATTGGCTTTTGCTGCAGCACAATACGGAGCAACCGCTTCAAGATAATGGATTCCCCAGGAAAGTTTGTCCTGACTATCCTTCACCGATTCTGGAAGTCCTTCTTCGCCTCTGCCCATTTCAAATTCAGCTGGGTCTAATCCTGCACACAAGACAGAATTCTTTTGTTCAACTGCTGCTAACCATTTTTCACGAAACGATTTAGTCATTTTTTAGTTCCTCCATCTTCCTTTTGAGTTTCTCCATTGCTTCTTCTATATCCTGTTCCTGCCCGCCTAGGAATTTTGCCCAAATTTCAAACATCTCCCTGGGTATACCTAAAGCATAAATAGAAACAAAGGAGTTAACCGCACCAGCGAAAAACATTTCTTCAGCCAATTCTTTCTTGGAAAAATCCTTTATATCTTTCTTAGCTTCTACCCAAACTCCATCAAAAGTATCTTCAGTGATGATTGTAGCTATTTCTTTAAAGAGCTTCTCTGTTTCCTCGTCTGGTTCAATAGACATATTCGTTTTAAAATCCTGAAAAGTGTTATTACATTTTTTACAAAAGAGTTCTGTTACTTCGTCCCCTGGGTGATTTCTGGTTTCTCTTTCGGTAAGCTCTACCTCGCAATGCGGGCATTTAGGCTTTGTAGCACAAAGTTCGCAACGTTTTTCTCCTTTATTATATACCTGAGATGAAGTGTTACCATGAAGTTCGGTTCTTGGGGTTTGATTCCACAGCTCCATAAGCAGGTTCATAAATTTATTTGCTTCCCGTTCATTAGAAAAATCTATTTTTTCTCCATATTTTCTCATAAAATCTAGTGGTCTGGTGGTTTTATCAAAAAAAAATTGCATCTCTTCAACAGTGAGCTTTCCTTTAGAAACCTCTTGCAAAAGTTGATGCATTTCCTCTTCTTGTTTTGACCTTGTTCTCTTTTCTAGGTACTTCTTCATATCCCAAGCATGGTTTTGATCCATTTTCTTCACTTCTTATCTTATTGAAAAATAAGCCCTTAGAGGGACTTTCAAGCCACAACCTAATAGTCGCGGTAGGTTACTGGTAACCCGCCCAACTCGCCTAGATTGCAGGCAATTTGAACCCTCAACCTACTGCTTACGAAGCAGTCGCTCTACCGTTGAGCCATAAGGGCGATGATTAGAATTTAGGCTTGTTATTTTTAATTCTTGTGCTGCTGAATGAAATGAAGCGCACCCACCTTGGAAATGGCGTGACATTTCCCACTAAGCCACAGGGGCAATATCTGGCTGGTGTTTAAAGTTGTTTCAGCAACTCTTCCTTACTCGGAAACTTCTTCTGGCACTCAAAACAGATTGGATACTGTTTGCTGGAGCCATGTTTTCTTACTACCGTGCCTTTGATTTTCTCCAGGAATAATTCTGCTATTTTGTTGCTGCAGATGCTGCATTTGGCCATGAATTGTTGTGGAGCAGAGCATTTTATAAAATTATTGGGAAATGTTTATATATAATTATACGTTAATTAAACAAATGGCGGAAATAGAAGTTCAAACCAGGAGATGGGGGAATTCTTTAGGGATAACTATTCCTAAAAAGATTATAGACCAAGAACACCTTAGTGAAAATCAAACAGTGATTATAGAGATTAAAAAAGTAGCTGATATCAGGACGTTTTTTAATTCCATGAAATTCATCAAATCTGCTCAACAACTGAAAGATGAAATGAGAGAAGGCTGGGGATGAGCAAGTATTTTTATGATAGTTTTGCATTCATAGAGTATTTTCATGGTAACGTGCATTATAAGCCTTATTTTGAAGAGCACATTGGAATAACCACAATCTTTAATGTTGCCGAGGTATACTATGTAGTATTAAACGAAATGGGAAAAGTAATGGCTGATGAGATGTTGAAGACATTATTATCATATGTAATAGATGTAAATGGAGAAATCATAACAAAAGCAATGCTGTTTAGGCATATAAATAAGAAAAGAAAATTATCTTATGCAGATTGTATTGGCTATGAAGTAGCTAGATTAAGGAGTGTCCTTTTTTTAACTGGAGACAAAGAATTTAAGGATTTACCTAATGTGATGTTCTTAAAATAACAATGGATCATTCTTGATCTCTAAAAACAATTCTGCAATCTTGCTGCCGCAGATGCTGCATTTGGTCATGAATTGTCATTTAGGAAGATTATTTTTAAATTTACTGTTGAGAACTTTGCAAAATAGGGAGTTTGGCAAAGAGATGTTTTCTTGTAGCAACGCTCACGATTGACACTACTCACCCACTTAACTTAATACCTACGCTTATCGGAAATGTTAATAAACCTTTACAAGTTATACCTATTAAAAAAATGAGGTTGATGGTGTGGATGAAGTATCTGACATTGTTACTAGCACTAGAGTTGGCGGTAACTTCTTGTACTTCTGGGAATAATAATGATCTAGAAAGCCGAGTAGGAGATGCGTTTGTTGGAAGGGCGTTTTATTCCAATCTGGAACAAGCAGGATATGCTGAGCCGACTACCTTTTCTATTAGTGCAGATGAACTCACTAAAGGAGAACCGCTTACGTTATCGGTAAATGAAAATTACATCTACACCTATTATTACGTTACCGTCAACGGCCAGTGGCAGAAACAAACATTTTCTCAGGCAACGTTCGGAAATTCAAATTGGATAAAATCGTCTGCCAGTGTTTCTCTGGACACCAGCCTGTTAACCGAAGGAAGCAATTATGCGGTGGCCTATTCTTGTACTAAGACTGGCAGCAATTGGAACTGCCACAACAATAAATGGCAGATCCATCAATTTGAGATCCTTCCCAAATCTGAAGAATCTAAACTTGTTCCTCTTCCCCCCATCGATCCGCAATGCGGCAGTGATCAGGAATGCACCATGAATTATACCTGCGTGGAGTACAAATGTGTAGCTCCAGAAGATAAGCCAGGTCTGGAATGGTGTGATGGCATAGATAATGATGGCGACACTTACATCGATGAGGATCAGCTTGGCGATAAAACATTTTGTGATCGAACCGCACTCCAGCCGCCGACTAATTACATTTTCAAAAAAGATCAGTCTTACTACGTTGAGGCATTCGAAAAATTCTGGAACGAACCTGACGTGAGCGGCACCTCTTATGGAGAAAGAGTGAAAAATAATGCTAAGGAGACAAAGGTATGTGAGCTAATAGGCGGGAATAGCGTCTTAGTTGACCGGCCTTACAATCTCCAGAGGCCCATGAAGGCGCTCTTGACCATGTACCGGGCAACCAAAGATAAATACTGGCTCCACGAAGTCATGGAAATTGCTGATTCAATGATTGATTCTTCCATCCCATTTCAATGGGTCGAATGCGTCAACACTGTAACTAATGAAGTTGTGCCGATAAGCAAATGTGTCGACAAAGAACCTAATACAGAATACAGGGATGCGGAAAATAAAGAGAATTGGAAAAACACAAACAATTATGCCGTGAACACAGGAGTACAGGCATGGGACGATTGGCTTAATGCCTTCGCTGGAAAAAATGGGTACGAAGTCTGGGCTGAATGGGTTGCTTCCTTACCGACATTGAAAGTTGTTGATGGGAAAGAGATCAAACTCCTCCAATGGGATAACCTGGAGTGCAAAACCAACGCTTACAACCACCCTACTGAATTCTATCGCTCCCAGGAAGGAGAAGTCCAAGGCCTTCGAGGCATTTCAGAATTGGCGAGAGTAATGAGTTCCATCGATGGCCTTACTGAAGAAGAATCGCAAAAGGCCCAAAAATATTACGATTACGCTTCACAGGTGATAGCCTTCTACCCCATGTTCGGAGGATTCCCTAAAAATGCAGAAGCCACGCTGGATCGGGCTGCCGACAAACGGTCGCTTTATATCATGAATGCCTATGATCTTTACCAAGCCCACGGAGATGAAAGATTTCGTTATTGGGCTTCAACAACTAGTGAAACTCTTCTTAATCAGGCGACTGGCCCGCTGATAGATCTCAACGATTTTGTGGGAATATATTGGTCTGTTAAATCAAGTCCGGGAGAAGTAGATCCTTATGGCATCATGGATACCAGCCATGCCAATCGTTTAGCAGAGCTAACTCGTTACTGGCACGAAGAAGAATCGTCTGCTGCGGCAAAAAGTATGCTTCCTAAGGCTGTCAATACGTTTTTATTTAAAATTTGGCAATCTGATCCACAAACCAAGATCGGTACTAAACTTCCTTACCCTACTCTTTTCAATAATTATCCTGATGGAAGCAATCCTTGCTCCGACCCTGCTTTCCCTGCCCCTCCGCCATTAGCAGCAGTTTATTCGCCTTACGCTCTAGGAAATGTGGTTCTTGGATGGCATGAGCTTTCCAGATATGATAGGAGAGTGCTATTTATTATGGAGGACCTTACCATCTCTTTGATCGAAGGGACGTACGTAAACGATTTTTCCCAGGCCCAGGAATGCGCAGTTTATCAGTATTCCATCAAAGGCACTGCCAACCAAGGACTATCGTTACTTGCGGTTGCAGAAATGGCTTTTGCCACCCGTCCTCAGCCGTAGATATTCTGGATAAATAATTTCTTCATAAAAAATTTACCAAAAAGAATATAAAACAAACTCCAGATAAATATCCCATGAGCACTAAAAAAAGAATAGCTATCATCCACAGAGACAAATGCCATCCTAACGAGTGCGGCAACTATCTTTGCGCTAAATTGTGCCCGGTCAACCGCGCTGGCGCCGACTGCATCTACCCCGGAGAACCGGACAAAAAAGCCAGGATAGATGAGATGCTCTGCACCGGATGCGGGATCTGCCCTAATCGATGTCCTTTCGGAGCGATCGAGATAATCAACTTACCAACCACATTAGACCAGCCTCCCCTCCATCGTTATGGCGAAAACCTGTTTGAACTTTATTCATTACCGTCGCCGATGTTTGGAAAAGTTACCGGGATTTTAGGAAGAAACGGGATCGGAAAATCTACGGCGCTAAAAATTATGTCGGGCATCATCAAACCAAATTTAGGAGATTGGAAGACTGTACCTGATTTCAAACAAATTATCAGCTATTTCAAAGGCTCTGAGACCCAGAAATTCTTGGAAAGGTTAGGAAAAGGAGAAATTTCGCTTTCGTACAAACCGCAGCAGGTCGATCTTATCCCAAAACAATTTTCTGGTACAGTGCGGCAATTGCTCTCTAAGATCGATACTAACTCTATGCTAAGCAAGGTAGCTCTGGAATTAGATTTAGTTAAAATTCTTGACAATGAGATAAGCACTATCTCCGGAGGAGAATTACAGAGGGTAGCCATCGCAGCAGCCGTACTGAAGAAAGCAAATCTTTACTTGTTTGATGAACCTACCTCGTATCTCGATATTAAACAACGGATCAAAGTCTCCCGCTTCATTGAAAAACTGGCTGAACCGGAGACTGCAGTTATGGTTATCGAACACGACTTGATCATTTTTGATTACATGGCCGACCTAGTGAATGTGATGTATGGAGTTGAAAACGGATTTGGGATTGTTTCAGGACTGAAAAATGCGCGAGAAGGGGTGAATGCCTTCTTGGATGGCTTCCTTAAGGAAGAAAATGTCCGTTTCCGAGATCATGCCATCAAATATGAAAAAGCGCAGGATGTCAAGACCGGTTCAAAAACTCCGCTTATCTCTTGGAGCAAGCTTACCAAAAAGCAAGGCAATTTTAATCTCACCGCTAAAGAAGGAGTTTTGTATAAGGGAGAAATAGTTGGAATTCTTGGGGAAAATGGAATTGGGAAAACCTCTTTCATTAAAATGCTGGCTGGATTGATTAAGCCAGATTCAGGAGAGTTGGCAGGAAATATCAAAGTTTCATACAAACCGCAGTATCTAGAAACTGATTCTGAGATGACTGTTGGCGAATTATTACACCAAGCAGTAGGTAAATATCAGCATCAGCTTATCCAGCCGTTAGATCTGGAAAAATTATTTACCCAAAAATTGTCAGAGCTTTCAGGAGGACAATTGCAGCGGGTAGCCATCGCTCATTGCTTATCGCAAGATGCAAATTTATTCTTGCTGGATGAGCCTTCAGCTTATTTGGATATTGAACAAAGATTATTGATTTCTAAAATCATCAAGAATCTCGCTTGGGAAAGAGATGTTACAATTCTCGTCGTGGATCACGACTTGATGTTCCTCGATTACATCTCCCATAAGTTGATCGTGTTCTCTGGAACACCAGCGCGGGAAGGGCATTTGGAAGGGCCTTTAAAGATGGAAGAGGGGATGAATATGTTCTTAAAAAGTTTAGATATTACCATGAGGAGAGATATTACTTCACATCGGCCGAGAATTAATAAACCAGATTCTGTCAAAGATAGGGAACAGAAAGCTGAGAATAAGTTGTATTATAGCTGAAAATTCGGAGATGAAATATTATGGCTATGAGTAAAAGAGATTTAGAAAAAAGACAAAAAGATCATAAAAAAGAACTTGCTGACTTGGAAGCAAAATGCAAAGGCGGCAGCGGAACCAAAGAAGATTATATTTTATTGGCAAAGATGCGAAAGAAATTAGGTTAGCTGATAAGAACCTATTTTTCTATTTCTTGAATATCTTCTTCCAATCTTCTTTATAATACTTCACAAAAGCAACTAAAGCTGCAATAACCATTGCTGCGCTGAACCATTGGCCTAAACTAAATCCGTAATAAAGAGTATCTTCACGATAAAAATCTACCATAATCCTGCCTAAGCCTTCCCAGAAGACGAAATTCCAGAAGATAAAACCTGGTTTAAACTCTTTCCAAAAAGTAAGAACGAAAAGCCAACCAAAAACCACCATGCGCTGGAAAAAAGAATATATCATATTCGGATGCCGGCATTCTGGCCCATATTCTGGGAACACAATACACCATTTCCCATCCCATACTCTTCCAACTAATTCTCCATTGATAAAATTGGCGATTCTTCCCAGAGCCAAGGCAAGAATAGCAGGAATGCTCATGACATCAGCCATTTTCCAGAAATGAAGTTTCTTTTTCTTGCAATACAGCCAGGCAGCAGTAACGATTCCTACAAAGCCGCCATGAAAACTCATCCCTCCTTCCCATATCTTTAGCAGATTAAGAGGATGGTAAAAATATATCTCTGGATTCCAGAAGATCATGAATAATCTTGATCCGATTAATACTCCCAACATCAAATAAAATACGAAATCCAAGATTTCATCTTTTGATAGCGAGATGAATCCTTTCTTACTCAAATACCTGAGCCAAGCTATGGCCAGGAAAAAGCCTAAGATATACACTAAGCCATACCAACGAATTTCTACAGGACCAAGGTCCAAAAGGACTGGATCGAGGTTATGGGTCCACATTTTTCTAATTATCATGAAGGGAAATATAAATTGTTTCTTTTACTTTGCTTAGCTACATAATAGTAATCTTTTATTTATTATAGCTACATAAACCAATATTATAGTTACATATTAACACAATCCGAGCTACAAAATAGCAAAACTTATAAAAAAACATAACATAGACAATAAGAAAAGAGCGTGAAGGAACGAAAAGAGCTAGTAGAAGCAATCTTGCAATTAGTCAGTTCTCTCTCTGATACAGAAAGAAAAGAAGTTTTAAGCCATCTTCAGCAAAAAAATAAAGGAATCCCTATTTCTGTTTTCCGTTCAGGCATTTCCAGTTTAGAAGCGATTGTTGTGTATCTGAAAGATGTTAAAGGATTAAGCATTACCGAGATTTCTACACTTCTTAACCGAAAAAAGAGTACATTATATACGACCCACAAAAAAGCAAAACAAAAACTAACTGGTGAAATAGATTGTTCTGATATTTCCATTACCATACCTCACCAGATTTTTGCGGACAGGAAATTTGCTGTTTTAGAATCATTAGTTACCTATCTGAAGGATGATCTTAAACTATCTTTTGTTAACATTTCCACTCTCTTGAACAAAAAATACAGCACGGTGCGGACAGTGTACGTACGATACAAACAAAAATGCAGCTAAAGAAACAAACTAGGAAGAGAACTATGAAGGTTAATGTAGAACTAGCTATTTTCTTTGCTCTCTTGCTAGTGATCGCGGGAACATTCCTAGTACTGCAGGAAACCTCTATCACTGGTGCAGCGATAACGACCTTGCCGGCTGAAGAAACTACTTTGGTTGAAATGAATGAAAGTTCTTCAGAACAAACAGTTGAGGTAAAGAATGAAACGTATGCTGAACCAGAGATGCCAAAAGAAGAAAAGCAAAATATTGGAATACAAGAAATAACTATTCAAAATGCTCCTAGTATAACTTTAGTGCTTAATACGACTAATGTCAGTACTAATAGCACCGACGTAAATCTTACTGCATATAATACTACTCAGACTGATGGAAATTCATTGAAAGTGATCTACAACTGGCTGATGAACAATACACCCATTGCGGTATTGAATATGCCATTTGAAGGGATCAATGGAACAGCGTATAATAACAGTCGGGATTATTCAGGATTAGGAAATCATGGAAATGAATCTGGCGGTATTGTTTGGAATGCTTCTGGAGGATATGATGGAAAAGGAGCGTATATGTTTGATGGCATTAATGATTACATAGATTTAGCAGATAGAGATTATTTCAAAAGTTCTCTCTGTATAAATGGGTGTACCTTTAGTGCCTGGGCATATAAAAGAGATGCTACTTCTTCTGTAGTAATCCTTAGCAGAAACGACGCAACTGGTAATGATAGGATGTTCAGAATTGGCGTTGATTCAAATGAAAAAGTTGATTTTACCATAACCAGCAATGGTTCTTTCGTCAGCGCTGAAAATTGTGCTGCAAACTCAGCTACTGGACAATTTTTAATAAATGTCTGGCAGCATGTTACGGGGAGATATAACCTAACGCACACGGCTTTGTTCATAAATGGGACGCAAGTTGGTGCTACTGCATGTCCTTTCCCTGGGATTAACGTGAGTAAATGGGATGAGTCAGAAAAAACGTTTATTGGCGCAAGAGAGGATAATATCCCTACCCAATTCTGGAACGGTACCATCGATGAAGTGACTATCTTCAACCGCTCTCTCTCCAAAGAGCAGATCTATGCCCTCTGGAGAAATCAAACCAATGTCATCGTAGCGCAGGAAACAAATCGGGGAGAGAACTGGACTGTTCATGCTACTCCAAACAATGGAACTGGAGACGGCGCTGTAGTCATCTCAAATAACGTCACAATTCTCAATGCTAAGCCGGTTATTTCTCCATTAGTATTGAATACAACTAATCTTGCCAGGAATGATACTGATGTCAATCTGACTGCCTACGCAAATACCTCTGACATCGATATAGGTGATTCTGTGAAAGTTATTTACAATTGGCTGCTAAATCAACAGTCAATCACCGTCTTGAATATGCCGTTTGAAGGGATTAATGGAACTGATTACAATAATACCTGGGACTACTCCGGATTTGGAAATAATGGCAACAGAATCAATACTACCTGGAACGCCACTGGAGGATATGATGGAAAAGGAGCGTACCAATTTAATGCAACCAACGGCGCTTTTATCGATATTGCAGACACTGCTTCTTTGGACATCAATGGAAGCCTAACCCTCGCAGCGTGGATCAAACCACTCTCGCGCCCTCAACTGCAGGTGATACTGTGGCATGGATCAGGAGGAGTTGATTATATGATCCGTAGATTCGCTACCGGGGAGTTGGGTGGTTTTGTCCAAAACAGCTCTAATACTCAGCTCATTGTAAATACTACCAGCAGTATTACGGAAAATGTCTGGCAGCATGTTGCAGTTACCTATGATTTGGATAATAATAACCTCAGCATCTACATCGACGGCGTACTTAATAATTCAAAGGTTCAGCCAGGACAGGGGAAAATTAGGGATACTGGGCGATTTGAGATCGGAAACTTTTTCCCTACCCATACCCAGCCTTTCAATGGAACTATCGACGAAGTGATGGTTTGGAACAGAACGTTATCCAAAGAGCAGATCTATGCCCTCTGGAGAAATCAAACTGATGTCATCGTCGCCCAAGAAACTTCACTAGGAGAGAACTGGACCGTGCAAGCGACTCCCAATGATGGATATGATGATGGAGCGATGGTTACATCAACCAACATAACTATCTTAGATAAAACAGTTCCAACGGTAAATATTACTTCTCCAGCTAATGGTTCCAATTTCAGCATCATAACTACTTTATTCAATGCAACAGTAAGTGATTCAGAATCAAGTATCAGCGCGGTCATCTTTATCTTTAATAACCGGACCAATCCATTTAACCTGACTGCCAGCAACTCCTCTGGTACTTGGAATGTCACCATAAATACCTCTACACTGGCAGAAGGACTGCAAGGAGTGGCAGTCTTTGCTAACGACAGCTACAATAACATCAACTACACCCAATTCATCAACTTCACTGTTGATAGGACTCCTCCTAACGTAACCAGAAATTTCCTCAACAATCCTGTCGACAACAGCAACTTCAGCATCCGCTCCAGCAACCAGACTTTTAACGCCAGCGTATTTGATAATCTTACCCAAGTAGATACGGTCTATTTCTGGTTTGATAATGGAACCAGCGCTGATGTTAACGCCACCGCAACAAACAGGTCAGGACAATGGGTTGTCAGTTACAACGTCTCAACTTTAGCAGAAGGAAAACAAGGAGTTAGAATCATCGCTAACGATACCCTCAATAACATTAATAATTCTGCTGTAATCAACTTCACTGTCGATTATACCGGACCAACTATTACTATGCTATCACCAGCTGTTAACACCTATTTTGGATATGATGTCGTGAACTTCAATGCCAGTGTAAGTGATGCCTTATTACAAGTAGGTTTCGTGTACTTCGAATTCCTTAACGGAACTAACCCTTTTAATGTTACAGCATATAATATCAGCGGTAATTGGAATGCCAGCGTGAATTTATCCCGTATTGCAGAAGGCAGGCAGACTCTTATTCCCCGTGCTAATGATACAGTAGGCAACGATGCTGAACTCACTACTTTTGATATCTTTATTGATCGAACTCCCCCTAACGTAACTATTAATTACAATTTTGTAGACAACAGCAACTTCAGCATCCGCTCCAGCAACCAGACTTTTAATGTGAGTTTATTTGACCCTAACACTTTCCCCTCCGGTGTGAATGCGTCATACTTCTGGTTTGATAATGGCACTGGAAACGATTTCAACGTCACTGCGGTAAATCAATCAGGAGAATGGGTGGCCAGCTATAATGTATCAACTCTGGCGGAAGGAAAACAAGGTGTGAGAATCATCGCTAACGATTCTGTGAAAAATATCAATAATACTTTCGTGATCAACTTCACTATCGATTTCACTTCACCGAATATCACCAGTAATTTTGTGAACAATCCAGTTGACAACAGCAATTTCAGCATCCGTTCCAGCAACCAGACTTTTAACGCCAGTGTCTTTGATAATCTACTTTTAGTTGACACAGTCTACTTCTGGTTTGATAACGGAACCAGCGCTGATGTTAACGCCACCGCAACAAACAGTTCAGGACAATGGACAGTGAGTTACAATGTATCTACCTTGGCGGAAGGGAAGCAAGGAGTTAGAATTATGGCTAATGATACTGTCAATAACATCAACAACTCTGCTGTCATTAATTTTACTATCGACTTTACTCCACCGAATATCACCAGAAATTTCCTCAACAATCCTGTTGACAACAGCAACTTCAGCATCCGTTCCAGCAACCAGACCTTTAATGCCAGCATCTTTGATAATTTGTTGTTAGTAGATACCGTGTACTTCTGGTTTGACAACGGAACGAGTGCCGATATTAACATTACTGGTATCAACAATTCCGGCCAATGGACAGTAAGTTACAATGTCTCGACCTTGGCGGAAGGAAAACAAGGTGTTAGAATTATGGCTAATGATACTGTCAATAACATCAACAACTCTGCTGTCATTAATTTTACTATCGACTTTACTCCACCGAATATCACCAGAAATTTCCTCAACAATCCTGTTGACAACAGCAACTTCAGCATCCGTTCCAGCAACCAGACTTTTAACGCCAGTGTCTTTGATAATCTACTTTTAGTTGACACAGTCTACTTCTGGTTTGATAACGGAACCAGCGCTGATGTTAACGCCACCGCAACAAACAGTTCAGGACAATGGACAGTGAGTTACAATGTATCTACCTTGGCGGAAGGGAAGCAAGGAGTTAGAATTATGGCCAACGATACAGCCAATAACATCAACAACTCTGCGGTCATCAACTTCACCGTCGATTTCACCGCTCCTGCAGTAAATATTACTGGGCCTGCTGCTGGGGCGACAGTAATTGGAACACGCGCTTTTAATGCCACGATTAATGATGCCTTGCTTGAGATCAGCACAGTTATATTCCAATTCAGCAATACTACTCCATTCAACCGGACTGCTTCTAATTCATCCGGGTCATGGAACATTAGTGTAGATACAACTACCATTGCTGAAGGAGCTCTTACTGTCACTATCTTTGCCAACGATACTGTGGGAAATCTCAATAATACACAAACACTGTCGCTTACTGTAGATAATGTTGCAGAAGCCGGTGCAGGAGCAGGAAGTGGAGGGGGAGGAGGAAGCAGCGGAGGAAGTGTCTCAGGACCATCAAAGCCTATTGCTGAATATGTCTGTGGAAATGGCGTATTAGAAAACGGAGAAAGTTGTGACTCTGGAGATGGTTGTACTTCTGAATGTAAATGCGGCGATGGATATAACTCAGTCAAAGAGATCGATTGTGAAAAAGTACCTGATAAAGGTAAGGAAAACTATTGCGGAGACGGAATAGTCAATCAAGCAATAGAAGAATGCGACGGTACAGATTTCAATCAACGCACTTGTGTAACAGAGGAATATGTTGAAGGAGAATTAACCTGCGATCCACAATGTGTGATTGAGACTACAAAATGCCTCGTTAAGAAAAGCGATGAAGGGAAAGAGACCACCTTTGCAAAAAGTAAAGCATTAGCCGGAAAAGCATTCTTCTTCGTTGAAAACTATACCGATATAGTTCAACAATTTCCTTTCTACTTGCTTCTCACAGCCGTGTTAATCCTGGTTATCATAGCTGGCCTGCACATCAAAGATATGCCTGTTCCAGAATTCCTCTGGAGATTTAGGCCTGCGCCAGAAGTAAAAGTTGAAGAGCCAGCTGTAATCACGTCTCCATCAACTATAGAAAAAACAGACCTCCATTTGAGAGATTGGGGTAAAAAGAATTACCTCGATCTGCAGCAGGAGCTGAAACGGGTTGAAGCATTGATCAAAGAGATGCCGCTTCCTGAACAAAAGAACAAAGCATTGAAATTAACTTCAATTAAAAAAGAATCTTTGCAAACTCAAAATGGGATGCAAGAAGCTAGCATAAATCAAAGAAAAATATCTCCTGAAGAAGTTGAGCGATGGGTAACACATTTATATGCATCTGGAACCCCAAGCAATAAAGTTATGCCTATAGTCAAAAAATCTACCTCTCTGAGCGAGGCGGAAATAAAGCCAATATTAGTAAAAGTGAGAGCAACACAATTGTTGGAGAAAACCTATTCTCTAAATCAAAAAGCGATTATGGAACTACGAGATTTTATCCGTACAGAACGTAAAAATGGAGCGACCATAGAACAAATTATCGCTGACTTAGTGCAGGAAGGCTGGGATGAAACGATAATACGCTTATACGTTAGCGCACATTACGCTTAACCTTAACATAATTGTGGCTAATCAACCACCGTAAACTTTATATAGGTTTGTGGCATTTAAAGTCCGCAAAGCGCGTAAAATCCGCATAATAGTCTATACGAGGGTGAATGCTCATGGAAGAAAAAGGAAAAAGTTATTCTAAGGAATTGCTAGGCAAAACTATCGTTTCCAAGTCCGGTAAAAAGTTCGGCGAGGTAGGCGATCTGATCTTTGAAGTAGGTTCAGGCGAACTGATCCATCTATTGTTGAAAAACCCAACTTCATATACTGATAAGATGGAATTGGAAAAAACCAGGGAAGGAAACATTCTTATTCCATTTTCTGCAGTTATCGCCAGCGGCGATTACATCGTGGTAGCTGAAGAAGACATTATTTAGGATTTTTATTTACTTATTTATTTCTTATTTAATTTCTGTTTAAGCCTATCAAATTCTGATTGTTTTATCTTTGGATATAATCTTCCTGCTTACATCCGTTCTTGATAGCAGATATTTTAATACCATATACATAACTTTCTAAAGTGGCAACGTAATCTTTCGCTTGTTGAGGCAGCTCACGGAAGGAACGGATCCCTTTGGTGTTTTCCCAACCCTGTAAAACTTCGTACTGGGGAACAAACCCCCATAATACTTCTGGATCGTTGGGAAAATCTTCCAGTTTTTCCCCTGTGGCAGGATTTACGTAAGCTTTGCATATCTTCAAGGTGCCAATGCCATCAAGATTGTCCAAGCGAGTGAGGACCAGGGAATCAAATCCGTTTATCTCGGCTGCTTTTCGTAAGGCTACCGTGTCCAGCCAGCCTACACGGCGAGGCCTTCCGGTAGTAGAGCCAAATTCATCAGCATTTTCCCGTAAATAACGCGAGACTAAAAGATCGTAATGCGATTTTTTGTCATCTTTTCCTGCTAACACTATCGCCTTCTCTTCGTTAGTAAGAGAGCAATTTGACAAGTAATCTTCTCTATTTTCATATTGGTTGATATATTCACCAGATTCTCCTTCAGTTGGAAAAGGACCTGCTCCAACTCTGCTGGTGTACGCTTTGACTACTCCTAAAACATTCCCTAAAAACTTAGGTGAGAGGCCGCTTCCAGCTAAAAGGCCGGTAACATTGGTATTAGAAGAGGTGACGAAGGGATAGGTTCCATGATCAAGATCTAACATCGCTCCCTGCGCTCCTTCCAACAGAATTTTTTTTCCACTGTGGACTGCCTGTTGAAGATATGCCCTAGTATCAATTACTAATGGAGCATATTTTTCAAACAATGGTTTCATCCTTGCCAGAATATCATCTGCATCTACAAGAGCATCGACACCATAAAAGGCTAGTTCTCTATTTTTTTGTTCAATATTATGACGAAGAAGTTCTTCCAACCGTTCTGGATGAAGCAGTGATCCTGCACGTATTCCAACGCGATTGATTTTATCTGCATAGGCCGGGCCAATTCCTTTTTGGGTAGTCCCTATCTTCCCCATCCCTTTTGATTTTTCCTGCGCACCATCGAGAAGTTTATGATAATTAAAAAACAAATGCGCAGCATCAGAGATCAGCAGTTTTCCTTTTGCGTCCTGCATGTTTTTGTCCAGAACTTCCAAATCCACTACGCAACCATTACCAATTACATTTGTCACATGAGGAAAGATTATTCCGCTTGGAGCAATATTAACTACTACCTTGTTCCCATCAGAATCGTATAAAGTATGTCCGGCATTATTGCCTCCTTGTGGCCTAACACAAATATCATAATCTTGAGCAAGTTTGGCGATGACTGCACCTTTCCCCTCGTCTCCCCATTGTGCTCCTACAACTGCGGTTACTTTTCCAACCATTCGATTCAAAAGAATGGAAACTCTTTTTATTCTTTTAGCGTTTGCAATTTAGATACTCAGATAGAGTGATGGAATTCACTTAGTTCTTTTTGGAGTGGTGAAGCTGTTATGCAAAGCAAGAATCTCTTCTAAGACCTGCTTCTCATTTTTCTGCAATTGAGATAAAGCACTCTCCGTAAATGAAAAAAAATAAGTGTTTTTTAGAGAGGGGAGTAATTTTAAGTACTGCAAGATCCCAAATGCAAGAGCAGGAAAATCGGTTGGTTTTGAGACGATGATATAATCTGCTTTTTTGGAATAATCTTCCTCGAAGAGCTGAAAATAAGGAGTATTATTCCTATTTGGAAAAAGTGCATCTAAATAACCCTTAGGAAGGTAATCAATACGTAACTCTTGACGCACCATATCTAGCTATTCTTTCCTTACTTCCTTAACGCCCGGCTTGAACTCTTCATCAATCTTCTGCAGATAATCCTTCACTCTGCTCACCACAGAAGCCAGGAGGAAATTCTCTACTTTCTCTTCAAAGATTTCAGAAAGATGGTTGAATTCAGTAATCCGATACAAGTTGGCATTGGTTTCAATCATATGCAGATCTTTCAGTCTCTTTAACTGTCTGCGGATGTTGGAAGAAGCAATACCCAACATAGGTAATCCTGCGCTCTTGCGCACAGCCATGACATTGTTTTTTATCTCTTCAGAATGGAGCTCTTCCCGATTCTGCCGTGCTTTCAATAAAACATGAAATACGTCCACAACCACATCTCTGGAATCTCCCGGCTGCAATAATCCCACAGATAAGCAAAATTTCCTGACTAATTCTCGGTCGCTTACCGTTGGTTTCTCGTAACGACGTAATGTTATTTCCGCTAAAGGTGTATCTCGACTTATCCGTGCCATTTTTATTTCCTCTTTTGTTGATTTTTTTTAATGATGATTAGTACTAAGGATGTAAATAACAAAATACTAATTTCCCTTTTTCCGTCTTATCTAGCTTGGCGAAATACATTCTTTCCAACTGGACAATTTCGCCTTCTTTCAATTTTTCTAATCCTTTCTCTCCAAAACCAAGAGCTTTTTCTCCGGTATCCAGCATCACTTCTACTTTTAGTAAATCTTTCGAGACAGGCAGCCAATGGATAATAAAACCTTTATCAGGACTGTTTTTGTATTCTTCATAATCTTCAGATACAAATTTCCAGCCTTTACCGTCCAACATAAAGTTACAGTAATCCATCAGACGATGAGTTTTTCCTTTTCCTAATTTTTTAAGGTCTGCCTGCGAGATGAAGACTTTACCTTCCGCCAGAAGAGTTCTTTTTCCGCGTTTAGGATAATCTGGATGCAGATTTAGTTTGGCTTCCTTTTTAGGAGCGCCTGTGATGGTTATTTCTACAGGATCAGCGACAAAGAAATAGCGGTTCGCATTTGGCTCGACCACTTCACGATTAAAGGAGTTGATCATCTTCCAAAATTCTTCCTGGCTTACAGTTTTATCAGCAAGACTTAAACCTATTTCTGTAGCAAATTTGCGAAAAGCTTGGGGCTGATAGCCTCGTCTTCTCAAAGCAGGAAGAAAAGGCAAGCGAAGATCATCCCAGCCAGTGTACTGTTTTTGTTCTATTGCATGTCTGGTCTGAGTGGTGCTTAAGGTGAAACCTTCAAAATTAATTCTGCCCCAGTGCTTGTATTCAGGATGCTGCCAGCCGAAACAATCCATGATCATGGTTTCTTTTTTAGCATTATCAGCATGATCTTTTCCATTCAATACATGAGTGACACCTAATCCATGATCGTCAACAGCGACGGAAAATACCATCAAGGGCCAGACTTTCTGTTCTTTCCCCGTTTTAGGATGAACATGTTCATTGATGCGCATGACGGGAAAATCACGCATGGCCGGATTTTTATGTTTGATATCGGTTTTCAGCCGTACTACTGCTTCCCCTTCAGAATATTCGGAGAACATCTTTGCGTAGCGTAGATTATTTTCTTTGATGGAGAGACTTCTGCATGGACAAGCGATCCCTTGATTTTTCTTTTCCCGCCATTCATCAGGGTTGCATTTGCAGACGTAGGCTTTTCCTTTCTGAACCAATTGTTCTGCGTAATCGTAATAAAGACCCAGGCGGGAAGATTGAACCGTTATACTGGAAACATGATTGTCTGATAGCCATTGCACATCTTGGGGAATGAGGTTGTACGCCGGTTCATAGATATTCTCTGGATTGGTATCTTCAATCCTAAGCAAGAATTTACCATCATACATCTTTGCGTATTCGTAGTTTAAAGAAGCGCCATAGGCATGGCCTATATGTAGTGGTCCAGAAGGAGAAGGAGCGATTCGTACTACGACTTTTCCTTTCTGTGCGTTGGGTAGCGCTTTCAATGGCCCTTCTTCTTTCTCTTCCTTTTTTTCTGTAAGAAGTTCCGGCGCAAGTTTTTGCAATTGTTGTTTTACCTTTGGCAGGGGCAGCATTTCAACTTCGGAAACTACTTTTTCAATTTCTTTGAGAACCTTTGGAACATCTTTTTTGAGAGCCGGATTGTCTCTTAGAACTAGACCTAGAATAACATTCTTATTGACTTTGCCATTGAAGTCTAACGCGTTCTTTAATGCATATTTGAGAATGATATCTTTCATCAGTGCTTAGATATGGAAAGAGATTATTAAATGTTTTGATTTGGAATTTAGATATAATTTACTCTCTTCCTCACCCAACAAACCACCATACTAATAGCAGCTCCAGCCATCCCAAACAGGATATCCTTCTGGGCATCCCAATAGTCGCCCTGCATACCTAAGAAACTATCGCTAAAAGCAAGATTATGAGTAAATATAACTGCAAGGTATTCTAAGATTTCATAGATAGTTTTTAAGGAAACAATGATCAGAAACGGAAGGAGATAACTTATCCAGCCCTTTATTTTTAGTTTTCTGGTGACTATTTCGTAAATCGGGAAATAGAAAATTAACCCGAACAAGAAATGAACTACCCGATCATAATGATTCCTACTAAAATCAAACATCGCTTGTATCCATTTGAATATCGGCATGTTAGTGTAAGTATAATAGCTGCCAAGAGTATGAAGGATCAGAAAGGAAAACAAAAGGATATAGGCGGTATTGGAAAAACGGAACATCCTATAGGTCACAATGAGCAGTAAAACAAGCAATACGCTCAGGATATTCTCTATGGCCCAAGTGAAGCGGTCGTATGGATTTATAGCAATAACCAACCAGAAAATGGCGAAGGCAATTAATAGGATAAGTGGTAAACGATCACTCTTCCTCATCACATCTTTCCCCGTTCGATAATACGTTTCATCCGTTTGATGAATTCATCCGCTTCCTTGTAATATTGGTCGTAGGCAGGACCTTTCACTTCTTTGATTTCGCGATGCACAATCAGTTTACTGAGATGGTAGAATTTACGCATGGTTTCAACATACTTTTTCTCCAGCATACCGTGCTTCACAAATACTTTATCCAGCATGTCAGCAACATGTTCAGGTGTAGGAGGAACTTCTTTCGCGCGCATCAAAGCGGCATGCGCGGCGTCAATCACTGCCCAATAGAGGTCAAGAGTAGCTTGCAAAACATGCCATTTGGAATTAAGCAAGGTCTGCGGCGCCCGACCAAAGTAGCGCCAGATACTCTCTTCCGTAGGCCTGATCCGGCCATTCTTGAGCAGTATCTGCAATGGTTCAAAAAAACCCGTATCAATTAAGGCGACTCCATCCCGTAAAATATTGACAACCACCGGATCTCCTGCCTTGGTATATTCCCAAAATGAGGTAAAGGTCATGGAAGTTATATGCAACTTAGGTGAAGTGCGAATGACTAACTTTTCTACAATAAGCCTATATCCTTCAATCAATGCTTCGCTGAGCTGGAAACGGGTATCATCAGTGATTACTAATACATCAATATCACTCTCTGGTGTAGTCTGCCTTCGGGCAGAACTGCCAAAAACAACCGCGCTGAGAAGAAAATCACCTAATTCGTTCTTTAGTTCTTGAGCAAATTTTTGTGCTGTCTTGACATCATCAGTGGGATAGCGATGAACGTTCTCATTCTCTTTTTTATAAATCTTAAACTCCATCTCATACTATTAAATAGTTTGGCTTTATTAAGATTTTGTAGGAACGTATGTATTAAGTCTGTTCTCTTGTGGACAGAGCCGGCTCGCTTTTAGTATGATTAAACTGGAGTGCGGCGCCTTCCCGTAGGGAGCGTCCCCTTTCCGCAATCGACGTGGACTCTTAGAAACGCTCACAAATTGGCGCTGTCCACCCACAGACTTAATACATACGTAGAAACCGCCACTTATTGATAAAGAAACATAGGACCAGTCAAGAGTGAACAACATATTTCTTCAATCACATAAATCTTTATAAATTATTTATCCCCGTCTAAAACTGTATTTAGAAAAAGCGAGGGTGATGTTTCATGGAACAAAAACAGTTAGATGATTTGGAAGATTCTTTTTTTGGGGAGGAATTTATTGAGGATTTTGAAGATCTCCCTCCAGTTAATCCTTCCAAGAACCAGGAGATAAAAATAGAGCCACGGGAAGAACCGGCTGAATTACGGCTGCGAAAAGCTGCAAAAAAAATGGATTCTCCCATATTTAAGAAAAGTGCAGTTAAAAAAAGCGAAAAAATGACCGTGGTCAAGCCTAGCAAAGAAACGGCAGCTGAAGAAAAAGCTCTGGCCGCTGAAAAATTAAGCGTAGCAAAATCAAGCCGCTCCGCTCGTGATAAAGTCACTGGCGTTCCTAATGCCGCTACGCAACACCTTCCTAAAGGGACGGAACTTAGGGAAAATAAAGAGAAAAAGAATCTTGAGACTCCAACTAAAAAGGAAACAGTCACTGTGAACATCAAACCGGCCAAAGAGCATACTAAAGTAAGTGAGACCAAACCAGTAGTGGAGACTTCTTCTCCGATCAATCCTTGGGAGGAGGACAATAAAGGTCCAGGATTATTTAAAGAAGCTTCCACCTGGAAGGCCTTTACAGGAGTAGTGCTAGTATTGTTAGTACTATCGTTATTTACCCAGGGTTTCAATTTTGCTGAGAAGGATGCACTTACGGGAGGCGCAGTGGTGACCCTAGCTGAAGCAGAGCAAAATGTTCTGCAGTATGTGAATACCCAATTGCTGCAAGCGCCATTTCAGGCAGAAGTGCAATCCGCTGAAGAATTAGATACACTTTACAAAGTAACATTATCAGTTGCCGGGCAAATGGTTGATTCTTATGTGACTAAAGATGGAAAATTGTTTTTTCCGCAGGGATTTGATATGGGTAAAAATCTTCTGGGAGATGCCCGATTAGAAGAAAACACTCCGCCAACAGAGGTTGAAGAGGAAGTGGTACCAACCAAGCCTGAGCTTGCTCCAGAAGTTGAGGAGCCTCAAGAAGCTGAAGAACTAGTGGCTGCTACAACAACAGTAGAATTAGGCCTTAACGCCAAGAAATGGATCTTTGAACCGAATGTGCTTAGAGTTAAGAAAGGAAGTAAAGTAGTCTTAACCGTTGTCCCTAGCGGCTTAGATTTCACCTTTGCCATTCCCTCTTTAGGCGTGGAGAAGAAAGTTACTGGGACCACTGAAGTGGTCTTCACTGCTGACAAAGCAGGAACATTCGACTTTACCTGCGGCAGTTGTGAGGATTGGCGCGGAATGCGGGGAAATCTAGTAGTAGAATCCTCAAAATAGAAATGTTTAACTATTTCTTCTTTTTATTTATTGTTTATTCTGGGGAAGATGGCAAAAACTGAGAAATTGTTTGGTAAAGTGGTAATAATCATCTTTTTAGTAATGTTAGTGTTAGGATTTGTGGTGCCAGCCATCCTCAATAATTCTTCCTCTGAACCTGGTGTAGAGCCTAGGATTTGTACTACGGATGCTGATTGTTATTTGTTTTGTGATGATAAGCCTGTAAACGTAATATGTTTGCAAAATCTTTGCTTGGTGAACTCTTGTGAAGAGAAATCTTATTATGATTACAACCAAAATCCTATCTCCTTTACTGTAAACATTGAAAATGTGACTTTAGAGGAACGAAACAATGAAAGGGATGTATTTGTAAAATTTAAAGGAGATGAAGTGCAATCTTTTAGCCCTAAGTTACCTTTGTATTATATACTAGAAAAGGCTAATATTATTTTAGATACCCAATGCCTTACTTTTGATAAAAAGCAGTATTGCAGCAGCGATTTGCTGATGGCAGTGAATGGAACTACTTCCACGGCCTTTGGTAATTATATCCCACAGCAAGGGGATGTGATTGCGATTGATTATTAGATCTAGCATAAGCTAAAATGGTCAAAAAATATGTCCTCACTGGCTCGGCTTACTCCGGCAAGACTTCTGCCCTACGGGAATTAACTAAGTACGGATTTCCAGCCGTGCCGGAAGCAGCGACGTTGATTATTTCAGAACAACTTGATGCCGGAGGAGATCTTCTTCCCTGGACCAGATTGGATGATTTCTTAGAAATATTGATTGAAAAACAGATAGAATTAGAAGCAAATATCACTCCTAGAAGTGAAATCGCTTTTATTGATCGAGGAATTCCTGATGAACTGGCCTATTTTAGATATAGGGGGATAAAACCTACACCGGTGTATGAGAAAGCGTTCCAAGAGCATCGGTATGACAGAGTATTTGTGTTTGACCCTATTCCCGGCTACCGACAAGATAAAATTCGTAGAGAGCCATTAGAGATGGTACAGCAATTACGGGTCTTACATGAGGAAACCTACCGGGAACTGGGATATGATGTTATCGTAGTTCCTTTAATGCCTATAACTGAAAGGGTGAATTTTATCATTGATAGAATCTGAAATATCGAAATTAGAAGAAGCAATCCGGAAATCATGGAGTAAAGAGACCAGTTCTGATCCTGAAAAATGGGCTTATGAGAATCCTGCTTGGGGACAATGTGCCGTTACTGCGCTTTTAGTAAATGATTATTTAGGTGGTGACATTGTCTGGGCGGAAGCAAAACTTCCCGATGGAAAAGGCATTTCACATTATTTCAACCGAATTGAAGGAAGGGAGATAGATTTAACCCGGAGGCAATTTCCAGAAGGGACCATTATTCCGGCTGGGATTGAGAAAAAGAAAGAGTATGATTCAACGAGAGAATATGTTTTATTAGCCCCTGGAAGCACTACGAGACAAAGATATGAGATCTTGAAAGAGAGAGTTGATGAAACTATTGCTTGGATGAGAGTGGGCAGGCCTATCGACATCATAGCCACTCGTTTTATGAAAAAAAGTTAGGACATAATATTTTATCAACTTAAGCCATAACATTTAAAAGAAGATTCTCGGTTTAAGGTTGTATGTCTTTTACACATGTGATTCAATTTCTGGAAAAGATCGCTCCTTTAGCTAATCTTAGTAAAAAGGAAGTTAGGTTATTAGAAACTCCCGATCGAATCCTTAAATCAGACTTAGTGGTAAATGGGAAAAAATACCCGGCTTATCGGGTGCAATTCAATAATGCACGAGGGCCATACAAAGGAGGTATCCGCTATCATCCCGAAGTTTCCGAAGATGAAGTAAAATCATTAGCGTTCTGGATGACCATTAAAACAGCAGTTACTGATCTTCCATTCGGCGGAGGAAAGGGCGGGGTGGCCGTCGATCCGAAGAGACTAAGTAAAAAAGAATTAGAAGAATTGAGCAGAGAGTATGTGCGAGCGTTCTACAAAAATCTCGGACCAGATACGGATATTCCTGCTCCAGATGTATATACGACGCCTGAAATCATGGGGTGGATGCTTGATGAGTACCAAAAATTGACTGGAAAGAAGGCTCCTGCTTTTATTACCGGAAAACCATTGGAACTAGGCGGTTCTAAAGTGCGAGACATCGCGACTGCTCTTGGAGGAGTGTACGTCTTAGAAGAAGCAGTGAAGAAAATAGGATTGAAAGAAAAGGAAGTAGCTATCCAGGGTTTTGGAAATGCCGGCGGAACCATGGCGCGGCTCCTGGCAAAACAAGGATATAAAATTGTGGCTGTCTCTGATTCCAAAGGGGGCATCTATGACGGAAAAGGATTGAATATCGATGGAGTGATAAAGGTAAAAGAGATGAAAGGAACAGTAACAGAATACACAAAAGCTACTAAGATAAGTAATGAAGAGCTGTTAGAAATCAATTGTTCCATCCTGGTCCCTTCAGCCTTAAGCGGAGTTATTACTGCAGAAAACGCCCCGAAGGTTAAAGCTAAAATTGTTTTAGAATTAGCCAATGGGCCTACCACGCCGGAAGCAGATGGCATTTTGTCGACGAGAAAAGTGTTGGTGCTGCCAGACATCTTGGCAAACGCCGGTGGAGTTACTGTTTCGTACTTCGAATGGGTGCAAAATAAGAAAAACGAATCATGGAGCGAGCAGGAAGTCAAGAAAAAATTACAAGAGAGGATGATTTCTGCCTTTCAACAGATCTGGAATGAATTTTCCGACGGTGAAAAAAGTTTCAGGACCGCGGCATATGTTTTCGCGTTGAAAAAAATTGTTGCTGCGGAAAAAACAAAAAGTAAAGATAAGGTTGAATTTAAGTAACATTTAAATAGGTAAAAGTATTACTTCTCCATAAGAAATCAAACAAAGATGATTTCTTGCATTAACAAAAGAGGTGTGATGATAGATGGCTAAGAAAAAAGCAGCAGCAAAGAAGAAAAAGCGAAGATAAATTTTTAGAGTAACTTTTCTTTTTTTTCTTTCTTCTTTTTCATAATTGAATTTAAGTTGTGTTTAAAATTCTAAGTGTGCAGCATCATTTACTTTTACTAAATGCCAGCCGGTCTGAGAATAGCTTATTTTGGTTATAGAAGTGTTATCAAGCACTATTTTGTAGGTCCTAGCTGGATTTGAACCCATTATTTTCCTAAACAGGCACTTGATGGCTAGCCCGTGCGTGAATATTCCAACAGTTGTTTGCTGGGTTTGATCATGGTTAGCTAACAAATTTTCTTCAACCCATGAATACATCCTTTCTTCAACGTCGCGCTGAGATTCTCCATTAGGGGGAGTAAAATTCCAATTATCTTTGTTGATTTTAGCCACTGTTTCTGGAGTGTAGATTATATCTCTAGGCTGACCCTGCCAATCTCCTTGATCTAACTCCAGAAGTTTTTCCGAATAAAGGATATGTTCGAGAGGATAGCCTATCTTTTCACAAACGATATTAGCAGTTTGCCGCGTTCTTATTGCAGTGGAAGAGTACACTTGATCAAATCTTACTTCTTCATTGCGTAGACGTTCTCCTAGCCAGAGAGCTTGTAATCCTCCCAAAGGAGAAAGTGGCGTATGATTAGATCACCCGCCAATCAAATGCGAATTCCTATTAGATTCGCTTTCTGCATGTCGGAAAAGGTATATGTCAAGCATGGAAATGTGGTATTTGTTGATTATATATTGGTTTTGAAACTAAAATACTAAAATCCATAGAAAACAAAGAAAAAGGAATTGGAGTGACCCCCTCAAAACGGACACATAGTTAAGATACTCTATCTTACCAACTATGGAGGTCTAAAAAATGGGGTCACTCCAAATGATACCTTACATTTCCTTTTTCAAGTTTTCTTAGAACAATTTTGCTAATTTTCAAAGTTCTCTATAGAGAAGTTTGCATAATTCATCTTTTTGGGGCAAACTTATCTAAGAGACTTTGCAATAGTCGTGATTTTGGCATTTTCGGATAATTAATTTGCCAAAATCCCTATTTTGCAAAGTTCTCTATAGAAAATAATAAAAAGGATACCTTTATTTGAGCTTTTCATGGAAAGAATATTACTTAACCAACTTCATGACCATCTAGACAAGGAAGTCCTGCTGAAAGGATGGGTGCAGGACTTGCGAAACTTAAGCAAAATCAAATTTCTTATTCTCCGCGATAGAACAGGAGATATGCAGACTATTGCTCTCAAAGGCACTACTGAAGAGGATTCCTTTAATGTCCTAGCCACCATTACCAATGAATCAGTAGTTGAAATCGTTGGAACTCCTAAGAAAAACAAGGAGTCGCGCTGGGGTATTGAAGTGTTGATTAAGAAAGTTACGGTTGTATCTGCTGCCGCAACTCCTCTACCCATCGATAACTCTGATAAAGGACAAACTCATATCGACAAACGCATTGATCACCGCTTTTTGGATACCAGAAACCTGAAAAAGCAGGCTATCTTTAAAGTGAGAGGGAAGATTGCCAAGATTTTGACCAATTTCTTTGATAGCAAAGGCTTTACGAATATCAATACTCCTAAGATTACTACTATCGGCGTAGAATCCGGAGCAGAGTTATTTATCTTAGATTACTTCGGAAAACCGGCTTATCTGGCGCAGTCACCGCAGATCTATAAGCAAATGTTTGTAGTGGGCGGTTTTGAACGGGTATATGAACTAGGTCCAGTGTTTAGGGCTGAGAAGTCGCATACCACCCGGCATTTGACTGAATTCACCGGTGTCGATTTTGAAATGGGTTTCATTGATGACTTTGATGAGGTAATGGATCTGATTGAAGAGATGTTTGTGAATCTGATGAGTACCTTATCCGAGGAAGCGGCGGAAGAGTTGAAAACTTTGGGAGTTGAACTGGTAGTACCTAAGAAAATTCCTCGCATCACCATGGATGAAGCAAAGAAAATGCTGGCTAAGAAGGGAAAGAAGTATAAGGAAGATGATGATCTTGATGCTGAGGGAGAACGCTTGCTAGGAGAACTGGTGAAAGAAAAGTACGGTTGTGAATTTGTATTCTTAACTTTATTCCCTTGGGCAGTGCGGCCATTCTATCATATGAAGCCGGATGCCAAAGCGAATGTTACTAAATCATTCGATCTACTTTTTAATGGCGTGGAGATTTGTTCCGGCGCACAGCGGGAACATCGTTATGAAATTCTCAAGAAACAAGCAAAAGCCAAAGGTTTGGATTTAGATAAAATGACCGAGTATGCGGAGATTTTTAAGTATGGAACTCCTCCACATGGCGGAGCTGGATTTGGTTTGGATAGGATTACACAAAGATTGCTAGGGTTAGATAATATTAGGGAGGCAGTATTGCTACCAAGAGATCCGGAAAGAACCAGACCTTGACTTCAACCCCATTCAAAGTCTTTAAAGCATTTATATATAAGTTTTGTTTTTCTAGGTTTTAGAATAGCTAAATGGAGGTATAAACCATGACTATTAAAGAACAATTTCAAAAATTAAAAGAGAACTGGCTTATCGTCTTATTGTTAGCAGTAGTGTTAGTATTGTTTATGGGTTTGCCGGCAGTGGAAACTGTGCAGCAAGGAGTATTTCAAGGCGGATTCGCGGAAAGAGCTTACGATGGAATAACCGCAGATTCAAAAATGGGAATAAGTATGCCATCACCGATGTATTATGACGACGGCTTTGCTCCAGAAGAAAGTGATCGAAAGATAACTAAAACTGCTTCCTTAGGTAGCGAAGTAGAACGAGGGTCGTTTAAAGAAGCAGAAAGCAAACTGAAAGGTATCGTCAAGACTGCTGATGCATTGTTGTTGAATGAAAATGCACAAAAGTATGAATACGGCGATGGGCGAAGATCGTATTATTCCGGATCCTACACTGTTAAAGTAGAAGAAGGAAAATACGAAGCATTAGTCGGCCAATTGAAAGAGATAGGGGAAGTCACTTCCTTCAGCGAGAGCGCGGATGACATCACTGAACAGTTTGTAGATTTGGAAAGCGAGTTAGTATCTGAAAAGGAACGCTTGGTGCGATACCAACAGATGTTGTCAGAAGCTACTACTGTTGAAGATAAGATTCAGTTGAGCGACCGTATTTTCAACCAGGAAAGGACTATCAAGTACTTGGAAGAACAACTGCAAGATACTGGCAACAGAGTAGAATACTCAACCGTTTATGTAACCATTACTGAAAAGCAATCTGAATATGTGGATGCTGTCTTGGTGAAGTTCTCAGAGCTGGTGACTAAATTCATTAATAGCCTTAACAACTTGTTGAAATTAGTAGTTGGATTGATTCCATACGCCATTGTAACAGTATTAGCTTGGCTAGGATGGAAGAAGTACAGGAAGACTGACAGTGTTAAGAAGAAGTAATTTTTCTTTATTTTTTATTATTATTTTACAGATGAATTTTCTTTAAATCAGAGACCAGACCTTCTTATGGCTTCAGTTCCAGTAAGAAATTTGCAGCTCTTCATCTTTTCTCTGGCTTTGTAAATTGCTTCCATTGTCTCTTTGCTTATGGAACTCATATCAATGTAACTCCTTCTTTATCTGCTTCTTGGATTATGCCTATTTGTTTCTTTCTCTTTTCAAATTCTTCTGGAGTTAGACATAATATATCCATAGCTACCGGTACATTTCTTTTAAGATGATACGCAGCTACAGAGCGTTCATAGATATTTATTCCCTTAAACTTCTTTGCAACAATAAGCAAGTCATAGTCGCTGTCTTTTTGGAAATCTCCTCGCGCTCGTGAACCAAAGAGGATAACTTTATCTGGGTTAAACTCTTTTTTCACTTTTTTTAGATATGGCATTATAACTTTAATTCTTTTTCTATCCATTGTAGTACCTCTTCCGCTAATTTCAAAAATTGAGAAACTTGTTCACGCGAATAAAATTCAGCAGGTATTTTATGAGAAGCATCTGGATATCTAGCAAAGATATAGGAAGGAGTTAATTTTTCTCCAGCTTTGCGTACTTTTTCTGGAACTTTTTCTACATAATCACAAAGTAAAGTTAAATCATGAACTTTAGGAGGGTTTTTCTTGAATTTAGTTATATATAAAGCTTTCAACGACTTTTCAACTGTTTGTTGGCAATAAAACGCGACGCCATCATAATCATTGCTTTTATAGAGAACTTCTGCTTTATGGAAATCACTTAACGCTTGCTTCCACCAGTTTTCAGTCTCTTTTCTCATAGGAAAGAAAAGAACTCCAATTTATATAAATCTTTACTTGCTTTTAATTTTTTCTCTGATTAATTCTACTATAATATAAACCATTAAAGCAGCTATACTACCAACTAAGAACCATAACGCAATATCTGGCTGTGCGGTTACAACTGGAGCTTCTTGGGCAACTTTCAGAGCCATTTCAGGAACAGCATCAGCAATCACGGATTCTGAGCTGTCAGCAGCGTATTGCATGGTTTCTAAGACAGGAACGGCTTGAGAAGCTGTTTGCACCCATTTGATCACGGCACTGATTCCTAAAGCAGCTAAGGCTGCAGGAAGAATTCCTTTCAATTTCTCTTTTAATCCAGAAACATGTTTGGGAGCAATAATAATGTATTTATTCGCTAATTTGTAGTGCAGGACTTCCCGCCCTTTCTGGCTGTAATGAAATTCTTCAGCTGTGATAAGATGAGCTTCCTGCAGTTTTTGTAGATGATAATGGACAGTAGAGATAGGAAGATCGAGCATTTTAGCGATATTGGCTTCGGTATCTTCTTTCTCTGCCAGATGATTGAGAATTTTCCTGCTAGTATCACTAGTTATAGTTTCTGCCAGTTTCTTGGTTTTTGGTTCGTTCAAGTCTACTAAGAGGAAATTGCTTTTCGCCATGGTATTGTGGAGGGAACATACTTTAAATATATTTTCATAAGTTTAAATGAAGTTGAAGTTACTAGCTAAAAAACTAAATTATAGGAAATAACTGTAGTAAAGATTTTCGTGAAACTACGAAAATTAAAGTTATTTCCTATAATTTCAGATTTTTCACTTATAGCCAAACTTCTTATCATATTTTTTATGGTCAATGATATCTAACACAAACGCAATAATCTCTATTTCTGTTTCTCCATCTGTAAGCGTATACAGCATTCTCCAATAGTTAGGAAGTTCAACCAGAAATAAATTTATCGTACCATACTTTACTGCGTACTCACCTAGAATCAATCTTTTAGCAATTGGTTCTCCGTAATGCGGATTCATTTTGATAAGCTCTTTCTTTTTATGAAATGCATTCAAAATACTTCTTTCTATTTTAGAAGTAGAAGCTTGTTTATTTAGGTAGTTGTATACTTCTTCAGCTTCAGGTGATAATGTAACACAGATTGTTTTATTCATAAAGTTCCCGCCCTCATTAATAGTGACTTAAAATGTTTCTTACAATTCTAATCCTTGAGCAATTGCTTTCTTTAGTTTTGTATTCGTATTATGAATCCAAGTAATCCCTTTCAAAGTCACAGCGATTTTATTGCTTTCTTCTAAGTATTGAAGAATTAGCATCAAAGTGTTGTGGTTCACCTGGCGTGGAAGTTTTCTTTTTAGATCTGCAACAGAGATTACGCTTTCATCCATATTCTTGAGTGTATCTTCTATCATAAGAACTGTATTCAAGGTGGGGAAATGTTCAGGTTTTTGTTCTTGTTTGAGTTGCATTTTGGTATTAACTTATATCAATTTATTACTAACTTATATTTAAATGTTGCGCTTACAGTTTAATTTCTCTCCGAATCTTTAAATACATTCTTTCTTTCCCTTCTTCTTGTGGGAGAACGCAAATTCACCAAAGAGGAAGAGAAAAAGATCATAGGTCCGATTGCTGAAAGATTGCAGAAGATTCATCGCCAGGGTAAAACAACAATTGTGGGCATACAAGGTGGGCAGGGAACGGGAAAGACCACTATTGTACAATTTCTGGAGAAACAATTGAAGGGACAAGGTTTCAAAGTTCAGTCTTTCTCCATTGATGACTTTTATAAGAGTTGGAAAGAACGAAAAGCATTACAGCAAAAATATCCCGTTAATCCATTCTATCAAATCTCTCGCGGATTGCCTGGTACCCACCGAGTAAAATTCTTGCTGGAAACGCTGAAGAAAGCAAAAGCAGGGAAAGCGTTTGAGATTCCTGTGTTTGATAAGTCTCTTTATGAAGGGAAAGGAGATGTTCTTTCCAAAACTAAAAAAGTGAAAGGGAGACAGGATTGTGTAATCATAGAAGGGTGGTGTGTAGGAATACCGGAAGTTTCCTCAGAAAAGTTTCTACAGATTTGTAAGAAAAACAAGATTAATATTAAGAAACTTGACACAACCCTGAAAGAACATAAGGTTGTACTTACTTTTCTCAAGGAATACCAGCCCATCTGGAAACTACTAGATTATCAGATTATGCTAAAAGCAGATTCTCCAGAAGTACACAAGAAGTGGCGCTTGTTGCAAGAGACCAGATTGAAAGCCAAGAAAGGGCAAGGCATGAGCAAACAAGAAGTGCATGCTTTTGTTGAGCCATTCTTGCCTTTCACCTATGTTTGTTATGATCTGATCGAACCGGATGTGAAAGTATTTATTGATGAGAAGCATAATTTTTATAGGATAAATTTCTTTTAGAGGAGATGCTTGTCATGTCGTGGGGCTTCACGAAGTGAACGCCTCACTTGAGTACATGAAAACAAACACATGAAAATAAACAGCGATTTATTTTCAGTGCTGAAAAACTTTGTTTTTCATGCAACGATTTGTTTTCAGTACAGAAATGAGGTAGTTTCCTCATTTCTTGTACGTTCGCCTAGTGTAGCAGGCAGGAGAAAACCATTTAAACTCTAAATTCCTTCTTTGCAGAATGGGCATCTTAAACAAAATCCTTTTCTGGAGACATGATGATGATCTAGATTTTGATAAATTGGCCGATGAACAGCTTAAAACCGGAATAAAGGATGATCCCTTGGGTTTAGATCAGGAAAGCGATTTTGAAGAACGCAGCCCTTTTCCGGAACAGGCGCAAAGCAGGCCAGTCATAAAAGGATCGCCGTACAAGCAGACTAACTTTCAGCAACCATCTCCACCTACTGCATTTTCTCAGCAGAGCGAAAACAATATCAACAGGGATTTAGAACTTATCAGCAGCAAGCTGGATACTATCAAAGCCATGCTGGCTTCACTGGATCAGCGGACCGCTAATTTAGAGCGAGCAGCTGGAGTACAGCAGCAGCGACGCGAACGCTTATGGTAAATGTAAAGAAGAAATATTTGATTCTGTTTGTTGCTGTGGCTTTAGGTACTATTATCCTAGATCAATTAACTAAATATCATGTTGCTTCCAAAATGCCGGAATGGAAGCTTGGATTCCTATCAATCCACTTTGTGCAGAATACCGGGGCAGGTTTCGGCATCCTGAAAGGGCAGATGGCTCTTCTGGCGATTATTTCAGTGGTGGTAGTTATGGGAGTGATTTATTTTTACAAAAAAATCCCTCAGCAAAAAGTAGCGCAAATCTTGTGGGGCTTGTTCTTAGGTGGAGTAGCTGGAAATTTGATTGATCGGGTTTTGAGGCAGTATGTAGTAGATTTTATCGATGTGGGCTTCTGGCCGGTCTTTAATATTGCCGATATGGTGATTTCGGTGTCGGTGCTTGGGTTAGTGTTGTATTTTTGGAGAGAGAAGTAAATTACAAGGATAGATTTTTATAAAATTGATTCTTTAGGAAAGTCATGAAAGAAAGAATAATCCTCGTAGATTTTGCTGGGACTTTAATCAAAGCGGAAATACTTGATGAAGCAAATGAAATCAGAGCAAAAGTTCTGCAAAAAGCATTGCCTACTAAAGAGCAGCATGCTAATCCAGAAGCTTTTTACAAAGTAAATCGAGAATTTGTTGAGAAACTGACCGGATTGAAAGCAAAGGCTAAAGTCAGATACAGAAAGAATGACCTGGGCTTTATGGAATTAACCGGAGAACAAGTCCAGAATCAAATATCTACTAATCTATTCCAGATCGGCATGTACATGGCCGCTAAGAAACATGGAAGGAAAATAATTACTGAAGGTTTGGTTGAACAACTGCAACGTATCCAAAAAATCGGTTACAAATTAGCTATTGTATCGGGAGTTAGGACCGATATCATTTCGGGAATGTTGCAGATTGCCGGCATTCCGTTAAAGTTTGATTATATCTATGGGCAACCTCCTATTTTAGGCATGGAAAACCAAGAGCAGGATATTAAGGAATTACAAACTAAAGGAACTTTGGAATATGTGCTGGGAGACAAGCTCAGCGACTTGCAACGAGGCGCTAAGAAATCAATTTTTGTGACTTGGGGTCACCCTGCTGGTGGAGAAAAAGAATACACAGATTATACTATCAGCAAACCCAAAGAGTTAGAAAAAATAATCAAATAATTACTGCACGCAACTATGCTTCTTATATCCTTTATTCAAAGCTTCTTTTCGGTCAGCAAACCATAACTGCCTATCTTTCTGAATCTTCTTAGCCCATTCACATTTTGGCTCGTGGTAGACATTGCTTCGTTTGCTGGCCACATATTTGCCGGGCGAAAAAGTAGTTTTAGATTTGGCCGGAGCAGTTATTATCTCTTTGGTTTCTGCCTTAGGAGGAACTACTTTTCCATCTACAACTTTCTGCGGGGGTGGAGAAGGTTTTGTTACTACATCCTCAGTACTTTCTTCACTTTTCCTCCCAGGCATACTTATCCAGAGGCCAAGCAAGCAGACCATAAGCAGAGTGAAATAGAGTGAGTTGGTAGGCAGCCAGAGCACTACAATATCTAAGACAAATAAAGAATAGATTACAAATAATATCTTCTCTCCGTAGGTTTTGTAAGTAACTAAACTGACTACGCATAATAAAAGTAATACCGCAAATGCTATAGATTCCATGCTTGTAGAAAAACCTTTAAGGGCCAAACAAACCAAAAGAATCATCAGTAATAAACTTTGAAACAGGAATTTTCCTGTGCTTTTTTGTTTCATAGGCTATTTTAGAGGAAGTTCTTTAAATAATTTTCTATTAAAGAGTAGTTACTTAGAATTCTTCTTCTAAATTCTTCAAATATCCTTTTCTCTTCAAGAAGGCAACTTCTGCTTTACCCTGATATTTATGCACAACATCTCCTTTTTCATGGCCGCCTAATTCCCAAGGCTCAATGATGACTACATCTTTTTCCCGAACCCAGAGATTTCTTCTCAATCTACCTGGAATCCTGCAGATGCGCTCTTTTCCATCTAGGCAAAGCACCCTCATCCTGCTGCCGCCTAATCTTTGCTGCACAATGCCGAGCACTTCCTGCCTTTGTGGGAGCCTTACTCGGATTACCTGCATTTCTGGATCTTCTGGTTGAGACATAAAAATTATATTCTGAAGTTTCTTTATAAAAGCTTTGTTGAAATTACTGCTTATCAAGCACGGAAAAACATTTAAACCAGCGCTTTTCCTTCCTCATCAAAAAGAGGAGGTAGATCTATGGCTAAAAGAGTTGAATCTCCGTCATCTATCAATACATTTAAGCAATGCGCGCGGAAATATTATTACCAATATATCGAGAAACTGCCTACTTTTCCCAGCGTGCATACAGTGCGTGGAAACATCGCCCACTCCTGCCTGGAAGATTTTTATGATGTTGATGTGAGTACATACACTCCAGAAAATTACAAGCAGAGATCCCGCGAGGCTCTCCAGAAATTACTCCTCCACCATTGGAAAGCGAAAGCGGAAGAGATGCAAAAATTAAACTTAACCCAGGATCAACTCCGTTTTTATTTTGAAGAGACCATGCTGATGCTGATCAATTGGGGAAATCAGTTTTTTGAAAATATCGAAGAAACCATGCGGAAAAAGCAAATGACCCTGCAAGAGGCTTTTGCCTACCTTACTCCGGTGCGGGAGATGCAATATGTTTCTGATAATTATTCAGTACGAGGATTCATCGATGCTATCCAGCATCTGGAAGATGAAGTGCATATCATCGACTACAAGACCAATTCAAGCCTGGAAGTGAAAGACAGCATCAGATTACAGTTGGCTATCTACAGCCTGTTATATTTTGAGAAACATGGAAAATTACCATCCAAGGCCGGTATTTTCTTCCTGAGACACAAATTAAAGTTAATCCCGGTCGATGAAGAATTGGTAAAGTTGGCAAAGCGGGAGATTGAACTGGTCCACGCACACACTTCTGTGACTGAAGCAAAAGAAGGTTATCCTAAAACCGTCACCCCTTTATGCAAATGGAATGGCGGACAATGTGATTTTTATGAGGTGTGTAGGCCGCATGGGTAATTAAAACCGCTTCAACCAACTTAAAGTTTCTTTAAAAACTTTATCTTCAGCTCCCTCTTCATCAAAGCAATGGGTAGCACCTTTTATTATAGTTAATTCCTTTGGTTGATTAGCATATTGGAAGAATCTCTTTCCATATTTGGCATTACCTTTTTCAGCAAAAATAAGTTTGATAGGTTTGTTAACTGTTTTCATTAACTTCTTCAGGTTTAGATTACCAAATTCTTTAGACATCTCTTTTCCCAAAAGACAAGTAGTGCCCCAATCAAAAGAATAGGCATTAAGCGATTTGATGAATTTTAGGCTAGATTTTGTTCCCTCAACAACATCAAGGAGAGAGGGCATAGATGTCGGGTCCAACAAAACAATGCCATCTACAAGATCAGTATTACTTTGTAAGATAGTAGGGCCACCTAAACTATGCCCAATTACAAAAATAGAATGATAGTCATTCCGAAAGCGTTTTACTACTTGATTTAAATCTTGTGCATGAATGCGAACCGTGCAACCAACTAGAGATCGAGTACCTTTTCGTCCATCATACAAATTAAACCGAAACACATCTAATCCATTTTTTGGGAAAAATCTGGAAGCATTGAAAAATAGATGCTCATTCTGGTTACCAGTTAATCCATGAATAAAGATAACTAGCTTATTATTCTTAACAGCGGTCTTGTTTAAAGTGCCAAAAATAGTATATTTGTCTGGTGTTTTAATTTTAATTATATCTTCCATTCTTACTCTAAAATCTACCCACCCATAGCCTGAAAGCTCATCTGGATAATCTGCTGATAAATATCCACATTCTGCAGTACAAAGGTCTCCACAATCGCTCCCAACAATAAAAACAGCAACCCGAACAGCAGCAGATATAAATTAAATCCAAATACTTCAAAGAATCTATCTGAAGCAAATTCTTCTAACAACACGTCTTTGGAAATAACACTGCCGGAGATTGCCGCCAAAAAGTAGGATATCGCTTCTATGATCATGTGGGGGAAGACGATCAGCATGATCAGGGCAAAAAAGTATAAGGGATGTTTTCCGGAAAATACCGCGGCATTCTTGGCAGTAAGACCGAAAATAGTCCCCCACACCGAAGCGTTCCAGGTTATCAGAAAGATAGCGCCGTCGCCGGCCAGAAGCGCTAAAATGAAACAGGCCATCAACACCAGAAAATTATTAGTCAATAATACATAAAATAATCCGCTGGAAAATATTTCCCCAGTCGCTGAACCGGCAGTGGCTGAACCGGCAAATCCTTGCCCAAACCGGATCTCCAATTGTTCCCGGAAAAGAGCATTAGCCTGCAATTCTGGAAGCAGAATCGTTCCGACAGAATACACCAACATGACTCCTAAAAAAAGAAAGACGTAAATCCGTACCACTTCGATGTCATCTCTCCATAAGCTTTTGAAATTAACGCGCTGTTCGAGGCTTTCCTGACGCTCTTCAATAGAAAATATCTTATACAATTCGGGAAGAAGCAGCATGGAAGTGAAGGCAACTGCGACCAGGGCGGGATCTCCTGGAAATAAAATGGAAGCGATTAAAACACCGACAATGGAATAACCTATCCCTAATAAGAAAGCATAGATCCCTTTCCGTTCCAGCCAGTCTTCAGGAAAGATATGTTCTAATACCAAAAACTATCACCGATCACCACTTTATTAAGAAGTAAAGTTTAAATCGTTTATATAGTTTACTCTGTCTTCCATTTTGGAATCTTTAACTGATCCCATATAATGTGAGGAAAATATTTTAGCTGTTGTTCAGGAGAATGGGAATAATCTATTGATGGAAAGTATTTGCAATGCAGGTTAACCCTAAAATCAGTATTTCCCGCCAAGTATTCTAAGACACCCCCTAAATGTTCGGTTTGAAAAGGAATTTCTTTCTCAACCAACGATTGTACTACTCTGATAAAGTCTGATTCATCGCCGGATAAGCCAGCAGTAAGAGAAAAATAAGGTTTTCCTTTTCCAGGCGGGTAAAGATGAATCCTTGAAGGAGTCAGCCAAAACAAGTGGGAGCCTTGCCATTCAGTGCTTTGCTGTTTTTGTGAAAATTCTTTTTTACTTTTTGGATTTTTAATAGAAAAGGCATCTATATTGGGTTGGTAAGACCATCGCCGGTACATTTCTGCAGGAGCCAATCCTTCTGTTTCTTCGCTGAATGCTGCTTTGTAGCAAATCGCAGCAGTGGCAAGATATTCTTCTAAAGAAACGGCTTCAATGGCTAGATTTTTATCACAATGATTGTAATAACTTTTGAGTATCCTTTCTTTTTCTTCTTTCGGCATCAATTCTTCTAAAACATATTTTCCAGGTATTTTTCCAGTGCGGATATCATAAGGAACAATTTTTTCTACCAAAGAATGGTCTCGCCGGATAAAAGGAATCAGTTTCCCCATCTCTTGGAAAGGAGTTAGATATTCTGGTGAAATTGTTTCCTGGCCCTTTGAAAGGTGTATTGGTATTCTATTCCCAACAGACACCACCAGCTTATCCTCACATTGGGGAACTTCAGTCACTCCGATAGGGACAGCAATAACTTTTCTACCCCTTCTTAATGGCATATAAAAGTCAGACCATTCCTTATCTTTAAATCGATTTACCTTCGGGGTAGCGGTGCCGGTGAGAGCATGAACTGTTTCGTATAAAGAAGAACTTTCTATTGTATGCGGTAAAGCTGATAATAATCCATACCAATCCTCTTCATCGAATCGCGGAGTAAATAGTTTCACGGTAAGTTATAACATAAGTTATTTAAAATACCTTCGATTATTACAACTATGGATATTAAAAACCAAATCAAGACGGTGCTTTTGTTAGGGGGACTGACTGGATTATTACTGCTCATAGGTGGATTAGCAGGCGGAAGGACTGGCCTGACTATAGCTCTTATTTTTGCCGGGGGGATGAACTTTGTATCCTACTGGTGGTCAGACAAAATAGTATTATGGATGTACAAAGCGAAAGAAGCCGATAAGAAAAAATATCCCCAATTATATTCAATCATCAAGGAAATTACTGCTAAGGCGCATTTACCTATGCCTAAAGTGTATTTCATCGATACTCCGCAGAGTAACGCCTTTGCGACGGGAAGGGATCCAAAGCACGCAGCAGTCGCTGTGACTGCTGGCATCATGCAGATATTAGATGAGAAAGAATTGCGCGGAGTACTAGCACACGAAATAGGACATATCAAAAACAGAGACATCCTTATCTCAACCGTGGCAGCTACTATCGCTGGGGTTATTTCGTATATTGCTATGATGGCTAGATGGGCAGCTATTTTTGGTGGAGTCGGTGGAAGAGACAATGAGAATGGGAATAGTAATATCCTGGAGCTATTGTTATTAGCGATTATCGCCCCCATCATGGCCATGATCATCCAATTGGCAATTACCCGGTCAAGAGAATATTTGGCTGATGAAACCGGCGCGCATTTGAGTAAGGATCCCTTAGCATTAGCTTCCGCATTACAAAAAATTGAAAAGAATGTGCATAACCATCCCTTTGCGCGCATGGGAAAAACAGAAGCGACCGCTCATCTGTTTATAGCTAATCCTTTGAAGGCAAGCGCGTTCTTCGAATTATTCTCAACCCATCCGACCGTGGAAAAGCGCGTACAGAGATTGAAAGAGATGAAATTGTAGAAAGAAGATTTTTTGTATGCCGGCATTTTTTCTGCATTGATGTCTGGCTGCGCTGCTCCGCAAACGACCTTTGTTGATTATCCTGTTGTTGTCGATGGTGCAAAGTCAACTTATACTAAAGATAGCAATGGAAACTGTTATCTCAAGATACCCGAAGCTGAAGGAGAAGAATGGAGATTATATAACGAACAATGCGATGAAACTACTGACAGTGTAGCGCTGGTTTTCCAAGAACATTTCTTATTGTATCATGATCGAAAAGAATTTGGTATTGAAATACTGCAATTTGATGCCTTGTTTCTACACGCAGAGGATTACCTGAAGAATAAAGAAAAAAAGCGCGGTTATAATGATATTCCGTTCTAAACTGTATGCTGGTCTTTTTCCGTTGCTTCTAAGTGGTTGTATAAATCAAAACATAACTCCCACGTATCCTTTCAAGGTTCAGGGCTATTCTCTCTTTGTGGATGATAACCCCGGTTCTTATTATGTCATAAGTATAGATAGAAGAAAATATTGCTATTTTTGGAAAAAGACAGAAGATGAAGACCACGATCTTTTTATCCACGATTTAGGTTGTGACTTAAGCAGCGATAGAGTAGTCATTTTATCAGGAAATAATATCATTGTTGCCAGCGATGCCAAGGATCTAGAAAAAGAAGTAGTAGAGATGTTAAATTCTATTTTGCGCAATTCTGAGAAGATAATTGTAAATAGTAATGAAATAGATCTTATAATTTTTTAAGTTCCTCTAAGCTTTTGCTAAAATAATCTTTCTTCGCTGAAATCGCAGTGGGGCTTCCACCGCCATGCCAAGTAAATCTAGGGCGTAATTGCACTGGAAAAATCCGCTCATTAGCATCATCGAAAATAACGGCAGCTCCTTTTACCCGGGGCAGATGATCTATCTCTTGTTCCAATCCCTGCCTCATGTAACTCTGGGTCAGCTGACTTAAGGCTTCGACATCTAATCGGGCAGTAAGCCTATGCGCGATGACGATATCTGATTGAGTCATCACGTCGGTATGGATCTTTCCTGGCTGCTGCGAAGCTAAAATTAAAGAAATTCCTGGCTGACGCCCTTCCCTAAGTATGGTGATTAATGCTTCGGTGGCAGCAGTTTTTCCATCTTTCGGAAGCAATTCATGCGCTTCGTCAAGAGCGATCCAGACTAAAGGCTCTTCCATCTTCTCTTCCACGTTCTTGGTAAAGTAATGCATGGCCGCGTCGACACTCTTGAATTCTTCGGTCTTTCTGGCTAACATACGTTGATTGAAAAGATTGCGGCAGATCAAGCCAACCACCAAGGCCTTGATTTCCCAGCCGGAAGCCATTGTTGCGTATGGGCTGACGTCTAAGACAGTTACTTGTCCAGGAGCGATAATATCTTTCAAAGGTGTCCCTTCTTTGGAAAAGATTTCCCAACCCCTCGCTTTTTCAAATTGGTTGATGACCACACTTTTTACCACGCGGTCACTCTCTGTATCTTTTTTTACCAAGTCTATGAGTTTATCTAGATCATAACTTTCATCTTTTTGTGATAAATCCTGCACTATTTTAGTTATGAGCACGCCTTCCGCAGAATTTGGATCAAGGTTAAAGGCAGTGCACCAGTCATGGGGCCCGACGTCAAGAGGGCGGATGGAAAAAGGGAAATCAGTTGGAATCCCTTCATTTTTGTATTCGTAATAAAAACCGGTCGGAGTATAGATCTTAACATCTAATCCGCGCGAATCTATTTTCCAATCTTTGAGCAATTCAGCATCCTGATAATTTGGATATTTCATAGTCCAATAAATGCCCATAGTATCAAGGAGGACGATAGAGAGGTTCTGTTTTATTTCCAAAGGCAGATCGGCTAAACCTTCCGCCACCATGCCCATAGTGTAGGAGTTGTGTGAAATAATATTATTAGCAATAAAGTTGTGAGTTTCTGGAATTGTTAAGTCATAAACCCATCCTTTATATTTTATTTTCTTAATTTCTTTAATTTTATCTTCCTTAACTATATTTTCTTCAAAGATCATAACTGTTTCTTTTTCTCTGATTAAACTCGCTTTTTTCCAAAGAACTTGGCATAATTCCTTATTTTCAACAGTAATAGGAACGAGAAGAGGGTGTTCCTTGGTGATAATGATTTCTTTTCCAGAAGTAGTTGTTATTTTAATTAAATCTTCCTCAATAAATTTCCTATAAATTGCCAAAATTGGCTTTTCTACAACTCCAAAATGATCATTAATGGAAATAACTTTTACTATTTTTTGCGGTCTTAATAACTCCTCTCTTTCTGTTTTATTTATTATCAGAGAATCTTTTTCTAAATCCTCATAAATTTCTTTAATATTCTTTGTCGAACCATCGCTTAAACTTATTTTTGTAAAATCTAACACGCACTTCCCAGAACCGCGTTTTCCTACTATGAACGCAACATGTGCGCCGGCAACATCTAGATAAACTAAATTAGAAAGCGAAGTAGTCTGACCCATCTGGACGTATTGTTTTCCGAGAAAAACAGTTCCTATCTTTCCATACTTTTCGACATCCTTTTTGGAACGGCCTATAATGACATCAAACACCATACTTATGAAGAAAGGAAAGAAAGATAAAAAGGTATCGGAAAAGAATTTATTAAGGATGTAAAACAGTTCTTGTTTCTAAGTCTGGAGAATTTGGGACTTCACGCATTATTGCAAGACAAACTTCATAGGTTTTCTTTCCATCCTTATAAGAAGTGAGAAATACATCTCTTTCTATCTGATAACGAAGACCTTCGTGAGAGATCACATCTCCTTCTCTTGGAGTTACGATATTCTTGCCTTCGCTTACAAAAAGAGTCTGCGGATATTCAATAGCAGGAGCAAAGGAAATCTGCCTCAAAACTTCATATACCACTGAACCATTTTTTACGCCTCTCATGTTCTGCCTCCTAAATAATATAAGAGTTTTAGTTCAACTATTATATAAAATTAATGGAAAATTAAAGCTTTAGTTGTTTAACTGCTTTGTAGAGTTCAACTGCTTTTGGTAAATCTTCTCTGGAGATTTCATGTTGGCTTAGAAAAACTTCCAAATCAGAGCGTGGATCTTTCCTGTATGGGCTTACTTTTTGCGCATCGCGCCCTGCGGGCGCTTCCTGCTCACCGACGCCCTCACTACGTACCCCAACGAAACGGGTGACGAAGTTGCTGAGAAGATCGTTGCCATCGGCTCGAGACCTATTGCCAAGTCTATCGAGCACAACCCCCCGTTCAACTTCATCTTCAGGAACAAAAATGCCCATCATTTTATCATAACCACATTTGTCTTTTCCAAAGCGAAAGGCATTTACAACATATTTGTCTAATAGTTTTTTATTGCCTGCGGCAAAATCTAGCCAGACTTGACTATCATGTGCTTCCTTTTCCGTTAAATCGCGACCAAGGATAAGATCGCTACGAGTGTAAGTCTTTACTAAAGTTTCTTCTTGAACAACAGAAAGACCGCCATCTACTAAGATTGTCTCCGGGGTAACTGCGCGCAATCGCGCTGAGTGTGGCATAAGATGGATTTTTCTCTTACTTCCAGCAATACCAAAGTCAGTATCGCCATAATTATTCCAGAAAGGATGATCTTGCTTGACGCCGTTGCGAGCATCCATCCAGTTCTTGGTACTCCAAGGAGTGCATCCTGCTTCACGCAATTCAGCCATTTTTGTACGATAATCTCCTTCAAATAGTTCTTGCCCTGGTTTCAATCCGAATTCTTGTGCGTTCATGTATTTCACCTTTGATATTCAGTCAAATAATGTTAATCTTAGTTAAATGTTACTACTCCTTAATTAAAATTGAAGTAAAAAATAAAAACCTTACAATTCAGCTTCGACTAACACGCTTACCTTAGGATTTTCAGTCGCTTTGGACGCTGTCCCAACCACGTGAGTTATGCCATAGCGTTCTGCTAAGCGAACTAACTCAGTATCAACTTCTCCATCTAAAGCGATAGCGTAAATGCCGCCATTCAAACTTTTAACAGTTGAACTCAATTCGCTTAAGGGAACTTTTCCCAAGAGATTCAGCTTCTGGTCGAAGATGCAGGCTCCTTTAGTGCCGAAAAGGTTTTCCAAGGTTTCTTTAAAGATTTTCTTTTCCGCAGGAGTCAAGCGCTTTTCTCTGGAAACAGGAGCTGACTGAAGTGGTGCTGCGGATCTAGAAGGGAATCTGCTGCGGGAATCATTCCGAGTATCTCTGGAATCGCTGCGAGGTTCGCTTCTCCTATAGCTGCTCTGTTCTCTGCCGTTGTCTGATCTATTGGCATTGAATGATTTTCGTTCCACCATGCGATCGGAAGGCTCTTTCAAAGTGCCATCGTTATTAACTCCTAGGTCAAGCTTAGCCTGTTCAGCAGTGATTCTGCCGCGCAAAGCTTGATGGATTTCTTTCTTAGCTAATTCTTCGACTTCTTTTCCATCAGGCGCTTTGGTGACGAAATCAATATCGGCAACTCCTAAAAGTTCGCGAACAATTAAATCTCCGCCTCGGTCTCCGTCAACGAAAACAGTGACAGATTTAACTTTACTAAGATCCTTGATAGTTTGCGGACAGGAAGTGCCGTTCATGGAAATAGTATTCTTAAATCCATGTTTAAGCAAAGTCAAAACGTCAGCCCGGCCTTCTACGACGATGAGTTCATCACTGGAATCAACATCTGGACCGGCAGGAAGCCGTTCTGTTCCATATTCTGCAACTTCCATCATGCGCACGGATTGCGCAACTTCGTCTGACAGTTCCTGTGAATCTGGCAAGGTTTCCTGAGTCAATTGTTTCAGCAAAACCTTTGCTCTTTCAATCACGAACTGGCGCTTGCTGATCCTGATATCTTCGATCTTCTGGACTTCGATCTTAGCGTTACACGGCCCTATACGCTGGATAATTTCCATGGCCGCAGCTATAATAGCTGTTTCAGTCTTATCTAAAGAACTGGGGATGATGATCTCTCCTTTGGTCTTACCGGCACTGATATTCACATTTACTTCGATACGGCCGATTTTACCGCTTCTTTGAAGCTCCCGTAGTTCTAGGTCGTTACCTAGTAACCCTTCAGTCTGCCCAAAGATTGCTCCTATGACGTCTGGTTTATCGACAACCCCATCAATGAAAATTGTTGAATGTATGATGTATTTAGCCGCTACTGGGCTTATTTTTGCCATTTTTATTCCTCCGTTACATAGAAAGAGTCTGACTACGCTTTACGTATAGCGCCTGGTAAGGTACCGTACATTTGAATGATGATAGTGATAGTCAACTCCCCCTAAATGTTTGTTTTGTAATATTATTAGAAAATAGAACACTATTAACTCATCCTAAATTACTCGTAATATGGTGATGGTTGATGATAGTGAATGCTATTTTCTATTGATAATGAAGCCCGCGTCACTAACGCCTGAGTTCACAGCTTGGCGTAAGCCGTGTGCTCCCACAGGTACTCTCTGTGGCGGGCTATGTTTTCATTTATAGGGTAGAGTATATAAATTCTTTGGTATAGAGTATGTGCATAGCTCATTTTTGGCTCGTCGACAAAATGGCCGCAATTTTCACTGATTGTAAACGGGCATTTATAAACAATCGACGACAGACTAGCTATGCACATACGGTATAGAATTCTGGAATAGTAGAATTAGGCTTAAGATTGATCTTTTAGTAATAAAGTGACCGCACTTACCGGGATTTAAGGAGTTACTTAAATCTACCGGGATTCCCGGTAAAATTGACGTGTTTATAAATAAAATTTAATTCCCGGTGATTTGAAGTCAAAACTGAGGATAGCTCGGTGAACTCTCGTTGAAGAAAACGTGGGATAATGAGTTTGATGACAGATGGGATGAGCGCTTTGAAGGGTTGGCGTAGAATTCTGGAATAGCGGGAGTTTAAAGATACTTTACAGAAAAAGTAGAAAAGTATATATAATTTCTTATTTTTCTTACTTGTAAGAACGAGGTGACAAAAAATGCCACTATTGGAAGTCAGGACTGCAACAATCACGGAAAAAGGTCAAGTTGCTATTCCCAAGAATATTAGAAAAATGGAAGGATTTAAGGAAGGAACAAAAATTGCTATTTTAGCCTTTGAGGACAGAGTAGAACTACGGCCGCTGGGACAATTTAGCGAAAAAATGTTTACAGCCTTGGCGAGCGAGAAATCATTGGCAAAAGATTGGCTGAGTAAAGAAGAGGACGAAGCATGGAAGGACTTGTAAAAGGAGACGTGGTTATCATGCTTTTCCCTTTTTCTGATTTGAGTTCTTCACGCAAAAGACCAGCAGTTGTGGTTGCTAATTTAACTGGTGATGACTATATTCTCGCACAGATAACTAGTGTTGAAGTTCGGAAGGATGAATATGCTATCACCCTCGAAGTGAAAGATTTTCGCCAAGGGAGGTTACCCGTATCTAGTTTAATCAGACCTAACAAATTATTTACGGCAGATAAGTCGATAATTTCTACCAAAGTAGGAACATTAAAAGACGAGAAAATCAAAGAAGTTCAAGAGAGATTAGTGAATATTTTTAAGAGGTAAAGAGATGTTAGATGAAGACTTTTTCTGGCTTAAAATCAGTGAACTTTCATTGAAGAAAACGTGGGATAATAAGTTTGATGAACGATGGGATGGAAGTGCTTTAAAGAGTGAGTGTAGAATTCTAGGATTAAATATCTAATTTTAGGGCTTTAACCTTTCAGGATTTACCCTACAAGGATTCCTTTACTTTATACGTATAAGCAAACCGTATTTAGCAGAATACACCACATTAGAATAACCAAAAGGTTCTGGATTTTCTATAATTATCCCTCGGTCACTTGGGATTTGAGTATACATACTAGACGAAGGAATTAATATTGCTCGTTTTGTTCTAGGAGCATACAATTTTTTTTCTAAATTTTCTGTCATGGTAGTTAACTCCGTACCCTTATTATAAAAAAACCCCAGCAAATCCCTACGCCGAAGCCTAAGAATCTGCTGAGGAAAGAGGTGGTTTAGAGGTGTTAATGTAACTTCTAAGTGGTGTTTATTTATAAATCTTTTGCTAGGTATTTACTTAGTAGTAGTTAATAGAGCTTTTTTAAAGAAACGGCACTTTTAGTATCTCATGACCCAATTTACGTACCAGGAACGCTTCAAGACTTTGCAGGGAGTCTTTGATGAGTTCACCAACAGGACTTTATTCGAACTGCAAAGCAGGGATTACTTTGACGAATTAGTGAGCCCACTGCTGATCGGTAAGGAAAGTAACGTCTTTCTGGCCAGCAAAGATGGGAGTATCGTTATCGTGAAAATTTATCGCATCCAAAACTGTGATTTTAACCGCATGTTTGAGTACATCAAGAAAGATCCACGATATGAGTTCCTGCAGAAGCATCGCCGGCAGATAATTTTGGCTTGGACCCAGCGCGAATACAAGAATCTGATACGCGCCCAGAAAGCAAAGATCCGGGTACCTGAAGCTATCACTTTCATGAATCACATTCTGGTGGAAGAGATGATCGGTGATAAAGTACCAGCGCCGATGTTGAAAGACACCAAGCCAAAAGACCCCAAGAAATTTTTCGCCCTGATCTTAGAAGATATGAAAAAATTGTATGGCCAAGGCTTGATCCATGGGGATCTATCCCCTTTCAACATCCTTAATCATAAGGAAAAACCTTATTTTATTGATTTTTCTCAAGCAACGTTGGTGAAGACACCAAACTCTGAAGACTTGCTGAAACGCGACATCCATAATATTGCGCAATTCTTTTCTAAATTAGGAATAAAAGAAAATGAGCAGGAAATTTTATATAAGATCACCCAGAAAGAATAATCATGACTAAAAAGAATCAAGAAGAAGAAATGGACTATGAAGGTGAAAGTAGTAATGATCACGGAGACATTTCGTACGAGTTGAAAATCCCTGAAGAACGGGTTGCCGTACTTATCGGTGTTAAGGGAGAAACAAAAAAAGAGATTGAGCAGGAAACCAAATGCCATCTAGATATTTCTAAAGAAGGAGATGTGGCTATTACCGGCGATGACGGTTTGATGCTTTTTACAGTACGGGAAATCATCCGAGCTATCGCTCGAGGATTTAATCCCAAATTGGCGATGCTGCTCTTAAAATCAGATCATCTATTAGAAATCATTGACATGAAAGATATTGCTGGAAAAAACAAAAGCACCATGGAACGATTAAAAGGGAGAGTTATCGGTGCAGGCGGAAAGTCTCGCGCCGAGATCGAACGATTAACTGACACCCACATTTCTATCTATGGGAAGACCATTGGAATTCTTGGTGAAATGAATGAAGTTTACCTGGCCCGGCAGGCAGTAGCGATGTTATTGCAGGGTTCTATGCATAAGACGGTCTTCCAGTTTCTGGAAAAGAAAAAGAAAGAGATTTTGTTTGGGTAGAAAGTTATCGAACGTTTTTAAAAATTTTAATTTTATTTGCAAGCTCTCCGTTCTCAAATCTTCTATCTGCATCTTTCCAATAATCTCCGGCTTCAGAAAATGGTCGATATTGCTGAAGATGCTCAAGCCAGAAACAACGATCCGGACTAGTCCTGCTAACAACAGGATAATCTGTTCCTATAACGCTGTAAGGTATTGCCTCTTCTAAAATTAGCCTTCCATCAGTTCCCCGTGGACTAGCGATTACCAAGTCGCCTACACTAATGGAGTTTACAGAATAATGGCTTGTTATGCCATCAAAAAAATGGGAAGTTATTTCCTGAGGATTTTGAGTGAAGTAGGCAAATACTAGGTCAGGACAATTCCAATCAGTAATATCAGTGACACCGGCAACAAATAATCTAGATAAATCATAAGCCATGGTAGGAGAAATCATAAAAAATATATAAATGTTCCCTCTTATTTTTGGAAACCCTACGGAAATTTAAATTTCCGGGGTTTTGAAAAGCTCCTTGCTTTTCAGAAACTTTTAAAAATAATTCATCCTCTTCCAGCTTCATGACCCAAAAAAGCGCAGAAGAGCTGGCAAAAAAGCAACGAGAGATTTCTATTGCGGAATTCTTCGAGAAAAACCGGCATCTGTTAGGCTTTGACAACCCGCGCAGAGCGCTTTTAACCGCGGTAAAGGAAGCAGTAGATAACGCGCTGGATGCCTGCGAAGAAGCTCGAATCCTACCTGAAGTTAGCGTAGAATTGATTGCGCTCAGTGAAACCAGATTCCGCATGATCGTAGAAGACAATGGCCCCGGAATTGTTAAGAAACAGATCCCTAATATTTTTGCCCGCTTATTGTATGGTTCCAAATTTCATAAATTAGCAGCTACCAGAGGACAGCAGGGGATAGGTATTTCCGCTACGGTATTGTATGGGCAGTTAACGACCGGAAAACCTGCTGCTATCATTTCGAAGACCGCAGCAAACGCGAGAGCGCAGATGATGAAGCTGAAGATTGATACGCAAACTAATTTGCCGCAGATCATCGAAGAAAAAGAAACAGACTGGGAAGGAAAAGAGCACGGGACAAAGATTGAAGTCGATCTCGATGGCAGTTACATGAAAGGTCGGCAGTCCGTGGATGAATACTTGAAAGAGACTGCCATTGTTAACCCGCACTGTACAATCATTTACGTTACACCGGAAGCGCAGCAAATTATTTTTGCCAGATCTACGAACGAGCTTCCTCCTGAGCCGAAAGAGATCAAGCCGCATCCCTACGGAGTGGAACTTGGAAGACTGATTAGGATGTTAGAACTTACTCAAGCTAAGACTTTGCAGCAATTCCTTACCGAAGAATTCGTCCGTGTGGGACCAAATACCGCTAAGGAAATTTGTGAAAATTCTTCTTTATTGCCGAGAACCAAGCCAGAGCAAATAACCAGAGAAATGGCTGAGAAATTGTATGAAGGAATCCAGAAAACAAAAATCATCGCTCCCCCTACTGATTGCATCTCACCTATCGGCGCAGAAGAATTAGAAAGAGGACTGCGCAAAGAGATCAATGCAGAATTTTATTGCTCCACCACGCGGCCGGCGTCAGTGTACCGAGGAAATCCGTTTTTAGTTGAGGCGGCATTAGCTTTCGGTGGAGAGCAGGACGGGGAGTCTGCAGTTCGGATCATGCGCTTTGCTAACCGGGTTCCGTTGCTCTATCAGCAAGGAGCATGTGCAATCACTAACTCCATCCAGAATACCAGCTGGAAGACTTATGGCCTACAGCAAAGCAGGAATTCTCTGCCGGTCGGAGCCTGCACGGTGGTAGTGCACATGACTTCCGTATGGGTTCCCTTCACCTCAGAATCAAAAGAAGCATTGGCACATTATGAGGAGATTGTCAAAGAAATTAAATTGGCGCTACAGGATTGCGGCAGAAAGCTGGCATCGTTTGTCAATAAAAAACGACGTATTGGCGATGAAGCCAAGAAACGAAGCTACATCCAAAAATACATCCCTCACGTTGCCGATGCTTTGAAAGAGATTGTCGGTTTTGATGAAATTAAGAAGAAAGAGATTGAAGATAATCTTTATACCATGCTTGAGCAAGTGCGCGGTGAATTAGAAGAGATAGGTGTAGATAATCCAGATTACGATCCGGAACTGGCTAAAATAGGTCAGGATGAAGAACAACCAGAAGAAGAAACTGAACAGGAGCCTAAAAAAATGAAAGACACAAAAAGGACAAAGTCCTTCGGTGCCCCTGAAGGGGAAACGAAAGGCGCATTTGGCGGCGATGATGATGAAGAGGATGATCCAGATACGGAGGAAGAACAGACCACACTATTTTGAAAATGAAAATCACTATTGTTGAGGGCGAAGGACCAGGGATAAAGTATCTTACTGCAGGTACAGAACAGGTAGTTGTAGTTGAGAATTTTAGTGTTAGTTTTCAAACAGAAGACGAAAGTGAAAAAATTGAAAGAATTTATAATACTGTTGAATGGAAGACTAACACAGATTTGAAAGAAATAATGGATATTATGAACGATTTGGAGTCCAGCGCATCTCATGATCTTGATAAAGTTCAAAAAAAAATATGGAAGACAGATACACAAGTGAAAGAGATTTTAGAAGGTATAGAAAAATCAGAATCAAAAACTAATTACGGCTTTGGTAAAACTCTAGGAAAAATTGATGAGAGAGAACCAAGAGGGATGGCAGTAGGAAGAAAATCAGGAAATTTTTATAGGCTTCATCCTCAACCTGATTTTTGGAAGTGCCCAGATCCTCGCTCGCAACTAAATGAAAGAGACCTTTCACTGAGCTTACTTACTCCTCACTACAGAATGCATTGTCATAATTTATCATCCAGGGGATTAAATCAAGAATTACCTTTGTATGTAGACGAAAGGACCACGGGAATTCTTGAGAGAAAACCGATCAGAGAAGGAGTGAATCGGATTGAAGTGGTTACTTATTTTAATATCAGTAATACTCTTGCTGAATTGGTAACCATGACTTCGCCAGTATTTACACAAGATAAGACAACAAAGGCAATACTTATCCAAAAGTTTGATCAATTATTATCGCAATACCAAAAACCTCTCAAACTAAACTAAATATGGCCAAGAAGAAAGAAGGAACCGGAAAAGAAGTCGTAAAGAAGATAGTGGCTGTCGCTGATACGATGCAGCAGGATATCAAGAAACTAAAACAGCCGCAGATAAAAATCCCTTTACGATCTTTAAGCAACGTTGAGTACAGCGGCAAGGAAGGATATTTCAAATTGCTTCCCGGCGTGAAAGAAAGAACGCTCACTGCTTCTACTATAAAGACCTTCGCCCAGACTTTGCGGATGATGGCCCTGTCAAAGCAATTATTGGAGACAGATGATATCGCTACCAAGAGGGAGGCGTATTATGTCAGTAAAAACTGGGGCGAGGCGCGATTTTTAGAACAGCCTGAATCTGACAATGTCATGGATGATATCGAAGCGATGATGACGGTAAATAGAGAACAGATCGGTTTCATCCCTGAAGAGAAAGGCGGGGACGTGGCAGGAGAATTGATTGTTATTGACGTTGATCAGGAAACCGGAAAAGATCTAGAGATTGATTGCACTAAGTTTGGTTCAGGATCATATTCTGTCCCCAGTTCAGGGGAGCACTTAAGATTTAAGACTAAAGCTAAATTCATATTAGCGATCGAGACCAGCGGTATGTTTGAGCGTCTGAACAAGCATAAGTACTGGAAGAAAGCAAATTGCATCTTGATCTCTATGGGTGGAGTTCCAACCAGGGCATGCCGGAGATTTATCAGAAAGTTGGCAGATGACCAGAAGATACCAGTGTATGTATTCACTGATGGAGACCCTTATGGATTTGGAAATATTTATCGAACATTAAAAGTTGGAAGCGGAAATGCTGCGCACATCAATGAATACTTCTGCGTGCCGCAGGCGCAATTTATCGGCATCACTCCGCAGGACATCATAGATTATAAGCTGCCTACACATCCGCTCAAGGAGATAGACATCAAAAAAATTAGGGATCTTATTAAGAATGATCCATTCGTAATCCATCATAAGTCATGGCAGAAAGCGCTGGAACAGATGGCCAAGATGAAACAAAGAGCGGAGCAGCAGGCGCTGGCTGCGCATGGATTGAATTTTGTCATCGATAAGTATTTGCCGGATAAGTTGAAAAATAATAAGACGTGGCTGCCTTGAGGAGCGATTATTATGACAGATGAAAAGAAACCAAGTACAAGAGAAGATATTTTTTCTGAAGGAAGTATTCAATGCCCTTATCATATGCATAAGAAGCTGAGAGAAGAACATGGTACAGAAAAAGAACCAGCTAAACTGGTGTGGGTAGAAGATAAGAAAACATGGTACGTCATGGATAAGGGACTAGCAGAGGAAGTTTTCATCAATCATCGCGTCTTCTCAAGTAATATCAGCATTTATGGACATGATGTTGCTAGAAATTTTGCAGATGAGCATGTCGATCTTATGATAACTTTAGATGGAGAAAAGCATGCCAAGGTCCGCAAAGCCGCATTGGAGGCATTTAAAATTAAAGAAATTGAAACTAAGTGGAATCCTCGTGCCCGTGAAATAGTACAGGAACATCTTGATAGAATTATCGAAAAGGACAGTTTTTATGTTGTTAAAGATTTAGGCGTTCCCTTGCCGGTGCGATTAATTTGTGAAGTGTTGGGAATAGAATATGACAACAACAGAATACAATGGGTTAGAGACTCAACTGAAGCATCGGTTAATTTTCTTGGAAATGCTGGAGAGGAACGTTTTGTAGAGAGAGAAAATGCGTTTTTAGAAAAATATAAATTTGAGCTACCTGGATGGATCTACGAAGAGATTCAAAAAAAGAAAGAAAATCACGGCGATGATCTCTTAACTAAGCTCATCACTAAGGAATACGAAATCGACGGTGAAAAAATAAAATTTGATGACTTTACTATCATGAAAGACGTTTCACTGCTTCTTTCTGCTGGAAATGTTACTACCACTAATCTTATTGGTCACGCTCTTCATTATCTCACACAATATCCGGAAATATGGTCGGAATTGCAGGAGCAACGAGATAGTATTTCGGTATTTGTTGAAAAAATCTTAAAATACGAATCGCCGGTAAGCGGAATATATAGAGAAGCAACAGAAGATTACATTTTAGGCGGAGTTCAAATTAAGAAAGGCGAACAAGTTTTACTTGCTCTCGGAGCGACCGGCAGAACAAGCGCTTGCCCCCATAGGTTTGATCTAAGTCAATCTAAAGAAGATCATCTTGCCTTTGGAAAAGGAAAACATCTATGTATTGGAAGAGACCTTGCGCGAATGGAAGCTAGGGTTGTGCTGGAAGAAGTTTTAAACACTTTTGAAAGTATTAAAGTTGCTGAAGATTACAACATTGAGTACGTCGATTGGCCGCTTGGCCGTGGAATAAAAGAACTGGAGTTACAATATACTTTAAAAAAATGAAAAGAATAATGCAATTACTAGAATTATTGATGTTGCTTTTATTTTTAGTATCTTGCGGAGGTTCAACTATGAAAAACAGAACAGCAGTATTTGAGACTAATCTGGGAACATTTAAGCTGGAGTTGTTTGAAAGCCAGATGCCAATCACAACCAAAAATTTTATCGATCTGGCCGAGAAAGGCTATTACGATAATAGCAAATTCCATCGAGTGATAGAAAATTTCATGGTCCAAGGAGGAGATCCTTTATCCAAAGATGATTCCAAGAAAGCACGCTGGGGGACCGGCGATCCAGGATATAAGATCAAAGATGAATTCGCAAAAGGATTGAGTAACGTTCGCGGTACAATCGCCATGGCCAATGCAGGACCAAACACGGGAGGAAGCCAGTTTTTCATCAACGTGGTTGATAATACGTTTCTTGACGGCAAACATCCTGTTTTTGGAAAAGTAGTTGGAGGCATGGATGTTGTTGAAAAAATCGTGGCCGTGCAGACGGACGGACAGGATAGACCGGCTGATGATGTGATTGTGAAGAAGGTAACCATCAAATAATTATTTTTTAATTCCGATGATCATCTCTTTATACGCACTCAATTCTAGAGACACTTCTATTTTTTCAAAAGGCAACTGCTGAAAGCCGGAATCGCTGATGAGTATCCCCTTCGTTTTTAATTTTTGGTAGATTTGTTGTTCGTACTGTGGATGATCATCTTTCATAATGCGGAAGGCACGTTCGAAGTAGATGTCAAAGACTGGAATTTGATGCAAGACTTGGAAGACATTACCTTGCATATATTTTAGATCCACAAGAATACTATTCCAATAGAATCGGAGATTATTCTTTTTCTCCCTGAAATGAATCCCAACTTCATCAAGAATCGTTTTGATCAATCCCAGATTATTATCAATATCGTTGAAGATGAAAGTAATGTTTCGCAATCTGGGGAAGAGAATTTCAATGTACTTCAAAGGCATGAGAATATCTGCACCACAGCCAGGATAGAAGAGAACGGGATTTTTGGGGAAGCCTCTTTTTGGAAGACTTGTGAGAAAAGAAAGATTTTGATATTCATCAGGAAAAAGATACTGCTTAATTTTTTCCTGGTCAGGCTTGGCCATCTTATTCAGGCCTTTGGCTTGTACGGCCTTTTCTTCCAGACTGATCAATATCCCCATAGTAGGCTGCTTTTAAAGAAATATTTAAAAGTTGTCTCCTGTTTTGTGTATTCGAAGGACCCGTAGCCTAGCCTGGATAGGGCGACTGAACAGAAATGTTCCGCTAGAGCCTTCTAAGCTGTAGGTCGTGAGTTCAAATCTGCCTGCTACACTAGGCGAACGTTGTCAAGTGGGATTTTCAATCCCACAAACAGCCTTACAGTTGTAGCAGAAATGAAAGTCTCACCGGGTCCGTTTTTTAATTTTCTATCTTTTCCACCGTCGATATCTTTAAATATATCCTGTTCCTCAAATCTTGTGGGTGAGATGATGGATATTCGTAAAACCAGGACTTGCGAACGCTGTAAGACTGTAGTTCTTCTTGATCAAGTAAGATTATACCCAAAAAGTGATAATAAGAATTTCTTAGTGTGCACAAACTGCTGCGAGGAGCTGAAAAAAGCCCGGGCGGGGCAGATTCCTAGCGAGTTGAAGACTAAAGGCCCGGCTCCCATCTTAATGAAATATAATTGCACCCGCTGTAACTATAATTTCAAAGCAGACAATTCTCGAGCAGGATTAACCTATAATCTGCACTGTCCATATTGCGGCAAAGTCGATCGATTACAAAAAATTTTCAAAGTACCGCAAAGCGTCCAGGACGCTTCTAAAACTCAGCAATTAGGAATGCAAAAGGAACAGCAGTATCCTTTTCGCGTAAAGAGGTGAGATTATGTTATACATACACCAACTTACTCATCTTTCGCCCAAGATGGCGGATCTCGAAAGCGTCTATATGGTGCGGGACCTGCGCGAGAAAGTAAAACTTCCCCTAAAAGAAGAAGTGATGGAAGAAGCGTTTTGCGAATTCTTTGTTTCTTCCAGTGAATTACAGCTTATCGAAGAGACTGCTGCATTGGTAGAACCGACTATTGAAATGATCAAATCGTTGGCGCAGCTAGAATCAAGCTTATATGAAGCTGTCAGTTTACAACGGGCCATACAAGCCTTACAGCCTGTTTCTGTTGCGCTGGAAAGTAACTTAGCATATTTGCAGCAAGTGCAAGTCTGGCAGGCAACTTCATCTTCTGCGCTTACTGGACTGTTAAACAAGATCCCTAAATTGCGGACTCAAGAGGAAAAGCTTCTGGTCAATGACGAGGTTAAAGGCTTGTTTCAGTTTTTATTGCGAAATCAGGGTTTTGTCTTCCACGCTCCCGATATGATGCATGAAGGACCGGTAGCGCAGGTTAACGGTTTGGTGGAAAGTATGCAGAAAGGCTTCTTTTTCCACATTTCTTTAGAAGAAGAATATAAGAAGGTTGATTTCAGTACCATTAAAAGGCGGGTGCCGAATGAAGAGTTAAAGCGGGTTGAAGAAATCGAGCAGAATATTTTCAAAATCAAGAAAGCTGCGGATACAGCCTACAATGCGAATATGAGAATGGTCAATCTTTCTGTGATATTGTATTCTTATGTGAAGTGGCTGAGTAATAGATGATTTTGAAAAGATATTCAAAATCATTCTTTGAAGGGCTTGGATAATATGTATGGACAAGTCCCTTCAATAGGTAGTTAAAGTCCAAAACTTATATAAATCATCTTTATTCTGGCTTTATATTCATGCGTCTGTGGCTAAGCGGCTAAAGCGGTTCCCTGCAGAGGAACAGATCGAGGGTTCGAGTCCCTCCAGGCGCTTATTTTTTATATCGTAAGTGCATAAAGATTATAATACCCTTGTTCTTGTACATACCGCAGGAATGGACCATAAAGCTAAAACCAATGATTCTACTTTAGATGCTTTACTTGAGGGAATCCAACGGCATATGGGGAGGAAAATTGTTCCCAGCCAGTATAATACCTATGTTGATGTCCCTGCTTTGCATTACCTAGCCCTTACCCATATTCAATATGCCACCACCAAAGTAGAAGCAGAATTAGGGGCAATAACAGAGGACACGCTGATGAATCCACGCATTAAGGATAATATTCTTTATGGAGAGGTGCGATTCGGTAATGAAAAAGGACAGGGTATAGGATATGATTTGCATCCAGTTCCGCTGAAGAGGACAACCCATTCTCTGGCGGAGAGAATCGATTTGATGATTGATGGCTCTTCAGGAAGCGGCATTTTAAGAAATGCTTCTGACAGTTACGATGAGTTTGTGAGTTCTTCCAAGTGGGATAGTTCAGTAATTGTTCCTAACCTAAGCAGGATACAACCGGTACAGCACTTAGAAGATATTACACCTTTAGCAAAAAAACTTATCCCCACTCAAAAATTATTGTATTTAGCTAAAACCTGTTCCGGTATTTTAAGTGAGCATGGCAATGATGGAAAAGTAACTATACAAATACATGATGAGATACGACGACTCGCTACATCGGAAGAAACAATTATTCGAGATGGATTTTTTGGATATGCAGTGATATTTGAAGTTGAAACTCGGGGTGGAAGTAAAAAAGAGGCACCCATGAAATTTTATCAAACCCTCTACTTTACTGATGAGGATACGGGTACTATCGAAAAGAGAATGTTGCGCTTGGCTAAATGGATGTTGAAGGAAGTAGATAAGAGAAAAAAAAATACAATGGAAATTACTAATGGTCTTTATCCGGTTTTATTATATCCAGGAGCCATGGCTACACAGCTGCATGAATGTTTTGTGCATTTCCTGGCATCAGATGAAATATTAGATAACGATTCAACAACTTTAGGCTGGGAAAATGTTGGTAAGATGTGTACTAATCCTAACTTAAGTGTTTATTCTAATCCTGGAATGAACGGAAAATGGGGAAGCATGGATTTTGATCACGAAGGAATTCCAGCAAAGAAAAGGATTTTAGTGGAAAATGGAATAGTACGCGGATATCTTGCCGATAGAAATGGAGCATATCATTTAAGTAGGCTCGCGGGAACTGAAATACTTCCGGGAGATGCAAGAATTGGATACCCCGGCGGCTGTAATGATCCCGTTTCTCAGCCGAGAATATCAAATCTGGAATTTGAATACCATGAACCTAATCTAGCAAAAACTAGAAAGGAGATGTTTCAACAGTTCGTAAAATACTTGCAGGATAATAAGATAGAGAAAGGAATTCTTTTACCTGATTCTAGTGGCGCCGCTTCTTGGCCAGAAGAAGGAATTATTGAGGCTTCGCCTCATTTTCCTTATGTTGTTACGGCTAAAGGAGAGATGCATCCTGCTAGATTTATTACCACCCGAAGTGATGTGCATACGTTTCTGAAAAATATTGTAACTATGGGCGGACCTCTAGATTATACGCCGCACCAATGCGGAGCCGGAGAAAATGAAGATAGCTGGCGCTGGGTACGTGCTGGAATTTCCTGTGGAACCGCGATAGTTAAAGACATGCATATTTATGTAAATAGGCCGGAAGAATTGAGGCAATCAAAATTAGGTAAATTATTAAAATAAGAAGCATTTGTACATTCTATGCCCAAAAAATCTATTTCCTCCCTAGAACTAGCAGCCTTAGTGAACGAATTACAGTTCTTAGTAAATGGAAAAGTATCCCAGATCTATCATCCGGAAAAAAATGTCCTCATGCTTCAACTGCATGCCCCGGGCAGAGGAAAGCAGCTGCTGAAGATCATTTCCGGGAAATGGCTTTGTCTTACCCAGCAGAAAGAAAGCGCCTTGAAACCATCTGGATTCTGCATGCAGCTGCGAAAATATATCGATAATGCTATCATCAAAGATTTTTATCAGCAGGGATCAGAACGAGTCGTGATTTTTGAATTAGAAAAGTTGGAAAAGTATTTCTTAATTGTAGAACTTTTCTCGAAAGGGAACATCATTCTTACTGATGCGAAAAATGTAATCATTACCGCTTTAGAAAATCAGGAGTGGAAAGACCGAACTATCAAGCCCAAGGAGAAGTATGTATTCCCACCGTTAGAGATTAATTGGAAGGAATTGAGTGTCAAAAAGTTACAGGAAATCCTGAAGAAAAGCGAGAAACGGAATCTGGCTACTTCCTTAGCTACGGAAATTGGTTTAGGCGGCTTGTACGCTGAAGAATTGTGCAGGCAGGCCGCTGTAGATTTAGAAAAAAAACCAGCCGAAGTTACCGCAAAAGAAGCAGAATTGCTGGTAAAGACCATGAAGAACTTCCAGCTGGCCATAACTACGCCAAAAGGATACATCTATGAAAATGAAGTCACTCCTTTTCCTTTACTTGACAAAAAGCCACTGCAGGAAATGGAGAGTTATAACCAAGCGATTGATACTTTGAAATTATCTGAGAAACCTTCTCCTTACCAGAATAAAATAAAGACCCTGCAGCGGACTATCGCAGAGCAAGAAGAAGCCATCAGAAATCAGGATGAGAAGATAATTGTCGGCTCTCAGAAGGGAGAATTGATCTATGAAAAATATACTGCCCTGCAGAAGCTGCGGGAGATTGTGGAAGAGTTGAAGAAAAGTAAGAACTGGGCGGAAATCGCCAAGGAATTGAAGAAAGAGAAGAGGATTAGTAAAATTAATTTAGAGAAGAAAGCAGTGGTAATAGATCTGTGATGGTTATGGCATCCCAAAATTTTTAGCTAAGAAGAAAGCAGCGGGAATTGCTGAAACAAAAAAATACCATCTAGAAAGTAGATTATTTCAGGATAAGACCTCATTTTTCTTTCCCATAACATTTATATATTCTCTTACTATATTCTATCACAAAAAAGGTGATATTAGTTTGAAACTCATTGAGTTGAAAGAGGTTAGTAAGAGTTTTGGAAAGAACGGAATTCTTCAAGATGTAAGTATAACTATCGAGGAAGGAGATATCTGGGGAATCATCGGCCGTTCCGGCAGCGGGAAAACCACCTTATTGAATCTTATCGCTGGATTTTTAGAGCCTAGCGGCGGCGAAGTTTTACATTCTTTTAAAGTGACGGAAACTCCAAAAAGTTTACACGCCAATTTACACCAGATCAAAGACCAGATAGGCTATGCGCCGCAGCATAACTCTTTTTATCCAAAACTTACGGTCATGGAAAACTTATTGCACTTCGGACAGCTTTATAATCTGCCAAAAGAGACTTTGCAAAATAATATTAAAGGCCTGTTGCAAGCCACAGAATTAGCGGCGCATCAAAATAAGTTAGCCGAGCACCTTTCTGGAGGGATGCAGAAAAGATTAGACCTGGCTTGCAGCCTGGTCCATAAACCAAGAATTTTATTATTAGACGAGCCTACCGCTGATCTTGATCCAATGCTGCAAAAAGATATTATGGCTTTTCTTGCCCAAGTCAATAAGCAGGGAGTCACTTTAGTCATCGCTTCACATCATCTGAATCTTATGGAAAAGGTATGCAATAAAGTCGCTATTGTCCATAACGGAAAAGTACACAGCAATGGCCTGATGGCAGACATCCAAAAACCATACCTAAAAGATAATTTCACCATTTCCTTAAATCCGGGGGAAAATAAAGAACGCTTCATCTCCATACTGAAAACCTTGCCGGTAGACAAAATCATCGATCGGCAGCAGCATCTCATCATCCATCCTAAAAATATCACAAAGACTATCACTGCATTGCTGACCATGATCCAGGATGAAAATTTATACCTTCATGATCTAGATATCCGCCGCCCTTCGCTGGATGAAATATTTGAAACCATCACCCAGGAGAAATAATCAAAAATGAAATCACTTTGGCTGCTCACTAAAAAGAACTTGAAATTGTTAGTCCGTTCTAAAAGCTCGGCCTTAGTGGTTTTCTTCGCCCCATTATTTATCATCCTTTTATTGGGCTTGTCTTACAACAGCACCTCAAATTATGGGCTTAACATCGGTATTTATGCACCGAGCTTCAGCAGCGATGTGGAATCACTTATGGGTTCTCTGCAGGAACAAGAGTTCAAAATTGTGAAATATGAGACGTCCGTTGAAGATTGCGTCAAAGATATCAAAGCGGGGGCTGTCCACGCCTGCGTCTCAGTTCCTGGAAGTCTCAGCGTAGAAGATAACAAGCAAAAAGAAGCATCATTTTATGTTGATCCAAGCAAGATCAATTTAGTGGGGGTTGTGCAGGATACCCTTAATGAAAAATTCAATCTCAAGTCGCAGGAGATTTCCAAAGAATTGTCTGGCAGCCTATTATCGGCAGTGTCTGACACTAAAAGCAGACTAGAAGAACAGGGGACTCAGCTAAGTTCAGCAAAAGAGAAAAGTGCTGCTGCTTCCAGCGCTGCGCAGGAGGCCAGCCAACAGCTCACTTCCATGGATTTAACTTTACCTGCCAGTACTTATAATCCCCAATTAATTACTGATTTCAAAAGTTCAGCTTCTCCAAAAATCAAAAGCGGCCTATCCGATGTAGAGGATGCTAAAGAAGCGGTGGAAGCCTCTGAACTCGCTGATAAAACTGCTATCCTCAGCAGCCTAAGTGAAGTGGAAGATAAATTAAAATCACTGGATATTTTGGTTAGTGGCGGAGCTGTAGCCTCAAGTGGAAATACTTCCGATAACCAAACTAATGTTACTTCAACGACCCCATCTTCAGGATTCCTAAGCGCATTAACCCTTTTAGAAGAAGAACTGATTAATACAAAAGTAAAATTGACTGCTGCCGCCACTGCCGTAGGAAGCACCAGTTCCAGTTTAAGTTCAACCACGCAAAATCTTCAGGAAAGCGTCAGCGCTTTAGAAACAGCGCAGCAAAAAGTAAGTGAAATGAAAGCAAGCTTGGACGCGCAAAAAGTAACTGATGCCAATGTTTTATCAGCCCCGCTGGTTACGAAAATTGAAAAAGTTGGACAGGAAAGTTCCTACCTTAATTATATGTTTCCTGCTCTTTTAGTTTTAGTAGTCATGTTTTCTTCATTGCTGCTTGGCACAACCTTAGTGATGATGGAGAAAAACAGTCCTGCTTTTTTCAGAAATTACTTTTTGCCGCTGCGGAGAGGAACTTTTGTCTTGTCAACATATCTCACTACTTTGGTAATTACTTCGGTGCAAGTCTTGGTCATACTAGCCGTCTCTGCTATTTTTCTTAAAGAAAACTTGGCGCAGCTGTTTCCAGTAGCTGGAGTATTGCTGCTTTCTTCTTCCGTATTCTCATTTATCGGCATGGGTATAGGATACTCTTTCAAATCGGAAGAAACAGGAGCCTTAGCTTCCATTTCTACCGGAAGTTTGTTATTGTTTGTGTCTGGAATTGTCCTGCCCATAGAAACCATTTCACCTGCGGTAAGAAGCATCACCAGCTTCAACCCCTTCGTCATCTCAGAAAGTATTATTCGCGAAGTATTTTTGTTTAATGCTGGTATTTCTGGAGTCTGGCCTGAACTGGCAACCTTAACAGGATATGCCTTGGGGTTATTTGCAATCATCTTAGTAGCAGAATATCTTGTCCACAAACATTTTATCTCTGGCTTTATGAAACACCGGCATTTGAAGCATAGACAGCAGGAGAGACGAGATAAGAATAATGTGTAGAGTGGTAGGCAGAGTATGTGCATAGCTCATTTTTGGCTCGTCGACAAAATGGCCGCAATTTTCACTGATTGTAAACGGGCATTTATAAACCATCGACGACAGACTAGCTATGCACATACTAGGCAGAGATATGTTTAAAAAGAATGATAATATACACTAAAATAGTATGATTGAATTAGAGGTTGACCATTTAGGAAGAACGTATGATTTGCAGAGCAATCCAGTAGTGGCAGTGCCCATTGGAACTCCACGATTAATATCAAGCGACCTTAGTGATCCTACTGTTCCAAAACAATCTCTTGATGCAGCTGTCGAAAGTATGGGGCATGCGTTTCTACTGCAAGATATCCACAAAAGGCAAGGCAGCGACCTTTCTGAGAGCGCATTTAAAGAAGCTGAAAGATATCTTGGTAATTGGAAGCCTAACGCCTATGTACTAGGTGTCGCATCATGTGAAGAGAGTGATATAACTAAATTAGTTCAATCAGTTCAGTTTTATAAAATTATTTAAAATTATATTTGACAAAACGAAGCCACTTTTTTAAATACCAAAATCCTTTCAACGCCATGTTATCTTCACCAAAAAATAAAAAGAAATCTCTCATCACCATCACTGGCTCCCCCGGGGTAGGGAAATCTACACTGGCAACATTTCTGGTACAGAAACTAGGCTTCGACCGCCTTGACTTGCATCATTACTACCAACACATCTCTACCGGCTATAACCGCTCCAAACAGAGTTATGATATCGACTACAAAAAGTTTGAAAAACTGGTGAAAGAAAAACTGCAAGAATCCAAAAAAGGATTAGTCATAGATTCTCACATCAGCCATCATCTGCCCAAGAGATTAGTTGATCTGTGCATTGTTTTGACCTGTTCTGATTTCAAAAAATTAGAAAAGCGATTAAAAGCACGAAAATATTCTAAAAAGAAGATCCGTGAAAATCTTGACGCAGAGATCTTTCAGGTCTGTTTGACGGAAGCACAAGAGGGAAAACATAAGATTCTAATCTTCGATACTGCGAAAGGAATTGACGAGAAGAAGATACTAAAAGAACTAAACAAATCTTTATAAAATACACGCTCTATTTCTTACTTTATGGCTCTATCAGCGACAGAGAAACTGCACTTACGAAAAACTATCAAAGAATTAAAAAGCCACAAGGCTCCCCATACCGAGTTCGTAAGTGTGTACATTCCACAAGGATATGAAATGTTCAAAATCATCCAGCACTTAGCGGAAGAACAGGGAACTGCCTCTAACATCAAATCTGCCGTCACCAGAAAAAATGTACAAGGCGCTTTAGAAAAGATGATCCAGCACCTGCGAGGCTATCCAAAAACTCCCCTTAATGGGTTAGCTGTTTTTTCCGGAAATCTCGCTGCCGGTGAAGGAAAACAGGATTTCCGGGTCTGGAGTGTTGAGCCTCCTGTGCCACTAAACATACGCATCTACCGCTGTGATAAAAACTTCGTCACCGACATTTTAGAAGACATCATGGTAGACCATATGGTCTATGGGTTAGTGGTCTTAGACAGACGGGATGCTACTCTTGCTTTATTGAAGGGAAAAACGATTGTAGTGTTACAAAAAACTCACTCCGAAGTTCCAGGGAAATTTAAAGCGGGTGGTCAATGCCATGTTTTTGGAACATTGATCCAATCTTCTACCGGTAATATCTTTAAAATTGAAAATTCTCATAACCCCTTGGTAGTCAAGAGTATGGTTATGGACAATTATTCAATTAAGGATTCTCCTATTACGGATAAATGGACTGTACAAAAACAAGAAGTATACAAAATAAAAACAAAGTATCCACAGCTAATCGTAGAATCATCAAAGGAGCACGTTTTCTTTGTAATGACGCCGGAAGGAATAGTCGAGAAGTCTGCTGAAGAGTTAAAAGTAGAGGATACCTTACTTATGCCTGAAAGGATTGAAATAAATGGACGAAGACAAAAACTGAATTCAAGAAAATATTACAATTCCTTTGTAATCAGCAAAGAAGGACAAGGATTATTAAAGAATAAAAGAGAAGAAAAAGGCTTATTACAACGAGAATTAGCAAAAAGAATAAATGTAACACAAACTACCATATCTTCTTACGAAATAGGAAAATTGCATATTGATAAAGAACCGCTGCAAAAAATCTGTGTTGAGTTTAATTTAGATTTTGAAGAATTCATAGAAAGGTATTGTCAGCACTTTCATCACCAAGGAACTAATGTAAAACTTCCAGAAGAACTTACTGAAGAATTTGCTCAATTTTTAGGTTATTACATCGGAGACGGATGTATGGAAATAGATAGAGTAACTTTCTTCGAACAAAGAAAAGAGGTTGCTTTAGCTTATAAGAAACTATTTGATGATTTCTTTAACATCAATAGCAGTTATAAGTTTAGGGAAAGTAAAAACTATCACCAATTAAAATTTACTAGCCGACCCCTTGTCAGATTGATTCAAGGAGAATTTCCTGAGATTAAGAAAACCTTAGATACAGAAATTCCAAAAAAAGTACTTGAATCTGAAAACAGGATTGTTGCTAAATTCTTAAGAGGGTACTTTGACGCTGAAGGATATGTTAGTAGAGATAGTGTAGGAATAGGAGCCAATAATAAAATGCTAATTGGTCAAACTCAACTTTTGCTACTGAGGTTTTCTATCATAGCTTCTTATCTAGAATACGATAATAAATGTAATCCATATTCGAAAAATCCTATATTTAAGTTGCAAATAAATGAAAAAGAGTCTTTAATAAGATTTAAAGAACTAATAGGATTCACTTCAACTGAAAAATCTCAAAGACTAGAGAAGTTGATTCTAGGAAAAACAGATAAGAGTAGCGTTCGACAAATTCTTACTCCAGGAACAAAAGTAAGAGAGATTATAGAAAAAGCTGGATACAATACTCAACTCTTTCCAAAAGTCAACAACTTCTTTAGAAATGAGAGAATGATGAGTAAGCAAGCATTTAAAACCTCAATTTTAGCTTATGTTAAAGATAAAAACTTATACCGGCAACTCGAAGAGATTTATAATTCACCAATTTTACCAGTTAAGATTGCTACTATTGAAAAAAGAAACGAAAACGTCGAAATGGTAGACATTTCTGTAGGTAACCAAAACTTCATCGCCAATGGAGTAATAGTCCATAATTCCGCGCAACGTTTCGCCCGCATTCGCGAAGGAGCCTACAAAGATCATTTCAAGAAAATTGCTGACTACATGAAAGACCAATTCCTTCCTCTTGGAAATAATCTGAAAGGCATCATTGTCGGCGGTCCAGGAACTACGGTCAACGATTTTCTGCAGAAAGAATACATCACTGGGGATCTGCAGAAAAAAATCATCGGCACTAAAGACTTATCCTACACCGAAGAATATGGCCTGCAAGAATTATTAGACAAATCAGAAGATCTTTTAGCAGAAGAAGAAATTGCCCGAGAGAAGAAAGCGATGCAAGAATTCTTCAATGAATTTCGCGAAAACCCGAAGAAAGTAACTTATGGAGATTATCTGAAAGCATGTCGGAAGACCGGATCTTTGAGTTAGAAGAAAAAGCCCAGAAAGGTGGCGCTGTTGTGAAGATTATTTCTATTGAGACTCGGGAAGGGACGCAATTGAAAGAATTAGGCGGTATTGCTGCTATACTTAGGTATGAGATAGAGCAGGGTTAGAGACCGAACCTAATCCTTATACTCTGGATTATGAACTTCTTTTTCTCTTCTATTACCCTCAGTTACTGCTCTTGAATATAATCTATCAAATGATTCTTCCCAATCACCAGATTTATGGTAATGCCTCTTCCTCGTTACTCTAAAAACCAATTTTCCGTTATATTTTATTTCTGGACCACACCTATCGGTATCACTAGAAATGTCAAAGGTCCTGGTTTTGTAAGAAGAAAATTCAGTATAATCCCGAGAATGCTCATTAACCTCCATTCTATTAAAGCCAAGAATACTGCAAATAAACTCAGCCATATCACTAATTTCATCAAATTTTTCTGTTTTCTTTAGAATCTTATCTAAATTTGTAGTACTCATCAAAAAAATAAGAAATGTGTCCTATAAAAACATTATCAATCTCAACTATATTATTTAACCCCATATAGGCAATTCTTATAAAATATCAAGGCAAAATAGAGCCATGAACCTTATCGAAGAGTCCTTCCAACGCTTATTTCCGGAGAAAGAATTCCCTTACCAAGCGGAGATGGAATACAACCGCAGATTAGCTGATTTCAATGCCAATATCCGTTTAGAGCCGCGGAAGATCAAAGTAAACCTCAACCTGCAATGGAAAGACATTGATCTGGAGATAAAGATAGGGCTAATTCAA
>Ga0209542_10000617_pt1 | contig 85467 bp, 83 predicted proteins | sample RifCSPhighO2_01_FD_184028 | JGI IMG/M metagenome (GOLD analysis project Ga0209542, IMG submission 184028) | Soil microbial communities from Rifle, Colorado - Rifle CSP2_plank highO2_0.1 (SPAdes) (version 2) | ecosystem: Environmental > Terrestrial > Deep subsurface > Rock core/Sediment ...
ACCGCGGGGAGCAGTTCAACAAGGCCATTTCGTCTCTTTTGAAAGCGTAGTATACTGTAGATATGCTCGAGATAAACGCAAAACCAAACAGGCTCAAAAGGGGTCTGCTGAATCTCTGTATTATCGTTATTAGCGTGGCAACGGTCGTCTCCATTGCTCGATTGGTGGAGGCCGGCTCCCTGAATCCGGGCTCCGCGCCGGGCTCGACTATGTATGATGCGACTGCCATCCACAACGCTCTTGTAGGAACATTTGACTCGTCGACGATCGCATCAAGTTCAAGCGGCAGCGCTATCCAAATTGCACGCTGTATTCTCGAACGCATGGGGGGAGGCAGTTGTTAGAACCATCCGACCAATCGTATGATACGAAAACATTCGCATACACTGACAGCAGGTGTCATTCTCGCGGGACTGCTGTTCCCGTTTCAAGTTTTTATAGCAAGCGCTGGAAATATTGATTCCGGCAATGGCTATGCATGGAGTGAGAATCTTGGCTGGTTCAATCTTGCATCAACGGAAGGAGACGTCACAGTGACGGATACCGCTCTGACGGGCTATATTTGGACAGAAAATGCGGGGTGGGTCAGTCTCAACTGTTCAAATACCAGCTCGTGCGCAACGGTGGATTACAAAGTAGCGAATAATGGTAGCGGGACGCTCTCCGGCTATGCATGGGGGGAGAATGTCGGGTGGATCAACTTCAGTCCTACATTCGGAGGCGTTTCGATCAATGGCTCCGGTGTATTCTCCGGCTATGCATGGGGGGAGAATGTCGGGTGGGCAAGTTTCAACTGTGCCAATACCAGCTCGTGCGCAACGGTGGATTACAAGGTTGCGACTATCTGGCGTCCTGCGAGCGGCACTACGCCGACAGCCACGCCGACTCCGCCCGCAGCCCCACCGGCAGCAACACTTCCCTCTATCACGCCACTTGGCACGCCCACACCGACTCCCACGGAAACTGCGAACCCATCCTCAACCCCGAACTCTTCCATCACCCCAAATCCATCCTCAATTCCGACATCGAGTCCAAACCTAACACCAGGACCACCCTCGAAACCGCCTTCAGAAACTCCACCGCCACCGATTGGCAATGGAACCCCGTCCAGTTCGCCCACCCCGCAAAATCCGCCCGGGCCGCCTCAAATTGGAAACTCGTTCGCAAATACTCTTAAGACAGCGGCAAAATCAATTAAGATTGCCTCCCCAATAGCATCTTCTCTTGTTGTTTTATCAACAGCGGTCAGCGTGCTTTCGCTTGCCGGTTCCGGAGTCGGTTTTCTTGACTATCTCGCATACATCGGACGGGCACTCTTGGTTTTGTTGGGAATTAAGAAACGCGCCCGCCCGTGGGGTACTGTGTACAACTCGGCCACGAAACAGCCACTGCCATTTTCCCGGGTTAATCTTATTAATCGGGAAGCTCGCGTCATTGAAACACAAGTAACCGATCAGCTTGGCCGATATGGATTCCTTATCAATCCCGACAGTGTTACTGATAATCCATTCCGCCTTGTCGTTTCCAAGACGAATTTTATCTTCCCCTCGCAACGCATTGTGACACCATATGATGCGCAGTTGTATCGCAACATCTACACAGGAGGGGATATCACCTTACAGCCGAATAATCTTGTCAATTTCGACATACCTGTTGATCCGCTGGATACCCCCGTTGTAACGCTCGGGAAGATACCCCATATGTTTATCCATAATCTTGGCGTACGGATCGCCGATATCGCCTTCTGGGCAAGTCTGGTACTCATACCGGTCAATTACATCATTGCTCGGAACCTCTTTAACCTTGTCATGCTCATCCTATTATGTGGTATCATTGTGTTGCGGATTCTTGGTGACCTTCGGGAAAAACCGTACGGCGTGGTTCGTAATATATCGACTGCGGCGCCTTTGGCATATGCCCTGATAACACTTCAAGACGCAACCGGCCAGCGAAGGGGTATGGCAGTTTCTGATGACGCTGGCCGATATATCCTACTTTCAGATAAAGGAACGTTTGATATATCTCTTGCGACTCCCGCCGATATACAACCGCCACGGATTAAAAAAGAATCTGTAACAACGCCTCGCGGGTGGATTGCCCGTATGTTCGATCTATGAAACATCCCTATAAAAAAGTTTTGCTCATTATTCTTGACGGCTTCGGTCTCGCTCCTGCAGGTCCAAGCAATGCGATACTGAAGGCGGGCATGACCTATCTCAACTCGCTGATCGACCGCTATACCGCATACAGTCTGATTGCATCCGGCCTTATTGTAGGTTTGCCATGGGGAAAATTCGGCAACAGCGAAGTTGGACATTCGGCGATCGGCACGGGACGAATCCTGGTCCAGGACTGGGCGCGCATCAATACCGACATCAAGCAAGGCGTGTTCCTTGAGAATCCCGCGCTTATCCAAGCACTCGATCATTGCAAGAAAAATAATTCCGCGCTTCATATCGTCGGCTGTTTCAGTCCCGGTGGTATCCATAGCCATGAAGATCACCTGTTCGCAATTTTGAATTTTGCCGCTAAAAATCTATTCTCAAATGTATTTCTGCATCTCATCACCGATGGGGAAGATGCCGCTCCTACAGAATCGCTTGCGAGTCTTGAGCGGCTGGAACCCCTGCTGAAAAAATCGGGCGCACGCATCGCAAGCGTCATCGGACGATCCTATGGCATGGACCGTGTATTTAATTGGGACCTGACTGAACAGGCGTGGAAGGTTATGGTGAAAGGGGAGGGCCCGACGACCGAGAACGTCCGCGAGTATCTGCAGGCGTCGCACGCCAAAAAGCAATTTGACGATGAAATAATCCCCGCTGTCGTGACCGAAAAGGGAACTCCCATCAAAACCATCGCGTCTAATGACGCTGTAATCTTTTTCAATTTCCGCAATGACCGCATGAAACAGCTGGTTGCGTCATTCACGCTGGGAGATGAATTCACGGGCTTCACTCGCAAAGACCGGCCCGAAAATCTTTTTATCGTAACCATGACTCGATATTCTGTGAATCTCTCCGTACAAGCTATTGCCTATGATATTCCTGCAATCGCAAACACTCTCTCCGATTTAGTCAGCCAAGCGGGCATGAAGCAAGTGAGAATCGCCGAAAAGGAAAAGGAGGCGCATGTAACCAACTTTTTCAATGGAGGCCGGTTGGAACCCAATCAAGGCGAGACGCGCATGATTATGACCTCAAAACAAATCAAAGGCAACCAAATAGTGGATTACCCTGCCATGTCCGCTGCAGACATTGTTAAAACAGTCATTGAGCAGCTTGAGGGCGACGCTTCTCTGTATGTCATCAACTTTGCGAATGCCGATATGACCGCCCACACCGGCAAGATCGATGCGACAATCAAAGGACTGCAGGTCATCGATGAATCCCTCAAGCAAATCATCGAGAAGGTGCGGACTCACGACGACTATGTGGCCGTCATCACCTGCGATCACGGCAATTCCGAAGAACTCCTCGACCCATTAACCGGCGGACCTGATACCCAGCATTCAACCAATAACGTACCGGTAATATTTATTGCGAAGGAATTTGAAACCGCCAGTCCGGGAAACAACCTTGAAGCTTTGGCGGACGAGAAGCCCATGGGCAGTCTAATCGATATAGCGCCCTCCGTACTCGTACTGTTGGGTTTGCCGAAACCGAAAGACATGACCGGATCGTCTTTGATATAATGCTTACTGTGCAAACGCTACGTCGGGTGTTTTCAGGAGAAGTTAAGAAAGCGACCATCGTCGTACTGGCTTCGTTTGCGATTCTGTTTGTTGGTGCGCATGCCGGAAGCTTAACGCCGCCTGCATCGCCGGCTTCTACTATGTACACCTTGAGCAATATCTGGGATACGATCGCCAGCGGAACATACGACTCGTCAGGGATATCGGCAAGTGGCAACGGCAGCGCGATTCAGATTCTCAAACAAATTAACGCAAACACAGTTTGGTCCGCGTCCGGGAATAATATCTACAAGAATGCCAGCGGAAGAGTTGGTATCGGAGACACGACCCCAGAAGCTTTTTTTGAAATCGCTTCTGCCTCCGGTATTACCGCCAGTATTTCCAATACGTTCTATGTAGATGCAAGCACTCAAAGGGTGGGAATCGGAACAACTGTGCCAGGCCAAACTCTTACTGTCAACGGTACTATTGAGTCTTTTGGAGGAACTGTTATCGCCCCTACCTACGTGGTCGGCACGGCTGGTGTCGGCGAACAAATTGTTGCGGTCAGTTCGGGCATTCAAATTCAAACCAATAATATCGAGCGTCTGCGGATACTGAATGGCGGCTTCATTGGCATTGGCACCTCTGCGCCTACCACTTCTTTGGAAGTCCAGGGTACCGCTTCTGCATCCTATCTCTTGACCGGCAATACCATTCAAGTTGGGGGACATGCATCAATGGCGTACTCTCGCTTCGGCACAGCAACCACAACCCATAGCCTTTCTACTTCATCGGATCTGCTCGTTTCCGGCAGATTTGAAGTTGATGCATCCGCCTCATTTGATGGTCAGCTTATCATTAAGAATACCTTGGATACGGGCAATATCGTATCAATGTCGGCAATAGGACTTACGACCGGCAATCTGATCTATATGCAAGTTCCCGCATCGGGCGGTTTCATCCTGCCAACCAATTTTTCAGGCAACCTCATTTTGGCTAAAGATACGCTGGGCAATACAATGTTCCGCGTAAAGTCGGGTGGTGAACTCGCGGCGCGCCAAGCTATATTTTCGCACGGATCAACATCGAACTGCACCGGCACGGATGCGCCGATAGCGGGCTGTATTGACTATGCCGAAGATATGCCAACGCGCGATCCGGCGCTCCAAGCGGGGGATATTATATCGCTCAATATGTCATCCACTGAAAGCTTTAGTGTCATACGATCTCTGGGTGCATATGATCGGGAGCTGCTCGGTGTCGTCTCTACTAAGCCTGCTATCGTCATCGGCTCAAGCGTCAGACAAGGAGATCTCGCGCTTCAAAAGATACCGGGCGTTGTTCCGGTCGCTCTGAGCGGCCGCGTCCCCGTTAATATTTCTTTTGAGAATGGGGATATTCACAGGGGTGACTATATTACATCGTCGCTTATGCCCGGCAAAGGAATGCGCGCAACGCATCCGGGACGAGTCGTTGGCATAGCGCTGGAAGACGCCCTTCAGAGTAACGGCACGACGCGTGTACTCGTCTTCATCAATCCGCACTATGCTGGGTACGAGCTTGATGCAAGCGGTATGCTCGCTGATTTTACCGGCGCTAAGACCACCTTCGAATCATCTGGCTCAACCTCAAGTTTCGCAAGTATTCTTGACGCTTTCAAAAGCGCCATCCTAACGGTCGCAAAATTGATTGCCAATCAAATCGAAACACGGGATCTTACCGTGATCCACGGCATCACCACCTACGATCAGGTCACCAATGCTCCGTATTGTCTCCAAATTATCAGCGGCCAACTTCAGGTACAGCCCGGCGCATGCGTCATATCTTCACCTCAACAAAGTACATCTCCTTCGTCTACTGACTCAGGATCTCCGGCTCCTTCGCCGTCGACAATGTCAAGTCCATCCGACACTGCCACTCCCACTGAGACATCATCGCCATCTCCAACACCAAACACGGAATCTCCGTCTCCGGATCCCTCGCCATCTCCAACACCAACTCCGTCTTAGTTTTTGCAAAAAGGTACCTAAGAATGGTATAAACAATGGGGCCTGGAGAGGTCGCATAGTGGTCTAGTGCGCCGCCTTGGAAAGGCGGTATGCCCGAAAGGGTATCGAGGGTTCGACTCCCTCCCTCTCCGCATAGCTTACTCAAGATGCCACTGCGGCATGTTGAATAAGCTCTATATTGAAGCGGGGGAGGGAGTCGAACGCCGGAGCGATGTTCCGCAAGCTTGCGGAACCGCGAGGCGGTGGCTAGACCGAGGCTCGCGATGACTGAGCGTGAGCGAGGAAATACCAAAGGCCAGCAGGCCGTGGTACGGCGAGCCGAGAGTCGAAGCCGAATCCTACCTCCTCCGCAAATCGAGCAGGTGTGTGGATGTACTGCTGTTGGCAGGCCAAATGTACTGTCCTTTAATCTATGCGAATTGAAAAAGATTCTCTTGGAGAAAAGAAGATTCCGGACAATGCGCTCTGGGGCGTTCAGGTAGCTCGAGCAATAGAAAATTTTCCCATATCGGACACCAGCGTGGATCTCGGTTTGGTGTATGCGTATGCTGAACTCAAGAAAGCATGCACACAGGCCAATCAAGTATTGGGGCTTTTGAAGCCCGCCCTGGCACGGCCGATCTTGAAAGCGATCGAAGAGATTCTCCATGGCAAGTATGACAGTCAATTTGTTGTTGACCAATACCAGGCGGGAGCGGGAACTTCGACAAATATGAATCTGAATGAAGTCATTGCCAACCGCGCGTTGCAACTGATCGGAAAGAAATCGGGAAACTATGAGATCATCTCTCCAAATGACCATGTGAACATGGCGCAAAGCACCAACGATACTTATCCAAGCGCTCTGCACATCGCTATCACGACTGCTTACGGTAAACTCGATTCAAGTCTCAAAACTCTTGAAGAAAGTCTTCGTAAGAAGGGCAATGAATTCAAATCGGTGATAACATCGGCGAGAACTCATCTCCAAGACGCGGTACCCATAACTCTCGGACAGGAATTCATGGCGTACAGTCATACGCTTGCCGGAATTCGCAATACTGTACGCCTCGCAAAAGAATCTCTCCGTACGCTCGGCATCGGAGGATCTGCCGCCGGTACGGGATTAAACACACACCCACGCTTCTCAAAACTCGTGATCAAATATCTCAATGCGAATACCGGCCATAGCTTCAAAAATGCCCCCGATCTCATCGAGAGTATGCAATCGCAACGGCAACTATTGGAATTTGCAGACGCGTTGAAGATTGCGGCGACTGAAATATCCCGTATCGCTTCGGATCTTCGTTTGCTCGCCAGCGGTCCCAAGACCGGCTTTCATGAAATCATACTGCCCCCCGTACAGCCCGGAAGTTCCATTATGCCCGGGAAAATAAACCCGAGTATTTTGGAGTGTGTAAACATGGTATGCTATCGAGTAATCGGTTCTGAAGCAACCGTGGCTCAGGCCGTGCTTGGCGGCCAATTAAATTTGAACGTAAATATGCCACTGATGGCTTCTGAAGTTTTGCATAGCATAAAAATTCTGGGAAATGCCGTTACCATCATGGCTGAAAAATGCATTGACGGCATTACGGCCGACAAAGAAAAAACATTGCAGTACGCCCATAAAAGCGCTGGTCTCGCCACGGCGCTGAACCCCATCTTGGGCTATGCGTCAGTAGCGGAGATAGTAAAAGAATCCGCTCGTACCAAAGAATCGCTTCCGGAGATTATTGTACGCAAGAAACTGCTTAGTCCGCAGGAGCTGAAAAAAATTCTTGATCCCGCCCGCATGACCAAGCCGGGAATTGCGAAAAAAGTTTCAACATAAATCTATGGCTAAAGACGACGCAGTCACAATCGCCCCTGATATACACAAGCTCGTCTACGAAGACGATCACATGCGTATGCTCGATGTTCGCGTGAAGCCGGGGGAGAAGGCCGCCCTGCATCGGCATCCGAAGAATGCGACATATATCATCGCGGGCGGCACATTGCGCTTCGCGGATGAACATGGCGCAACGCGCGATGTGAGTTTCACTGATGGTCAGATAGCACACATGCCCGAAACACTGCATGCCGTAGAGAACATTGGGGCCACCGAACTACACGCCATCCAGCTTGAGTTTAAAGAGTAATGGGGGAACGCTTAAGGATCTACTCCACCATCTCCTGCCATGATCTCGGCTCGATATCGGCGAGGTCCGGCTTCGCAAGACATTTCAACAAGAGTTTCCCGATCTCCGCATTGGTGACAAGTGGAATATGGTGATCAATCGCAAGACGGCGAATATGATAGCCGTCTTTGCTTTGTTCACGTTCGCCGTTGCTTGGCGATGGAATGTTCAAAATGAAATCAACCATGCGATTTTCGATAATCCCGGCGATGCTGGGCTTTTTATTCTCGCTGATTTTGTGAAGCTTGATCGATCGTACTCCTTTTGACGCAAGATAGTCATGCGTCCCGGAGGTTGCATATATCTTCCATCCTTGCTTGGCGATACCCTGTATCGCTTCCAGTAGTTTTTTCTTGCAGTCATCGGCGATACTGACGAATATTCGTTTGCCGGCGATGGATTGCTCGGTTGCAAGCCATGACCGATAGAATGCCTCTTGCAGATCACTACTGAGACAAGCAACTTCTCCGGTTGATGCCATCTCGACTCCGGCAACCGGATCCGCGCCCTTGAGACGCCTGTAGGAAAACTGCGGGCTTTTGACTCCCACGTAGTCTAAATCCAGTGTATTGAAATGTGTCGCGGGAATCTTGCCCAACAATGCTTCCGCCGCAATCGAGATGAAATTGTGGCCTGTCACCTTGGACACAAACGGGAACGAGCGCGATGCTCGCACATTGCATTCAATCACCTTGATCGCATTGTCCTTGGCAAGAAATTGAATATTGAACGGCCCCGTGATCTTAAGCTCCGCCACAATACGCTTGGCAATACGCTTGGTGCGACGGATTGTTTCAAGATAGAGTCGCTGGGGCGGCAAAACGACCGTCGCGTCACCCGAGTGTATGCCGGCATTCTCGACGTGTTCGGAGATTGCAAAGATACTGATAGCACCGTCGTGAGCCACGCCATCTATCTCAAATTCTTTTGCTCCGACAATGAATTTGGAAATAACCACAGGATGATCAGGCGACAAACGCGTCGCGGCGGACAAATAATGCCTGAGGTCTCCATCGCCGGATACCACATTCATCGCACCTCCCGACAGCACATAGGAGGGGCGAATCAGCACCGGATAGCCGACGCTTGCGGCAAATTTTCGCGCTTGCGAAAGTGTTGACGCTTGCGTCCACTCCGGCTGATCAACACTAAGCCGATTAAGCATGGCGGAAAATTTTGTCCTGTCTTCCGCTCCATCAATTGCTTCCGCGCTCGTACCAAGCAATCTATACCCTCGGCGCGCGAGCGGAAGCGCAAGATTATTGGCAATTTGTCCGCCAACCGAGACAACGATCCCGACAATGTTATTTTCAAAATCGGCTATATCCCGGACCCGCTCTAGCGTCAGCTCCTCGAAATACAACCTGTCGGAATGGTCAAAATCAGTAGAGACAGTCTCGGGATTTGAGTTAATCATAATCGTATTGCGACCGTTTGCACGAAGCGTCTTGGCGGTGTTGACTGCACACCAGTCAAATTCAACCGACGAACCGATGCAATACGGCCCGGATCCGATGATGGCGATCGGCTCATGGGACAATGCAGCGACATCATGCTCACTGCCATGATATGTCATATAGAGATAGTTAGTTTGCGCATCAAACTCGCCGGCAAGCGTATCGATTTGCTTCACTACAGGCGTGATGCCAAGAGCAATACGTTTTTCGCGCACCACATCTTCGGTTATATTTTTGAATGAGCCTATGGCACGATCTGAAAACCCGTTTCGTTTTGCTTCTCGCAAGAGCTCGGGAGTCAACGATGATTTCTTCAGTATATTCTCCAAATCAATAATGGACTTGATGTGCTCCAAGAACCACGGATCAATGCGCGAAAGCGCACGAAGCTCGGAAACCGAACTGCCGGATCGAAATGCCTCGAATATTGCAAACAGTCTCCGATCAGTCGGATGCTTGATCTCTGACAAGGGATCGGCAACATAGGGGATCGGAATATTGAGCATGCGAATGGCCTTCTGCAATGCCTCTGGAAATGATCGCCCAAGCGCCATGACCTCCCCGACGCTTTTCATTTCTGAACCGATGGAACGATCACTGGATTTGAGTTTTTGGAGGTCCCACCGCGGCATTTTTACGGCGAGATAATCAAGCGCAGGTTCAAAGAATGCGGATGTTGTACCGGTGACGCTGTTTTTAAGTTCATGCAAGCGCTTCCCCAACGCCAGCTTGGCCGCCACAAATGCCAGCGGATATCCGGTCGCCTTGGATGCAAGCGCACTGGAACGGGAGAGGCGAGCATTCACTTCAATGACCCTATAATCAAAATCTTCGCCGCGCGGTTTGAGCGCGTATTGAATATTGCACTCTCCCACGATGCCGAGATGATTGATCGTTTTGATCGCAATCTCGCGAAGCGCATGGTATTCGTGGTTGGTCAGCGTTTGTGATGGAGCTACAACAATGCTTTCGCCCGTGTGGATCCCCATGGGGTCCATATTCTCCATATTGCACACTGTGATCGTATTGCCATCGCGATCGCGCACCACCTCATATTCGATCTCCCTCCATCCATAGAGATATTCTTCAATGAGTATCTGCGGCGCACCCTGGAGAGCCTCGCGGGCTCGCTCCTTCAGTTGCGACTCGTTTTCAATCCTTCCCGATCCAAGTCCGCCCAGTGAATATCCCGATCGCATCATAACTGGATAACCGATTTTGCGTGCAGCTGTCAGCGCACCGACAAGAGTGGTTGCGGCGAAGCTGCGCGGAGTTTTGACGTCGATTTTCCCCAGAGCTTTTTTAAACAAATCACGGTCCTCCGTAGTTCTGATCACCGAAACGGGCGTTCCCAGCACGGAGACTTTGTATTTTTTCAAAGTGCCTTTCGCTTCCAGTTCGAGTCCGAGATTGAGCGCCGTCTGACCGCCGAATCCAAGCAAGATACTGTCGGGGTGCTCGCGAGCGATAATTTTTGTGACCGTATCAAAATTGAGCGGTTGGAAATACACGCGATCCGCCACCCGCCCGACCGAACTGTCGTTCGGGCTGGTATCGCCATCGGTCTGCACAGTTGCGATGTTTGGATTAATAAGCACGATTTTGATCCCTTCTTCCTTGAGCGCTTTGATCGCCTGCGAACCGGAATAATCAAACTCTCCGGCTTGGCCGATCCGCAAACCTCCGGATCCAAGAATAAGAACTTTTTTCGGCATCATAGTAATTTTTCAAATTCATCGAACAACCACTTTGTATCGGTTGGTCCGGGACATGCTTCCGGATGGAACTGCACGGAAAAGAACGGCTTTGTTTTGTGAGCAACACCCTCGACAGAATTGTCGTTCAGATTGCGAAAATTCACATACCAATCCTTTGGAAGTGTTTTCTCATCTACCGCATATCCATGATTCTGCGAGGTTATGTAACAATTATTTTTCGCTTCGCGCTTCCCGCTTTGCGCTTCTATGACCGGCTGATTATGCCCTCGATGTCCAAACTTCAGTTTGTATGTCTTCGCTCCCGCGGCAAGCGCCATGATTTGCGATCCGAGGCAAATACCAAACACTGGTCTGTTTTTTTTCAAAGCTTTTTTCAAGACAGCGACTGTCTCAACATAATTCGCGGGATCGCCCGGACCATTTGAGAGTACAATGCCCACATAATCTTCTCCGGAGTAATCATAGCCACGCGGTACTCGCTTGATCCGGTATGGCATCTGCCGAAGCGACCGCAGGATATTCATCTTCATTCCGCAATCGACGAGAATAATTTTTTTTTTGAATTGTTCGTTATAAACGATAGGCTTTGGAATTGATACGAATTTCACGCTTACGGCTTTTGGCTTATAGCTTTTGGCTTCCCGAGATATCGCTCCCGCCATAGTTCCCTGCGACCTCAAGCGCTTCGTCAGCGCACGCGTATCAATGCCGGTGATAAGTGGTATTTTTTGCTCGCGAAGCCATTCCGTGAATGCCGTGCCGTATACTTCGCTTATTACGACGCCGGCCGCGTGGATCTTTTCGGATTCCCATACACTTGTATCCTGTATGTCATAATTGCCGATGAGGGGATAGGTGAACACCAGAATCTGTCCGGAGTATGACGGATCGGTGAGTGACTCAACATAGCCGGTCATGCCTGTATTGAAAACCACTTCGCCGAAATATTTCTCTGATTGCCAGGATGGTATTGATCCTTTGAAAACCGTCCCGTCCGAAAGCGCCAAATATCCCTCTTTAAAAAAAGAACCCCGCTTGGGGTTTCCCATTTGAGTTCTTTTACGTGTGGAGGTGAGGTGAGTGATAGTGTCCAAACTCTGTTCAGAATATCAGATAGCTACCAACAGCACAATGGTTTTGGCACGGGCTCGGGAGTCGTAAGACGACGTCCCGAGCCCGAAAGTGCAAACCTCGTGCGGCTTAGTATGCCGCGTCGAGAGCAGAGAGGAAAAGCTCGTGGGTGATGATGGCGACGTCCATCACGTCCTTTCGAGCCGCCGGTCCCTCACCCAACTGCTTGAGTAGCTCGCGCGCATCGCGGGCGTGGGGTATGTCACCCCGCTTGTGGACTTCCAACCACCACCCGCCCCGCTCACTGAAATGGGGCTGAAGCACGGGGGCGATCATCCGAGTGAGCCGCGCGGCCATGGTCTCAATCGTGAAGTTCAGGGCAGAGACTGCCGCAGGAAGAGAGCCACGGGAACTCACGTACAGGAGGAAGTCCGACAGTCCTGCCATGGCTGGCGTCATGCGATGACTCAAGAAGTTGTCTTCAAAGAGTCCGACTTCATTGGCCATGACACGCCAGGCCCTCCAGTGGGTCTCCTCGGTCTCCCTATTCGCTCTCAGAAATTCATCGAGGTCCGAGCCGGGGATTGCCTTGGACTGCATCATCTCAAGACAATCGGGAAATATCTTGATAATTCCCCAGCCTATCTCAAGGATCGTTTTCTGCGTCCGCGGTTCAAGAAGCCACCGACGCTCCCTCCCAAGAGACAGCGCATCCATCACCACTGGGAGCTGCGAGATCTGGTCCTGAAGCGGCTTGCAAGCCACGACGACTTCGCGCAACCACGGTTGATCTGGCGTACTGCATGTGAATCGGGCCATGGTTCACCTCCTTGCCCTCGTACTAAGAAATACAGGTAAATGCTCGGTGCGTCAATGCAAGTTGCATTATGGCTTTCGACGCAGTACACTGGCGGTAATATGAAGCTCAAGCATATCATCAGCACAAAGCAGTTTGATCGGAGAATATTGGAAGAAATATTTGCTGTTGCGGATCGGATGGCGGACATGGATCGGAAGAATGCCTGCGATACGTCGCTCAATTGCAAAATCATGGCCTCCCTTTTCTATGAACCGAGTACCCGAACTCGGTTTTCTTTTGAAGCGGGAATGATGAAACTCGGCGGACAAGTTATTTCAACCGAAAATGCATCACAATTTTCTTCGGCAGCCAAAGGCGAAACGTTGGAAGACTCAATCAAAGTGGTAAGTGGTTTTGTCGATATTATCGTTCTCCGCCATCCGGAGGAAGGGGCAGCCGCACGCGCTGCAAAAGTCTCATCTGTACCAATTATCAATGGGGGTGATGGGAAAGGGGAGCACCCTTCACAGGCGGCATATGATCTCTACACGATTCTCAAAGAGCACAAAAAAGTTGATGGGTTGCACATTGGCATGGTGGGAGATCTACTCAACGGACGCACGATTCATTCCTTAATTCATTTGTTAATTATGTATCCTCGGATCAAGCTCTCCTTCTGCGCACCCCAAGAATTGGCGCTCCCCGAAACATATAGAGCATTGCTCAAGAAGGCCGAGGTTGTTTTCAAGGAATACACGGACCTGCAGCCAATGCTGGGCACAGTGGACGTTCTGTATGTAACTCGCATTCAAAAAGAGAGATTTCATTCAGCTCAAGAATATGACCGTCTCAAACACATCTACGTGGTGGACAAAAAATCGCTACAAAAAATGAAGAAAAAAAGTATCATCATGCATCCCTTGCCCCGCGTCGGAGAAATTTCGCAGGAAGTTGATGCCGATCCGCGCGCCGCATACTTCCGCCAAGCCCAGAACGGCCTCTACGTAAGAATGGCATTGCTGGAAATGCTATTAAATAAAAAATAGATGTGGAATATCTTTAAAAAACAAAAGCAAAAACCACCCGAGGACCTAGCAGAAACAGTGCCAGCGATTGCCCTGTTTCTTATTGATGATACAGGTTCGGGCCGTCCTTCCCCCTTGAAGGAATTTTTAGATCCAAAGGTGTTCGATTATTCGCTGGAAAGTCTTAAGCACGTCGATATCTATCTTGATGAGGTTCGAAAAAGGAAAAAACAGTTTACTGAAGATGAGTTATTGACTGTTGTAATGCGCTGTGGTGCATACTGCGGTGAGGTTATTAGAAAAAGTGCCAAGAAGAAATTTGTTTGGATAACATATGATGCCGCCATACTACTTGATGAGCGCTTAAAAAATTTCGATAAAACAGCTTATACCTTTTTTATTTTATATACAGATCCGCAGGATTTCTCCTTCCCACTCGCAAAAGCCGTGAAATACCTAGAAAACGGTCCGGAAGATAGCTTATACTATTTTGCTGTTATGGTCGGTAATCTAAATAAGGAATAATGGCAATCACCCGACTTCCCGGACTCATTGATGTGCATGTGCATCTGCGCGAGCCGGGGGCGACGCAGAAGGAAGATTTTCGGAGTGGAACTCGTGCCGCCGTCAATGGCGGATTTTCGTTTGTCATTGATATGCCCAACAATCCGGGCGCGCCGACAATCAGCATTGAACGTTTGGAAGAGAAGATAAAGCTTGCCGATGCAAAGAAAGCTTGTGGTGTTGGCTTTCATTATGGAACAGACGGAAGCAATATGGCCTCGTTTGCCGAAGCGACGAAACATCCCCGTGTTTTTGGCTTGAAGATCTATTGCAATCACACCACTGGCAACTTATTGATCGAGGATAAGCGGAAACTGGAAGAGATTTTCAAGGCATGGGAGTCTCATAAGCCAATCCTCGTGCACGCGGAAGGAACGCAGTTGGAGTTCGCGATTGAGCTTGCGCACAAATACAAACGCCGTTTGCACGACTGCCACATCTCGCTTGCATCGGAAGTGAAACTGATCAGGAAAGCAAAGAAAGGCGGTATGAATGTAAGTGCCGGCGTAACGCCGCATCATTTGTATTTGACGCAAGGTGATGAGGCGAAACTTGGCGTCAAAGCCATGATGAAGCCACCGCTTGCCACGCAACGCGACCAAGATGCGTTATGGGAAGGACTGCTCGATGGGACAATCGATCTGATTGAGACGGATCATGCTCCGCATACGCCGGAAGATAAGGCAAAAGGCGCATTTGGCATCCCAGGACTTGAGACAGCACTCGGCCTCATGGGCTTGGCAGTTCACAATGAACGACTGACTATTGCTGATATTATCAAGCTGATGTACGAAAGCCCCAAACGCATTTTCAATATTCCCGACCAACCAAGCGCGGATGTGGAAGTGGATTTTGACGTGTCGTACATCATTGACTCAAAGAAGTTTAAGAGCAAAGCACAGTGGTCGCCGTTTGACGGTTGGAAGGTCTATGGAAAAATCATGAAAATACATGTATAAACTTCTGCGGCCATTGCTCTTTGCGGGGGATAGTGAAACGATCCATGAGCGCATCACGGCACTCGGACGCTTGACTGCGGCAACACCGATTGGATGGTTCATGAAGCAATGGTATCGTGTCAGACATCCTGCGCTTGCGACGCGCGTCTTTGGACTGGACTTTGAAAATCCTGTCGGGCTTGCGGCCGGATTTGATAAACATGTTCGATTGATGAATCTCATGCCGGCGCTCGGGTTTGGGTTCATGGAGATTGGCACGATCACCGGGCAAGCACAGCCGGGCAATCCTAGGCCACGGCTTTTCCGGCTTCCGCAAGAAAAAGCGCTGATCAATCGAATGGGATTTAATAATGTCGGCTCCTCGGCTGCAGCGACGCGTCTTGCCAAACGCCCGCATGATCTCATCATTGGTGCCAACATCGGCCGAACCAAGATCGTTGCCAATGAGCACGCGCTTGAGGACTACGCGCAGTCATTCAACGCACTTGCCCCGCATGCAGACTTCGTTGTGATCAATGTCAGTTCACCCAACACTCCCGGACTTCGCCAGCTTCAAGATCGAGGACCGCTTCTTGAGCTCTTGATGCATCTGCAAAAACTCAACGGCTTACTGCCAACACGACGACCGCTTCTTCTTAAGATTGCGCCCGATCTGACCAACGACCAGCTCGACGATGTTGTCGCCATGTGCACCATGGCCCACATTGATGGCATCATCGCCACCAATACAACTATCGCTCGCGAAAAACTGACAACTCCGCAATCGCGCGTTGAGCAACTCGGCGCCGGGGGATTGAGCGGGAAACCTGTCCGCAATCGCGCAACCGAGGTTGTCCGCTATCTCTATCACAAAACAAACGGCACATTGCCGATTATCGGCGTTGGCGGTATATTCAGTGGGGAGGATGCATACGAGAAAATCCGTGCCGGCGCCTCGCTCGTCGAGGTCTACACCGGCATGATCTACGAGGGTCCCGGCATCGTCCGCCGGATCAACAAGGGCCTTATCAAGCTCCTCGCCCGCGACGGATTCAAGTCAATCAAAGAAGCAATCGGAACACAAGCATAAATGAAAAACGCCATTACAATCCTAAAAAGCGTCGGGGCAATCCTGGAAAACGATCACTTCGTCGGCAATTCGGGACGACATATGGCCGCCTACGTGAACAAGGACTATCTCTATCCGCACACAAAGGAAACATCGGACATCGGCAAGCTCTTCGCGGAAAAATTCAAAAACAAAGCAATCGATGTGGTCGTTGGTCCCGCAGTCGGCGGGATCATCCTGTGCCAGTGGACTGCGTACCATCTCTCGAAGCTCAAGAAGAAAGAGATCCTTGCGGTCTTTACCGAGAAGCTCCCCGATGAAAATCAAATCTTCAAACGCGGATATGATACGTACGTGAAAAATAAAAAGGTCCTAGTGGTTGAGGACACGACAACTACCGGAGGCTCTGTCCATCGCACGGTGGATAGCGTGAAGGCGGCTGGAGGCATGGTTGTTGCCGTGTGCGTTATGGTCAACCGCGATCCCAAGATCGTCAATGACAAAGCTGTCGGCGCACCGTTCCATTCGCTTGCTACGTACAAGTTTGATTCCTGGGAACCCGTCGATTGCCCGCTCTGCAAGAAAGGCATTTCCGTCAACACCAAAATCGGCCACGGAAAAAAGTTTTTGCAAGAACAAAAGAAACAATAGCTTAGCATACTTCGTCTCACTCTCATGGAACAACAAAAAAATCTTTCCACCGTTGTGCGTTGGATACTTATCCCATTAATAGCGGTGGCACTTTCTCGGGGAATTAGCATTATTATATTCCTTGCTTTATTGGTTGGCATAGTTGATTGGGCTTCTTCCCTCGCTTTGTACGGCTTTCTTTTTACTTCGACACTCATGCTAGCAGGATCGATCACCGCCCCTCAACATAAAAAACAGGCTGCTTTTGTACTTTGGATATTAGCTACGCTCATCTCATTGATTTATATGAGGGAAGAAGTGAGTGTAATGGCACTCTACGGAAGCATATGTGGCGGTGCGCTAGCATTGATACTGATGAAAATTTGGTCAGCAAAGCAATCTCTATCTCTCAAAAAAAGAATTGCCATTCTATCGACAATTTTCTTGGTATTGGTCGGCCTTGGATATGCGCGCTATAAAGACTTTCCATCATTTCCGGATCCTTTACCGCATCAGCTGCGAAATATTTCTGGCATTCGTGAGTTTCATGTGGTCGCTTTGGGTGGTTTTATTGATGAGGATTTTGTGTGGCGTATTGATACTGATGGACAAACGATTGAAAGGGTAGCCAGTATATTGCAAGCGCGCGCGACCAATGACGTGCCCAAAGAATTCCTAGGCGGTGGACCGTATTGGTGGCCAAAACGCTTGCCAAAACAGTATCGTGCGTTCAGAAGCGAGTGGTTTGTTGCCGATAGGCGTGGATCGGATGGTGTACACTACTTCCTTTTGTATGATCAAGATCAACAACGTGGATACGTGTGGGTAAAAAACAATTTCTAACATGCCCACCATCAATAGATATAATCAGCGGACGGAGAAAAAATAACCGTGAATCTATCGTCTCTCAAAAAGAAATATGTCGAGATGATCCATCGCGAGAGGGCTTTTTTGATCCGGAAAGAACCGTTCACACTCCGGCAAGGAGGAACCAGTCGTCTGTACCTCAACCACCGCGAATTTCTTTCGCATCACAAACATCTGAAGCTGCTCGCCGACGTATATATCGCGCTTTTGCCAAAAACACTTCGTTCCTACAAACTTGTCGCAACCGATTCAGTCATGAGTCCGATTCTCACCGGCATGCTTTCAGCTCGATTGAAAAAAGATATTGTTAGTGTTCGAGAAAAGACAGGAGAACACGGACTTGAAAAAACAGTATATGGCATTGCGAATGGGGAAGGGATATTGATCGACGATGTAGCATCGAGCGGAACCGTGCTGGTCAATGCGACCAAAACGCTCCGCGATGTGGGTATGACCGTGCGATACGCCATCGTTTCCGCGTGCAGAGATCTTGAGCCGGTGCAAAAACTAAAAGCGATCGGCATCACCGCGCTCTACGTCGCCACATATGAAGAAATTATCAGATTACTCTGGCCAAACTTGGACGCAACAGAACGATCAATCGTCAAACAAGAAATCAAAGAGAAAACTCTCCCATGGAAGCTATAAGTACGCATACCCTATGAGCGAAAAACATCTCATTCCCAATCAGACGACCACCGAAACTTCCGAACAGGAACGTTCCGATCCTGCATCGGGAAATCGCAGGAGACAGTCGTCCCGTCTGCTTGCCGGGGTCTTTGCCGGTGCTCTGGCGCTCGGAAATCCCGAATCCGTTGAGAGCCGTGCTGTGCGGCACGAAGCGGCGCAAACATTGCTCGATCAGCATCTTACTGCGGGAGATATTCTCAAAGGGGAATCAAGCCCGACATTTTTTGACGCTAACCCGGACTTCTTTCGCACGATCACTCTCCGGGGGGATCTGACCCATGAAGAACGCCGTCTCCGAACAAGGCACTTGGCCAACGGCGTTGAGATTCTTCAAGATGTCGAACTTCAATTTTACAAAGTACAATCCGGGGATACGCTGGGGAAGATTCGCGCAAAGCTTAGCGCTCTTCCGGAATTTTCATTTGTGAAAGACCAGCTGGGCAAACTTGAATCATTCAATATTCCGGCTCGTGAACTGCAGGAAGGCATGTGGATTCCCATCCCGCTTGAAAATGAGAATCGTTACATCACCGATGAACAGTTCGCGCGATATGCCGCAAAGGCAGTGGAGGGCATGAAGGGTGACCCTGTCTATGGAGCATACACGCGGGATATTCTCAAGGAAATATCGGAAGGAGAGCTGATAGCAACATTGGTTGCCGTGGCGAAGCAAGAAGCAGGGGGACGACCGATCGGGCGGTACGAATTGCATCGCTGGGAGCCTCGCTACAATGTGTTTTCATTTTCGCTTTTTCACGTACTGATGATGGGGCCGGGATTAGAGGCGCGGCGCGAACTCAATAAATCGGAAGGGCAACTCTATCATCCCCAAATTGCGACCAGGCTTTTTATCGCATTTTTAAAAGAGAAGGGTGGTAACCCAAGAGAACTTTTTCCCATCACAAAACATCCGAAGGCATTCGCCAGTCTATACAATGGGACTGGGTGGCGGGAAATCAATCCAAATTACGTTCGCAACATTCTGAGATACCATAAAGATGCGCAGGAAATGCTTAGTACTTTGTCGGAGAAAGGGGAGCCCGATACGAGGCCCAAGATCGTTGAAGTATCGCCGCCATTACCTTCAATACCGGAAAAACCATCATTGGGACCGAAACCAAAGGAGAAACCGAGCGCTCCGGCTAAGGAAAAAATTCTAATAACATGGGAAAGGATCGGGCGACAAAACTTAACTACGGCCCTTCGTGAAGCTCACTTCAAATATATACAAAAAATGAAACGTCCGATCTTTCGAAACAACCGGGATCTTCACGTGGGTGCCAAAACAGTCATGCGATATTTGAGGCGTAAGTTTGGAAGCGATACTTATTTTCCCGGCGATGAAATTGGCATTGGTGTTGATCACAAGGGCCCGTATATGAAATTTCGAACAACCCGCGCAGGAAAAACCATCGAGGCATTAATTCGCATATGAAATCGACTTTGATCGCTTCGCTTTCCGATCTTCGCCAAACTGATGCACGACGCATTGGCAATAAGGCGGCGATGCTGGGAGAATTGATGCAGCGCAAGATGAATGTACCGAACGGATTTATTATTCTGCAGAAGGCGAATCGGCAAGAAATACTGGAAGCATTTGACGATCTTGGTTCGTCACGCGTTGCGGTTCGATCAAGTGCCCCGGGAGAGGATGGAATGAAGAAGTCGCATGCGGGGCAATTCATGACCGTCCTCAATGTACGTCGTCCTACGCTCATGTCTGCAATCAAGAAAGTCCGCGTATCGGGGCCAAGGATGTCCGTCATCGTGCAAACAATGATCCAGCCAACATATGCGGGTGTTGCGTTTTCCAAGAATCCCGTCACCAACAACAAAAATGAGATCATTATCGAGGCAGTGCGCGGATTGGGGGAGTCGCTTGTTTCCGGGAAGAAGACACCGAGACGCTATATTGTTTCGGGGGGAAATCATACGGGCACCCCATTATGGATTGCGCGTCTCGCAACACTGACAAAGAAGCTTGAGAAGCAATTCGGTTATCCCGTTGACATTGAGTGGGCTTTGGCGAAGAATCAACTATATATTCTCCAGCTTCGCCCAGTAACAACATAACCTCATGGATCTTGCAAAATTATACGCAACACAAATATCACTCTCGGAATGGTTTGAAAAAATAGGCCACAAAAAGACACGGGCATTTCGCCATGCCGATAACGAAAAGCGTGAGTATCTCCGCATACTCCGTGAGGAAACAGGGCTTCCCTATGATGCAGCGACTATTTTCCCCGCGACTGCACTTGTCGAAAAATCTCCTGAACTGAAATCGTATGTTTCGGCGCATGCCTCGCAAGCCTGCGCGCTTCGCCTCGTTCCCAAAAATCCAAAACTTCCCAAGTTGCGCATGCGCGGAAAGACCGTCACAGGAGCACTTGCATGGTTTGCCGAACAAAAAATTGATCCGACGCAGTACCGTGCGGAGTTCATCCCTCACGCCGATCATTATCACTGGTCGACTATTTTTGTAGTCCAGGAAAAAGGAATCTTCGGTGAAATCATCAAAGGAGGACATCATCAGTTAACCCAAGGTTTTCACGTGGATGGAACACCAATGGTATTCTCGTATGATTTTTCAAAATGGAATATAGCTCCAAAGAATGCTTCGGCTTTGCGGCACATACAGAGTATCGTCGCCCACCTGCGCATCTCGCGCGCAAAGAAACAAAAACAGATTCAGAAGAGGATCCGCGGCGCTTCTTTCGTCCACAACTATCTCAAGGGTTACTTTGAAACAGTTAGCTCACGTGACTTCGGGCTTTGGTTTATTGATTACAATCAGATGCTCGGCAAAGTTCCGATACCGGGTATGAGTAACCCGCACCGTGATCAGGCTGGGTCTTCACTTCGCGGAGTGCCCACAAGTCCCGGCATTGTGCGCGGTAGAGTCGGCAAGGAAATACTTGTCTGCAAGATGACCACACCCGCACATGTCCCACTCATGATGAAATCCAAGGGTATCATTACCGAACTTGGCGGAATCTTGTCTCACGCGGCGATTGTGAGCCGCGAACTAAAAAAACCATGTATCGTTGCCGTCCCGCATGCAATCAAAAAACTCAAAAAAGGAGCAATGATCGAAATGAATGGGCTGACGGGAATTATCAAACATGTCACCAATCGATAAATACAACCGCCGGGCGGACAAGGCCAGCTCGCTTTTGTGCGTTGGATTGGATTCGGAATTGGAAAAACTGCCGGCGAAGTTTCGGAAGAAAAAGAATCCCCAATTTGAATTCAATAAGTGGATCATCGCGCAGACGCATGAGCATGTCGCGAGCTACAAGCTCAATATCGCATTCTACGAACAGCGTGGCGATCGGGGATTGCGGGAGCTCAAGCTGACAATGGACTATTTGCGCAAGAAGCATCCGGACATCTTCACGATCTGCGATGCGAAGCGGGGAGATATCGGCAATACGAATCGGGGATATATCGATGAAATTTTTGATTGGTTGGGATTTGATGCAATGACGACGCATCCGTACCTTGGCAAAGAATCACTAATGCCGATTCTCGAACGTGCGGACAAGGTGAGTATCCCGCAGTGTCGAACATCGAATCCGGGATCCGGAGATTTGCAGGATCTGAAAGTCGGCAAAGAGCCGCTGTGGGCAATTGTCGCCCGCAAGGTATCTCGTGAGTGGAACTTTAACAACAACTGTATGCTCGTTGTTGGCGCGACCTATCCGAGGGAGATGAAAAAAATCCGCGAGATAGCCGGCGATATGACATTCCTGGTACAGGGGATCGGCGCACAAGGCGGAAACGTCAAAGATGTCGTCGGAGCAGGAATTATAGGCTCCTCCGAAGGAGTATCCGCCTCCGGCGGAAAGGGATTGATTATCCACTCAGCCCGCGGAATCATCTTCAGTGATAATCCGGGAAAGGCCGCTCTTGATCTGAAAAACGAAATCAACCGGCACATTGCGAAACGATTTCTGTAAGTGCTACACTGGTCTCCATGCACATCCCTTTCGTAGACTATTTTGCATTCTGGCCTTCGTTGATATATGTCGTTGCATTCTTCAGCATTGCCATCGAAAGCGATGCGACTATTTTTATCATCGGCTTTTTCACTCTCCAAAAACATCTCAATCCACTGGTGGTATTTCTCATAGTCTACGCTGTGGTTCTCGTAGGCGATGCCCTGTGGTATTCGCTTGGGCTGGCTTTCAAATATCTGCCGCTGTCCGTCAATAATTGGGTTGATCGGCTGGCAACGCCGTTTGACGATCATCTCGAGCGACGGACATTTCACACTATCTTCATCACGAAATTCACCTACGGCCTGCATCATGTGTTTCTCCTCCGCGCCGGCGCACTCCACATGCCGTATCGCCGCATCCTGCGAATCGACGCACTGGCATCAATTCCGTGGATACTGATTGTGGGTGGGCTCGGGTATGCGTCGGGGGCGTCGTTCCATTTGGTCCGGCATTATGTTAAATATGCCGAGGTCTTGTTGATCATCCTTGTTGTCGTATTTGTCTTTCTGGAACGATATATTACAAAATATTCAAGACGGAAAATATAGGACAGTTCCACCACATGTTGATAGACTGTGTTGACTGGGGTCGTCGATCGCATCATAATAGGAGGCAATGTCAAAACATTTTCTTCATAGCGTACTGACGGTGTTGGTACTGACGCTTGCGGCATCCAATGTGATCCTCGCGACAAGCATGGGGGAGCTACAGGCAAATGTTCCGGCGCTTGCCGCACAGCTTGATAACGTCTCAATGCAACTGCATGCGGCGATTCTCGCAAAGCAAACCACGCCCACCATCACCAGCCTTTCCCCCACGTTCGGGCCTATTGGAACCCTGGTTACAATCACCGGTACCGGCTTCCTTCCCAATAATACGGTAAAGTTTGATTTTGGATCTATTTTTAATGTTCCTTCAAAAAAGAATGGGAAGACATTAACCTTCATGATCCCCGCAAAGATCAATGATGATTGCTCGACCAGCACGCCATGTCCAACTGATACATGGCAAAATGTTGTACCGCGAGCATATTCGGTAGCGGTTCAAAATGCCGCGGGAGCAAGCAATGCGAAGCCATTTCTTGTTATAGATGCTTCACCGGAAAACGCGGGAAAGATTGTGCGCATCAACAGTCTTGCTCCATCGAAGGGCAAAGTTGGGATTACCGTGAAAATTACCGGCAAGAGCTTCACCAAGGACAGCAATACTGTTGTCTTTGGCTATCATCGCATTGAGAATATTCCTTCCAAGGATCTGAAGACTCTCCAATTCACCGTGCCAAGCCAATTGGTATATCCTTGTCTTCCCAATCAGCCCTGTCCCACAAGCACCCTTAATCCAACCGTTCCGGGAAATTATCCGGTCAGGGTATTCAACACGAAGGGTGTCAGCAACACGCTCGTGTTCACGGTTAAGTAATTTCTCCAAATACAAAACTCCCCCTAGCGGGGGAGTTTTACTTACGCGAGGGTGGCGACGTGCTGGACGCTGTCGCACAGAAGTTTTGGAATACCGTCGCGTTCGTTGAGCTTCCCACTGACCACAACAATGGCATTTTCTTGGAATGCGTTCGGATTTTGCTCCATGACTGTCGGAAATACGACGACTTCGATCTTAGCTGTCTCATCTTCAATCCATGTGAACATCATCGGCTTGCCTGTTTTGGTAAGAATTTTCTGGACCTTGGTGACCAGACCGCCGATTTTCACCGATGCACTTTTCTTTCCTTTAATCACCGCATCTACGGTGAGGATACCTTGGTGGCGCGACAGTGCGGCTTGGTATTCCGAGAGTGGATGATCAGATATAAACAACCCAAGCAGCTCTTTCTCCCACATGAGCTTGGCCGAGCGTGCGATGGGAGTGCTGTCTTTGAGTCGGAGTGGGGGCAATGAGGATTGCATTTCAGACGATTCTCCACCCGCTACGTCAAAGAGGCTGCCTTGTCCCATAGATTGCGCTTTTTGGTGCTCGCGCGCATAGAGGAGCAGTTCTTCAATATTGCCGAGAAATAGCGAGCGGTCACCCAGAGTATCGAGTGCTCCGCATTTGATGAGCGATTCGAGCGACTTGTGGTTGAGGTCTTTATTCTGAACGCGCATGACCACATCTTCGATCGTCTTGAACGGACCTCCCGCTTTGCGTTCTTCAATAATCGCTTTGACAACATTTTCCCCGACGTTTTTAACGGCGGCCAAACCGAATCGAATCTTAACCTTGTCATCACTGCGCACCACTGAGAATTTCTCCATGCTTTCATTGATATCCGGAGGCAATACATCGATCTCCATCGAATGGCATTCATCGATCAGAAATGCAATGCGCTCCACATCTCCGGAATCCGAGTTCATGAGCGCCGCCATAAACTCGACGGGATAATTCGCTTTGAGGTAGGCGGTCTGATAAGCAAGCATGGCATAGCAGGCGGCGTGGCTGCGATTGAAGGCGTATCGGTTGAACGGTTCAACCAACGCCCAAAATTTCTCGGCAATCGGCTTTGGTGTACCGACGCGCGCAGCACCTTCTCGGAACTTGCCTTCTTGTTCATCAAGTAATTTTTTTATTTTTTTCCCGACCGCCTTGCGCAAAACATCGGCTTCCGCAAGCGAGAATCCCGCCACCACCTGCACCGCCTGAATCAATTGCTCTTGATATACCATGATGCCGTATGTGTTTTTGAGGACCGGCTCAAGCAGAGGAGCAAGATATTCGACGGGTTTTTTGCCATGCTTACGGGCGATATATTCAGGGATAAGCTCCATCGGACCGGGACGGTATAGCGCGACCATGGCAATGATGTCTTCGATTTCGGTCGGCTTCAGTTCTTTGAGATATCGTTTCATACCGCTTGATTCCAACTGGAATACGCCGGTAGTTTCGGCTCGTTTCAGTAATCCAAATGTTTTCTTGTCATCAAGCGGAATCGTATCAATATTGATCGCGATGCCGTGATTCTGCTCGACAAGCCGTAGCGCGTTTTCAATGATCGTGAGGTTGGAGAGTCCGAGGAAATCCATCTTAAGAAGTCCGAGCGACTCCACCGCGTGCATTTCGTACTGGGTTATAATGTTGCCCTCCTTGGAATCCTTCTGCAACGGAAGGTATTCGGTCAACGGCTTGGGCGTAATTACAACGGCACACGCGTGGGTGGATGAATGTCGAGCGACTCCCTCAAGCTGGGTTGCGGTATCAACGAGCTTCTTCACATCGGGATTTGTATTGTATGCTTGTTTCAACTCATCCACTTCCTGGACGCACCGCGCGAGATAGCCATGCTTGTCGCCCTGCTGGGGATTGAATGGGATCAGCTTGGCAACTTTGTCGCAAAATTCGTATGAAAATCCAAGAGCTCGCCCGGCATCGCGGATACTGCCCCGGGCCGCCATAGTCCCAAACGTGATGATCTGTGCAAAATGATCAGTACCGTACTTTTGTCGTACATATTCAAACACTTCGCCGCGGCGGGCGTCATCAAAGTCTAGGTCGATATCTGGCTGGCTGACGCGAGCGGGGTTGAGAAAGCGCTCAAAGAGAAGATTGTACTTGATCGGATCCACATTAGTGATGGCAAGCGCATAGGATACCAAACTACCGGCGGCCGACCCGCGCCCCGGACCCACGATGATGCCATGGGTCTTTGCCCAATTTACAAAGTCCTGCACAATCAGGAAGTAAGAGGCGAATCCCGTCGTCTTGATAACACCTAACTCGTAGTCCAAACGCGTCCGGACATGCTCTGGCAAAGGATTACCGTAACGACGTTGCGTACCAGCGGAAGCAAGTTCTTGAAGATACGAATCTGCTGTGTATCCTGCCGGCAATGGAAATTCGGGAAGCTGTATCTTTTCAAGCTCAATTTCGAGATTGCAACGATCCGCGATAACAACCGTATTGGCGAGCGCCTCTTCAAGTCCCGCAAACTTCGACGCCATCTGGTCCGCTGAGAGGAGTGAGAAATCATCACTGCGCATGGACAACCGGTCCTTGTCGCCGATCTGATTATTCGTTTGAACGGCAAGCAATACATCGTGGGCATGCGCATCTTCGGAACGGAGATAGTGCGAGTCCTGCGTCGCCACCATCGGTATGCCCGTTTCCCGCGACAGTGCAACAAGTTGGGGCGTTACTCGGTTTTGCTCTTCAATATTCGGATGCTGTTGTATCTCGATGAAAAAATTTCCCTTGCCAAAGATACTTTCATATTCGCGGGCGATCCGCGCGGCCTTCTCCGGATTATTGGACATAAGCGCCCGCGACACTTCTCCGCCAAGACATGCGGACAGTCCGATGAGCCCCTGCGCGTGTTGACGGAGAAGATTCTTATCCATGCGGGGACGATAGTAGAAGCCGTCCAGATGCGCGGCTGTCACGAGCTTGATGAGATTGTGATAGCCAACGGCATTCTCTGCGAGAAGGATCAGATGATAATATCGCTCCCCATCGGGACCGGGACGCTTGTCGAACATATTCTCGGTAACATACACCTCGCATCCGATGATTGGCTTGACGCCGGCTTTTCTCGCCTTTTCATAAAATTCGATTGCGCCATACATCACGCCATGGTCTGTGATCGCGACAGAATCCATTCCCAGTTCTTTAACCCGGGCAACCAGCTCGTCGATGCGAGTCAGGCCGTCCAGAAGAGAGTAGTGCGTATGCGTGTGGAGGTGTGTGAATTTCATGGCGATGGTTATTGGATTCTAGCACTGTGCGTCCACGGAATCTATCTTCCGTACAATCGGAGTGCGTGGTATAAATGGAAGGAGTGTATTACAGAGATTAATCGTAATAAAAGGGGGTACATTCCGTCATACCATATGATAGACGAGGCAGATTTTTCAGGGCTATATGACAAATATGCCCGTAAAATATACACCTATTGCTACTTCCGTGTACGATCCCGGGAGGAGGCCGAGGATATAGCATCACAGACTTTCACCAAGGCCTGGGATCACGTGTCGTCCGGCAAAGATGTAGAGAATGTCGCGGGGTTCTTGTATCGCATCGCCCATAATCTCATCATTGATCATTATCGCAAAGGTAAATCCGATCATGAATCATCCCTGGATGATCCGTTGCATCCAATCGACATTCCCATCCATGATCAAACATCGGAACTTCTTGACCGGAAGCGACGCGAGCAAGAGGTATTCCGAAAGCTTGAGGAATTGCCCGAACCGTATCAAGAGGTGATTGTGCTCCGATATGTGAATGAGTTGGCGGTGAAAGAAATCGCTATCGCGTTGGCTGAATCGGAAAATACTGTCTCCGTCCGTATACATCGCGCACTTGCCAAACTTAAATCATTGCTATGAAGGAAGATTTCATTGAACAACTGAAGAACCATGCCCGCGACGTACGACCAAGCGCCGAGTGGTTTTCCGTGACCAAGCAGCATCTTGCTTCTTATATGCGTTTGCATCCGCAATCGACAAAACCCGCATATCAAGCCACGGGCATTTCTTGGCAATATATTATTGCACCCCTTCGGAGCATGACGCGCCTCACTCCGGCCTTTATTGCTCTTGGAGCAATCGTGATCTTTGGGACGATAAGCGCAACAGCATATTCGAGCCTGCCCGGCGATGCTCTCTATTCGTGGAAAATTGGTATTAATGAGCCTGTCGAGTCATTGTTTGCGATAGGGTCCGCCCAACGCGCACAATTCCAAGTAACTCTTGTCGATCGCCGACTCACAGAAGTTTCGGAAGTTTTGGCACATGGCGGTAATACCGGAAAGAACAGCGCGACCGCGCGAGTTCAGCTTGAAGTACAAACGGTAAAGGCTCGTACGCAAATCGCCCGCGTGGCATCTCAGAACAATGAGGCCGCTTTGGATGTGGCTATTAATCTTGATGCAAAGCTGAAAGCACACCGCGAGCTCATTCATTTACTGGAAACCAAGACAGTAGACGACACACAAACCGAGGTACGAGACACAATTTCCAGCATTGAGAAGACAAGCACTGCGATAGCAACGAGCATAGCAGAACTTGAAAAGAAGAATCAGGATTCTGCTGAAAACTCAATCTCCGAAACAGATCATGCAAGCTTGATTCAAGATAAAATAAAAGACCTCGATGGACATATTGCGGCTATTATTGACTCGATCAAGGCTATCCCCGACGATAGTCCTTTGAAGATGCGCGCAGAAGAACAGTTTTCCAGTGTACAGAAGTTGCGCACCCATATTGACGCTCTTGAAGCTGCCAAAAAATATTCAGATGCGCTTAAAGAGATACATACTCTGACCGCTTCCGTCGCCGACGTTGAAGCATTGCTTACCATCACCGCGAAGGCCAGCAATGATGTGAAGCGTGTAATCACAGGGAATACGCAAATTCCGCCGGATATCGCTGCTCCCGATGCGCCAGCCTCTTCAAGCGCCCGGTTCAATCCTACCGTATCTATTGCCACCGATAAGACACAATACGCTCCCGGCGAAACTATGATTGTCCAAGTGGAAGCTTCCAACGCGTCTTCCCTAAGCTTCGCTATGTCTTGGCGAACGGGGTGCCAATCGAATTATCGCTTTGATGCACCGGTGAATATTACCGAACAAAACTGCATACAAGTCATGACTCAAGTATCGGTGGCCCCAAAGTCCAGTCATGCGTGGATCTTCAAAGCTACGGCTCCTCGAGCGGTCGGCTCTCATACGGTATTCGGAGAGATCTTCACCTACGGAAAGGCGAGGGGCGTATTTACTGTCGCCGACGGAATTGCATCGTCATCTCTTCAGACGCACCCCCAACTCTAGCCAACGTTGCACAATCAGGAGAATCATGCTATCGTGGTCAGCATCATGGGAGTACCTCGAGCACATTCGACACGCGGTCAAAAAGGGCGCCGCAGAAGCCATCTGGCCCTGCGGAATCTTGTATTGGGTTCCTGCGAGCATTGCCACAAGCCTATTATGCCACACACGGTGTGCGTCTATTGCGGTTTCTATCGGGGCAGGGAAGTGGTTAACGTACTTGCGCAAACGCTCAAAAAACAGGAGAAGAAAAAGCAGCAACAGAAGTAAGCCGTGGCCTCCCGACATCTCTCACGTTCAATCGCAATGCAGTCCCTCTATGAGTGGGATTTTAAAAATCGGGATCCGCAGATCCTTGGGGAAATCCTTGCGCATAATGTCAAAGAGTTTGCCCCCGGCATGGACAATGCGGCATTCGCGGGCAACCTTGTGCACGGCGCTATCGAACACATGCATGAAATCGATCAGATCATAGAAAAGGCCGCCCCGCAGTGGCCACTCGACCAGATCGCCATGGTTGACCGCGCAGTCCTGCGCCTGGGTATCTATGAGCTTTTATTCGGTAATCATGACGAAGTTCCTCCAAAAGTAGCCATCAATGAAGCCATCGAACTGGCCAAGACTTTCGGGGGGGATGCGTCGGGTAAGTTTGTGAATGGCGTACTTGGCACGATCTACCGGGAAATCGGTGAGCCGCGGAAATTTGAAACATCAAAGAAGAAAGCAGTAGAGCCATAGAGCTTTAAAGCCATAGAGCCATACTTCTTGTATCGCTTTACGGCTTTATAGCTCTGGGGTATATGTCGTGATTGATACCACGGATCTCGAAGTGAAGCTTGGTATGCAGTTCAGAAACAAGGACCTTCTTTTGACCGCGCTTACGCACCGTTCATATCTGAACGAGAATTCATCCTGGCATTTGGACCACAATGAGCGGCTTGAGTTTTTGGGTGACGCCGTGCTGGAACTGGTTGTTACGGAATACCTCTACAAGAACTATCCCAATCCGGAAGGCGAGATGACGAACTGGCGAGCCGCCTTGGTAAACGCCACGATGCTTGCTCGCGTCAGCACCAAGTTCGATCTCAATGACTACTTGCTTCTTTCGCGGGGAGAGGCTAAGGACATGGGTCGCGCGCGTCAATATATTCTTGCAAATGCTGTTGAATCGGTCATCGGAGCACTCTACTTGGATCAGGGCTATGAAGCAGTGCGGCAATTGATTACCCGATTTATACTGGATGAGCTGCCAAACATATTCGAAGGCAAAACCTACCGTGATGCCAAAAGCAGTCTTCAAGAGGAGGCACAGGAACGACTAGGCGTCACGCCCACCTACAAAGTTCTCGAAGAGTGGGGACCCGACCATGCCAAGCATTTCAAGGTTGGTGTTTTTCTTAATGAAGAATCTATTGGTTCTGGTGACGGGCCTTCAAAGCAAGAAGCTCAACAATCTGCCGCCGAAGATGGACTCAAAAATAAGGGGTGGTAGTTCAGGATATCTTTTGACAATGTTGATATCTTAGTGTTGTCGCTACGGCACATTAGGAATATACTAAGCGCATGAACAATTTTTTTCATGCGTTTTTCGCGACTACCGAGCGTACCGTAGTTACCGTGGTAGTGGTTGTTGTGGGGTTCATATTTTTTGTGGCACAGTCTGATAATCTAAAGGTAAGTCTCAATGAGAACTTTGCGTCGGGTTCTCAAATCAGTGTTTCAAGCGTTTGTAGCGGAGCATCTCCCGTAACGACACTAACGTGGCAACCGACCAGCAAACAAGCTGGTGCTGGTTATCGACTCAATATCTCAAAGACCCAAAACTTCAATAAGCGTTCTGTGAAGTATATCGGCCGTGGCATTCTCAGCACCACAGCTCCCGACGGTTTCGACTCTTCGCTTACGCTTGACCCGGGTACCACGTACTATGCGCGTGTTATTTTCAGCGCAACACAGGAAACATCCGTACCGACATCCTTTGTCGTTCCCGTATGCGGAGATGCCACCGATGATGACGGAGACTCAACGGATACCGGAGACGTCAATACTACGAATGGGACTTCCTCGGTTGACCTAATGGTTAATGATGCAAACGTCGTAGTCTGGACCAACGATGTCAAGGACAGAGTCCATTTGCGCTGGACGAGCAGCAACACTACGAGCTGTTCGTACAAAGTTAATCAGGGCGCCGCAAAAACAGTCGCCACGGTAGGAAGTGCGGACGTTATTCCGGGTGCAGGCAACAGCACCATTACCCTGGCATGCGCCGGTCCTGCCGGTACGGTTTCTGATGCGGTCAGGGTGGAACAGCATAAACGGAATATCGGTTCTCAAAAGGCAAGCACAAGTCCGACGCAAGTCGGAACGACTGGCTACGCTATCGGGGAAACTACCAAGATGCCCTCAGGTGTTATCACTGTTGACCCGATTGATACCTACATAGCCGGCGTAACTGGCCCGGGCGAGGAGTACTTCGTCAGTAATGCATATGTGGAAGGATGGTCTCTTGACCCGCGAAAGCCCCGGATCGCCGCACCTCCGTTTAATTCTGCGGTCGCTTTTTACGTAACCGAGGGGCCTAACCAACTGCCGATGTATGAAGGTCGCTATATCTGTTTCGACAAAGCGAATTTCTATACTTCAATAAATTTACCGCACACCGTACCTGGATTTGAAGGCGATCATCACGGCTTCAAGGCCAAGATACCTGCCAAATTTCTTGACGGGCGAAAACATTATCTATCTGCGTGTATAATGACAGGACTCGGTAATGACTTATCTGATGTACAAAATTATTGGCTTGATGATACGACATTCTTTATGAAAGACGTGCCATTCACGCTTAGTGCACCAACTGACCTGAAAGTTTCCACTACGTTGCAACCATCCACCGGGCCAGTGAAAGAGGCCTACATGAAACACGGCCAGTATGGTGATGGGCCGTTGAGCGTGTCCTTTGATCCAACAATCGGTCAATCTGCTACGGTCCACTTCAAGTGGACTGCAGGGGGTGCGACGCAATGTCTCATTACTTCACCGGACACGGGGAGCATCAAAACCGGTATCCGGCAAGGAATGACTGGCGCTGAGGGAATATCATACGAAAATATCGTTAGCGGATATGGAGATCATCACTATCTTCTGACCTGTAAAGATGCCTTTGGTGCTACCACAACCGACACGGTTACCGTGATTGGGCCGGAGGACCCGATTGACGTGGTGGATCTCAAGGTCAGCGACATCCGCGTAGATAATACGCGTACGCCACATGATGGTCCCTTGACTGTCAATGCAGCCAATACGGACATCTATCTCTACTGGCGTACTTCACAGGCAACCGTATCGTGCACAAGCGACTTCGGCTTCAATTCTGCTCCCCTTACCGCTAAGGACCCTACAAAAGTCGGTATGTATTTGGGTGGAAATGCGAAGCTAACATCACCGGCAAAGGGCCAGTCAAAGACGGCCACGATCACCTGTGTGGATGAGGACGGGGCAACCAAAAGTGACAGCATAACGGTAAATGCACAGTAAGGTAACCTACATACAGATATCATGAACCCCTTCTTCTCCTTCCTCCTCGGTACCATTGAGCGCAAGGTTGTGACAGCTGTTGTACTTGTCGTGGGTATCGCTACGTTCGTTGTCCCACAGGTGGGTAATCTTAGGATAAGTATCAATGAGGATTTTGCGGCAGCTCCGCCGGTGTGTGCCGGACGATTGCAAAACATCTTTAAGGCAGGTGTAGGCTCTGCCTGTAACAAAACTCCCGGCTGTGCTTGGAGTAATGGCCAATGCGTATCGAGTCTGGGTGGAGGGGAAGATGTGAGTGGTTCTCCGGTATCTGCTACTCCGCAGTGTACTGGCGGTACTTCTACGGTAGCAATCTCGTGGCCATCAAAAGGTGAAACGAATTATTGGGTGGATATCGCAAACAATTCGAAGTTCAGCAATAACTCGAATAAGCAGGTGTTTAATGGCACGACCACAACGGGTCCTAATGGATTCAGTAATTCTCTTACGTTAAATCCTGGCACTAAGTACTATGTACAAGTGTACTATCCGAGTACCAGAGAGCGGATCCCTACTTCGTTTACGGCACAGAGGTGCGGGGGAGGGGGAGGGGGAACGCCGACGCCCGTCCCGACTTCGACGGCGAATCCTCTCGGAATTCGCTCTATAACCTCCTGCAGTGATACTGATGGTTCGGATGGCCGGAATATAGCGGTGAATGGTATCGTGACCTTTACGCTTGATAACGGTAAAACATTGACGATTGATGAAAGTAAAAATATTCGACCAGCTAAGGCTTATCGTCCTCCCGTTACCCAACAACAAGAGGACTTAAATTATTGGAACGATAACGGTTGGCCGATGCTGAGTCAGGAGAGAAGTACTGGTGTTTATCTCAGTCAAAGAGGATCTGCACAAACAACCGCATGTGTGGATGGCTTCAAGGGGCCTGGTCGCACAGGATATCCGATAGACACGCCGTATCAATGGGAATTTACGTGCAACACTAGAACCGCCAGTCAACTGAAGTCAACATATTCTGCCTTCGGACAGGTCGTAAACAATGCCTTAGACGGCTTATCGAACCAGGACCCGAATAGTGATTATTGTTATCCCGACAGAAATGACTGTAAAAATATAACCCAGAAACTGGTTACTCGTATGACAGACCAGACAGACTCTTTGCGAAGGGGTTTACTGAGCGTTCATACCGATGCTTTGAATAGGGCAGGTTTAACTCTCGACCAAGCTATCAGCCTAGGGATTGATAAATACATCGAATTTATACCCGGACAGAAAGGTGAGTCATGCAGTACAGATGGAACGCATGTAGGAAATTAATTTTCTTGACCTCTCCTACGACATAACCTGTACCGATTTTTCCGGCCAAAGCAAAACAGATAGTGTGACGGTCAGTGCACAATAATACTACATACCATAACCCCATGAACCCATTCTTCTCCTTCCTTCTCGGTACCATTGAACGCAAAGTAGTGACAGCTGTTGTCCTTGTCGTGGGTATTGCTACGTTTGTTGTCCCGCAGGTTAATAATCTCAAAGTAAGTATCAATGAGAACTTTGCGGCACAAACGGATGAAGATTACTGCCATAACACCTACCAAGTACGGGCATCTAAATGCAATGCGGACTCACGGTGTAATTGGACTGATTCATGCCATGCGAAGAGCGGCGGGGGAGGGGGAGGGGGAAACTCTCCGGTCACCGCAACGGCTCAGTGCTCCAACGGGCAATCCGGCGCATTGATCTCGTGGCCAACCAAGGATAATACGGACTACTGGATTGATCTTGGTACTAACTCTGCCTTCAGTGGCGGTTCGTATTCCAGCAAGAATACATCCAAAGGATCCTCAAACACTACCGCACCCAATGGATTTAATAAGCCTCTGACGCTCAACCCCGGCACCACGTACTATGTGCGCGTGTACTATCCGAGTACCGGAGAGCGGACGAGTCCCGCTTCATTCACGGCACAGAAGTGTGGGGGAGGGGGAGGTGGAACGCCGACTCCTATCCCAACTTCGACGGTAAATCCTTCGGGTGGTGTGCAGGTTTCCGTAGATTTGAAAGTGAACGGCAAAGATGGGCCTTTTGTTGCCACCGGCCAGACGGTCAATGTAGCATGGACATCAAAAAACGCTGTGTCTTGCGACAAAACAATTAATGAACGGTATTACAAGGCATCAGCTGAAATCAAACATTCGGTACCACTTCAAAATTCAGCAGGCGACGCTGAACGGTTGCTATCCGGTGACGTCACAGCAAATGTTGTTATCGTCTGTACCGGCCTAGACGGAAAGGTTGCGATCGACAGTATTGATTTTGGAGAGAGTGGTGAGGTGCGTCGCGGATACGGCAGAGTTGAACGCATTGATCCTGACGGGACAGTGACGGGTTTTGCACGAATCGGACTGGGTGATGCGCCGTTTACCGCGATGATCATATGCGATTCTCCAGACATAAACACTATCGGTGGCCGACAAGGCACACAAGTTTCCCTTGATCGACCACGACCGGACCTTGGCTCTAATTTCAGAGGCTTCACGGCAAAGATTCCGGATAAGTGCAGGGATGGTAACAAACACCTTCTCGATATAATAGCTCGCGGGTCTCAAAGGCAGGCTCTTGACTGGTTTGTTACAGCATCGCTTCGATTCTCGGTCCCTTCACGATAAAGAACAGCGTATTACATCTGAAGGATTGCACTCTGATATAATATCTGGTACTCTGTGTGAATGCTTATAATCCGTCTTCAGAGAATTGGAAAACCGAAAAAGGCGTATTTTCGCCTTGTCGTAACCGAGCACACAACCCGTCCCCATGGGAAATATATTGAATTGCTTGGAACGTATGACCCGCATCTTAAGATACTGCAAGCCAAGAAAGAGCGTATCGCTTATTGGCAGTCGCAGGGAGTCCAGATGTCTCCTACGGCACGCAACTTGCTGATCAATAAAGAAATTATCAAAGGAGAGAAGGCGAAATCCTGGAGACCGAAGATTAAGAAGGGTGGAGCGACAGAGAGCGCCGCACCCGCTGCAGCTCCCGCTCCGGCACCTGCCGCATAACAACTGATTTTCACCATGGCAGAACAACACGCTGATCGAGACTTTGTAGAATATCTTATAAAACAAATCGTCAATAACCCTGACGATGTTGTTATTACGCGCAAGACTGATGAGATGGGGGTTCTGCTCGAAGTGAAAGTTAACCCGAATGATATGGGACTGCTCATAGGCCGGGCGGGGACAACGGCGAAGGCAATCCGCATCCTGACCCGCATCATCGGTATGCGCAATAATGCTCGTGTAAATCTTCGCATTATTGAACCCGAGGGCTCTCTCCGTCAAAATCCCACAGAACCCATAAGCGCACCTCGCCGATCTGATACCAGCGTTCCCGTGGAGGACAGCTCCGGCAAAAGCAGAGACATTGAAGATGTTGTGGATGATATGCGACTATGAGATTTGATATACTGGTCCCGATTTTGTTAGTGCAGGGCGCGTTACAAAATCGAGGATCCTCGATTTTCGTTTCCGAAAATCGGGACAATCTTCCTAATGCGTTTTGACGTACTAACTATTTTCCCGGATTTGTTTACTTCGTTTAAAAACGAAGCTCTTATTGCGCGCGCTCAGGCCAAAAAGATAATCTCGATCAATACGCACTTCTTGCGTGAGTGGGGCGAAGGACCGCATCGCAAAGTGGATGATCGTCCCTATGGCGGAGGAGCCGGCATGGTGATGATGACCGCACCGATTGCGGCCGCAATCGGTGCGGTCAAACGAAAAGCTAAAAGCGAAAAGCTAAAAGCTCGGACCATAGTCTTTTCCGCAAAGGGAAAACTTTTCAATCAGGCGACTGCACAGCGATACACCAAGCTCGACCAGCTCATCATGATCTGCGGACGATACGAAGGCGTTGATGAGCGCGTCGCCCAACACCTTGCCGATGAGGAAGTCTCGATCGGCGAATACGTACTGTTTGGTGGCGAAGTCCCTGCCATGGTTGTCATGGAAGCAGTCACACGACTCCTCCCCGGCGCAGTCGGTAAACCCGCATCATTGAAAGAAGAAAGTTTTAGTTTCCCCTCTGACGCTACACGTTCTACGCTACACGCTACACGGCTAGAGTATCCGCACTACACACGGCCCGAGATACTCAAGATCGACGGCAAGAACCGCAAGGTTCCGCCAGTACTCTTGTCCGGCGATCATAAAAAAATTGAGGAATGGCGGAGAAAAAAGGCCAAGATACGAACCCCTTGACCCCTGTTTTGCATTTTGCTACACTGTCAACACCACGATGAAATAAGGCTTTTGATACAACGTGTGGATGAGTGTTACGAACACTCGGGATTGCTCCTTTTCAGAGGCAATCCCGAGTGTTTCATTGATAGGTCTTTAACAACTATACGTTACTTTGTATCGTTAACCAGATACAAAAAATAGTTAATCCCGACGCTCGCTCACGCGAAGTCGGGACTCCGACCCCGCAAGGGCGTCGGAGCTATTCTTAAGAGAGTTTGATCCTAGCTCAGGATGAATGCTGGCGGCGTGGATAAGGCATGCAAGTCAAACGGATTATTTCCCGCAAGGGAGATGATCAGTGGCGAACGAGTTAGTATTACCTTGGTACGTACCCTCGAGTCGGGCATAATTCAGCGAAAGTTGGACTAATTCCCGATAGTCTCGCAAGAGTAAAGTCGCAAGACGCTTGAGGAGCGGCCTCGGTCCTATCAGCTAGTTGGCGGGGTAACGGCCCACCAAGGCTATGACGGGTAGGGGGTGTGAGAGCACGGCCCCCAACGACGGAACTGAGATACGGTCCGTACACCTACGGGTGGCAGCAGTCGAGAATATTCGACAATGGGCGAAAGCCTGATCGAGCGACGCCGCGTGCAGGAAGAAGGTCTTAGGATTGTAAACTGCTTTTGCCAGGGAAGAATTTTGACGGTACTTGGCGAATAAGGGGTTGCTAACTCTGTGATCCCATCAGGGATGGCGCAGAGCTCCTTCAGTAATGAAGGATAGGAAAATTCAGCTTATATGCGGGAACATTTTTCATCGGCCGCTGAAGTCTCCGAAAGGAGCACGGTGAACAACAATCCGCAGGGAAGTGTAGTATAATTGAGGTGTAATGGTTAGCTTAAGACAAAGGCAGATTCTTATCGGGAGCATCTTAGGAGATGGAGGGGTTTATGTCCAAAAAAACGCATCACGAGCTTACTATACCGTGAAGCAGTCTAAAAGATATAAAGATTATATTTACTGGCTGTTCAATGAACTGCGAGACAAATGTCCTTCTGAACCAAAGCAACGTAAAGATAATCAGCAATATTATTTTTACACAAGCACCGATGACGAATTGACAAAGCTCCAATCTCTATTCTATAAAGATCGGAGAAAAGTTGTGCCTGGAAATATTCAAGAATTACTAACCTCTCCGCTTACGTTAGCGGTCTGGTTCATGGACGATGGAACGCTTGATTATCGCCTGAAAGACCACTGTGCTTTTCATCTTTGTACAAATTGCTTTACAAAGGAAGAGGCTCAGAGACTTGCAAGTGTCCTAGGTGATAATTTCGGCATTGTTGCTTCCGTGCACTACACACTGTGCCGGGGCAAGCGGCATGCCAGAGTCTACATCGGTTCGAAAGGAAGAGATCAATTTATTAAATTGATCGAACCTTTTGTCTTGGATTGTTTTAAGTATAAATTACCTCAATTTAGACACCCCTCAGAGACTCAACCACATGGATTGGTTGGATAGTAAGTGATGAATGCAATGATTTATTGCTGGATGGCTTACTATAAGACGCTGAGCTCCAGTTCTTGAAAAAGGATTGGATGATGATATAGTCCAAATTAAAACACATAATATTAATTATGTCGAGGCCAGCAGCAGCGGTAATACAGAGACCCCGAGCATTATCCGGAATTACTGGGCGTAAAGGGCACGTAGTCGGTTGTGATAGTCTGATGTTAAATCTCATCGCTCAACGGTGAGGCCGCATTAGAAACGTCACGTCTAGAGCAAGTCAGAGGCACGCGGAACGTGTGGTGTAGCGGTGAAATGCATTGATATCACACGGAACACCAAAAGCGAAAGCAGCGTGCTGGGGCTTTGCTGACGATGAGGTGCGAAAGCGTGGGGATCAAAAAGGATTAGATACCCTTGTAGTCCACGCCCTAAACTATGCAGACTAGCTATGGGGAGCATCGACCCTCTCCGTGGCGCAGCTAACGCATTAAGTCTGCCGCCTGGGAAGTACGATCGCAAGATTAAAACTCAAAGGAATAGGCGGGAGTTCGCACAAGCGGTGGATCATGTGGTTCAATTCGACACTGAGCGAAAAACCTCACCAGGGCTTGAAATCCAGCTGCACGCTTCCCGAAAGGGAGGAAGCCTTCGAGGGTGCTGGACAGGTGATGCACGGCTGAAATTATCGGCCATCGAGAGAGTAATCTCTCGAAAAAAATTCCAACTCATAACGGTGAAACCCGACCCTCTCCATGCTATAATGGGAAGATGGGCAATACCGTGGGAAGTCCCGCCAAAGCGGGATCCCGTAGAGACTCGCTCCGACATTCATTGTCGGAGCCTATAGCTACACACGATCAGTTATAAAGCTATAAAACGTTGGCTCCTTCGTCGCATATAGCTATGAAGGATGAAAGTATAGTCCGTACCATTAGGAATAGTGGAAGTATACGGTCGTCAGCTCGTCAGGTGAAATAAAAGTCGCCTAGTTATGTGGCAACATATAACTGTAATCAGCTCATATCGGGGAAACCCCAAGCGTATGCGAAGGGCAATCCCGAGGGAAGTGAGAAGTCAATGTGTCATATATTACTGGCAAGGAAAACACAATTTCTTATCGTCAATGACAAAGAAGTTGAGTTGTTGGCCGGTTGTATGTTGGGAGACGGATATGTCTCAAAAGAAGGTGCTGTTTGTATTGAACATTCGGATAAACAAAAAGAATATCTTGAATGGAAATACGGCCAGCTCCAATCTCTGGTTTCTGGAAAGCTAAGAAAAGTTTCCCGGAACAGGATTGGCGGAACAATATCATACTCGTATCGGTTCAAGTTGAAACAATACTTCAAACCGTGGAGAAAGATGCTGTATCCGGAAGATCGCAAGAGTATTACGCAAGATTTCCTTATGTTACTTACTCCGCTATCGTTAGCAGTCTGGTACATGGACGATGGTTGCCTCAAAAGCAACTACCAACTAGTACTTTGCACTGATGACTTCAGCGAAGAGAGTATCGAAAACTTGAGAAAATATCTCAAGCAAAAATGGAATATCGAAACGAGGATAAAACTCAAGCGAGAACCTTCATACCGGACCTATCAACGACTTACTATTGGCAGCTATAGCCTCGTGAGATTCTTTGATCTCATTCGGCCGCACATAGCCCCAAGCATGTTGTATAAAATTTCTGACCCCGTAACGACTCAATCAATCAAGCGACGTCATCGGACTTAGTATGATTGATTGGATAGAAAGTTTTTACTTTCTATAAAACGCTGACCTCCCAAGAGGAGGAAGGTATAGTCTAATGTTCTAGAAATAGAAACAGGACTGGTTCCCTTAAGTGGGGAAACGAGCGCAACCCCCGTTGCGTGTTATACGTGTCACGCGAGACTGCCCGGGTTGACCGGGAGGAAGGAGGGGATGACGTCAAGTCAGCGTGTCCCTTTGATGCCCTGGGCTACACACATGATACAATGGATGAAACAATGGGTTGCCAAGCCGCGAGGCGGAGCTAATCCCATCAAATACATCCTCAGTTCGGATAGGAGGCTGAAACTTGCCTCCTTGAAGCTGGAATCGCTAGTAATCGCAGATCAGCACGCTGCGGTGAATACGTTCTCGAACTTTGCACTCAGAATGAAAAGCGCACGGCAGTATATATTGCTAAATGGTTCAAATCCATTCCTCCGCGTTCGAGCGGAGCGTAGTTGAAGAATAGTCATCAATCGCGAGGTTGATGGCAAAGGATTCGGAAACAAATCACAGCCAAACTTACAAGAGACCTCTGTCGATCCTTAGAAGCGGTGAGTTAAGGAGAAGACAAACCCGCAAAGGTCGTTCGGATGTGAGGAATAGAAATATATATAACCCGTGGAGATCTCGTGGGCTTGAAGATAAGCGCCTTATGAGAAGTCAGCGAGTTCATAGTAATCGAAAGATGAAGGAACTCACCGGCGATACAATCGCCGGGCTCGCGTAGTGCGGGAAATCCGCTCGCTACGTGGGGAATCTAAGCATATCTCTGCTGAAGAATTCCGCCCGTCAAGTCAGGGGAGTCGGGAATACCCAAAGGCCCGTGTTCTTACGTGGGACTACGGTAGGCTCGATGACAAAGACTAAGTCGTCCAATAAAATGTGCGACCTGTCAAGAGTAATCTGACAGAAAAATCCGACTGAAATCGGTGAAGCCTAACCCTTAATTATTTGATATAATTAAGGCATGGGAATACCGAGGGAAACTAAGAAAATCACATATTCAGCTGAAATCAGAAGCCTGATAAAAAGATTAAGTTTAAGTGACTACCAACGAGCCGTATTGATCGGCAATATACTCGGTGATGGGCACTTGGAACCGAACTGGTCAAAGACTAACTACAAGTTAAAGATAAATCACCAACTTAAACACAAGGATTATGTGATATGGGAATACCAAGTGTTTAAGGATTGGATCCTTACTGAACCTAAACTGGATAAATGGAATAATTCTTTCCAATTCAGAACGATAAGCCATCGTGAGATAACTGAATTAAGAAATAAATTCTATAAGAATGGGAAGAAGATCATTCCTGGAGATATTAACTTGTATTTAAGAAATCCTATTACCTTAGCCGTTTGGTTCATGGATGATGGCAATGCAATTCTAGTGAAGTCAAAAAAAGGAAAAAGATTGCGCGGGTATCATCTCAACTCTCAATCTTTCACCACAGAAGAAAATATCATTCTCAAAAACAGCCTCATGAATCTTCATGGTTTGAGCGTGGGATTAGAGAAGAATCATGGCAAATACAGGATCTACGTAAATAAATCTTCTGCATCAAGGTTCAAAGAATTGATTGGTGAATATGTAATACCGAGCATGCAATATAAGTTTGGCTGAGTATGTGATTTTCTTAGTCCCGTAGAGACTTCGATCCCGCCTAGGCGGGATCGGGATGGCATGAAATAACTGCCATAAAACGTCGGCCCCCGCCAAGGCGGGGTGAAGATATAGTCCATGCCCGTGGAAACACGTGGAATAAACATGAACAAGGCATGGGTAGGAGAACCTGCTCATGGATCACCTCCTTTCTACAAGAAAACAAAACAAGCTGTAGAGCTGTAAAGCGATACAAGCTGTATGACTTGTGGAACAAGGCAGTCGATATAGAGTATGCGAGGAACGTCCGATCGAGGACCAACCTCGCGTAACCTATGGTCATCCGTTCTGACCTATTCGAACGGCGTTTGTAGATGTCGAAAATCTTCATATCTGGTTAACGATCTGAAGTCGCGTAAGCGACAACATACCAAAACCGCCCTTTCGGGCGGTTTTGCTTATTTTCAAAAATAACGTATAGTGCGCCTAATGGCTAAAAAGCAGTTGCTCTATCTCATCCTCAACAATATCCGCAGCGCCTACAATGTCGGCTCTATATTCCGCGCTGCTGACGGCGCAGGGGTGGCGAAGATATATATCTGCGGCTTTACGCCGACACCGGACAATCCAAAGATTGCCAAGACCGCGCTCGGAGCGGAGAAGGTCATACCATGGGAATATCACAAGCAAGTCGGACGATTGATCAAGAAATTGAAATCGGATGGCATCCGCATCGTCGCACTCGAACTACACGCATCAAGCAAGAATATTCTCACGTACAAGCCCCGCTTTCCGATGGCGCTCATTGTCGGCAATGAGATAGCGGGGGTGCCTCAAAGCGTACTTGCACTCGCGGATGATACCATTGAAATTCCCATGCATGGGAAAAAGGAATCACTCAATGTAAGCGTCGCAACTGGAATTGCATTATATCAACTGCTATACTGATCGAGATATGTCAGAAAAACACGCAGAAAAACATGGGGGAGATCATGGAGGTGGTCACGGTGGTGGGGGTCACAAACCTAAGCATGAATCTCATGGAGGCGGGCATGGCGGAGGACATGGTGGCGGCTACGGAGCTGGACACGCCGTAGAGCACAAATCCCATGGCCCCGGTATTAAGGGCCCGTCATTGATTGAGATGGCGGGTATCGGCGTAGCCGGCTATGGTATTGCCGCGGCAGCTATCGAATATCTTCCGCAAGCGACTCACATGGCCCGATCACTTGGGATGAGCCTTTGGCATGCCATACAGACCGTCATGCATTTGGTCATATAATATTATGAACCCCAACGAAATTCTAAAAAAAATACTGGAAATCACAGGAGCCGGGGATGACGCGGAACGAGTTGAAAAAGAGTTCCTTGTCGCTTCGCGCGGACTTGCCCTTCAGCGGATCGTGGATACTATGCCCGAAGATCGACGATCGGCTATCCTGGACAAGCTCCACGAACCCATCGCTCCCGAGACTATGCTTGATGTGATTCAGAACGACATCGGAGAAGAGGTCTATATAGAGAAGCTCACTGCTGTCAGCACGGAACTTTTGCAAAAATACATGCAAGAAGTCGTCCCACAATTAACCGATGAAATGCGCTCAGAACTCAAGTCGTATCTGGCATCAGTGGGCATTGAAAAAGCCGCCCAATAGAAATATCCGCTATCTAAAACCGCCCTCTCGGGCGGTTTTGTGATTATCAAAGAATCGAACTCAAAGCTTCTGACAGTGTACATCACAATAGTTACCATTGCATACGGAGCGACATATTTCGGTGCCATGTCCGATACCATGGCGCCTTTCCACAAAATATTCGAATGCATTACTATCGGTACCCGCAATGATCATGCCCCACAAATCATTATCATTAACGAATACCGGGTCATCCGGTGTCATGAGAGGAAGTCTTGGGTCAGTCCACGTCTTATACCAACATTTGTAGGTTTTGCAAGCGAAAATCGCCTTGAGTTCTTTTTCGGGGAGCTTGGCACCAGGAGTGGGGGTTGGGGTGGGGGTGGGGGTTAGTTTCACATCATCTTTCGCCTTGACAAAACACATATCGCCATCAGACGCTCTGGTTCTAAATTCTTCTTTTAATTGCTTGTTGGTCTGGCCATCACCATCCGACACTTTTCTATTGGCCGGATTGCACTTCAACTTATCGGCTAATTTATCACAGTTCGTATCTTCAGCGGTAAAACCAAGTCCCTTCAAGAAATCCTTCATAGCTTGGTCCTGATTAAGATGCTTCTTCCCCGCCGATCCATAGCGATATTTGTCGCCCTGTGAGGCTATATATTCTCCACCATAAAAACATCCTTTCTTGTCTGCACAGGTAAAATTAGTACATTTGAAAGTTAGGAGTCCAGCGTCTGATTCATTAAACCCGGCATCCAGGGAAATACTTTGCCCCCCCGTGCTTAGTCCAAGAGACAACGCTCCTCCTCCCAACACCAGCCCTCCAGCTACTATTGCAAGCCCCATAAAGAAAGTTTTGTCGTATATCATGGTGGGAGTATACCACAAGGCATATTGCAAGTTATCCACATCCATGATGAAATAGCTGGAGAATTATGAGATTTCCCACCAGGCTACTTGAGAGAAAACTATTCAGAGACGGCTACACTTCCGTCATCGGCATTGATGAAGTTGGCATGGGATGCCTCGCGGGACCGGTGGTAGTCTGCGCAGTGTCTTTCTCAAAAGAATTTTATGCATCAAAGCGCAGTTCGCTGGATGGAGTCCGCGATTCCAAGCTTCTCACCGCTCGCCAGCGGGAGACGCTTGCGTCGCAATTGATCGCATCTCCCGAGCTTCAATATACGATTTCGTACTGCTATCCGAAGACAATCGACAAGATCAATATCTATCAGGCGGCAAGAAAGGCGATGAGGAGAGCAGTGGCGAAGCTTTACAGCCATAAAGCGATACAAGCCATACAGCTTTATAGCTCCACGGCTTTACCGCCAAGAGCCATAGTCCTCGTCGATGGACCACACAAGATACAGGGACTCGAGATGCCCCAACGTGCCATCGTGAAAGGCGACCGTACGGTTTTCGCCATCGCGTGCGCCTCCATCATCGCCAAGGTTCACCGCGACCGCATGATGGCACGCTATGCCAAGCGCTTCCCCCAGTATGGTTTTGAGAGGCACAAGGGCTACGGAACCAAGTTCCACGTTGCCATGCTTGTACGCTTTGGCCCAACGGAGATCCATAGAAGATCCTTTGCTCCTGTAGGAAATTTAGTATGAAATTAGAGCATGACTAAAATCGCAAATTTGCCGGTCTTATCTGCCTTCCCATTCCTTCGTTGATATCCCCGCTTGGCGCAGAATTTCCGCGATAAGATGTTTTGATATATCAGCGCGATGAGGATTGGGGATATGGACTTTGAGCTCGCCTTTCACCATAAATAAATGACGACCCCCGGAATAGGGACCATCAAATCCAAGTTCTTTGAATCTCCGGACAAGTTTTGTCCAAGAAATATTTTTAGGCATGCCGTAGTGCGCTGTGGTGCAGGCGGGGAAGCGGCAAATCCCCAATATGGTCGCCGGAGCGCAATTTGAGCACGAGCCAATCTTCCAAAACCTCTTGTAACTCGGCGCGGCACTTCTCCAGTGTTTTCGCATCAGCCCAAACGCCTTTGAGACCGGGGATCGAACCAAAATAGCTACCGTCTTTGAGAAGTTTATACTTCGCCTGATTCATTTTATTTTCAATAAATCCGATCAACATGGTAGCACCACTATATCACAAAGATGTAGCCCAAAACAAGTACGGCCCGACAACAATCCACCGAAGATCATTTGCTCCGATCGCACAGCTGGGTTAATATATGTCCATGACAAAAATCGCAATTAATGGGTTCGGGAGGATTGGGAGAATATTTTTCAGACAAGCGTTCGCACACCCGGAGCTGGAGATCGTCGCGATCAATGATCTTGGACTACCGGAGAACCTCGCATATCTGCTCAAGTACGACACGGTCTACAAGACGTACGATAAGAACGTTGAAGTCAAGGATGGCCATCTCGTTGTGGACGGCAAAGTCGTCCAAGTAACACAGGAAAAAGACCCGACCAAACTCCCGTGGGGAACTCTCGGTGTGGATGTAGTCATCGAATCAACCGGAGTCTTTGAAACTGCCGAAAAAGCGCAAGCGCATATCACTGCCGGAGCGAAGCGTGTCGTGATCAGTGCACCCGCCAAGGACGACGTAACACCGACGGCTACGCCGAATGTCGGCATACAGACATTGAGCTCCGCCAAGATCACCTCCAATGCATCATGCACGACCAATTGCGTCAATCCGGTTGTTGCAATCATAATGAACTCCATCGGTATCAAGAAGGCTATGCTCAATACCGTCCATGGCTATACTGCAACACAAATGCTCGTTGACGGACCCGGGGGAAAGGACTTCCGTCGGGGACGCGCCGCCGCACAGAACATCGTACCTTCCACAACCGGCGCCGCCAAGGCGACAACACGCATCATCACGGAGCTTGAGGGCAAGTTCGACGGCATCGCCATTCGCGTACCCGTGCCCGCGGGATCGCTTATTGACCTGACATTCCTTGCAAGTCGTCCGACCACCGTCGAGGAGGTCAATGACATTTTCCGAAAGGCTTGCGCTTCGCCGGAATGGAATCAGATCATCGCCTTCAACGAAGACCAGATTGTCTCAAGCGATATTCTCGGCAATCCGCATGGCTCTATCTTTGACTCCACGCTGACCAAGGTTGTTGACGGCGATCTGGTCAAAATCTTCAGTTGGTACGACAACGAGTGGGGATACACCGGCATGCTCGTGAAGCACGTTCAAGAGGTCGCGAAACTGCTCTGAGCTCTTTGAGTTGTTTTTTACTACCATTTCTATTAAACTCATACTAAATAGCATTTAACCCACATCCACATGGATACAGCACCGACAGTAGCTCCGCAGAAAGCACCTATGCCCGCCACGACACCGGCACCAAGTATGCAGTCGCCCTATGCAGGTTTCTGGAAGCGCGTTGTTGCCGCAATCATTGACGGTATTGTTTTGTTTGCAGTCGGCTTAGCTCTCGGATTGGTGTTTGTCCTTATCGTTGGTTCTCTTGGTGAATCGAATCCGGCCATTGGATTCGTTGAGCTCCTTCGAATTGTGTTGTCTATAGCGATCGGTTGGCTCTATAGTGCGCTTCAGGAGAGCTCTCCTCATCAGGCAACACTCGGTAAGCGAGCCATGAGCATCAAGGTGACAGATATGAACGGCCAGCGCTTGAGTTTTGGGCGAGCAACCGGCCGGCACTTCGCCAAGATTCTCTCCGGCATCATCCTCGGCATCGGCTACATCATGGCCGGATTTACCAAGAAGAAGCAAGCGCTTCACGACATCATCGCCGAGTGTCTCGTCGTCAATTCATAACCCCCGCCAATCGACATTCCCTCTAATCCATACTAAAATACAAGTGTGGCTCATTTGAACGACTCCAAAATCACAGAGCTTGAACTCAAAGCGGAGCAAATCCGCGAGTCGGTTGTCGAGATGCTTGTTGAAGCGGGGAGCGGGCATACCGCCGGACCACTGGGAATGGCGGATGTTTTCACGGCATTCTATTTCCATATTCTCAATCATCGCCCGAGCGAACCGGATTGGCCGGATCGCGATCGTATCATACTCTCCAACGGCCATATTGTGCCCGTACGGTATGCAACGATGGCGCATGCCGGATATTTCCCATTGGCCGAACTCATGACGCTCCGAAAATTTGGCTCGCGATTACAAGGCCATCCCGAACGCGAACGCTTGCCCGGACTTGAGACAACATCCGGCCCGCTCGGATCCGGCTTGAGTCAATCCGCCGGCATCGCCTACGGTGCGCGGTTGGACGGTAGGAAGTTTCGCGTTTATTGCTTCATGTCCGACGGCGAGCAAGAAGAGGGAAATATCTGGGAAGCGGCGATGTTTGTCGCCAAAAATAATCTTCACAATATCACCGGCATTATCGACCGCAATAACATCCAGATTGACGGACTTGTGGAGAATATCATGCCACTTGAGCCGTTCAGAAAAAAATATGAAGCCTTCGGCTGGCATGTGCTGGAAATCAACGGGCATAATTTTGAAGAGATTGCGAACGCGGTTGAAACGGCAAAAGAAATAACGGAGAAACCGACAGTCATTATCGCGAACACGATCCCGGGAAAAGGCGTTCCCGAAATTGAGGGTGACTACAACTGGCACGGCAAACCGCCGACGAAAGAAGAAGCGAAGGTTTTCTTGCATGAACTCCGGACATTGCGTGGTAAGATAGAGTCGGAGCATCAATAAACAGAAAGGAGGTGTGCATATGAACAATTGTAAATGCGGACATCATGGATTTGCTAAGTTATTAATGGCCTTGGGTGGACTGTCTGCGCTCGCGTTTTTGTACACCGCCTGGAGCCATAGTACGCTGTTGGGTTTGGATATCAACGACTATTTTGAACACGTCGTTGTGTTCAGCTTGATGATGTTTGGAACCAAGTGGTGCCGATGCTGCTGCGACACAGGTTGCGGCAAGAATTGCGAAAGCGGAGTGTGTCTGCCCGGGAAGGACATGGGCATGAACAAGGACAAGATAGTGTAGTTTTTTCCTCTCCGCCCTATTTTGATATGGCGGAGCGCTAAGAAACGACATGCTAAATACTGGCGCAAAACTAATTCCAAATATTACCGAACTCGACAAGCTCGAGATGAAGCCGACGCGCGACGGCTACGGCACGGGCGTAGTGGAAGCAGGCGAGAAGGACGAGCGAATTATGGTGCTGTGCGCTGATCTGACCGAATCAACGCGATCGGAGGAATTCGCCAAGCGATTCCCGGAACGATTCGTCGAGATGGGTGTTGCGGAACAAAATATGGCGACGGTAGCGGCGGGACTTGCGAACTACGGAAAGATTCCATTCATCGCATCATACGCGGCGTTTTCGCCCGGCAGAAACTGGGAACAGATTCGAACAACAGCCACGCTCAACAACGTCCCCGTTAAAGTTGTCGGGGCCCACGCCGGAATATCAGTCGGTCCTGACGGTGCGACACATCAGATGCTAGAGGATATAGCTCTTATGCGCGTTATGCCCCGCATGACTGTTGTAGTGCCCTGTGATGCGATCGAAGCACGCAAGGCGACACTGGCAATCGCGCAGCTGCCCGGCCCCGCATACCTGCGCATCGGCCGTGAGAAGTCGCCGGTATTCACAACCGAAGAAACACCATTTCAAATCGGGAAAGCGGAGATCTACCGCGAAGGGGAAGACGTGGCGATCATTGGCTGCGGTATCCTGCTCCACAACGCACTCATGGCCGCGGAAGAGCTATCTAAGGACGGCATTGAAGCAATGGTTATTAATAATCATACAATCAAGCCGATGGATGAGGCGACAATCGTGGCTGCAGCTGGAAAATGTGGAGCGGTGGTGACTGTCGAGGAACATCAGGTCATGGGTGGTATGGGCTCTGCGGTAGCGGAAGTGCTTGCTCGCAACTGTCCGGTCCCACAGGAGTTCATCGGGATCAAAGACCGCTTCGGCGAATCTGGCAGGGCAAGCGAACTCATCGAAGCCTTTGGCCTTGGTACCAACGCTATTATAGCCGCTGTGCATAAGGTAACTAGCCGAAAGAGGTGATTCTTCGTATACTGTATGCATGAATAATATTTTTGATACACTCTTCGGTACACCCGTGCGTACGGTCGCGACGCTCGTCGTTATCGTCGGACTTCTCGCGTTTTCCTATCAAGGCAACAACTCAAAGATCGCCGTAAGCATCAATGAGAACTTCGCGGCCGGTGTTGATATGGCCCTTGCTTCAGACAACCCGATAATCAAGGCGCAATGCTTCGGGGGCAAGAATGCGCGTATTTTTGTCTCATGGAACTCAAACAAGGGCGTCATCCAGAAACAGATTGACGGGGGTGCTTGGACATATCTCGGCAGTGCCAGCCCACGCACACACTACGCCGATTGGACAGCTACCCTTGGCCATACCTACGCGTATCGCCTCCGCAAACCACCGGCAAGCACTGCCGGCGCAAAATATACGTTTTCAAATATAGCAACGGTCAACGCAAAAACGGCGACAGCATGCACTTCCTTGCCGATTGCAACAGTTACCAATACGACACATGCGAGCGCATTCTTCACCGGCGACACTATCAATGTCTCCGTTATTGGCGAACCAAACCGCCCCGTGCAATCCTGCTCTAGATTTATTGCCGCCGGTTCGACTGCATCGGTCGTTTCCTGTGTCCCTAAAACTCCAACCTTCGATACCCGAACATCCCCCGATGGCACATGGACGCAAACCCTGACCATCGGCAATAATACTGTTGGAGCGTGGACTCGATACTTTATTATTGCCGGGCGAAAGAGCAATGGGGTGGGGTATTCGGTCTTGCCTCTGCCCACAACAACCGTCAGTGTTGTGTCTCCCAACGGAGGAGAATCGTTGATTGTTGGCAGTACGCAAACGATAGAATGGACTGCACAAGGAGTAACTGCCGATGAAATGTTTGGAATCCGTTGGAAGCAAGGCAGTGCAGTCCTTGATAATACCACCGTTACCACAACTTCCGACAAACGCTCTGCGGATTTGATCGTCCCACCACATCCGGGAAGTGATATAAAGATAGAAGTGGTGGTGTTCTCCGATAGCCGTATGCTTGATATTTTAGCAAAGGATGATAGCGATGCAACGTTCACTATAGATGAGGCCTCGGAAGGGCTTTCTACATTTACACTGATCAACCACGTTATTAATGACAGCGGAGGAACGGCATCGGCCAGTTATTTTGCCGTTCACGTAATGAAAGATGGTGCGGATGTTCCCAAGAGTCCGTTGCCGGGCTCGGAAATCGGTACGGCATATTCCCTTAGTCCCGGGGTATACACGGTAAGCGTGGATACCATGACTGGATACAGTATGACTGGTATAAGCGGGGATTGCGCCTCTGATGGAACCGTAACTATTTCCGCAGGTGACAATAAGACCTGCACAATCACAAACGATGACGACGTGACGACTGGCTTCGTCTCACCTCCAAATATTCTCGCCAGTATCGTTGGCACCATCTTCCAATAGACCTCTTGCATAATAGAGCTTGATCGGGCATACTCGCACCAAGTTCGCCGTTTTGTGGCGGAAGGAGGGGTATCGTGAAAAAATATGCCGTTCTGGCATCGTTGGTGATCATCGGATGCGCACCGGTCAAGGGAGTCCGAGACTTCGGGCGCCATGTTGTCAGGGCGGTACGTGCCCCGGAGTGCGATATTCTCTCGCCCCGCGAAGGTGAGACAACCATCCTTGACGCCAACGGTAGGGCGACGATCACGCTCGATTGCAACGGCAACGCAGAGGTTTCGATCCGTTGGATATGCATGGGCCAAGAGCTGCCCTACGAGGTCGCCCGAGTGGGCAATGGACTCTCGGAGATTAAATCGCCGGAGTTCATGGTGGTCGGAAGTCTGAATCCGCTCGACGCCGTCGTGGAGATGACCATAAAGGGCAAAGATGTTCCGACGCGGGTCTCGTTCCGTGTCAAAAACAAAGGAAAGAAGTCATGATCCTGCGGGGTGGGCTTCGCTCCGCCCCAATACCGTCATATAAGCTCTCTCAATTTCGATAGGTCCTCTCGAAATATAGGTTCCCAGTTTATATTGCGCAAAATTGCAGCGGGATGATAGGTGATCAAGACTTTTCTGCCATCCCGATCAATAACCTTTCCACGGTTTTCTCCCATGCTTCCCGCAAATCCAAGACCGCTCATGGCAACACGGCCGAGCACAACAATGACCTTCGGATCAACGACAACGATTTCTTTTTCAATCGCGGGTCGGAACTTCGCAATTTCTTCTTCGGTTGGCGTTCGATTGCTTCCGGTTATCGGATCGGCGGGACGGAACTTGACGATGTTGGAGATATAAAAATCACTCCGCTTCCAGCCAAGCGTCTCAAGCGTAGCCGTGAGCAGTTTGCCGGCGCGTCCGATGAACGGTTTGCCTTGGCGCTCTTCGTCTTGCCCCGGGGCCTCACCGATAATCATGATCTTTGAATCAGGAGAGCCGTCGTTAAATACTAATTTCTGGTTCGGATACGCCTTCTTGATCGCTCCCCAAATCAGCTCCAATTTTTGATTTTTGTCCATTTGTCTGGTATGATAGCAAAACTGTCAGCTTCCACAACTGTGCTGACTTGACGGGCGCATAGTTTAGTGGTAAAACATGTCACTGATAATGACAAGACTCTAGGTTCGATTCCTAGTGCGCCCACCATTTTCTCTTTTTTGTTTTCTGGTATAATCAATTCATGGCTGAAGAAAAATACAATTTGCCGGTATCGAAGCTTCCATTGGTTGAGAAGAATACGCCCAATGATTTTCGTTCATCGTTCCATTGGCGCGTCTTCCGTATTATGGCGGAGTTCGTCGATGGATGGCAATTTCTTGCCGACTATAAGAAAATGGTCACTTTTTTCGGATCGGCGCGTTTTCCCGAAGATACCCGATGGTACAAAGAAGCGCAAACGTTGGGCAGACTCCTCGCAGAAGCTGAATTTGATGTGGTAACCGGAGGGGGACCCGGAATCATGGAGGCGGGTAATCGTGGGGCTCATGAAGCGCACAAGCACTCCGCGAGCCTTATAGAGCACGGCGGGGACTCGATCGGTCTGAACATCAAGCTCCCGTTTGAACAGCGTATCAACAGGTATGTCGACAAAGCGGTCGCGTTCCACTATTTCTTCGTCCGCAAAGTCATGCTTTCTTATTACGCACAGGCATATGTCTTCTTCCCCGGAGGATTCGGAACCCTCGATGAATGGTCAGAAATTTTGACGCTTGTTCAGACGAAGAAGGTCCCCAGTACCATCCCGATCGTTATGGTTGGCAAGGAATTCTGGACACCGCTTGCTGATTGGATCAACACGCACCTGCACGAAAAATTTAAGACTATCGACAAGGAAGATATGAATCTCTATTCTATTGTCGACACGGCTGAAGAAGCCTTCGAAATCATCAAGAAAGCGCCTGAACGAAAGGAATTTTAGTTCGTCCCGACTTCTAGAAAAATCAATCGAAACATGGTATAACAACAGGGCATATGCCCTGTTGTCTATTGGGCTCGTAGTTCAGCGGTAGAACGCTGCTTTTGCAAAGCAGAGGTCAGGGGTTCGACTCCCCTCGGGTCCACGGAATGCACGACGTGGATATTTCAGACAAGAAAATCTTCGAAGGATTGAATGAACAGCAAGCCGAAGCCGTCAGGACCATTGAAGGGCCTGTTTTAATCTTGGCCGGCGCCGGATCGGGAAAGACACGGGCGCTTACGCATCGCATCGCATATCTCATCGCATCGGGGATCAAGCCGGAGAATATACTCGCCGTAACATTCACCAACAAGGCAGCCAAGGAGATGCGCGAGCGCGTTGCACGGCTCGTCGTCAATACTCTGCCGTTTGTCGGGACGTTTCATTCGATCTGTCTCAAGATACTGCGACAAGATATCGAGCTTCTTGGTTATGGACGCAATTTTGGCGTTTATGACGCTGACGATCAAACTTCACTCGTCAAAACCATCATGCTTGATCTTGGTCTTGATGTGAAGAAGATGAGCCCAAAAAGCATGCTTGGGAGGATCTCCGAACTAAAGAGCGAGCTGGTCCGCCCGGAGGAATTTTCCTCCGGAGGAGGATCCGCCTCCGGCGGAGAAGCGTTCAAACGCGAAATGATCGCCGGAGTGTATAGCGCATACCAGGCATCTCTCGAGCGCGCCAACGCACTGGATTTTGACGATCTCATTGCGGTGTGTGTTCGGCTGTTTCGCGAACATCCCCCCATTCTTGAGAAATATCAAAATCTCTTCACTCATATTCTCATTGACGAGTACCAGGACACGAATCACGCGCAATATCTCTGGGCGACCCTCTTGGCCCAAAAATACCGCAACATAGCGGTTGTGGGCGATGATGCGCAGTCAATCTATGGATGGCGGCAAGCCGATATCCGCAATATTCTCGACTTTGAAAAAGACTATCCCGACGCTAGGGTGATCTTATTGGAACAAAACTACCGTTCCACGCAGACGATACTTACCGCGGCCAACCATATCATACGAAACAATAAGGAACAAAAGGAAAAGAACCTCTGGACGGATAACACCGACGGCGAGAAAATAATAGTGAAGGAAGCTGCCAATGAACGCGAAGAAGCGAGCTACATTATAGATACGATCCGGAACAGCGCGAAACAACGTGGGGGCCTGCCTGCGCAGACAGGATTGCAAGGATTTACGGTATTGTATAGAACGCATGCACAATCCAGGTCAATCGAGGAGGCGCTCCTGCGCCACGGATTGCCATACCGGATATTGGGAGGCGTCAGATTCTACGAGCGACGCGAGATCAAGGACATACTTGCGTATTTGCGCCTCGCACGGAACTCCAACGACACGGTGAGTTTTGCACGCATCTACAATACTCCCATACGCGGTATCGGAGCGACATCATTCAAAAAGCTCAAAAAGCTCGGCATCGGAGCCAAGGATCTGGCAACACTTGCAGACGACACGCCCGGACTCACGGGTCGCCAAATCAAGGCCTTCCGCGACTTGGGACTTCTGTTGAATGATTTCTCCGAACAGGCATCGCTCTTGTCCGTTTCGCTTTTGGTCAAGTATATTATCAAAAAGATCGGATATGAACGGCATCTGAACGACAGAACAGCCGAAGGCGAGGAGCGGTGGGAGAACGTCAAGGAAATACTCACCGCGACAAGGAAATTTGATGATGTGGAAGCGCATGGGGAACCGCCAACCGGATTGGATCGTTTTCTCGAAGAAGTCGCGCTCATTCAGGAGACGGACAAGCTCGACGAGCGCGAACCGGCAGTGACGCTTATGACACTTCACTCCGCGAAGGGTCTTGAATTCCCGACTGTTTTTATCGTCGGACTTGAAGAGGGAATATTTCCGCACTCACGCAGCGTCTTCAATCCATCGGAGCTCGAAGAAGAGCGTCGGCTATGCTATGTCGGCGTAACGCGCGCGAAATCTCAGCTTCACCTGTCATTCTGTCGACAACGCGCGCTCTACGGATCGACCCAGATGAACCCACCCTCGCGTTTCATTTTTGAAATTCCAGAAGAATTAGTTACCTTTTTAACTGCCGAAACAGGCATATACGAATAATGGGCAAAATTCGTTTTGAGTCATGGATGCTTTCATTCGTCGGTATTGTGGTGGTGCGAATTTTTCTTGAACAATTCTCAAGCTTCCTGCCAAGCCGCTATGTACTTATTGACGCACCAACAATTATTCATTATGCAACGTTTTATCTGGCAGTGATGGCGGGGGTTATGGCAATTTTCATGGTTGCCACCAAAAAATCTCTTCAAGAAATATCCATCCTTTGTCTTTTCGGGCTTGTGCTGTTGTGGCTTCCTCCGATCATTGATCTTGTTTTCGCAGGGGAAGGCGGTTTTATTATGACCTACCTTTTTGTCTCCGGTAGAGAACTGCTTGTTCGCTTCTTCTCCTTCTTTGGAAACCATATTGCCCATGGCATTACGTTGGGGATTCAAGTTGAAATTGCACTGTTTCTTATCGGTTCGTTTGTATATGTCTACTTGGTGACGAAAAAAATATTTCGAGCAATCTGCGCGACGCTGGGTATTTATATTTTTATTTTCCTTCTCGTTGCCATGCCTTCAATCATTTCGCTCTTTTTAAACGGCACGGAAATTTTTGGTTCATCGTTCCCGGGCACTTCAATCTATGATTCCATAGCAGCTTCTCGTATGGTGTCGAATAACATCTCCCCCGGGTTTTCAGCGTCCACTGATAGACTGCTTGATCTTGGTTTTAATAAAAGCCTCCTTGGCATTAACCTCCTGGTGGCCGTGGCAGGCGGGCTGGTGGTGTTCTTCCACGGTGCCCGAAGAAAATTCATAGCACTCATGAAGAACAGCCGACCGGAACGCATTATTCATTTTTTCCTTTTATTTTTGTTTGGCGCTGCGCTTGCCAATGTTCCATTTTTTAAGAATTGGCTCGATATCCAAAGTTATCTTCTCGGATTCATTGCTTTTGCCTGCGCTTGGATGGTGTGCGTTTGCCAAAATGATATATACGATGAAGCAATCGATGCCGTCTCGAATGCAACGCGTCCCTTGATCGTCAAGGAGGTATCTCGAGAAGATTTAGAAACAGCATCAAAAATATTTTTATTAGTCGCGCTTCTTGCGGCCTACGCGGCAAGCCATTACGTACTGTTTTTCACCATCCTTTTTTTCTCTGTATATTATCTCTATTCAAACCCGCCCTTCCGTTTGAAACGATTTGTTGGTCTCAACTCTGGTCTGGTCAGTATTGCGTGTATGGCAATTATTTTAGCAGGATTTTTCCTGACAAGTCCTGATAAACATATTACGGCAATCCCTTTTGGCATGGTTCTTGCCATATTCATATTTTTTGCAACTGTCTCTAATATTCGTGATATTAAGGATGTGGAAGGGGACCGCGCACAAGGCATTAGAACACTCCCCGTGCTCATAGGGACTCGCCGGGCGAAAGCCCTTATTGCCGGGATGATTTGCTTTTTCTTTCTTGCCCTACCGTGGTATCTTCACCTTCCCCAACTCCTCATTCCTTCTTTTGTTGCCACTATTCTCTCTTGGTATTTTATTACCGCAAAGCAATACGTTGAGTGGAAGGGGTTCGTGGTATATATGGGATATCTAGTACTCGTCATCATGGCGCTTATTATACAACGATGAAAGCCAAAAAATCTCTCGGGCAACATTTTTTAATTAATACCGGGGTACTGGATCGCATTGTTGCCGCGGTCGACATCCGACCCGAGGAAAACATCATTGAGGTCGGCCCTGGCAAAGGACAACTCACCGATGTATTGCTTGGGGCTGGCGCTCGTGTGATTGCGGTTGAGAAAGATCGCGCGCTCGTCGCCTTGCTAAAAGAAAAATATGCCGGCAATGACAAAATCGAAATAGTCGAAGGAGATATTCTGAAGTTCGATCCATCGCGTTACACGCTACACGCTACAAGCTACAAGCTTGTCGGGAACATCCCATATTACCTCACTACTCATTTAATTCGTACGGTCTTAACTACATGGCCTTCTCCGCGCTCGATCGTTTTCATGATCCAAAAGGAAGTCGCGGATCGAATGATTGCAAAACCGCCACATATGAATATGCTCGCTGTATTGGTGCAAAGCTATACCGTACCCAAACGTATTATGCGAGTTTCGAAGGGAAGCTTTTCGCCCCCGCCGAAAGTGGAATCAGCCGTCATACGGCTGGTGCCACGTCATGAAACACAAAACATGGAACATGAAACATTGCTGAAAATAGCGGGGGAAGGATTCAAACACCCACGAAAAAAACTTGCCAATAATCTGCCTTCAGAGCTTCTTGAACAAGCCGGAATAGACCCCGCCCGCCGTGCTGAAACACTCACTATTGCCGAGTGGCAAAAACTCGCGGAAATGTCCACAAAACAAGCTGTTTGACGTGGCTTAAAACTGCTATACTGGGCGCATGGACAACGTAAATACGGGCATGTCCTTGAAGCTCAAGGTCGTTTTGGGCGTTTTGGTGTTTGTAACGCTGTTTTTTGTATCACGCGTAGTGACATATTTCGGCCGTGGCGCAACGACGGCATCAATGTATTCCTCGAGTAACACTGCAGGTTCAGGTATTGTCGCGCAATTTTCAAACGTAAAGGACTCGGACCACGATGGCATACCCGATGCTCAAGAATCGCAATATGGCAGTGATCCATTTAATGCCGATACGGATAGCGATGGGTTTCTTGATGGCGAGGAGGCTATGACCGGCTATGATCCCGCCAACAAGGACAGTAACCCGGATCAACAGGGAGGACCGCAAACCGTAACCCAATCGTTTATTGAGAAGCTGGTCGGTGGTTATCTTTCCGGTGATCTTGATTTTCAAAAGACGGGGACTACCACCTACGCTCAAAACATGGATATTTTGACGTATGCCACAATAGACGCCTCGGGGAAATCCACCGCTCCATCGTACATACCCGATCCGATCATTGCCGATAGTTCTTCACCCGAAGTGACTAAGAAATATCTCATAGACGTCTCGCGCCTTCTCAATATTATTCCATCGGATGACAAGTACTACATGGGGTCGTTTGATGAGAGCTCTCAGCTCATGACCAACCAATCGGTCAAAGACCAGTACATGCTCGCGCTCGTGCTCGACCGCGTCGGCACCAAGCTGGCAAGCGTCCCCGTCCCGCACGAAATGCTGGCGTGGCACAACCAAATGGTGCGAAATCTCGCCGACATGGCACAGCTCTATTACTCGCTTGCAAATGCAAATCAAGATCCAATCAAAGCATTTACAAACATAGGGGCATCTGAAGCAACAATCACAAGCTTCGTGACTCTCGGAGCGACTTTCAACGGCTATCTGACAACGCATGGGCTTACGACACGCGTGCGTGCGTTTGCAAATCTTCAGGAACCATGACGACCATGCCATCAGAACCAAAAAAAGCGCTCATTGCATTCATGATAGCCTTTATGCTGTTTGCTCTTGCAGTCCCTCAATCGCGCCCTGTGCATGCCTGGGGAGTGGTGTATGATCCGGCAAACCACGTAACCAGCAAGGCTCAACTTCTCAATATGGTGAAACAGCTCGCCAAGGACTGGAAGAAAAATTACCTAAAATATCTCGGCAAGATTGCAATGCGACAACTTGCTCGGTACATACGAATGACAATCTTGCACGCCGGACCCAATGGCGAACCGGCGCTCGTGACGAACTGGCGCGATTTCGCACGCAACAATCAAGATGCCGGAGCAAATATCGGCAAGATGATTCTTGGCGATGCGATTTGGGGACCCTACGGTGATACGTCGCAGTCAGTCGTCTGTCCTGCGTTTCGAGATGCTCTTGGGCAAGCCGTTGGAGCCCGCAGACCCACGGCGGATTTCTCAAAAAACGCATATCTGTATCGTATTGACTCGGATCAGACATTCAAGCAAATGAGTACCTGTACGCTTCCGTTGACGGTGATAGTAGACGGAGTGGCACAGCCATTTGATGTAAATAAATTCCTGGATGGTTCACAATTCAACTTGGATATTTATCAGCAGATTCTCACAAATCCGGCAAACACGTTTACTGGCTCGCTACTGCTATCCATAGAGCAAATAGAGAAACAACGCGCGCAACAACAAGGCCGTGGTACGATTGATGCTACTACAGGACGTGGGTTTCTATCAATCACTGACGCAAACGGCAATATCAAGACGCCGGGTGGGCTTGTCGCCGATGCCGCAGGCTCGATCATCAACAGCACGCTCAACTGCCTTAACGATGTGGAGTCTTGGGACCAGCTTACTGCCTGCGCAGGAGATGTCCTGCGCAATCAGATCAAGAATTTTGCCAATACATTCGGCGGGGTTGTTGACGGTGGCGATCAGGGAGAGCCGCCACCGGTTCAAAATCCCCTTCCTGATCAAGCAGAATGTGAAAAGATCTGCGTTGACATGACTAACGACTCAAGAGACTCCTGCAAGGATGAGGAGGGCAAGATAGATGATGCTTGCGTTCAAAAACTTTACAGCGATTGTATGAATGCAATTGATTCATGTAAGGTAGCGGAATAATAATCATATGATTACTATCGGTATAGTCGCAGGCGTCTTATATCTTGCGCGAACAATTCTAGGTTTTATTTTTATTGCAGTCGTGAAGGTATTTGCCGCCTTCATGGCATGGCCTTTTTACAGTCCGCCTGCAATCTATACTGTATGGGGGTTTGTCCGTGACTTCGTGAATCTTTTTTTTATCCTTGGCCTCATCATCATGGCGTTTGGGACAATCTTTGATATCAAGAAGTATACATATAAGGAACTCCTCATGCCGCTTATTATTTCCGCGCTTCTCATTAACTTCAGTTTTACCATAGGGGAATATGCGATCAACCTTTCAAATCAGGTCTCGAATGTGCTTCTAACCACCATCAACGATGCGGTTGGCGGGAATATTAGCAATATGTTGGGACAGGGACTCTCCATACAAAAATATGTTGGCGGCGATATCGATGGTCTGGTGTGGTATGAGGCAGCACTAGTAGCTGCTCGCGATCTTCCAGGATACTTGCTAAAATCCGCATTCAATCTCATCCTACAGATCATTTTTATGCTGTTCGGTATTTTCTCATTCCTTGTTGTTATTATTTTTCTTCTACTTCGTACGCCCGTGCTTTGGATACTGCTCATGCTCTCGCCATTGGCATGGTTGGGTTATGCATTCCCCAATCTCCGCAAGGGCCTCTGGAGCGAGTGGTGGAGTTGGTTCTTGAGCTGGGTGCTTTGGGTTCCGGCATATCTTTTGATCCTCATGATGCTTGGGCTCATCCTGAAAGCTAAAGGCGATGCTGCGGCGGTTCCCATGAGCGCAGGTGTAACCGATAGCATTCTGCAGGTTCTCGGCATCAATGATCTTATCTTTTTTATAATCACTCTGGTCTTCATGCTCGGGGGCATCTGGTTTTCATTTAAGATCGGAGGATATTTCAAACACGGTGCAGGAGTAGCGGGCGACAAGGTTATGGGATACCTCGGCAACCGGCGCATTCCGGGTGTTGGACGATCTCTTGGAGAGTACTATCGCGGAGCCCAGCGTGGCGCCAAAGTTCGCATGGAAGATTTCAAAGAACGCGGAGGCGCGGCATTACATCCTCGGCTTGCATTCCTCGAGGGAGATCGAGAGAAGAGATTCCGCGAGGCCCAAGTTGCACAGAGATTTGGCGAGCATCACGCTATGGCAAAGGCGACGGCTGAAAGCGTCACCAAAGAGAAAGAACGCCTGTTACATGAGAACCCGAATATGACCCGCAACGATCTTGATACTAGACTGAGCGACCCCAATATTCCTCTAGAAGAGCGGCTCGCGCTGGAACAAATTGCCGCCGAACGCGGTTGGTATGATCAAACGACACCACAAGGCATTACCCAGACGGCCCAGCGTGTCGAGCAAACGCTCCAATCGCTTGGCGGGGCGGAATCGGAAGCCGGACGAGCCTACCTTGAGAAAGCTCTCCCGTATTTGAACGCGGAGACAACCGCTCAGATGCAAGCCGACGGCTATCTCCATCATGATAATATTGGACGCTATATGGTCTCTCAACTTCGAGCCAAGAATGGTTGGGTAGCGAAGGGCGTTGCGGGCAATGCTGAAATCCGTGCGGCTCTTGCAGACATGGGCGGCGTAGACAGTGATCTCGGCCAGAAATATCTAGAGTCTCTCAAGCCATATCTTGATAATGACGCTACGAATGATCTACTCACCACCGCTCGTGGCAGACAACGAACATTTATTGGCCAGCTCCGAGCAGAACGAGGTTGGGTACCGCAAGAGCTCGCAGGAGCTACCGAGATGCGTGAGATGCTCGATAGTATGGGTGGAGCCGGAAGTGACCTTGGGAAGAAATACCTTACATCACTCAAGCCATTCGTTAATAAAGAAACGGTTGATATGATGTTTGATGGTACTGGTGGGGCGACCGCCGCAACTGGCGAAGAGCGCAAGTTTCTTGGCCAACTTCGGGCAGAAAAAGGATGGTTGCCGAAACCTATTGCGGCTACTGCTACAACTCCTGCACTGAGGCCGGGCGAGGACGAACTAGATGAAATGACATCGCTACTACAAGGAAAGGAGCTTGAGGACTATCTGAATGAACTTGAGAAAAATGACTTTAACGATGTGTTCACAGATGCAAATTCAAAAATTGCTTTTGCAAGTCGCCCGGGTGTTGGGGATGCCTTAAAGAAGAAGCTCTACATCAATATGGCCCGTAAAAATCAGCTTCTTGATAGGCGTGAAATGGATAAATTGATGACCATCATCAAGACATCTTCAAAAGAAGAGCAGGAGACAGTAAAGGGGTATATTGCAGCAAACATTAAGATGGCCGCTCCAACTATTACAAGGAGGAGGGAGTTACTGCAAGATACTTCACTCAGTGAAGGTCTTCGCAAAGTCGCCGCCTCCGCCATGATTGGAGATAATGAAGTAACCGATGCGGAGACCTATCATGCTGTCACAAAGGTTTTGGGAGAAACCCATGCTCGAGTGATAGAGCTTAAGACTCGCATGGAAACCGCAAAGACGATTCTCGGAATTGAAAGGAAATTTGCTGCAGCTGCAACCCCACCTGGAAGGCTTGATATCAACCAGACTACTCCTGGAGGGCCTGGTTATTATGATATTAGCGCCCTAACTGGCGCCGATGCTGATAACCTCGCAAAAGAGCTAAAGCCGGTCATTGCGACTATGAATGAGACGGCTCTGGTTGATGTTAACGAGAAATACTGGGAAAGTGAAACCTTCTCAAAAGCTATTCTCGAAAGGATTCGAGATCGTGAGAAAACGAAAAAAACACACACCCTGAGAGACGGAACGGTAGTACCCGGCGCGGGAAGATTAATGTTCCTCACACTCAAACAGGCAGCAGATACACAGCCCAAAAAAGATGCCCTCGCTGACCTAGAATTGATACTCCAAGCTGAGCTTAAGTTATAGATTATGGAGGATAATATATACCACTTACTGGATGTCGATTCAAAATATTTCCTCACTCATCTTGATGAGAGAGATACTCTGTATGACAAGATCTGGGCTGCTCCAGAGACAATTCAGGGGCTCTTTTTCAACTCTGGAACGCCCGCAAAAGTTAAATCTGTTTGCGACCATTTCAAGCTCACCGATGAACAATCTGCTCTCCTTTCCCGCTACATACGAAACGTCACCATCGCGAATGCATACATCGGCGATATGACGGCCGATCTGCAGGCACAGCTTGGCGTGGATGCACAAACGGCGCAGGGGATTGCCAATGCGCTGATGACTGACTTGCTGGTGCCGGCTATGGGCGGAATTTCACAGCTGCAGGCGGAGGCGTTCAAGGACAAGATCGTGCAAAATCAGGAACTGATGCAAAAAGCGGCAAAGACCGCAGGCGTACCAACCAAGAATGTGATAAACTTGAGGGACCAATGAGATTCCAAGTGCCACAATTCATAGAAACGGAAACGAAACTCGTCGGACCATTTACACTCCGGCAGTTTATATACATAGGCAGTGGGGGGCTGCTGATCTTCATGCTCCAGTTCATCGTGAGCTCGGGTGCATTCATCCCCATCGCGATCATTATCGGAGCTCTCGCTGTCGGCCTCGCATACATTTCCATTGATGGTCTGACACTTCCTCAATATATGCTTAATATGCTCAAATTCCTGCTTTCAAAAAATCAGTATACATTCAACAAAGGATCAACCGATGCAGTTGATGAATTGATGAAAAAGTAGACTACGACATGGCAACAACAGGATCACCAACCAAGGAATTTGTAGATATCAATGACATCCGCGACACGATCGTGGTATTAAACAATGGCTCTTTGCGCTCGGTGGTGGAAGTAACGTCCGTCAACTTCGATCTTAAGTCGGCAGACGAACAGGCTGGCATTCTCCAAGGTTTTCAGAATTTCCTGAATTCGCTTGATTTTCCGCTTCAGATTGTCGTAAGCTCGCGGACGCTCGATCTGACTTCATATCTTGCATCACTCAAGCCTATTCGAGAGGGATTGACTAATAATACGCTATTGCAAAATCAAATGGATGAATATATCAAGTTCATTCAGGGACTGGCAGAGCTCGCCAACATCATGTCCAAGAAGTTTTACATCGTCGTCCCGTACTATGCGACGGAGGCGACATTCAAACAAAAGGGGGGACTCTTCAAGAAAATCACCAGCGTGTTTGCGCCTTCGCAATTTGCCAAAAGCATCGATGATGAAGCGCTTGCCAAATACAAAATACAACTTGACCAGCGCATCGGGTTGATCGAAGGGGGACTCGGAGGATTGGGCGTAAGTATGCGCGTTCTTGAGCAGGATGAGCTCTATACGATGTTCAACGAGTATTACAATCCTGTGAAAATCATGACGACAGGCACGTCCCAACAGAAATCATGAGTACAAACTCCCGCATCGAACAACTCGCGCCATCGGCGATTACCGTCACGCCAACATCCATCCAAGTCGGTTCTCGCTTGGCGCGAACACTATTTCTCGCCACGTATCCGCGATATCTGAACGCTGGCTGGTTCTCGCCAATTATCAATCTCGATCGGCAGTTCGACGCGTCGATCTATGTTCATCCGGAGGATACGCCCGCAACCCTCAAGCATCTGCGCGACCAGCTCGGACGACTCGAGGCACAGGCAATCGAAGAACAGACTGCAGGCAAGGTGCGCGATCCGGGACTCCAGACTGCGATGGGCGATATTGAGCATCTGCGCGACCAGCTCCAGCTTGGTACCGACAAATTTTTCAAGGTCGGTATGTACATCACCATCTACGGAAGTTCCGAAAAAGAGCTCGACGAGACAGAGGGCAAGGTTCGCAATATCCTCGAGTCCCAGCTCATTTTCATGAAGCCCGCAACCTTCCGCATGAAGGAGGGATTCCGCTCAACGCTCCCGCTCTCCCTCGATCATCTCGAAGTCTACACATCGCTCAATACCGAGCCGATTTCTTCTACCTTCCCGTTTGTCTCATATGACTTAACATCCGACAAGGGAATTCTCTATGGCGTGAATCTGCATAATAATTCGCTGGTACTATTCGATCGCTTCTCGCTTGAAAACGCCAATGGCGTCATCTTCGGCAAGTCCGGCGGTGGCAAAAGCTACACCGTTAAGCTTGAGATTCTGCGCTCGCTCATGTTCGGCACGCAGGTATTCGTGATTGACCCGGAAAATGAATACCAGCATCTGGCAAATTCCGTCGGGGGTACGCAGGTGAAGATTTCCATATCGTCGGATGATCATATTAATCCGTTCGACATTCCGAGGCCTCGCCCGGATGAATCGCCCGAGGACGTGCTTCGCTCACATATTGTCAATATGTCCGGCCTCTTCAAAGTCATGCTCGGCAAAATCACGCCAAAGGAAGATTCAGTTCTCGATGAGGCGCTTCGGGAAACGTATGCCTCAAAAGACATCACCCCGCAATCCGACTTGGCTACTGTTACGCCACCGACTATGAGCGATTTCCAATCTATTTTGTCCGGCATGGAAGGCGCGGAGTCTCTCCTAGTCCGCATCAAGAAATATACCGAAGGAAGCTTCGCTGGATTTCTCAATAACTATACCAATGTCAAGCTCGACAGCCAGCTGGTGGTCTTTTCCATCCGCGACATGGAAGAAGAGCTGCGTCCCGTCGCCATGTTCCTCGTGCTCAACCATATCTGGACTCAAATTCGCACCGAGCTCAAGCAGCGCCTCTTGATGGTTGATGAAGCATGGCTCATCATGAAGTATGATGCCGGCGGAGAATTCCTCTTCAATATCGCCAAACGGGCGCGCAAATATTTTCTCGGCCTGACAACTATCTCCCAAGATGTCGAGGACTTCATGGCATCACCGTTCGGGAAACCGATTGTCACCAACTCCTCGCTTCAATTGCTTCTCAAGCAGTCTCCGGCAGCTATTGATATCGTCAAAGATACATTCCATCTGACCGATTCGGAGAAGTTCTATCTGCTTGAGGCGCAGGTCGGCCATGGATTGTTCTTTGCAGGACAAAACCATATTGCCATGCGCGTTATCGCATCCTACGCGGAAGATCAGATTATCACCTCCGATCCGCGCCAGATTCTGGAAATAGAGCAGGCGAAACAGGAACTGGCGGCACAATAACACTCCTATGGCGACAACTACAGAATCTCCACCGGCAACCGCTCCCGCAGGACCGACAGGAGGTCCTCTTGCCCCTCCGCGCGCGACATCACAAGAACTCGCCCAGAAACGCGAGCTCGAGGAGGCTCGACAATCGCCGAATGGGGAGAGTCCTGGACAACCGGCAGAAGAAGCGGGAATGGTGGAAAGTGGGGCCGAGGTTGCCAATCAAGAAGAAGAGATGCAAAATGATTTACAAGAGGCGCGGCGAGCAGGGCAAGTCCAACTCGATCAGATTGCCCGACTTTTGGAAACAATAAAACCGCCAAATAAAAATCGGTTCGCTATTGCAAAGTTCTGGGTAATTGTCGCTGAGGCAAGTGATTACCTTACAATAGTTATTGAGTTTATAGCTGGCATTGTCGCTTCAGTGATCGCAACCCCTGCGGGAGGATTTCTCGCTTGGATCACTGTGAAGGCTATCGAGTTTGTTGCCGAAGTTATTGTCTTCGATATCCCACTGCTAATATTACTTGGCGGGGAGAACGCAAAAAATATTAAGCAACAAGGAAAAATTATAGAGAATGCAAGCAGTTCGATAGACAGGCTCCGCACCGTAAATTCCATAGCGCTGAAATTTGCAAAAATAGGTCCGTCCATGAAGAAGGGCGTATTTGGTCGCATGTGGAAGAGCATCGGCCTTGATAAAATACCTATCGTGGATTTCGGACCCTGGCGATATCTTGCTGTTCGCAAGCAGGAAAAGCTCGCTTGGGAGGCATACCACATGGCCATTGAAGCTCTTAATGAGCAAGCGGCGGCAATCATTAAAAATATCGAGATCAAAGAAATCGCCGCTGAAGAAGCGGTACAAGCCCTTGAGGATGACTTGCAGGTGCCAGCATAGCATGGCATCATTGTTGTAGAGACATGGGAAAATATTTCGCACTATTCTTCGGCATCATCTTCGTGGGACTCGTGGCATTCTTGCTCGTGTTCTTGCTTCCGCGCGGAGCAACAAGCGTCACAGACCAACAGGCGCTCATCGATAGTGCAATAAGAACTAGGTTCAGCGAGCCCGTTGCTATATCGGCAAAAAATCAAACCGCACAGACCGGTCTTGAACAGATATCATTGGGCGGGGGATCATTCCCAAAGTTCATTTCATTGCGAGATGAGGTCCGATATTACAACAGTCGGACCGGCGAGGTGCGCACCCGATCTCTTGTTGGAGACAAGAAGAATAGCGTTCTTGCAACGATCAAGCCGAATGCCTATGGCATCTCCTGGTCACCAGATGGCACCAAGCTTATCGCGCAATACCAAGCTGGAAGCGTGTATTACAATTTGGCTACAGGTGCGTCGAAAAAATACGACGCAACAATCCATAATCCTGTTTTTTCTCTCACTGACGACACAATCGCCTATGTGCATTTTGACGCAAAAAGCGGAGATGGATCCGTCAGCATCGCAGACCCCTTAATGAAGTCGTTCAAAGACATCCTTGCAACACGCAGCCCAAACTGGAAAATATCATGGATTGCGCCACATCTGCTTGAACTCTTGAGTCCTCCGGGAAACGCCCAGACGGTACGGACGATAGCAACGCTCGACACACAAACCAAGTGGCTCGACAGTATTGCGCAAGCGTATGGCCCCGTAGATACCGTTTGGTCGCCTTCGTTGGGACGATTGATCTATTCATATCAAGCAGGTGGAAAAACCATCGTCTATCGCGTCGACCGAGCCACGGGCGTCGGATCCGAGCTGAAAATAGGCATTGACGCTTCAAAATGCGTCTGGAGCAGCGAAACAGAGTTGTATTGCGGCATACCACAGAACGAATCGGGTGATGTTTTGAGCAAAATTTCCCTTGAGACTTCTCCGGCAGTGGTAACGCCTTTGGATGTGCCACGCGGCACCGCCGCCGCCAATATGGCGCAAATGATATGGGACGATCGCCATGCATCGCTCATATACAAAGACCTCAAGGACGGAAACCTGTACTTATTCCGCCCTACACGCTAATCGTCGAGTTCGGCTTTATGATCTCCCGTATATCCGCTCGACTAAACCCTCCAAGAACAAAAAGAATGGGAAAGTAAGCAAGCGCGACTGCGGAGCCGATAATTAAGTTGTGCGAAAACGGCATGACGAGAGCCACCATAAGCGCGGTGGCGATAAGTGATTTTGCCAACACTTCGAAACGTGCGAAAATACGACGCTCCCGATGGATAACCCATAGCATCGCTATTGTCACACCAAACTCTGTTAGTACCGTCGTCCATGCGGCGGCGTAGTATGTAAAGTGGGGGATTAAGACCAGGTTGGCAACAAGATTAAATACCGCGCCGAAACCATAGATCCACATGCCTTTATTTTGAAGGTTCAGGGCTACCAGCGCATTACCACCAAGATTCCCAAAGAATATTAGAAAGATTGCAAGGCTTAAAATTTGAAGAACCCCAACGGACTGTTGAAAATCGGCACCGCCTATGAGATGAATGATTGGTCCCGCAAACACATAACAATATCCAAGCGCCGGAGCGGCGAAGATAGAAAGAATATCGAATGTCTTTTGGAAAATACCGGCGAACTTTTCCCGATCAAATGCATGGCGCGACAAAAGCGGCATAATAAGTCCAAGGTACATGGCCGGCAGGAAGATAATGAGTTCAAGCAGTTTGTATGCGACTGAATAAACACCGACATCATAGGCAGGCTTCATGAGCGAGAGAATGACGGTATCAAGCTTGAAGTATATCAACACAAATACCAGTGATGCGGCCACCGGGAATGCGGTACGCATAGTATCTTTCCAGTACTGCATATCAAACCGAAGTGCTATGCGCGACAATCGCCGAGTGAAATACCAAACCAGCACAAAATGCACCGCTTCAGCGCCGACTGATGTCGCCGCGAACCATACAACGCTGATATGCGTAGTCTTGAGAAGAAACATGATGAGTCCCAGCTGCACAAGGCGCATGACGATATCTGCGATTGAGACGAGATAGAGGCGCAGGTGTTTCTGGAAAACTCCCATAAGCACCTGTATGAGCGACTGAAAGATCGTGGAGAGCGCAGCTACGGCAATACCCATCTTGATGACCGGTTCATACGGAAGAAAAAAAGCTATCACAATACCCGCAACAACGACTGCAAACGATAGTGCAAGTCTTAGAGAGAAGATGCGTGAGGCGATGCTATCCTCATCGGCATCCGGACGAGATATCTCGCGCACCATGATGGTGTAGAGTCCCATATCGGCGACAATGCCAAAGAGGTACAGATACGCAAATATCGCGCTATAATGCCCAAATCCTTCCGGGCCCAATGTCCGCGTTAATATTCCAACGATAATGAGCCCGACGCCGCTGACAATCGCCCGGGATAGCAGCGCCACTCCCATGTTGTACGAGATGCTTTTCAATTTTTGAAAAAGACCGACTAGAAATCTCCCTTGAGGCCCTCGCGGGATGCATGTTCGCTGCGATGAGACATAGAGGCCGGTCGAATGACGATGCGCCTGTGCGGCTCGGTACCGATGCTCTCAGTTTCCACCGAGCTCATCATGGCAAGCTCCGTATGAATGATACGGCGCTGATAGGAAGTCATGGGAGCAAGGGATTCGGGAAGCCCGGAGGCAATAACGCGCTCGACGCTCTGTCTCGCCAAAGATACCAACCGAATCGCCTGATCCGTACGATATCTATTGATATCCAATAAAAAATGTCCGGCTTCCGGCGAGTGATCGGAACCCAGGATCCGCCGAGTTATGAGATGTGCGATATGTTCGAGGGCTTCCAGATTTTTGCCTTCGGCGCCAATGAGAAGCGCCAGATTATCGCCCGATTCAATCGAAAGAAGCGGCGACGAGAAGCCCTGCTGCGATTCTGATTGCCACTTCACGCCGACGGCATATCCAAGCTGTGCGAGCAGCTCTTGGACACACGCCTCTATTTTCTTCTTCTCGTCTTCGGTAACCATATCATTGGAATTTACGTTTGATATACAACTGCTCGAGCAACGAAAATGCCGTCGTCACAATCCAGTATAGTACCAACCCGGCGGGAAGCTTCCACGAAATGAACACAATCATGATTGGAAAGAAATATACCATTTGCCGGCTCATTTTCAAGGCCGGGTTCTCCGGCGCACCGGGAACGCTCTGAAGCTTCATCGCATTGTACGCCTGTGCAAACTGGAGCGCGCCGGCAATGATCGCCATGACGGGCATGGCATGCGCCAAATCAAGGAATCCAAAACTCACCGTATGGATGGTGCCGGGATTATGCACGAATGGATACAGCTCTGTGAGGCTGCCTTCTTTGAAACCTGCAATGAAAACCTGATACAACGCAAAAATAACGGGAAGTTGAATAAGAATCGGCAGGCATCCGCTGAACGGATTAACCTTGTACTCTTTGTAGAGAGCCATGGATTCCTGCGCGAACTTCTGCTTGTCCCCCTTATGCTTAGCCTGAAGCTCTTGTAATTTCGGTTGAAGCTGGGCGATTTTGCGCTGTGAAACCTGCGCCTTGACGGATAGCGGGAAAAAGATCAGACGAATAATGAGCGTCAGCACGATGATCGCAAGCCCCAGATCGTGGTTGGGCAAATGATTATAGAGTCCAATCAGGAGATTGAAGAGCGGACGATAGAAAATTTCGTGAAAGAGATATGTCATGGAGTGATTATCCTACCGGATCAAACCCACCAGTAGACCAGGGCCCGCAGCGGAGTATGCGCCACGCACCACGAAGGAAGCCGCCAATAAAACCATAACGCACGATGGAATCGCGCGCATACTCGGAACAGGTGGGGTGGAATCGGCATCCGAATGAAGAACCGAAGGTAAGCGTTATGAGCGGGGAAGCGTAAATTTTGTACCACCGGAAAATTGTTGTCATCGCAGTTTTTTTGTGGTTTCCTCAAAATCCCTCTTGATTTCCTCGCGGGCTTTCCCTACGATGAGTTGAGTAGGCACAATGACGAGATCGAAGGAAAGCTTATCCAATCCGCAGATTGCTGCAAGATTCGTATAAACACGTCGCAAGAAAGTACGGTCAACTGCCTTGCGTGCGATGTTCTTTGATACACTGACCGCTACCCTGCCTATTCCGTTTTCGACGGCGCAATATCGGATAAAGAAAAAGGTACCGCGCGTGGTTCTTCCCTTTTTAAACACCTCATCAATATCCTTCCGGGATGAGAGGCGGTGAAGTCGGGAAAGGGCCATGCGTAAAGCTACGGCGTAAGGCGAGCTCGTCCCTTCTTACGACGACGCGCGAGGACCTTTCGTCCGCTTTTAGTTCCCATACGCTTCAGGAAACCGTGCGTTTTCTTTCTCTTCCGCTTCTTTGGACGATATACAGTTACTTTCATGGTACTGTGTACTGTAGCACATTAAACGCTTATGAGTCAAAATATTTTCGACAAGGGAACTCATCACCACCTTGTGCACATGTTATCAACTTGTGGATGATTCCATCGCGTACCGAGGTCGCATATACTTAGTCCATTCTAAAAGCTCACCTTACTCATGACAAACGAAGAACTCTGGAAAGCAGTCCTCGCGGAGATGGAGCTGGCACTCTCAAAAGCCAACTTTACCACGTGGTTCCGCGGAACATCACTGGTATCAAACAATATGGGTTCGGTCTTGGTGAGCGTCCCGAACGGGTTTATCAAGGAGTGGCTCGAGAATAAGTTTAATAAGCAGATCTACGCAATTATCCGGAAGTATCAGACCGATGTTCGTGAGATTCGTTACGTTATCGGCAGCGCGCGGCCCGAGGCAACGCTTGCTCGGCGAGACTTCGTGCAACTGGTTCCCGAGAATCCAATGAAAGAAGCCGAGAATGAGGACGTCAACAAGACAACCAATCTCAATAAACGCTATACGTTTGATTCTTTTATCGTCGGCCCCAATAATGAACTTGCCCATGCGGCCAGCGCTTCGGTAGCAAAGAAGATTGGTCAGCTGTATAATCCGCTATTTATCTATGGCGGCGTGGGACTTGGCAAAACACATCTCCTCCAGTCAATCGGAAACGATCTGACCGAACACTCTCCGGAAAAAAAGATCTACTATATCTCGACGGAGCGTCTCACTGCGCAAGTCGTTGAGTCATTCAAAAACAAGAGCACCGAGTCGCTGAAGCAGAAATACCACGATCTCGACCTCCTGATAATAGACGACATCCAGTTTATTTCCGGGCGCAACTCAACGCAGGATATATTCTTCTCACTCTTTAATGAGCTTTATTCGCGAAACAAGCAGATCGTCCTCTCATCGGACCGCCCGCCAAGTACCATACCGGCGCTCGAGGAACGTCTTCGGTCGCGCTTTGAAGGCGGTATGATTGCAGACATTGGAGCGCCTGAGTTTGAGACTCGTCTTGCGATTCTCAAGAGCAAATCCAAAGAAAAAAACTTTAACATTGATGATGAGTCGCTTAGTTATATCGCCACTCATATACAGAAAAATATTCGTGAATTGGAGGGGGCCCTCAACCGCATCATCGCATTCAGTCAAATTTACAACAAAATACCCTCACTGAAAGAGATAAAGCAATCTCTTGGCACGTACATGAGTGCGCCCAGCCGCAAACCGACCCCTCAGCTTGTCATTAAGTCGGTAGCCGATTTCTATCGGATTGCGACCAATGATCTTATGAAGCGCAGTCGGCGCAAAGAAGTGGTCCGCCCCCGGCAAATCGCCATGTATCTTCTCCGCGAGGAGGTGAAATATTCTTTTCCAGAGATCGGCCAAAAACTTGGCGGTCGAGACCATTCAACTGTTATCCATGCTTGTACAAAAATCAAAGAAGAGGAGCTGAATGATGACTCGACGCGACAAGAATTGAATATGATCAAGGAGCGGATTTACCAAAGCTTTGAGAGTGCGTAGCATGTGGATAGTGTATGGATAGTATGTAGTCCGTGTGGGGATATAAAAACAACCATCCCCACCTCTACCGGTCATCCCACAGGATATCTTATTTCTTCCACAGGCCAACCATACCAAAATCTCTTCGTATTTACTCATTAACCATACACATATCCCCAGACTTATATCCTTCTGTAGTAGTTAATTATATTAAGATACTATGAATATAACAATCAATCATAATAAATTTTCACAAGCTATCCGTACGGTTGAGCGTATTGTTGGTAAGACAGTTTCATTGCCGATTTTAAGCGCAGTTCTTCTGAGGGCTGATCATGGTCAGCTTAAACTTTCCGCTACAAATCTCGAAATGGGTGTGCAGGCGTGGGTAAGTGCAAAGGTAGATACAGAGGGGAGTCTTGCAATTCCAGCCCGCGTATTATCGGAATTTATAAGTACTGTGACGGATGAAAAAGTAACACTAACCACTGAAAAAGACATCCTAACCCTCTCATCAGATCATTTTAAAACACAAATCCTTGGGATCAAGCCTGATGAGTTCCCTATTATCCCATCGGTGAATGAGGGTGCAACTATCTCCATAGATTCCAGTGTGCTCTGCTTGGTCCTCGGGAGTGTGGTTGATGCCGCATCCACCCTTGAATCTCGTCCGGAACTTGCGGGTGTCTGTATGCAATTCAATGGAAAAAAACTGACGTGTGCCGCTACCGACAGTTTTCGCTTATCGGAACGTAGTGTGCCGGCGGAGGGATCTCCAATGAAACAAATTATTATTCCTCGGGCGACAGCGCAAGAGGTATTTCGACTAGCGTCTAATACGAGCGAGCCCATAAGGATTACAGCTTCGGAAACACAGATATCGTTCAAGAGTGCGGATTTTGAGCTTGTATCACGCCTTATCGACGGCCATTACCCGGACTATAAGCGCGTCATTCCGGAGAAGTTAGCATCAAGTGCGAGCGTTGCTCGTACCGATCTTGAACAAAATGTTCGCATGGCAAGTATATTCACTTCATCCGTGGCCGATCTCAGGCTTAGTGTCGACTCCGCAATGCTCCATGTCTTGGCGAAAAACAGTGATCGAGGGGAGATGGCATCGCACTGCCCCGCGAAATTAACCGGCGGATCATTCGACGTCACTGTCAATTACCACTATATTCTCGATGGTATCAAGGCCCTCAATACAGAGCGTGTTGTTATCGGATTTAGTGGTCCCGGCACCCCACTGGTTATGCGTGGCGAGGGCGCGTCCGATCAAGTATACGTCATTATGCCACTCCGTACTCCATGAGTGGCTCGGTGGGGACCCTACTCATAAGCATGAAACCGCTTCAAGACCGACTACAACAGCTCGTTACCTCCCTGCGCTCGCAAGGACACCAGGATAGGGTTCTCCGATCGGAATTTGACAGCATCCTCAAGGCGTTGTTCCCGAACCTCAAAAATCCGGAATCGTTCATCGGTGAGTTGCGAATGATAAACAAAGCACTTGTAATAAAGACGGTAAATAAGGTTTTTGCAAACGAGTTGTTTATGCAAGCGGACGCAATTCGTGGCAGGCTTGCGTCCCGGGTCAAATTCCCAATACAAAAAATAATTGTTCAGTAGGTCGGTATCGGAGCGGGAGTGGGGTATTGCGAGTCATCGTACGGCGACGGCGGAGGAGTACCGATCGGGATATATGTTTCTTGCTGGCCTGTTTGCCCAACCCAATTCCTTACTATGAATTCCCAATTCGCGAACTGCGGATCGGAGGTCGGGTCGTTGAGTGGCGATCCTTGCGGATTGCGAGGGTCCACATAATACAGGATCGTATGTATTCCCTGTGGTCCGTGATAATCCCCATTGAGCATAATCTTGTCTGTGACGATCGGGTTCGGCTTGATAAAATAGTGCACTGGCGTTCCCGTAAGCGCTCGACGCATAAACTCATTCCACATCGGTCCTGCCGCCGAAACGCCGGCCCCGGCCTGCGTCATGGGAGTGTTATTGTTGTTGCCCGTCCAAACTCCGGCAGCAAGCCCCGGCGTGAATCCAACCAACCAGCCATCTCGGTTATCTTGCGTGGTTCCGGTTTTTGCAGCAACCGGGCGACCGCCGAGATAAAGTGGATTACTCAATCCGAATACCGGCGCACGTGCATTATTATCAGAAAGGACATCGTTGACAAGTCGCGCAATTTGCGAATCAATGACCTGTTCTTCTTGTGGTTTATATTCTTCGAGGACAGTACCATCGGCCGCAACGACCTTTAGGATTGATACGGCCGGTTCGCGGATTCCGTCATTGGCGAACACGCCATAGGCCGAGACCATATCAACAAGACGGACTTCGGCGCCCCCTAACACCAGCGAGAGCCCGAATCGCGACGGATCATTGAGCGTTGAGATTCCCATGGCCTGCGCAAGCTGGATCGTATCAGGAATACCCGCAAGGTATAGGGTTTGAACTGCGGGAACATTGCGTGATTGACTGAGCGCTTCTCGCATCGTGATAGGTCCGACATATGTTCCGTCGTAATTCTGCGGATGATAGCATGCTCCACCGGAGGATCGGGTTTGAGTTGCCAACGGATCGCACTGGGGATTAAACTCTGTACGCAGATCGTAGAGTATCGTCGAATCGGTAAACCCATGCGCAAACGCCGTTGCATAGGCGAACGGCTTAAACGATGATCCCGGCTGGCGGAGCGCCAGTGCGACATTAAAGTTTCCCTGCTTCTCGATATTGAAATAATCGCGCGAACCAACCATGGCAAGAATCTGGCCGGTCTTTGGGTCGATAGCGGTGAGCGCCGCATTGGTTGCCTTGTATTTTTTCTCGTTGATATCGCCGTACTTTGTGACGACATCTTCGGCGATAGTCTGAAGATTCGAATCAAGCGTCGTAGTGACGGTCAAGCCCCCATTCTGAAGCATATCCTCGCCGTATTTCTTGACAAGATAGTCGCGAACGGCAATGACGAAATGCGGCGCCTGAAGAATGTCGTGATTCGGCTTGAATGTCGGCACTTCTTTCATTGCCGCGGCATAGTCGGCATCTGATAGCATGCCGAGAGACTTCATGCGCCCGAGAATATAATTGCGGCGCGCCATGAGCCTGTCGAGATTATTGCCATAGGGCGAATAAAATGTCGGAGCCTGCGGAACTGCAGCGACAAGCGCCGCTTCGCCGTTAGTAAGTTCACTGATATGCTTGCCGAAGTACGTCTGGCTTGCCGCTTCGACGCCATAGGCGTTGGAGCCGTACGGGATTTGATTGAGATACATCCAGAAGATTTCGTCCTTGGAGAACGCCCGTTCGATTTGTATTGCAAGGATAAGCTCTTTCACTTTGCGTGAAATTGTCTTTTGATCGCCCAGAAGAGCCTTCTTAATCAGCTGTTGCGTGATCGTGGATCCGCCCTGCGACAGGTTCAATCGAGTGACGTCCTGATAGAACGCCCGCAGAATACCTTTGAAATTAATGCCGGAATGCGAGTAAAACTGGCTATCCTCGGCCGCGAGCGTAGCATTGCGTACATTCTGCGGGATCTGATCCCACGGCACAATCGTGCGCTTTTCCTCGCCATGCACGTCATACAAAAGCGTAGCGCCGGACCGATCGTAGATCTTGGTTGACTCACTCACGCGACGCGAGATCAATATTGAAATATCGGGAACGCGCGTAATGAAGTAGATAACAATCAAGGTTGCTATAACGAGTCCCACGCCAGCGCATAGCAAAACCATCCAAAAAGCCTTTTTAATGTGGCGGCGCTTGATTGCCCTGAAACCGCGCTTTACATAAGCGAAAATGGTGCGCAATAAGTTTTTCAGAGTCTTCATGATGTAGATAGCGTTCCGTCATTGTGCCACAGAATTGGCGTGTTTACAAGAACGCACGAAGTCGCTATGATGAGTCGGTATGAATACCGACAGTCCAGTCGAAAGAATATTTCATCCTGCCGTTTTGGCGAATGCTTATCCCGATCCTGCGTCGGTGAAAAAGCGTCTCTTGGAAGAAAAGGGGCTGGTTTTCTACTACGGCATTGATCCAACGGGTCCGGATGTGCATTTGGGGCATATTATCCAATTGCTTCTGTTGAAGCGTTTGATTCAGCTCGGACATAAGGCGATCTTATTGATCGGAGACTTTACGGCGCAAATTGGAGACCCTACAGACAAAGATGCAGCGCGCAAGCCCCTCTCCCTGGAAGAAATAGAGAAGAACCTCGCGACCTACATGGCTCAAGTCGAGAAAATTCTCGAGCCGGGATCGTTCGAACTGAAACATAACCGAACATGGCTTGCTCCGCTGACGTTCATCGACATCCTCAAACTGGCGGGGCACTTTACCGTTCAACAAATGGAAGAGCGGGACATGTTTCAAAGGAGAAGGCGAGAGAATAAACCGATCGGACTCCACGAATTCCTTTATCCGCTCATGCAGGGCTATGACGCGGTCGCTATGGATGCCGACGGGGAGATCGGTGGCAACGACCAGACATTCAACATGCTGGTTGGGCGCGACCTGCAGCAGATAACACGTAGCAAGGACATGATAGTGATAACGACTCGCATGCTCGCAGATCGTTCGGGCAAAAAGATGAGCAAGAGCGAAGGGAGTCTTATTGCGATTTCAGACTCGCCAGAAGTGGTCTACGAGAAAGTCATGAATACAATACCCGATGATATGGTGCCATCCGTCTTTGAGATGTGCACCGAGGTTCCGCTTTCGGAGATCAAAGACGAAATAAATCGGGAGCAGCATGAAAAGCTAGCCTTTGAATTGACTCGCATGTTCCATTCGCAGGAGGCGGCCGAGCGGGCGCGAAATGTGTTTTCCGAGACTTCGCAAGGTGAACATATCAAAGAAATGAAACTTGAACATCCCGATCTTATAACACGGGTCATTGTCGGCGTATATGTAAAGACCGTCGCCGAAGCGTCAGCGCTCATAAAGCAAGGCGTGGTATGGAAAAATGGCGAACTTTTGAAGAAGGCCGAACAAGTTGGCCCCGGGGACGAAGTTCGCATCGGGAAACGCATCCGTTTTAAGATCGTCTAGAAAACCCCCCGCCATGGCGGGGGGTTTTAATTACACGGTTTCTTCTTCCTCTTCTTCTTCCTCTTCTTCGTCGTCATCCTTTTCTTCCTCCTCGACGACCTCCTCTTCAGCTAAAAGATACTTGATTTCTTCGGTCATCATAAAACCGTCTTCCCACCTCTTTCAGACTATCGCGCGTTGAGGGCGATATGCGGCCGAAATGGGATTTGTTAGTTTTTACTGCCCAAGTGTTACAAAAAAGCTGTCGGAAGTCAATCCCCAGCGTGATCTGATATTGTATGGATTTGCTGACATGCTAAAATGCGTATTCAGATGGATAATAACACTTCTAAAATAGGGGGAATAACCCATCCGGCATCAACGGCAGTCTTAGTCATTGATATCCAAAATGCCTACTGTTCACCAAAAGGCGCGGTGGCTCGGCAGGGCCATGATGTTTCAATGAACCAGAACATTATCCCCAAAATTAATAGGTTTCTTCAAATTGCCAGGAGCTTTCAAGTCCCGATCATATTCACCAGAATGATTGAGGATCCGGAATACATGGCTGATAATGCAAAACTGATAGCTTTACAATTTAAGAATACGGCAACTGTTTCCTCGCCGGGGTCTTTTGACTTCGAATATGCGCAGATCAAACCCGCTGATACGGATAAGGAGATAATTAAAAAATCCTATGATGCCTTCAGTAACCCCGATCTGGAACGAATACTTACTAAAGGGGAAATAAAAAATTTGATAATTCTGGGTGTAAATGCCGACGTGTGCGTGGATACTACCGTACGATCAGGGTATACCAGAGGCTATAACATCGTGATCCCCAAAGATTTGATAGGCACTATGGGGGGGAAAGTGTATCGTCAAGAAAGCGCCATGGAACTCTGGAATCAATTTTTTGCTTATGTAGTTGATTCTGGTGCTATAATTAATAGTTGGGAAAAGGATAGTAAATTAACTTCATGAATTACTTTAAAATTAATGCGGTACTCATATGTATATTAATAATCGGTGTAGCTATTTTATTTCCAATCCATGAGGAGGGCGGAATATTCGAACTGTCTCTCACTGTTACACCCGTCCTCTTTGCTATATTTACCGGATTTTCCATATCCGAACGTTTATCCCGCGTAGATAAGATCAGGGAGAACGACTCGATCGAGCGGTCTTCATTGGAGACCCTTAATAATTTTATTAAATTCGTCAATTCGGAACATTACAAGGCCATCAACAAACTCATTGACGAATATCTGATGGCAACTCTCGATTATTCTATTTGGGATTATCATAAAACAAAACCCCATTATGAACGTATACTAGCCGAGGTATATTCAACTACCAATAATAAAGTCAGTGATTTTGGTACTGATATATTACAAAAGATGCTAGAAGCCCGAGAACAGACGGTTACGCTCATTAATGACCGCTTGTCTAAGCTTGAATGGCTGGTTTATTCCGGGTTGGGCGGATGCGTCTTAGCACCATTTCTACTGATCAATAACGGCAGTATTTCGAATATTCTCCTAATTTTTTGCGTAACCTTATCAATAACGTTATTGCTGTATTTCTTACAAAAACTGGACAGTTTGGAATGGAAAAAAGAGGTTCGGATCTTTGAGCCGTATCAAAGAGCTTTTGAGGCTATCGGAAGTATGCGCTATTTCCCGGAAGACTTAATGAGCGGTGATAGAATAAAAAAGATGGTTGGAAATACATACCGAGTGGGGCATTTTTCTCAACCGTATCCAAATAGGGAGAGTAAGAGCATTGAGATTCATCATAAGAAGTCATCTTAGCTTCTCCGTGTATTCGCTCCGCAAATTGCCAACGCCAGCGCATCGGCAACATCATCGGGCTTTGGTGGTTGGTCGAGCCCGAGAATCAGTTGAACCATGGTCTGTACCTGATGCTTTTCGGCTTTGCCGTAGCCGGAGACGGCCTGTTTGACCTGGAGAGGTGTGTGTTCGGAGACCGGAACGCCGCTCTTTGCCGCCGCCAACAAGATGACTCCGCGGATTTCGCTGACAGCCATCACTGTCTTGGCATTTTTGAAAAAGAATAGCGTCTCAACGGAAATGAGATCGGGCTTGTGTTTTTTGATAAGTGCCATGAGCGCGTCATAGACCGGTTCGACGCGCTGATGCGAAGGGATTTTCGGAGGAGTGCGCAGTGCGTCGTACGCGATTGCGCGATACGTCTTGCCATCGGAATCAATGACGCCCCAGCCGATGAGCGATGTGCCGGGATCTATGCCCAAGATGCGCATGGGGGTTTTAAATTACCAATTACCAATTTTAAATGAATTTTCAATGTGCGAGATTGGAAAATATCGATCCCACGTCTTCGTTGTTATCCATTTCCTCGAACAGAGCTTCGATCGATGCTTGCGTCTCAGTATCAATGGCAAGCGGGTATTTCGCAACCCACTCAATGCCTTCGGCTGACATTTTTTGATCAAACTGCCAGTTCAGTGACCCCTCGTCCGCCATCTTGGAGTTGTGGTTTGCAAGAATATTTCTAATCTCGCCGATAGTGCGATTCTTGTTATCGGTAATGGCCGTGATAACAATCCCGATTCCGCCCGGACCAAGAGCCTGTACATTGATTTCTTCAAGAATCGAAGCACTCTTATCTGTAGCGCGCTTGATCGCGCGCTCAATATTATCCTTTGGCATATTTGCCGCCCGCGCCCGCTCGATCATTCCTGCCAGCGAGGGATTGCTGGCCGGATCGGCGCCTTTCTTAGCCGCAATCGAAATCAGCTTTCCCAGCTTGCTGAACTCCTGCCCTTTTTTGACATCAGCAATTCCCTTTTGCCGACGTATCTGACTCCATTTGCTATGTCCACTCATACCCGCAGTGTAGCGAAAACATGTGTCGTGATCAATACGAGATTTATTAAGAAGGGATGATATCGAAATATGTTGTTGTGGTGGCGCTGTCACCATCTTTTGTGCATGAAAGATCGAGCTTTGCCGGAGGTGGGCTCGGTTTTGTATTCCAATTGATGCTCCAAGTCCATGTTGCCATGCCATCGTCGCCGGACGTTTTTGGGTCGAGATCCTTTGATGTCGAGATCGTGCCGCTTGGCAGTGTCTCGGTAATTGTACAGTAAGCCAAGGGCGCCGTATTAATAACAATACTTGCTTTTTCTTTTTGTTTGACCGGGGAAGTAAGCGACACAATGGTAATCGCAAATCCGGGCGTGCTCGTCGGGGTTGGGGTCGGCGCTTCAGTCGGAGTTGCAGTCGGTATGGCGGTAGGCGTAGCCGTCGGTGTCGGAGCGTGTGTTGGTGTTGGAGTGGGTGCCGGAGTCGGGGGACGCGATGGTGTTGGTGTCGGGCTCATACTTATACTGATTGAGGGTGTTGGTGTCAGGGTAGGAATAACGGAAGTCGAAGTTGTTGCCGATACGTGAGGCGATGCAGATACTACAATCGAGCGAGCCACGGGTTGTGGCGCGCTGACCGCGATAGCTGCTTCTTGCGATGTTGAGGGGATATGTCGCGGCTGCGACAGGAACCACGCAAGTGTCAGGGCTCCGGTGGCCGCAACCAGCGCGATTATGATTCTCATACGGGAGTATCGGTATCTAAGGGTGTCATGGAGCCGATCTCAAAGGGCTGTTCATGAACCTCGATACCGTCTCGATGCAATTCTATAAACTGATTATGCGCTTCGACGATCGCATCCTTCACGCCGACAGGGTCGGGAATCTCTTTGAAAAAGAATTTCTCCTGCGTGCCGGCTGTTTGAATCTGAAGTTCGCCGTAATCGAGCCACGTGGGAAAGAACCCGACAATCTGAACCGATATATCCTGGATCTTTTCCAGAGAGAGTTCTGCGACAGTTCGGTTGAAAAACCCATGCTGTTCGCTGTCGATCACGCGATGGTCGCTTACGATCCACACGTCTAATAAATACATCGTGATGACATAGAAAAGGCCGTACCACCAGATCAAATAATAGATTACTGCTATCAAGCCGAGCAATCCGCCCAACGAGCTCGATGTCATGAAGCGGATACCAATATACGCAATTAACGGCAGAAGCCCGAGGAGTAAGTAGCCGAGAAATTTCAGAAAAAGCGTAAACCAATGCCGGCGCAGGAGAAGAATGACGTTCTCATACGACTTCTTATCCTCAAAGGTATACGATGTATCAGTGAGAAAATCGAAGGCCATGGTTAGTGTCAGGTGAATACGGCAATCAAGGCGTTGTAGTCAAATCGGATGTACATTGCGATAACAATGAGCACGAAGACGATTGAGCCGGCAAAAAAGATCAATGCGGCAACCTTGGGAGCGGTGCCGATGCCAAAGCGAATCAAGTGGTAGAGTGTAATGAATGCCAAAATCGAATAAAAACCAAGAGCGAAAACCACGGCGATGAGTACAATATTGGGGACTGAAAGAAAAGAGGACATAGGATTTATAAAAGCGTATTTTGCGGTTTGCCCGATGGGAAGCCGAGATGCTGGAGCGCCAGATCGGTTACGAGACGTCCTCGTGCGGTACGGGTAAGGAAGCCCAGACGCATTAGATATGGCTCATAGACCTCTTCGACGGTCTCTTCTTCCTCGCCGATGGATGCGGCGATCGACTTGAGTCCGGCAGGCCCGCCGTTGAATTGCTCGGCAATGACCTTCAGGATTTTGCGGTCGGTATCCTCAAGCCCCAACGCATCGATGCCGAGCATGGCAAGCGCCTCGGTTGCGGGGGCCTCACTAATGGTAGCATGATTTTTTACCTGCGCGTAGTCGCGGACGCGCTTGAGGAGACGGTTTGCGATGCGAGGCGTGAACCGGGATGATTTTGCGATAATATCAAGCGCGGCATCGGTGGTTTTGATGTTGAGGAGCTTGGCGGAACGGCGCAATATCTCCTTAATCTCATCGGCGGTATAGAAATCCAGCTTGTATTGGACGCCAAACCGAGAGCGGAATGGATTCGTCAATAATGATATGCGGGTCGTTGCCGCAATGAGTGTGAAGCGGGGGAGCTTCAGCTGAAGTGTTTTGGCCGAAGCGCCTTTGCCGATGATGATATCGAGCTGGTAATTCTCCATTGCCGGATAGAGCGTCTCTTCGACGGACTTATTCAGGCGGTGTACTTCGTCGATGAATAAAAAGTCGCCGTCGGAGAGTCCAGTCAGAATTGAACCTATATCGCCAGCCTTCTCAAGCGCTGTTCCCGAGGTGATACGAATGCCCGCACCGAATTCTTTAGCGACGATATAGGCAAGCGTCGTTTTGCCGAGACCCGACGGTCCGTGAATGAGGATATGCTCAAGCGGCTCTTTGCGTTTCTTGGCGGCACCGACGAGAATAGCGAGATTTTTTTTGATTTGTTCTTGGCCTATGTAGTCGTCAAAACGTCCCGGGCGAAGCGCGAGATCGAGGTCGGTATCGTCGGGATCCCGTTTTGGAGGCGTTTTGGTGGGATTGACATTCATAGGATTTTGATATACAATACCCTTGTCAGAATACGCTCCCGAAGGAGGGTATTTTATTTACGCTGTGATCGCAGGACCCTTATAATCTGTAGGCAAATTGAGCTTTTCTCACGACTGGCCCAATCGGAGTAATTTCGCAGACGGGTACCTTGGCTCCGGCTAGGGTATACCTCGGTAGTACTCTCATCCAAGTCTCCCATCGACTTGGCCTTGCCTACAGGTTATAAAGGTTCTTTTTTATTCCCCAATCACCCGCATCACTTCTTCCGTCGACGTCATGCCGTGGAGTGCCTTGAGCAAACCATCCTGCAGCATCGTCACCATGCCTTTTTTCACCGCCATTCCTTGCACGTCCGTTACCGCCGGTGAAGTCAAAATCAATCTCTGCAGATCATCATCAATCTCAAATATCTCGTACACTCCGATACGGCCTTGGTAGCCCGTGTTGTTGCACGTCGCGCACCCTCGTGCATACAAGATTTCCATAGCATCAGCTAGCTCGGGAATTGAGATCATCTTGGGCAAGTCGGCGAGATATTTTTTGAACAGCGCCAGATCGTCAGGTGTAACTTTTTGTTTTTTCGCGCATGCCGTGCAGAGCCGTCGGACAAGACGCTGGGCCATCGCCGCATTGAGCGCGGGAGCAATCGTAACGGGCTTTACGCCAAGATCGATGAGGCGCGGAATCGTTCCGGCGGAATCGTTGGTGTGGACGGTTGAGAGTACGAGGTGTCCGGTGAGCGCCGCCTGCATGGCGATCTCCGCAGTTTCTTGATCGCGAATTTCACCCACCAAGATCACATCAGGGTCTTGCCGCACGATGGAGCGGAGCCCGTCGGCGAATGTATATCCAGCCGTCTCGTTGACCTGCGTCTGGCTGATACCTTCAATGTGGTACTCGACCGGATCCTCAAGTGTAATGATCTTTACGTCCGGCGTATTAATGAACTGCAGGAACGCATAGAGAGTTGTTGTCTTGCCGGCGCCCGTCGGTCCGGTGGTCAAGATTGTGCCGGTGGTTTTTTGTAAGAGGCGCTTGCATGTCTCCAGTGTGTCTTCGCGCATGCCCAGATCTTCGAGCTTCTGGCGGATAGATGCGGGATCGAGCAAGCGCATGACGATATTTTCTCCGTACGCGCCGGGCAGGATCGATACGCGGACTTCAATATCTTTGTTTTTTTCGCGTATCGTGAATCGTCCGTCTTGCGATGTCTTGTGGATATTGATCTTGAGTCCCGAGTTGAGTTTGACGCGCGAGAGAATCTCTTTGTAAGCGGTCGGAGAGAAGTCAACAATATCAGTCAGGAGCCCGTCGAGACGATATCGGATGCGGATTGTTTTTTCTTCCGGTTCGAAGTGGATATCGGACGCGCCGATTTTGAGGGCACCTGCGATAAGTACATCCAAGAGCTGGGTGGTCGGCATGCTCGTGATGCGTTCCTTGAGGTCGCCGACGTCTTTGATCTGTGCTTGGAGCGCATCGATCTCGCCTTCGCCGATGCGGACAATACCGCGCGATATATCCGACTTCTTTTTTTGGAACTTATACCGTTCAAAAACCACCTCAAGCCCCAACGGCGATGTTGTTACCAGTTTAATCCCGTACCCCGCGCCCGTCAGTCTCTCAAGAATCGTCTTTGTTTGCGCATTTGCGGGATCAACGACAGCGACGGTCAGTTCGTTGCCGGTCTTGGCGATGACGGCAAGTTGTCCCGTGCGCGCATCGCTTTCAGATACCAGATAGAGCGCGGAAGAGTCCACCGGAAAAGATGAGAGATGTACATACGGAATTCCCGAGACGACTCCAGCTTGCACTGCGCGCTGCTCCACCTCGCGGTCGCGAATCTCCCGCATTTTTTTATCGAGTTCTTCTTCCGATCCAGGCGTGGAGGGTGTGGGGGGGGGTTGTGATGAAGGCGATGATGCCATATGGAAATTATACCAGAAATCAGTGAGCATGTTCTCCACCTAGCAGTGGACGCTCAACAACTCCTATCTTGGTCTAGCAAGGAACCGTCAAGCGGTAAAGAAAAAATGTGGATAACTAACGCAATGCCCTGTCAGTTTTTGTTTCTGGTGTTCTCGCAGACAAATCCGACGCTCACAAACTCTAATCCCTAGACAAAAAACCGGTGCCCGGCTGACCTCTGGAGTACCAAAGGTTCCCTACCAGTTTTTTGTCACGGAATTATT